>JAABUX010008069.1_pt1 | contig 12215 bp, 11 predicted proteins | sample 5561851 | NCBI WGS metagenome assembly JAABUX01 (sample SAMN10711883, study PRJNA513361) | rock metagenome | isolation source: Antarctica rocks | place: Antarctica: Victoria Land, Richard Nunatak red sandstone | collected 2016-01-03 | reverse complement strand
CCAACCGGACGGCTTATACTGCGAGCCCGGCGGCTTTTACATCGACCCGGTTCGCCCCGTCGCGCGTGCGATCATTACCCATGCCCACGCCGACCACGCGCGGCCTGGCCATGACGCCGTGCTCGCCAGCCCGGAAACGCTCGCCCTGATGGATGTCCGCATGGGCCAGGGTCGTGCGGGCGTCTTGCAGCAGGCGTTGCAATATGGCGAGCCGATCACCCTCGGCGGCGTCCGCGTCTGGATGGAACCGGCCGGGCATGTGCTCGGCAGCGCGCAGGTGGCGATGGAGTGGCGCGGCACCCGGGCCGTGGTCAGCGGCGACTACAAGCGGCAGCCCGACCCGACCTGCCGTCCCTTCGAGCCGATCCCCTGCGACGTATTCGTGACGGAGGCGACGTTTGCCCTTCCCGTGTTTCGCCACCCCCCGGCGGAGCATGAGGTGGCGAAGCTGCTGGACAGCGTAGCGCTGTTCCCGGAGCGCACGCATGTCGTCGGCGCCTACGCGCTGGGCAAGGCGCAGCGGCTGATCGCATTGCTGCGCCTGGCTGGCTGGGACCGGCCCATCTACCTGCATGGCGCGCAGGTGCCGCTGTGCACGGCATACGAGCGCATGGGCATCCCGCTCGGCGACCTGCGCCCAGCCACGGTCGCCGCCAAGGACAGCCTGCGCGGCGCCATAGTGATCGCGCCGCCCAGCGCCATCGCCGACCGCTGGGCGCGCCGGCTGGCCGACCCCGTCGTGTGCAACGCCTCTGGCTGGATGCAGGTGCGCCAGCGCGCCCGCACCAAGGGAGTCGAGCTTCCGCTGGTGATCAGCGACCACTGCGACTGGGACGAGCTGAACCAGACGCTCGATGAAGTCGCGGCGCCGGAGGTATGGGTGACGCACGGGCGGGAGGAGGCCCTGATCCATGAGGCCGCCAAGCGCGGCATCCGCGGCAGGGCGTTGCGCCTGCTAGGCTACGGCGACGAGGAGGAGGACGCCGCGCCGCCGGCCGCCGTCGCGCCGGACGCCGCATGATCGCCTTCGCAGAGCTGCTGGAACGCCTGGTGTTCACGCCAGGCCGGCTGGCCAAGGTGGCGCTGCTGCGCCGCTACTTCACCACCCAGCACGACCCGGACCGCGGTTTCGGCCTAGCAGCCTTGACCGGAGAGCTGGCGTTCGACGCAGCCAAGCCCGCCCTCATCCGCGCCTTGGCCGAGGAGCGGACCGACCCGGTGCTGCTCGCCATGTCGCACGACTACGTCGGGGACCTCGCAGAAACGGTGGCGCTGATCTGGCCCTCCGCCCCCACCAATGCGGGTCCGCCGACAATGACGGAGGTGGTGCAGGCGTTGGTCAGCACGCCCAAGGCGGAGCTGCCGCGGGTGCTGGCGGGATGGTTGGATGCGTCGGACTCCTCCACGCGCTATGCCCTGCTGAAGCTGATTACCGGGTCGCTGCGCGTCGGCGCCTCCGCCCGCCTGGCCAAGACGGCCTTGGCGGAACTGGCTGGCGGCACCGTGGAGGCGGACCACATCGAGGAGATCTGGCACGGTCTCGCACCCCCTTATGCGGGTCTGTTCGCCTGGCTGGAAGGCCGGGGCGACAAGCCCGACCCGGCCGGTGCCCCGGTGTTCCGCCCGCCGATGCTGGCGCACCCCCTGGAGGCGCCGGACCTGGTGGCGCTTGACCCTGCCGCCTACCGGGCGGAGTGGAAGTGGGATGGCATCCGCGTGCAGTTGGTGGCGACGGCGGATGGCAGCCGCATCTACTCGCGCGGCGCAGACGACGTGAGCGGGGCGTTCCCGGAAATCCTGGATGCCATGCGGTTCAAGGGTGTGCTGGACGGTGAGCTGCTGGTGATCCGGGATGGCGAGATCGCACCCTTTGCCGACCTGCAGCAGCGGCTGAATCGCAAGTCGCCGGGTCCGAAGATGCTGCGGGAGTTCCCGGTGGCAGTCCGGTTGTACGACCTGCTGTTCGACGGCGTGACCGACCTGCGGGCGCTGCCGTTCGACGACCGCCGGGCGCACCTGGTGACCTGGTTCGGCCTGCACCAACCGGAGCGCATGGACCTGTCGCCGCTGATCCCCTTCCGCACCATCGAGGAGCTGTCGGCCCTGCGCGACGGCACCCGGGCCGCCAGCATCGAGGGCCTGATGCTGAAGCGGGGCGACAGCGCCTATGTGCCGGGCCGGCCCAAGGGGCAGTGGTGGAAGTGGAAGCGTAACCCCCTGACCATCGACGCCGTGGTGATGTACGCGCAGCGCGGGCACGGCAAGCGCAGCAGCTACTACTCCGACTACACCTTCGGCCTGTGGCGGGAGGACGGGGAGCTGGTGCCGGTGGGCAAGGCCTACTCCGGCTTCACCGACGTGGAGCTGGTGCAGTTGGACCGCTGGGTACGCAACCACACCGTTCACCGCTTCGGACCCGTGCGGGAAGTGGAGCGCGGACTGGTGCTGGAAATCGCGTTCGATGCGGCGCAGGTCAGCAACCGGCACAAGAGCGGCGTGGCGCTGCGCTTCCCGCGCGTCGCCCGGCTGCGGCCGGATAAGCCGGTGGAGGAGGCAGACCGGCTGGAGACGCTGATGCGGATGATCGAGGTGCGGGGCGAGGCCGGGCAGGTATCGCTGGACGAGCCCAAGCGCGCGTAAGCCCAACCCAACGCAGCCATGCATGACAGGCTGCCATCATCCATAGCGCCGTAGTCCCAGCAGCCCTATCCCCGCAATCAGGCCGGCGCAGAGTGCGATGACTCCGGCCATGGGCAGCACGCCCACCAGCAGCGGCGTCAGCAGCACGCCAGCGAGTTGCCCGCCCTGGCTGCTGGCCATCATCGCCCGCGTTGCGGCCGGAACATCGGCCCGCGCAAGCTCGGTTTGCCGCAGCACGGCCACGGGGATGTCCTGCATGGGGCCGCCGATGGCCGCAAGGCCAGCCGAGGCCATCGCCGCCGGCAGCAGCACGCCCGGCGCCAGGCCCGTCGCGGCGACAGCAGCCAGCAAGGCCATGCCCAGCGCCAGGCAGAGATTGCCCCCAAAAATCTGGCGGCCCGGCCGCACCGGCGCCGGCCTGCTGCCGACGACCAAGTTCGCCGCAAGGTTGGTCAGCCCATAAGCCGAGATGACCAGCCCATAGGACGACAGCGCCAGGCCAGAGCGTTGCAGCAGCAGCGGCAGCACCAGGAAAAAGGTCGCATACCACGCGCCGTTCAGCACCCCAGAGGCCGCCAGCACATACCCCAACAGCCCGTGCTGGCGCAGCGCGTGCACGCCCTGCGCCATGCTGGCCAACACGCCGCCAGGCGGCAGGCCGTGCAGGGCCGGAACAGGCTGCCGCCGCTGGATCAGCCACAGCGCCGCAGCCGACACCAGGAACGTCAGGGCGTCCAGGGTCAGCAGGTGGCGCAACGGCAGCAGCGCCGACAGCAGGCCAGCCAGGGCGGGGCCAAGCAGCCGGGCCAGGCGCTCCGTCCCATCCAGCAGCGCATTCGCCGCAGGCAGCAGCGCGCGGTCTGGCACCAGCGCCGGCAGTACCGCCTGCAACGCCGGACGGAACACGGCCTGCCCGGCGCCCAGCGCCGCAACCGCCAACACCAGGGCGGCAGCCGGGGGCGCCCCCTGCACGGACCACACGCCAACGACCGTCAGCAAGGCCGCCGCCCGCACCAGGTCCGCCCCGATCATCGCCCGGCCCGGCGGCACGCCATCGGCCACCCGCCCGCCGAACACCAGCGTCGCCAGCAGCACCAGCGGCCCCAACGCAACCAGGTAGCCCGCCGCCGCCCCAAACGCCTCCGTTGCGATCCAGGCGAACGCCACGTTGTAGGCCTGGTCGCCGATGGCCGAGAACGCCAGCCCGCCCCATAGCAGCGCAACAGGCCGTTGCCGCAGCGGCTGCAGCAGGCGGATGGGTCAGCCCCCGGTCTTGCGGACGTAGCATGCGGGGTCGATCCGCTTCATCTCGAACAGGTCGGTCGTCCGGGCATACCAGCCGGCACCGTGCATGCGGCCGACCAGGTTCAGCCGCGGCGTGTCGATGTAGCAGCGCGCCGGGTCGATCACCGCGTCATCGCGGATGTGCATGGCCAGCACCTTGCCCAGCACGATGGAGCGCTCGTTGCCGATCTCGATGGTGGCCAAGCGCTCGCACTCCATCGCGACCGGGCTTTCGGCGATGCGCGGCGGGGCGACGTGCAGGCTGGGCAGGGTGGTCAGCCCGGCCTCGGCGATCTCATCCACGCCGTGCGGGAAGTCGATAGCGGTGATGTTCATGGCCGCCGCGGTGGCCTCGTCCACCAGGTTGACGACGAACTGGCCGGTGCGGCGGATATTGTTGCCGGTATCCTTGGCGTCGCCGGATTCGCGACCGCCGATGCCGAACACCACCACCGGCGGGTCGCCGGACATGGCGTTGAAGAAGGAATACGGCGCCGCATTCAGCCGTCCCTGCAAATCCTGCGTCACCACCCAGGCGATAGGCCGCGGCGTGACGGTGGAGACCAGCAGCTTGTAGCAGTCGCGGGCGGGCAGGGCGGCAAAGTCGAACTGCATGGGCAGATCTCCCGGGATGCGAAGGCTCAGCCAGCCAGGAGCGGTACGACAGACAGCACCAGCAGCGCAGCCATGGCAACGTTGAAGGCGCGCAACTGGCCCGCGGAGCGCAGGACGTGCGCCGCACCCATCCCGATCCCGACCCACAGCAGGGCGCACGGGACATCCAGCACGACGAACATCAGGGACAGCACCAACACCTGCGGCGCCAAGGGAAGTTCGGGAACCGTGTAGGTCGTCGCGGTCGCCACGGCCATGACCCACGCCTTCACGTTCACCCATTGGAACAGTGCTGCGCCCAAGAACGTCATGGGAGGCCGTGGCGGCGCACCCGTCGCAATCGCGCTGCGGGCGATGCCGAACGCGATCCACAACATCCAGGCACCGCCGACCCATCGGAGCACGGCGTGCAGCGTGGGATGAGCTGAAAGCGGTCCGGCCAGCCCAAGGCCAACCACCGCAACCATCAGGCCGAAGCCGAGGCACACGCCCAGCGCATGAGGCAAGGACCGGCGCAGGCCATGACTTGCACCAGATGCCGCGAGCATGGCGTTGTTGGGACCCGGCGTCGCCGCGGTCGCCACGGCGAACAAGGTGAAGGCGATCAGGTTGGCGTGCATGGAACCAGACCAACACGCCAACCCGAGGATGCAAAGCCCGGACGCCGCAGAACGAGCCTACTCACGCCGGGCCTAGGCTGGATGCCCGGAGCTTACGCCTATCGTCCGGCCTGACGCTTACTGGGCGGCCGGCTGAGCGGCGGGCGCCGCGCCGCTACGGGCGGCATTCAAGCTCTGCGTGTTGAGCTGGTCAACCGCCGCATCGCCAGAATCGTGCCCGCGCGACATGCCGCGCATGGCCATGTGGCCCTTGGCAGTGCGATGCATGGCGGCCTTATGAACCGATGAGTGGTGCTTGACACGCTGGCGCGTGGCGGCGTCGGCGCTGGTGAACCCAGCAGCCATGAGGAGTGCTGACGTGGCGAGAAAAAGGTTGCGGAGGGTCATGATATGGCTCTTTGACGGGGATGTACGAGGCCCGGACGGTCCGGACCGCGTTATCATCGGGCTTTGTGCATCGCGGAGCAACATTCGATGCACACATGTCACACTCCTCTCTATGTGAGTTGCCCGCAAGCAACAGTTAGCCGCTTCGTGTGACGAGCCGTCCTGCGCGCGCAGGTGTGGCGCCTTGGGCACCGGTCCAGGCAGGCTGGCCGTTGACCCAGGTTTCTAGAATACCCTCGGCCGGGCGGTCCGGCACGTCGAAGTCTGCGGCGTCGCGGACGGTGGCCGGGTCGAACAGCACCAGGTCGGCGTAGGCGCCGGGCCGGATCACCCCGCGGTCCCGCAGGCCGAACACCTGTGCGGTGCGCCCTGTCATCTTGTGCACCGCGGTTTCCAGGCTGAACAGGCCGAGGTCCCGAGTGTAGTGGCCCAGCACGCGCGGGAAGGTCCCCCACAGCCGCGGGTGCGGGCGGGCGTCGTGCGGCAGGCCGTCGCTGCCGACCATGCTGCGCGGGTGGGCGAGGATGCGCTGCACATCGCCTTCGTGCATCTGGAACATGACGACCCCGGCCGGCAGCAGCCGTTCCGCCGCCTGGCACAGGGTCAGGCCCCACTCTGCCGCGACCGCGTCCAGCCGGCGTCCGGTCATCTCCGGGTGCGGCACGGACCAGGTGACCTGCATCGGCACGTCGGGCCGCACCTTGCCGGGCATCAGCACGGTGGAGCTGGCCGCGTAGGGATACACGTCGAACACCACATCCTGCCCGGCGCCAACGCGGTCGATGGCCGGCAGGGTCTCGGCGGAGCGGCCGTAGTTCTCCGGCAGGGCGCACTTGGTGGCTGATCACGACGGGAGAGCCGGTGGCACGGCCGATCTGCAAGGTTTCCTCAATGGATGCCAGGACATCGGCGCCCTCGTCCCGCATGTGCGTCACATAGATGCCGCGGGCGGCGCGCAGGGCCCCGGCGACGGCGATCACCTCGTCGGTCGTGGCCGCGGCGTTCGGCGGGTAGTAGAGGCCGGTCGAGAACCCCGATGCGCCCTCGGCCAGGCATTCGGCCAAGCGGGCGCGCATCCGCTCGGCCTCCCCATCGGTGGCGGCGCGGTGGACCTGGCCGTCCAGGGCGTCCACACGCAGCGACATATGGCCGATCAGCGCGTAGGTGTTGACCGGGCCGGGGTCGCACGCCAGCCGGTCGGCATACTCGCCGAAGCTGCCGAAGGTCCACCAGCTCTCGTCGCCCAACAGGTCCAGCGGCGGGACCGGGCGGCGGGCCATGCGGGTGGGCGACAGGCTGATGCCGCAGTTGCCGACGACGACGGTGGTGACGCCCTGGCTCATCTTGCATGCCATGCAGGCGGGGCCGCACAGCACGGCGCGGTCGTCATGCGTGTGCGCGTCGATGAAGCCTGGCGCGAGGGCGAAGCCGTCCGCCAGCACCTCCCGGTCCGCGCCCGAGCCACTCAGGTCGCCGACAGCCACGATGCGGTCCCCAGTCACGCCCACGTCGCCCCGGCGGCGAGGAGCGCCAGTGCCGTCCAGGATCGTGGCGCCGCGGATGATCAGATCATGGCGCATGGAGGCCTCCGTACCCCACACCGTGCCGCCCCTTCCGCCCCGCGGCAACCCCGGCCAAGATGCCAACCTGTTTGCTGGAGCCACCACCATGCCCAAGCCCCACCTGCTGGTCGCGCGCCCCGTGCCCGCCGCCGTCACTGAGCGCGCCACCACCGAATTCGACGCCGTCCTGTCCGACGGCCGCGACCTCTCCCCCGATGACGTCGTCCAGCGCCTGGCCGACCACCACGCCGACGCCCTGTTCTTCAGCAGCAACCTGAAGCTGACCGCGGACCTCATCGCCCGCCTGCCCGAGAGCGTCCGCGTCGCTGCCACTTGCAGCGTCGGCTTCGACCACATCGATGTCGCGGCGGCCAAGGCGCGCGGCCTGGTGGTGACCAACACCCCCGAGGTGCTGACCGACTGCACCGCGGACCTAGCCTTCATGCTGCTACTCTGCGCTTGCCGCCGCGCCGGGGAGTATTCGGCCATCATGCGCGACGGCTGGCGGCGGGGCTTCGGCATGGCGGAGATGCTGGGCGTGCAGGCCAGCGGCAAGACGCTGGGCATCGTCGGCTTCGGCCGCATCGGCCGCGCCATGGCGCAGCGGGCGCGGGGCTTCAACATGCGAGTGCTCTACATCGACGTGGCCCGCGCCGCGCCGGAGCTGGAGGCCGGCGCCGAGTGGGTGCCCTCCCTGCGGGAGCTGCTGCCCCGCAGCCAGATCCTGACGCTGCACGCCCCCGGCGGCGCCGGCACGGACAAGCTGATGAACGCCGAGACCCTCGCGCTGCTGCCGCACGGCGCCGTGCTGGTGAACGCCGCCCGCGGCAGCCTGGTGGACGAGGACGCGCTGATCGAGGCCCTGCGATCCGGCCACCTGCACGCCGCCGGCCTGGACGTGTTCCGCCGCGAACCCGACTTCGACCAGCGCCTGTCCGCCCTGCCCAACGTGTTCCTGACCCCGCACATGGGCAGCGCCACCCTGGAGACCCGCAACGCCATGGGCTTCCGCGCCCTGGACAACATCGCCGCCGTCACCTCGGGCCGCCCGGCCATCGACCCGCTGTGGAGCTAGCCCCCTTGGACCGCCCGCCCAAGCCCGTCCTCCCCAAGCCCATCCTCTACGTCACCCGCCGCCTGCCCCCCGCCGTGGAGGCCCGCGCCGCCCGAGACTACGACGCCCGCCTGAACCCCGACGACCACCCCGTCTCCGCCGCCGAGTTGCTGGCCGCCGCCGCCGGCGCGGACGCCCTGCTGTGCTGCCCGGCGGAACGCTTGGACGCCGCCCTGATCGCCGCCCTGCCAGCCAGCATCCGCGTGATCGGCACCTTCAGCGTCGGCACCGACCACATTGCGCTCGACGCCGCCCAGGCCCGCGGCATCCCCGTCGTGAACACCCCGGACGTGCTGAGCGTCGCCACCGCCGAGTGCGCCATGCTCCTGATCCTGGCCGCCGCCCGCCGCGCCGGGGAAGGCGAGCGCCTGGTCCGCGCCGGTCGCTGGACCGGCTGGGCGCCCACGCAACTGTTGGGTCAGGGCGTCAGCGGCCGCCGCCTGGGCCTTTTCGGCATGGGCCGCATCGGGCGGGAGCTGGCGCGGATGGCGGGCGCCTTCGGCATGCAAGTCCACTACCGCAACCGCACCCGCCTCCCGCCCGAGCAGGAAGCCGGCGCGGTGTTCCACGCCTCGGACGAGACGTTCCTGCCGGTCTGCGACGTCCTTTCTCTACACGCCCCCGGCGGCCCGGCGACCCGGCATTGGCTGAACGCGGCCCGGATCGCGCTGCTGCCGCACGGGGCGGTGGTGGCGAACACGGGACGCGGCACCCTGGTGGACGACGCCGCCCTGGTGGCGGCGCTGCGGTCGGGTCATGTGGCAGCGGCAGGCCTGGACGTTTACGACGGCGAGCCGCGAGTGGATGCCGGGCTGCTGGCGCTGGAGAACGTGGTGCTGCTGCCGCATCTGGGGAGCGCGACGGTGGAGACGCGGGATGCCATGGGGATGAGAGTGCTGGATGGGATTGATGAAGTATTGAGCTGACTCAGAAGCGACTAAGCCCATTGTGAATTTTCCTAGAAGGACATAGAGCGTGCGGGTTGTTAGTGTGAAGATAACGGGGCATCCCGGATTTGGCGATCTATATGTAGATTTCTCATCAAGCGATGGTCGGACTTCGAAGTTCGTAGTTATTGCAGGTGAAAATGGGACTGGGAAGAGTGCTATTCTCGATTGCATTTTCAAAGCTCTTGGCCCAGATGTGTTTACCATAGGTCAGCCTAAAGGCTTTCCTGCGGAAGAATGCAACGTAGTTGTTGAGGCTGATAATCTTTCAAAGATTAAACCTCAGATTGTACAAATCCCTGAGCAAAGCACCCCCTTATAGTGCAGAACACGATAGAGATTTCATATAATGGCTTTATGCTTAATCAAGGATCTGCTTTAAGAAAGTTGGTTTTCAAATCGGGAGGATTGAACTATCGGACCGTACAGGATGCCTTTGGAAATATTTTTGAGAGAGACAATCTATGCTACTATAGCGAGGCAAATGTCACGTTTGCAGTTCCGTCCATAGATAGCGCCAGAGCAACGGCTGGGTCTTTGCCGACCGGCTACGTGACACCCGAGCAACGGTATCCAGTGCGAGGCGGTTCCAACCTAGCAAATGAGATTGCACAACTCTTTGTAGACTTGTACACTGATGATAGTGCAACTCTGGAGCGTTGGGTTCGAGCTAATCCGGGCTTGGTTCCTCCGCAGCACGTAATCGGTGCTCGCATAAACCGTTTTTCCCAGGCTTTTGAGACGATGTTTACAAACAAGAAGCTGGTTGAAGTGGTACAAGAAAATGGAGAGTACAAAGCTATATTCGAAGAAAATGGAAGGCGTACATCGCTCGCTGATCTAAGTACGGGAGAAAAGCAAATCGTATTCAGAGGTGCTTTTCTATTGAGGCAGCTTGAGCAACTTCCGGGGTCGATTATACTAGTTGATGAGCCGGAATTGAGCCTTCACCCAACTTGGCAAACGCGAGTCTTAGATTTCTACGCGGCCATTGTTACTGAAAGTGAGGAATACTCTAGTCAAGTGATATTTGCGACTCATTCTCCTTTCGTCGTCCATGGATCGCCTACTGCAAAACACGTTGTTCTTAAGCGCAGTCACGTCACAGGCCAAGTTTACTCTCAGATAGACGCTATGTATGTTGGAACTACGCCGACGGAGGTCGCAGTAGCAACGTTTGATCTGGCTAATTTCATAGCTTCTGCGAATGGAAAACGCCTCGCGGTAGTGGTCGAAGGTCCCACCGATCAGGTGCTGCTCGAAGCAGCGTGGGAGAAGCTTAGACCTAATGTAAATCGTCCTTTTGTAGTTCAAGCTGCGGGAGGGGCTAGACCTGTTCAGCAATTGCTTGGAAATGAGCGTGGCAAGTCAGGTGTTTTGTTTGAGGCGCTCGTCGGCGTCGGCGTCGAAAGGATTATAGGGCTGTTTGACTTTGACCAGGAAGGGTATTCACAGTGGAATGGGACAATTAGAAGCCAAGATGCTATCGATATTTGCTTGGATGAACAGAAGTGTGTATATAGAAAAAGAGTTGGCGCACCGACTTGGGCTGCGCTGCTCCCGGTTCCTTCCTTTCGCAGGGCATATGCAAGTGTAGGGCTGGGGTCTCGATCCATTCTTACTATAGAACTCTTGTTTCGGGATCAGGACATCGCACATCTTCTGACGAGTGCGCCCGTAACCGGGGTGCCTGGAGCGACAATCTTCAGAGCTACCGATGCGCAAAAGAAAGAGATAGCTACGCTCGCGCCTTCACTTTCGGCGTCGTGCTTTGTCGCGTTTGAGCCAATACTCGCGTTGATTGAGCATGTTATAAGCGTACAGCTCTGATCGAAACTTACCCTTCGACTACCGTTCCGGAACAAAACTTTTGCTGTGTAGATGGCCATGAGGTGGGTTCGCATCGTAGCCAGCTCAATCCTCGAAGGCTCTGATCACTCGTATTTAAGGGCGGGTGGACCAAAACGAAAAAGCTTGGGATACGACATTAGGCCATTGTTTTGTGAGCAGGCGCCTAACTTTCACCATGGCCAGCCCGTGATCTCTCCATGAACCCTGCCGCCCTTTCCAGTCAAATGCCGACCGCAGCCCACCCTGGCAGCCCACTCATTAAATGCATACAGTTCAATCATAACCGACGTAATGAACCGTGGTGCATACCCCGCCTCGGGCAGTATAAGGGCCACCCGCGCGACATGACCGGCGCCCGAACGGACCAACAATGCACCAGCATAGGCAACTTAACCCTCGTCGTTCCCCGACCGACAAAGGCAAAGAATCAAGAGAACGTCCGCGGAAGCACAGAAGCGCTGGGCCGCGCCTTGGTCAGGCTCACCCGCCCCGGCATCCGCCTCCGCCACAAGCACGGCATCCCCTTGTTCCAAGTGGACGAGAAGGACCCCGACAACTTCACGCGCGACCTAGACGGCAAGCAGGAACGAGGGCTGTTCCAGAATGGAGAGTTCAAGGCCATCCATTGAGCATCCTACGCCGAGTTGTCGAAGACACACTCGAGGTCTAGGTCCACATAGAGAAGTCTTTGGCCGTTGGCCGCCGCAGTCGGCCGACAGCGGTGACGACTGAGTGATAGACGCAGTGGCGAACGGCCTTGCCGACGTTATCGCCACGGTCAACGTGCGTGACCTGCGCGCGCCGGCCGCACGCTACGGACTCGCGGTGGAGCCGCCAACCGACGACTCGAGGAGGATTATATGAGTGTTGTCTCCTTCCACATTCCCGAGGATCTTAAGGCCATCCTCGCCACCCAGGCCGAGCGCGCCGGTGTCAGCCTGAACCAGTACTTGCTCTTCATCGTCGCAGCCCACGCCGGATCACAAGCCGAGGCCGAGCAATACTTCGCCGCCCGTGCCGCCCGCTCCACGCCCGCCCGAGCCGTTGAAATCCTTGCCCGCGCCGGCCAAGGCCAACCGCCCGAGCCGAGCGACGAATTGCCACCAGACCTCGCGCCGTAAGCACGCCCAGCCTCGCCGCCGCGCCACACTCCCCCGCTCACGCTAAGCACCCCCCACGCCATGCTTGACACTCC
>JAABUX010008068.1_pt1 | contig 12216 bp, 14 predicted proteins | sample 5561851 | NCBI WGS metagenome assembly JAABUX01 (sample SAMN10711883, study PRJNA513361) | rock metagenome | isolation source: Antarctica rocks | place: Antarctica: Victoria Land, Richard Nunatak red sandstone | collected 2016-01-03 | reverse complement strand
AATGCCGTCCGAACCGATCGGCTGTTCGACGCCCCGTACACCTCACGGTTCTCCTCCGCGCACTCGGTCTTCAATCCGTCGAGCCGAATCGGCGGATGCTCTTCGATATGTAGAACACCGCCCAATCCGCTGTCCACTTCCTAGGAAGTGGAACACCCCGCCGCCCGTCCGCCGAGGGCTGTGGGGGAGCGGCGCGTTGCGTCCCACATGTCAGTGCCACAACCGGGTGCCGGAAGCCGCGTACGGCCAGGACTAGCGGTACGGTGCTCGGCGTGGAGCTGCGCTACGCGCGGGTCTCGACCGCCAAACAGGACCTGGCAAGTCGACGCATTGACCACCGCCGGGATCCCGGCTGATCGGATCTATCTGGACAGGAAGTCCGGCGCCACCACCGACCGGCCTGGGCTGCGGGTCCTGCTCGACTATGCCCGCTCCGGTGACGTGATCGTGGTGCACACCCTGGACCGGCTGGGCCGCACCGTGCGGGACACGCTGAACCTGATCCACGAGCTCGCCGAGCGCGGTGTCGGGGTCCGCAACCTGGCTGACCCGATCCGGGTCGACTCGAGCAACCCGGCCGATCCGATGGCCCAGCTCGCCGTGGTGCTGCTCGCCCTGTTCGGGCAGATGGAACGCACCTACACCCTCGAGCGGGCCGCCCACGCCCGCGCCGTCGCCACCGCCAAGGGCCGCCGGGTCGGCCGGCCCGTCACCGTCGACCAGGCCCAGCTGGACTACGCTGCTCACCTGCGTGCCGACGGGCACACCATCGCCGAGATCGTCACCAAGACCGGCATCCCCCGGACCAGCCTGTACCGGCACCTGCCGCCCCAGCCCCCCGCGCCGGTCACCGCCCGCGAGCTGCCCGCCGCCGCAGTCAGCTGAACGCCAGACGGGTGTCCCGCATAGGGCACCTCTGCGGGAATCTTCACCGAACTAGGCTTGGTGTCCGCGGCCGGGGTCGAGGGACACCTGCCGGTGCCGGGAAGTGTGGTGCTGCGCCGCGGTTGCCGCCAGCCGTGGCGGGTCGAGGCAGTGTGCGGCACCAGCGCCACGCTGTGCAACTCGCCGGGGAGTGGACCCGCATACCGCTGACGCTGCTCGAGCCTGACTCAGTCGAGGACCGGTCGTCATCTGCCAGCTCCGGGGACTGAACGGGCTGCGGGTGCGCGGTCGACGGCGGCCTCATGGAGCACGCTGGGCCTTTGGCTGGAGTTCGACGTTCAGTAGTTCGACTTGCTGGTGGGGCTGGCGGCCGGTGAGCTGTTGCCACCTGCACCTGCACCTGAGACGGTGATGTTGACGCTCATCCCTTCGGCCTTGTGGTGGTCGACGGGGCAGTAGACGTTGTAGGAGCCGTCTTTGAGGGCGACGGTCATGGTGCCGCTCTGTCCGGGCTTGAGGATGCCGGTTGACACGTCGCTGACCCCGGGCCCGTCGATGGTGAGTGCGTGCGGGATCGTGCCGGAGTTGGTCGCCTGGAAGGTGTAGCTGCCGGTGGCGAAGGTCTGCTGGGACAGCTTGATGTGGAATTCGTTCTCCGTAGCGGTTACCGTCTTCGCGCCGGCTGCCGGTGCCGTCGCCGGCGAGCTGGGCGCACCGGGGCTGGACGGGGTGCTTGTACCTGGGTTGGTGCTGGAGCTGCCGCAGCCGGCGAGGACCGCGCCGCTGGCTGCCGCGGTCAGCCAGACGGCGGTTCGCCAGCCACGGGAGGAGGAGAGGTTCGGCATGGTGGTTCCTTTCGGGCAGGTGAGCGGCGACGCTCGAGGCTGGTGGTGTAGACAGCACGGACGCCAAGCCCGGGCGGTTCAGCCTGAACCGCGGCCCGTGGTCGGCCGTGGAGCAAGACATGAGCCTTCACGTGGGTGGCGGCACGCCTCCGATTTCCGGTGGCCCTCGCAGCCGTCGGGCTGTGCAGCTGGTGACCGCGGCGGCCCTTCTCTACTCGGGCTACGTGCACTGGCACCTTCGGCACGACTACGACGTGAACCGGACCTCTGTTCTGTCGCAGGCGACGGTGTTCGTCGTCCAGGCCGGCGTGTGCCTGGTGGTGGCTCTCGTGCTCGTCGGCGTGCTGGCGGCCGGGCGATCTGGTGGTCGCGACGGGCCGGCAGCCGCGCTGAGCTGGGTCGCGGCGCTGCTGGTCGCAGCGGGTTCGCTCACCGCGGTGCTGGTGTACCGGTATGTCGACGTGGGCCGGATCGGCCTGCTACCCAACATGTACGAACCCGCCTGGTACGGGCTCAAGAGCAGCAGCGCCGTTGCTGAGGCGATCGCCACGCTGAGCAGTTTGGGCGGACTGGTCCTGCGCAAGCGTGACCGGAGCACCTGACACGGGCGGTGCACCGGTCCTGACGCCGGGCTGCCGCGCCCAGTTGAACCGAACGGGCTGGTCGTTCGTGGGGTAGGTGTGGAGCTTGTGCGGCGGGCAGATGAGGTGGTGATTCGCGCGCTCTACGCCGAGCACGCCGCCTCCCTGCTGGGCTACGTGCTGCGGCTGGTTGACGGTGACCGGCAACGGGCGGAGGACGTCGTCCAGGAGACGCTGCTGCGGGCGTGGCGGCATCCCGAGGCGCTGGCCCCTGAACGTGGGAACGTCCGGCCGTGGCTGTGGACGGTGGCTCACCGGCTGGTGATCGACGGTGTTCGCGCTGCCTGCGTACGACCGCACGAGGTCGGCGATGATCTGCTGGCGACGATCCCGGCCGAGAACGAGCTCGACCGGGCGATGGAGTCCTGGCAGGTCGCCGACGCCCTGGCGCGCCTCACCCCGCAGCACCGGGAGGTCCTGGTCGAGACCTACTACCGGGGGCGGTCGGTCGCTGAGACGGCAACAGCCCTGGGCATCCCGCCGGGCACGGTGAAGTCGCGGTGCTACTACGCGCTGCGGGCCCTGAGGCTGACGTTCGCCGAGACGGGCTTGTCATCGTGAACTGCTCGCAGGTGCAGCTCTGCCTCGGCGCCTACCTGCTTGGCGCGCTCGATCCGAACGAGCGGGTGCTGGTCGACCAGCACGTCGGCCGCTGTCCCAGCTGCCGCAGGGAGCTCGCCGAGCTCGCCGGTCTGCCCGCGCTGCTGAGCCGGCTGACCCTGGCCGACGTGACCGGCCAGGCACCCGGGTCACCCCCCCGGGTCCAGCCGGTCGAGCAGCCGAGCTCCCAGCTGCTCGACCGGCTACTGAACAGCGCCGCCGGCGAGCAGTCGACCGCACCGGCACCAGCAGCCTCGCGTCCCCGTCACCGTCGCCTGACCCTCGTCGCAGCAGGCATCGCCGTCGCTGCTGCGATCGCGGCCTCCGGGACACTCGTCGCCGTCCACTTCTCCTCGCGCACCCTGCCCGGACCCGTAGCAGCCGGCCCGAACCCGCGGATGCGTGTCGTGCTGCAGGCCAGCTTGACGCCACGACCTTGGGGAACAGCCATCGACGCGCATCTGAGCGGCGTTGCTCCCGGCGAGCACTGCCAGCTGGTGGCCGTCGCCGCCGACGGCCACCAGGAGGTCGCTGGCACTTGGCAGGCCACCTATGAAGGCCGCGCCGACGTCACCGGCGCCACTGCCATCTCAACCTCAGCACTGATCCAGCTGCGGATCCTCACCGGCAACGGACGGCTCCTGGCGACGATGCCCATAGCGCACTGATCAGCCCACCCATCAGGGTCTGGGTGGCGACCCCGAAAGAACAGACAGGAACCACCACCGAGTGCGGGAGCAGGCCGCCATGTCGACACCGAACGCCGCCGGCCCCCCCGGCGGCACTGCTACCGCCGCCGAGCAGCTGGCGGCGGCGCTGCCCGCGGCTTTTGCCCGGCGCACTGCTCAGGCCTTCGAGCAGCTCCTGGACCCACGGGTGCGGTGGGGCGGCGCGACCGACACGCAGCAGACCTGCCACGACCGCAGCCAGGTGCTCGCTTTCTACGGCCGGCTGCTCGAGCAGGATGTCAGCATCGACGTCCTGGATGTGTCGGTGCACGGCGAGCAGGTGCGGCTGCAGATCCGGGTCGTCAGGACCTCGCCCAAAGCAGAGGCGTCCGGCACTGGCGAGCGGCAGATAGTCCTGACCGTCCGCGACGGCCTGGTCGTCGACATCCGCGCGGGCCACGACGACGGGAACGACGACCGGGAGAGCGCCCCGGAGGCCGAGCAGGGCCGCGCACTCATGGTCGAGCTGTTCTACTTCGACGGGTGCCCCAACCACGCCCGCTTCTTGCCGCACCTTCGCCGGCTCCTGCACGATGCCGGCATCCCGGCCGGGGTGCAGCTGGTGAAGGTCACCACCGACGCCCAGGCGCAGCAGCTGCGGTTCCTTGGCTCCCCTACGCTGCGGATCAACGGGCGTGACGTCGATCCCAGCGCGGACCGGCGCCACGGCTACGGGCTGCAGTGCCGGGTCTATGACGCAGCAGCCGGCTACTCGGGCACCCCGCCCGACGAGTGGATCGAGCGGGCTGTCCGCGGCGACTGAACCGTGCTGATCACCCGTCCAGGGTTGTGGTCGCCGGCCGGGCTAGGAGCGGGGGGTTGTCCCTGCCGGCAAGGCGGCGCAGAGGTGGTCGAGCTCGTCGGAGGTGTCGTAGTAGTAGTGCACTGAGGCACGGACGAGGTCGGGCAGCCCGCGAGGCGGCAGGTCGAGGCGGGCGTTGTCGGCGAGCGAGACGCTGGTGTTGATCCCGTGCGCGGTGAGGTGTCGCTGTACGACCTGAGACGACACGCCATCGACGGTGAAGGTGACGATGCCGCAGCGGCGCTGTCCCTGGTCGTGGACCTGCACTCCGCCGACGTCCTCGAGCCGCTCTCGCAAGCTGGCGGCGAGGCTGGTCACTCGCGTCTCGATGGCGTCCAGGCCCCAGGACAGCGCGTAGTCGGCTGCAACGCCGAGCCCGATCTTTGTGGCGTAGCTCGTCTCCCAACTCTCAAAACGCCGGGCATCGGCGTTGAAGGCGTAGGCGTCGGTGAGCAGGTGCTGGAAGGCGCCTTCGACGCTGGTGTTTGGCTCGTTCGCTGAGCAGTCCGAAGGTGATGGTCAGACCTGCCCACAGCACAGTGGTCGTGGCCAGGGCGAGCAGCCGGAACTGCCACAGCAGACCGGCCGGCACGTCGAGTGCGTCGGGGTCGGCGGGAAGCGCGAACGACAGCGCCAGCGCCGCCAGCAGCACCCCCGCGGCGGCCAGCTGACGGTGGGACGGGCGGGCGCCCCGGCCACGCAGGTCGGCGGCGAGCCGGCAGGCGGCGGCGGTCCCGACGATCCCGATGGCCAACGCGAGCAGATAGTCATGGGTGCGGGCTGCGATCGTGCCCGGATCCCCGACGCCGGGCGGGTTGGCCGGGTAACGCACGAACGGCACCAGGTACAGCGCGAACCAGGCCGCGCCGCCCAACGTCAGGGCGCGGCGCCAGCCGTCCCGACCGGGCTCGGTGCGGTGCACCGCGGCATACAGGACCCCGAACAGCACGCCGAACGCGATCCCGGTCGCGGTGGTCGCCGCCAGCAGCCCGGCGTGCTGGGTGTGGCGGGAGAAGACGTTGACGTGGTGCTCGACGGAGAGCCCGGCAGCTGCTCGGGCTGCCTGCCGGGCCTGTTCCCGGGCGCTTTCCAGCCCGACTGCCCGGTCCATCACGGGCTCGGCGAGCAGCAGAGCGAACAGGCCGGAGATGGCGCCCCCGACGAGGCCGGAGAACGCACCGCGGCGGAGCAGGGTCAGCAGCACGCGCTGCCCGCCAACGAAGCGCCGGTCTAATGGCAGGGGGCGCCGAGCAGGTGCCGGCCGTCATGGGCGAACTCGTGGAGGTAGTTCGCGCTGACCGCGAGCCTGCCCAGCACCGGCGACAGCAGCTGCCCCTGGTCGAGGAAGACGGCGTACAGGGTCAGCAGTGCCAGCACCACGGCGGCAACCGCGACCGAGCCGGCCACGAGGGTCTTTGCCGACGGCAGCCCGGACAGCGGAAGACCAGGAGCATGCAGAACAGACATCGAAACGCCTCCTTCGGGGTTTCCACGCCCCGGTAGGTAAGGAAGCGACGGGTCAGTTCCTGACTCGACACCCGGCCGGGGCCGGGCGGCTCACAGTGGCGGGACCGTCCCGGACTTCCACCGGGTTCCTGCACACCGTCGCCTTCGGACTCCGACCCTGCTTTACCGAGGCCTCGAGGGTCAAGTCCTAGCCGGCCGGTGAGGCGTACCGAGACGGTCGGCCCGGTTCAGCCGGAGAATTGACCGTGGCCCTGCTGGTGCTCGTCCAGCGCCGGTTACGGCGCGCGGGTGAGGTAGCCAGGGCAGGATGCCGGTAGCGGCGCGACAACGCCGCTACTCAAGCGCGTGTTCACAAGGACGGTAACGAGCGGTGCCCCCAGGTCGGTCGACGACGCTGCGACCGTTCACCACGATGGGTTCGTGCTCGTGCTCGTGCTCGGCCAGCGTCCCGCCAACCCGAACGTGGCTGACTCTCCCAGCGAGAAAGGTCCCGAGGGCTCGATGGTGAAGTCCGCGGGACGGGGGGCGAACAGCTGGTGGTTCTAGGTTGGTTGGGTGACCTGGCCGCGCCCTGTGCCCGTGGTGGGCGACCAGACGTCGGCGGCGCAGCGCTCGTCGGGGCCTGCGGACTGGGCGTTCCCGGAGGCCGCCCGGGTGGCGCTGCACGAGATCGTCGGGGCTCGTCGTGACATCCGGCGCTTCCGCCCGGACCCGGTGCCGCCCGAGGTGCTGGAGCGGGTGCTGACAGCGGGTCACGCAGCGCCGTCGGTCGGGCACTCGCAGCCGTGGCGCTTCGTCGTCGTCGACGACGTGCAGCTGCGTACTCGTGCCGCGAGGATGGCGGACACGGAGCGGCTGGCACAAGCGGGTCAGCTCGACCCCGACTCGGCCCGCCACCTGCTCGACCTGCAGCTCGAGGGCATCCGCGAGGCTCCCCTGGGAGTGGTGGTGTGTTGTGACCGTCGCAGCCCCCCCGTCGGGGTCCTGGGGCGGGCGACGTTCCCCGACGCCGACGTCTGGTCGTGTGCCTGCGCGATCGAGAACCTGTGGCTCGCGGCCAGGGCCGAGGGGCTGGGCCTGGGCTGGGTGACGCTGTTCCACCCGGAGGAGCTTGCTGCGCTGCTGGGGCTACCGGAAGGTGTGGTGACGCTGGGTTGGTTGTGCCTGGGGTGGCCGGATGAGCGGCCCCCGGCCCCGGGGCTGGAACGCGCGGGCTGGTCGCGCCGGGCGCCGCTGAGCGACGTCGTCGTTCGCAATCGCTGGCCGGGTGGCGGCGCACCCACGCCGCCCCCGTCCCGCCTGCGGGCGCCGGACCCCTCTGCTGTGGTAGCGGCCCGCGACGACGCGGACGCCCTGCTGTCGGCACCGTCCTCGTTGGGGATCCTCGACCGCGCCGTCGACCGGGTCGTCGCGCTGGGGCACCCGCAGCTCGTGACCGGCACCCTCGTCATCGCCCTCGGACGCCACCCTGTCGTCCGCCTGGGCGTCAGCGCCTACGACCAGACGGTGGGCGAGGATGTTCTGGACGCCGCCCGCGCGGGCCGGGCCATGGGAGCGGTCGCGGCGAGCGCAGCCGGGCTGCAGGTGAGCGTCCTGGACGCCGGCAGCAGCGCGGGCAACCTTCGCGACCACGACCCGATGCCGGTCGCCCAGGTCGAGTCGCTGCTCGCCGCCGGTACGGCCCACGGATCGCGACTGGCACGCGCCGGCCTGGTCGCACTCGGGGAGGTCGGCGTCGGCAACACCACCGTGGCTGCGGCTCTGGCTGCGAGCGTCCTCTGTCTTGAGGCCCAGGACGTTGTCGGCCTGGGCGCCGGTGCCGACAGCGCCATCTTGGGGCGCAAGACCGAGGTCGTGAGCGCAGCCCTCCTGCGCTGGCGAAGCGCCCAGCGCGGCGCCACGTCCCCGGCTTGTCGGCTCGCAGCACTGGGCGGCCCCGAGTTCGCGCTGCTGACCGGTGTCGTCCTCGGCGCAGCCCGCGCCGGAGCTGCCATCGTCCTGGACGGGTTGGCGACCAGCGTCGCTGCGTTGCTGGCAGTGGAGGCCGAACCTGCGGTCGCCGCGCATCTGGTGGCGGGCCAGCGCAGCCGCGAACGGGCGCACGCGGCGGTTCTGGCCCGGCTGGGGTTGGAACCGCTGCTGGACCTGCGGTTGCGCGCGGGCGAGGGCGTCGGGGCCGCGCTGGGCGCGCAGCTTCTGCTCACCGGACTTGCTGTGCGTGTTCACACCGCTCGGACCGAGGACGTGCGCCACGCCGACCGGCAGGGGAAGACGGCCTGACGGTGCGCGGGCCGTCGCAACAGAGCGGCAGACCGCAGGCCCGAGGGCCGAGGGTCGAGGGTCGAGCCCGGTGGTGGTCACGGCGGTGCCCGAGTTCCGGGGCCCGGCCATGACTCGTGCCGGGCCGCGTAAGGTCCGGGGTCGACCCGCGGGAGCCTCACGGACCGAGGCTGAGAGGGCGGCAGGCCGGCCGCCGACCGTTCGCACCTGACCCGGTTCGTACCGGCGTAGGGAGGAACCCGTTGACCGCTGTCGAAGACCAGCCCGCCACGCCCGGATCGTCGTTCCCCGGCTCGCGCAAGACCTACCTGTCCGGCAGCCGCCCGGACCTTCGGGTGCCGATGCGGGAGGTGGCGCTGTCCACCGGCGACACCGTCGTGCTCTACGACACCTCCGGCCCCTACACCGACCCCCCAGCAGCGCACCGACATCGGGCTGGGCCTGCCGGCGCTGCGGCAGGGGTGGATCAACGAGCGCGGCGACGTTAAGACCTACACCGGCCGACAGGTGCAACCGCTAGATGACGGACGTAGGCGGCGCGACACCCGCAACCTCGACAGCGTCTTCACCGGCACCCGCCAGCCCCGCAGGGCGCTGCCCGGGGCGAGGGTCACGCAGCTGGCCTACGCCCGGCGCGGCGTCGTCACTCCCGAGATGGAGTTCGTCGCCGTTCGCGAGGGCGTGAGCGTCGAGCACGTCCGCGACGAGCTCGCCCGCGGCCGAGCCGTGTTGCCCGCGAACGTGAACCATCCCGAAAGCGAGCCGATGGCGATCGGCCGCAACTTCCTCGTGAAGGTGAACGCGAACATCGGCAACAGCGCCGTCGCCTCCTCCATCGAGGAGGAGGTCGACAAGATGACCTGGGCGACCCGGTGGGGCGCCGACACCGTGATGGACCTGTCGACCGGGCGCAACATCCACACCACCCGCGAGTGGATCCTGCGCAACAGTGCCGTCCCGATCGGCACCGTCCCGGTCTACCAAGCGCTGGAGAAGGTCGACGGCAAGGCCGAGGACCTGTCCTGGGAGGTCTACCGCGACACCCTGGTCGAGCAGTTCGAGCAGGGCGTGGACTACATCACCGTCCATGCCGGGGTGCTGCTGCGCTACGTGCCGCTCGCCGCGACCCGCAAAACCGGGATCGTGTCCCGCGGCGGGTCGATCATGGCGGCGTGGTGCCTGGCGCACCACCAGGAGAACTTCCTCTACACGCACTTCCGTGAGATGTGCGAGCTCATGGCCGCCTACGACGTGACGTTCTCCCTCGGGGATGGGCTGCGGCCGGGGTGCATCGCGGACGCCGACGACCAGGCTCAGTTCAGCGAGCTGCGCACCCTCGGCGAGCTCACCGAGATCGCTTGGGAGCACGACGTGCAGGTCATGGTCGAGGGCCCCGGTCATGTGCCCATGCACAAGATCAAGGAGAACATTGACCTCCAGCTGGAAGTCTGCAAGCAGGCCCCGTTCTACACCCTCGGCCCGCTGACGACCGACATCGCGCCCGGCTACGACCACATCACCAGCGCAATCGGCGCGGCGATGATCGGCTGGTACGGCACCGCGATGCTGTGCTACGTCACGCCCAAGGAGCACCTCGGTCTGCCCGATCGGGACGACGTCAAGGACGGTGTCATCACCTACAAGATCGCCGCCCATGCTGCCGACCTGGCCAAGGGCCACGCGGGCGCGCAGGCCTGGGACGACGCGCTGTCCGACGCGCGCTTCGAGTTCCGCTGGCAGGACCAGTTCAACCTCTCGCTCGACCCGACGACCGCCCGCGACTTCCACGACGAGACGCTGCCAGCGGGCGCGGCCAAGACGGCGCACTTCTGCTCGATGTGTGGCCCGCACTTCTGCTCCATGCGGATCAGCCAGGACGTCCGCGAGTACGCCGCGCAGAAGGGCATCGACGAGGCGAAGGCCATCGCGGTCGGCATGGCCGAGAAGTCGACCCAGTTCCTCCAGGAAGGTGCCCGGGTCTACCTCCCCGTCGTCGAGCAGACCGTGACCGCTACCGGACCCGAAGGCAGCGGTCACCTGCCCTCATAGACCCGGTAACGCGCCCGGCGTCACAGACAGTTCGCTTCGACCATGCTGCTACCCGACACAGCCCCCACGGGCACCCCGGCAATGGGCCATACGCCGCATCACCGGTGCAGGAGGTGTCAAAGAGGGTTCCCCGGATGCGGCCACTTTTCGCTGCGATTCACAAGTTCTGGCACCAGCTCAGTGTGTGCCGCTTAGCGCCCGATCACCGGGATGACTCACCGAACCGGTCTTGCGGCACTGCTCGACCTGCTGGTTCTCGTCCTCGCAGATGGTGGGGGAGGGTGCCGGTGGTGGGTCCTCTTTTGGGATGTCTGCCTGGGGCTCCCGGGGAGCCTCGCGAGCGAGTCGGTCAGGTGGTCGTCTCGGGGTAGGTGTCGATCTCGGTGGCTTCAGGCTGGCCCCAGATGCGGTCGCCGGTGGTGAGCATCGTTACGTTCCTAGGCGGGTGGTCGTCCGGACCGAAGCTGTCGGCGGGTGTATTCGTAGAGGCCATCGAATAGGCGGTCTGTGATGGCGAGGGTCTCCGGGTCGGTGCCGATCAGGCTGAGCCCGCGGATGAGGACGTCGAGGCCGGGTGCGGCAGGAGCGTCGTAGCGATCGTCGGCAAGGTCGGCTTCATGGACGATGCGGCCGATTTCGTCGAGGACGGCGTCGTCGCCGAGCCCGAATCGCTCCAGCGCGGTCTCGAAGGAACAGCGCCCCTGGTGGTGACCGAGGGAGGCGCCGCGTATGTCGAACGGGGTCGCGTCTTCGGGCAGGGGGTCGCCGTCGGCCACGAAGGCGAAGTCGGAGCTGGGGTCGACGAAGCGCCGGATCAACCACGCGCAGGCGGTCCGGTCGACGTGCACGCCCGCGCGGGTGACCCATTGCGTCATGCGCTCACCTCCGAGGGGTCGATGGCGCGGGCGAGGCGGTCAAGGGCTATCCCGGCGGCGTCGGCGTCGGGTGGGGGGAAGAAGTCTCGTTGGCGGATGGCGCGGACCTGGCGCCGTAGTCGGAGAAGTGTCCGCCGTTGGCCCGCGGCGTCGCTGGTCAGTGCGGCGTGGGCCTCCGTGACGAGTGCCCGGTACTCCTCGCCGATGGCGGCGGCCATCCGGGCAGCAAGAGCGGCGGCGGCTGCGGGACCCAGGGGACGACCCATCCAGAGGGTTGCCTCGCCGCCGTGGTCGACGACCTCCTCAGCGACCCACTCGAGCTGCTCGCGGGTACGGGCATCGGCGGGGAGAGCGACAAGGCCGTCGCCGAGCTGGGCAACGCCGAGGCGTTTGAGCTTGCGCCATACCGAAGACCGCGGCGTGGAGGGTTCGCGAGGGAGGCGGTAGGCCAGCAGCACCCAGTCCTCGTCACCGGCCGGTTTCACTACGTCTACCTCCCTCCGGTCACCCATTCAGGATAAGACTGTTGCGACCGTGGTTGCATCAGTGCGACCGTGGTTGCTTCCGCCCGGTCGATGATGGAAGAGCCGCCGTGCAGGTGTCACCCGATGAGTGAACAGCCAGCGGCCCCTGACGGCATCGGGGAGGGGGAAGACCGGCGGGCGCCGTCGCTGCGGGCGTTGCTGGGTTACTTTCTGCGTCTGGGTTCCACCGGCTTCGGCGGCCCGGTCGCGACCGTCGGCTACATGCAGCGCGATCTCGTCGAGCGCCGGGGGTGGATGGGACGCCAGCCTTTCCTCGATGGGGTTGCGGTCAGCCAGACCTGCCCTGGGCCGCTTGCCGCCCAGGTGGCGACCTGGGTGGGCTACACCCAGGCCGGCGGCGGTGGGGCGCTCGCCGTCGTCGCTGCGTTCGTCGCCCCGTCGTTTCTGATGGTGCTGATCGGCGCCGCGGTGTACCGCCACTTCGAGGGCCTCGCCGTGGTCCATCAGCTGTTCCGTGGGGTGGCCCCGGTGGTGATCGCCATCATTGCCATGGCGGCCT
>JAABUX010008067.1_pt1 | contig 12217 bp, 7 predicted proteins | sample 5561851 | NCBI WGS metagenome assembly JAABUX01 (sample SAMN10711883, study PRJNA513361) | rock metagenome | isolation source: Antarctica rocks | place: Antarctica: Victoria Land, Richard Nunatak red sandstone | collected 2016-01-03 | reverse complement strand
CTCAACACGCCCCCACAGCGGCGACATGTGCATCCGAGCCCTACAGCGCCGACAGGCGCGCGGCAGAGAGTTTCGCGGTGCGCGCGATGAGCGAGTACCGGGCCGCGCACTACTGGGCAGCCTTCGCTAACCTGCACCAGGTGGTTTGCCGCTCCTACGTCTTGCGCTACAACGAGTGGGCGTTCCTCAATGACTGGCCGTCGGTCTGGGCCATCAGACACACCCCCGCCACCTCGTCCTTCGTCGGAGGGCTAACCGGGCTTGCCCTGAACGATGAGGCAGGCACCATTGCGCTCTTCAAGCGCTCCTTGCGCCTTGACCCCACGTATTCCTACGCCTACCATTACCAAGGTCTCGCCTATGAGTATGCGGGCGACGACAAGGATGCGCTCCAGTTGTACGAGCAGGCGCTACGAGTGAACCCGCGCTCGGGCAGAACGATCGCCAACATTGCCGGGATCCTCAATCGTGTGGGCCGTTGGTCTGACGCGGTGCAACTCTACACGCAGGCCATCGCGGTTGGACAGGGCGATGCCTTATCGTACATAGGACGCGCATCGGCGTACGGCGCGCTCATCGATTGGCCAGCAGCCGCGGCCGATTATCGGACAACGATGAAAACAGACCCAGCCGACTACCAGGCGTTCGAGGGCTATGGGCAAGCGCAACGGCATCTTGGCCACACGAGCGCGGCGATCACGGCCGACACGCACGCCATCACGCTCTACCCGCTCGATGCATATGCGTACACCGAGCGTGGACGCGCGAAGTGGGACTCGAACGATGACCGGGGGGCTATGGCCGATTACAATAAAGCACTCTCGATCGACCCGACGGACGCGCGAGCCTATGCCTACCGCGGCGCGGAGCGCGACTTCGCGGGTGATCATAAAACGGCGCTCGTCGATTACAACAAGGCAATTTTGTATGACCCTCAGAACTCGGATGCACGGTCGGGGCGCTGCCTGCTCCAGTATCACGCGGGACACTACCGCACGGCTATCCCTGACTGCACGGCCGCCATCGCGGTCGACCCGCAGTTCGCGGCGCCCTATGAGACGCGTGGCCTCAATTACCTGATGCTGAAGGATCGGCGGGCGATCCCGGATCTACAGAAGGCGCACGATTTATACAGCCAGCAAGGTGACAAGGACGGAGCGTCACGCACGGCCCAGGAATTGGCGACGGCACGGGCGACGATGTAAGGGCCGACATGCACGTCGGTCCCGGCGCACGTTGTAGCAAGGGGGAGCACACCTCGCCAGTTGATTGGGGATCTCCCCAGGGTGTAAGGCGTCAAAGTGCGTGCGCCGAAAACGTCAGAGTGCCTGCGCCGAACGTCAGAGTGCCTGCGCCAATCCGCATCACACGCCCTCTCGTCAGGGTGACACGTCCTCTTTCACACTCACATCACCGTCCAAGGGGACGCCGCCGACGCCGAGCCACACGCGTACAGTCCGCGTGGATCGGCGCACGCACTCTGACGCTCCGGACGGATCGGCGCACGCACTCTGACGTTTTCGGCGCAGGCACTCTGACGTTTCGGGTCGCCCTACGCGTGAGTTCGGCGCACGCACTTTGACGCCTTATACCCCCTACCCCAGCACACAGCGGCCCCCTATCAGGGAGGGACCCCGGCACACCCTGGCCCCCTCCACAGCGCCGGCGCGGCCGCCGCAGCGAGGACTCCGGCCCTGGCCCGAGTTCGCCCCCCTCTGTAGACGCGCGGCCGTGCCCGCATCGCCCTCCGCGCCCCGCGCGCCTAAGCCCCGGCCTCCGCGCCGCTTGTCTCCGCTGGCGGTGTGCCCGCCCTGACGCCCCAGCGCCACACTGTTCCTCCTGTCTCGCTTACCGACGCTGGCACAGCCCGCGCGGACAGCGGCGCCGCGCGGCGCGGCGCGGACCTCTCACCGCACGCGTTGACACACGCAGGATGGGTGGACAATCCCCATGCCCTCCGTCGCAAACATCCTGTCGAAGGCTGAACAGCACGGCGCCCCGCACTACGCGCCCTGAAGAGCGGTGTCGATGCGCGCGATGGCATAGGGCAGCAGGGTGAGCCGCAGCGAGCCACCCGCGCACGCATGACGATCGCCCGGCTCGCGGCGAAACGCCGCGCTATCGCGCGTCGCCCGCTCGAAGCTATGCTCGTCGAGTGAGCGCATCCACATGGCCTCCGCGTCGAGTGGACCGACGCGCACGTCCACGGGCCGGCCGGTCATGTTGCCGAGCAGGATGCGCGTGCGCCCTCCGTCTTCATCCGCCCCCTCGTCCCGCAGAGCCAGGCCGTCCACCCGCAGCGAGTCGCTGGACACGCCCCCGACCACGATGGCGCCTGCGAGCTCGCCGACATCGGCCAGCACATGGTAGAGCGGGAAGGCCATGCCCGGTGACGAGGGGAAGAGGCTGGGCAGCGGCGAGCCCTCTTCCACCTCCAAAACGCCACGCCAGCCCGTCGTCTCGTAGTACGTGGCGCTCGCGGCGCCCCCCCGGGCCAAGGAGGCCAGGCTGCCGGCCGTCCAGCCGGCCCCCAACAAGGATAGCTGGCGCGGATCGACCTGGGGCGGCAATTGATCCGCCGCCGGCGCAGGCTCTGGGCCGGTGGCGTTGGGGTTGAAGCGCGGCCGCAGGGTGACCGGGCTGACGGCCAGGGGCAGCGCGCCGCAGAACTGCCGGGCGCTCTCCAGCGTGGCCGCCTGGGCCGCGAGGGTCTCGACGAGCGAGGCGTTGTCGAAGGCGTGGACCTGCGGGTTGATCGAGTAACTCACGAGGTCGAGCGCGTCGAGCGGGGGGCGACTGCGGTTCAGCTCGGCGAAATAGGCGTTGGTCCCGCCGCCGAAAAGGGCGCCGGGGCAGGCGTGCCCCAAAGCCTGGCGCGCCAGCCGGACCCACCGCCCCGCGGTCGACTTCTCGTCCTTATGGAAGACCAGCCACCTCACCACGTCCGGCCCGTGCGCGCGCACGGCCTCGGTCAGCCCATCCAACTCGCGCTCCGCGTCGACGGAGAGGAACAGCGCCGCCTCGAGCTGCGCGCCGAGCACGCGGGCCTCCCGCGTCGCCAGGGCCAGCCTGTCCCGGTAGGCCAAGTCGCCCAAGTTTAGGTCGACGCGCAGGTGCGACAGGCGCAGCGCGCGCAGGCATTCCACCTCGTCCTCGCCTAGGGGCCGGCCGTGGCTGGCCATGCCCAGGCCGAGGCGCGGCAGCGCGTGGACGGCGGTGGGGTCGATGTCGAAGGACACGACATCCTCGTCGCGGGCCGTGACGCGCGCGGGCGCGTCGTCGGGGGAGTGGGCGCCCTGTCCGTGATGAAGCGCGAGCGCGAACGACTGGCGAATACGCGCGCCGCGCGGCACCTCGACCGGGTACGGCTGACGCAGAGGTGTCGAGTAGGTCTTGAAGGAGGCATCGGTCCAGTTGCGCTGGTCCTCGCTCTCGAAGACATCGCCGTCGAGCCGGACCTCGACGCGCACCCCCGGCGCCACCTCGTGCGCGATAGCTTGAAAGTCTACAAAGGGCTGATGCGGGGCGATGAAGCGGGGGAAGGCGGCCTGCTCGACGGCCCCGTCGGCCTTGGTGACCGTGCAGGGTTGCCCCGCGCAGGCCATGGGGTGCAGGACGCAAAACCCGATGCGGTTCTTGAGGAAGGTGTCGCGCGCCTCGCCGTCCATCGCGTAGGTGACCGTCCCGTCGGCGTGGCCGGTGATCGTCCCGTGCCATGTGAAGTCGATCGGTCCGTCGCGGTGCGCGGCGGCGAACGAGAGGGTGAACGCGTCGGCGCTCGTGTCGAGCAGGACGTTGGAGAGGGTTGCCGGGACGGTGTCCCAGTTGCGGTCGCGGACGGCGACGTAGACGCGGCGCAGCAGCTCGCGGTCGCCAAACCGGATGTAGCGCAGGTCGACGCCGTCGAGCACGAGTGTCAGGGGGCCGGCGCGCAAGGGCTGCGCCGGCGGCGCCGGCCGCGCGTTCCCGTCGTAGCAGATGGCCGTGTACTGCTCCGTCACGCTTTTACCTCCTATGTCAGCTTATAATAGCCATCGGGTCGAATGTTCCAGGAGCGCGCGCACCGCAGCGAGGAAGCGCCCCCGTAGCTCCATCGACGACCCGGTGGTCGGCCGGGAGCGTGAGGCTCATGCGTTACCCCATCAGCGGTCGGCTCCATCTCGATCGTCACGTTATCGGTCTCGATTCCGGCGATCGCCGCGCCCTTATGCACGGTCTCGCTCTCGTGCTTGAGCCAGCGTACGACGCTGCCCTCGGTCATGTCATAGCCAATCCTGGGCATCACGATGCTCATCGTCAATCTGTCGTCCTCGCTCAAGAAAACCTTTCCAGCTACGTTTCCATTATGCTACTATCGTACGTGACGCGCCGGCATCATATCGTCACCTCGGTCGGGACGCTTCTCGGTCAGGCTAGTACACGTCGGCCGACATACCTGTGCGATCACCGAGGTACCGCAGCGCCCGTCTGCGGCCATCAAGGGCCCTCGGGAAGGCAGTCGTGGGCGTCGCGATCACCGACGTATGTAAGGTCCCGCCGCACGATCCTGGAGCCTGGACGCGCTTCCCATCGCGCCAGGACGATGTGGGCCTGCACGTCACCGAAGTCACGCTCGCCTGCGGCGAGCCATCACGGCTGTAACCCAACTCAGCCAGCCGGCCGATCAGTCGCGCGGCCCCTGCGTCGCCGGGGTTGGTTGATCCAGCACGAGCACCCAGTCCTGCGCGACCATGGGGCTCAGGACGCGCCACGCGCCGGTCTCGTCGCCGCGGGCTGTCCCCAGCGGCAACTCCCGCCCCGTGATCGGGTCGAAAAAGAAGGCCCGGTACGCGCGATCGGCCTCCAGGTTCGTCACGGTGTACCCCGTGCCGCCCCGCCACCATGCCCAGAACGCCTCGCATGGAAAGTACACCACGCGGACATCGTGCGGGATACCGGCGGCGTAGGGGCGCCGCGCGTAGCCGGCCGCTTCGTCGAGCGGTGAAACCCAGTCCTGGTGCGGCGCGAATCGCCACCAGGGATACCGCTCCAGCAGGCGCTTGCCCAGACCGACCTGCGTCGAGCCGGGCAGGCGGTATGCGTCTTCCCAGGGCGCGTTGCCCCAGGAGGCGCCGTGCGGCGACTGGCCGAAGGGTTGCGCGCGCGTGTTCAGCTGCCAGATGCCGTTAGCCCCGTAGGTGTGTCCTGCCGCACCGGAGAGCACGCAGACCCAGAACATCAGGCGCTGTATCTCCTGCCGGCTAGCCTCCAGGATGCCTTCGTAGCAGACCTCGCCGTTGATGACCGGTAGGCGCGGCGCCGTCGCGACCGCCCGCGCGACGTACTCGACCGTCGGGGCTAGGCTCTCGCGGTCCCTGTGGCCGGTTTGCAGCATGTCTATGTCGAGCAGCGCCGTGCCCTCGACCTGATCGCGGGTGGAGGCGGGCGCGGTGGGGTGCAACGTGAGCGGGTGGTGGTAGGGGTCGACCCGACGGACGTACGCCGCGAGCTCCGTCCACGCCCTCCGCTGCGTCGTCGCGTCGCCCTCGGGGTCCTCGCTCAGGTAGTAGGGCATCATCGCCTCGCCGGCCAGGCACCACACCATGGGATAGGCGCCATAGCGCGCGATCAGGTAGCGCCAGTGTTGTTTCATCCGCTCAACGCCCATCCACTGCACGAAGTAGCCCCAGCAGCCGACGAGGCACGGCAGGAGCCCCGCGTCGAGCAGGGCAGCGAGGCGCAGATCCACGGCGTCGAAGTACGCCGGGTTGATGCGACCGTAGTCGGGTTGCCAGGGGAATCCGGCCTCGTTGGCGCCGCGTTCGTCGAACGGGGGCATGTCCGGGTAGAGGCCGGCCACGATCTGGATCACGCTGAATCCCTTGGCCACGCGGTCGGCGACCATCACGCGGAACTCATCCGGCCAGGAGAGGCGACGGCATAAACTCATCCACCAGGTATCGCCGAGCCAGAAGAATGGTGTCCCGTCAAGGTGCTCTAGATAGCGACGGTCCGCCGCGACACGGAGCGGGCCGTGCTTGTAGAGCTGGTTGCTCCCGATATATGGAGTGACCTCGAGGACGCCTTCCTGCCCATGCAGATCCCTGTTCTCGGGATCGGAACACTCGGTGACGTAGCGGTGCTGCCCGACGAGGGGGCTGGCGTAGCGCACCCGCCACGTCTGATCGCCCGCCCAGAACGTCGGCACGACGTGCTGCTGGCCCGTGGGGTCCGTGACGACGACATCGAGCGTCACCTCGTTGAACGGATCGTCGTACGCTTTTCCCGACCGATAGGCCCACTCGGTGGGGCAATTCTGGATTCCGTACAGCATCTCTCACCTATCCGTAATAGTCAAACGGTTGCGTGTTGCGCACCTTGGTTGTATGCCTCGAGGACGAGGACCCAGTCCTCGCCGGTGGGATTCCCCGATGCCCACGGCTCGGACCCGGTTGACAGGACGAACTCGCCGGTGTCCGTGGCGACGCCGAACCGTGGAAGTTCACCGCCGGTCCTCGGATTGACGTAGTACGCGGAGTACTCCAGCCGCGGCTCGAGTCCGACGAGCGTGATCCGACGCAGCGAGACGGGCCAGTCGGCGAGCGCTCCGTGGGGATTGAGAAACCCCATACTCGGGAAGTAGACGACTCGTATCCGGCCGCGGATACCCGCGGCATACGGCAGGATTCTGTCGTCGTCGGTCCAGTGGGGCTCAACCCACTCGGGATGCGGCTCGAACTCCTGCCAGTCGTACCGCTCGAAGAAGCGCTTCCCGATCCCCATGTGGTGGGAACCGGGCAGGTCGAACGCGTCCTCCCACGGCTCGTCCGAGCAGCGGGATTGTCCAATGTATCTGTCATCGCGCGCGCTGAAGGTTGATATCCCGAACGTCCCATACGTGTGGCCTGCCGTCCCGCTGAGCAGGTGCGTCCAGAAGAGGAACCGCTGCGTGTCGTGCCAGTTGTTCCCGAAGATGCCTTCGTAGCACACTTCCCCGTTGATCACCGGCTTTTGCCGCTCTTGGACGGCCGCAGTGACATGGAGGAGCGTCGCGTGGAAGCAGTGCCTGTCCGTGTGGCCGGTTTGCAGCATATCGATGTCGTACAGGCTCGGGTCGTGGAGCACCTGGCTCGAGCGATAGGTGGCGATAGGACACGGATGCACCGTGATGAGCCGATGATACGGGTCGAGGGCGCGCACCTCCCGTGTCACCTCCGCCCATGCACGGTGTTGCTCCTCGATAATGGCGGCCATGTCCCCCTCGTTGCGCCCGGTCAGGAACTCGTGCGCGGTCGGGAACAGCGACGCTTCACCCGCGATGCACCAGACCACCGGGAATGCCCCGTAGCGAGCCACCAGGTAGCGCCAATGCCGCTTGATGACGTCGATGCCGGCGAGCCCCAAATACTGGCCCCACGCGCCGACCAGGCAGGGGACGATGCCCGATTGCACCAGCAACGCAAACTTGAGATCGAACATATCGAAAAAGGCGGGGTTGATCTCGCTATAGCCGTCCGACCAGGCGAATCCGCCTTCGTTGGCCGCGCGCGGGTGGAAGGGCTCGACCTCTGGGAACAGGCCCGCGACAAGCTGCACGACGGTGAAGCCCTTCTTGACGCGATCGGCGGTGAGGGTCTGGAAGACATCCGGCCACCGGAAGCTTCCGGAGCCTGCCAGCCACCAGGTATCGCCGAGCCAGAAGAACGGCATGCCATCGGCATGCATGAGATGCAGCCCGTCATGGCTCAGGCAGAGCGGCCCGTGCCTGAAGAGCGGGTTCGAGCCCACGTACTCGGTCACGTCGATCACACCCGTCCTGTCGTGCAGGCCGGCATCGTGCGCCGCCGAGCACGCGGTACGATACGCGTGGCGTCCCACCGCGTCGGATGTGAACCGGACTCGCCAGACATCCCCACCGGCCCAATAGGCCGGGATGTTGACCGTCTCGCCGCTCGGGCCTGTCACACTGCACAGCAGCGCGATTCGATCGAGTGGACATGTGTGGCGCTCCTCGGCTACAAAGGTCAACTCAGCTATCCCATTCCGGGCTACCGCGCTGTCACTACCCGTCTTCATGCCGAATGATCCTCCTCTACCGCATTACGCGTTGGATGTGTGCAAACCCAACCGTCTCCGGAGCGCCCATCATTTTTCAATAATCCCTCCGTACGACGCCGTGAGGTACCGCTGCACCGCGATGTACAGCAGGGCCAGGGGGATAGTCAGGGTTACGGCCCCGGCCATCCATTGGCCGAGCTCGGATGTCGTGCCAAGTTGAGAAACGAATAGTTGCAGACCAATAGATGCAGGCCGCACGCTATCGTCGGTCATGATGACGCTGGCCCAGATGAATTCGTTCGACGACAACAGGATGGTGAATACTGAGGCCGAAAGCAGGCCGGGTAGACTCAACGGCAGCATGATGCGCCAGAGCACGGAGATGCGCGAACAGCCGTCCATCAGGGCTGCCTCTTCGACTTCGATCGAATAGGCGGTCTGAAAGTAACTGCGCAGCAAGAGGGTCGTGAACGGGACGGCCCAGACCACATAGCTCAGCGCCAGGCCGACGCGCGTATTCAGGAGGCCGAATTGGTACAACAGCGAATAGAAGGGGACCAACGTGACGACGGTTGGGATGGTCAGCGTGAAGAGCACGATGACCAGGATCGCGGTACTGCCACGAAAGCGATAGCGGACGAGCCCATAGGCCGCCAGTGCGGCGATGGTCACCCCGACGAGTGTGGTGAGCGACGCGACGATCAGCGTGTTGAGGACATAGTGGGCGAGCGGGATGGTCGACCAGACATCGACAAAGTTCGAGAGCGAGATGCTGCCAGGAATCCACGACGGCGGCACACGCTGGAGCTCACTGGCTGGTCGGACCGCCGTGAGCACCATCCAGTAGAAGGGCAGCCCCGCGTAGACAAGGAGGGCGAGGAGGAGGACATCCCGCGCAGTTCGCGCGATTCTTGGTCTCATGCGCTATCCGAAGATCTGCCGCGTCGAGCGGCGCACATACATCACGGACAACGGCAGCGTGAGGACGAACAGGATGACACCCAGGGCGGCCGCCTGCCCCTCGAGGAAGCTCTGGAAAGCCGTATTGTAGATGAGAACCCCGAGGACGTTGCTGGCATTGCCCGGTCCCCCCTGTGTCAGGAGGAACGGCAAGTCGACGCCGCCCAGGCGAAACAGCGCGAGGAGGATCGCGCTCGTCTCGACGAGGGGGGCGATCAGGGGCAAGGTGATATGCCAGAAGATGCGCAAGCCGGACGCGCCGTCGATGGCCGCCGCATCCCGCACCTCCTGGGACACGGACGACAGGGCGGCGAGCGCGAACAAGAAGATGAACGGAAACCCCGCCCATATGCCGACCTGGATGACCGACCACAGGGGCAAGGAGGCGCCCAGGAAGGATATCTGGATGTCGTTCAGGAAGTCGATCGGCACCGGAGTGAATCCCAGGCCCTGTACGATCGCGGGGAGCGGACCGGAGTCGCGATACAGATAGGTCCACATGTACGCGCTGGTGACGGGGGGGGCGATCCAGGGCAGCAGCAGAAACCCACGGAAGATCGAGCGGCCGCGCCGCGCGCTGTGGAGTAGGAGGGCAGCACCCACACCGACGATAACCGCGCCGATGACCGAGGCCCCGGTCCAGAGCAGCGTCTGCAGGAAGACCCGCCAGAAATCTGCCGACGTCAGGGCGGCGGTGTAGTTGGTCAGCCCAACGTAGCCGCCTGAAGCGGGCCGCAAGAGCGAGGAGTCGGTCAGGCTGAGCACAATGCTCTTGATGAGCGGGATGTAGGTAAACACGCCGAGCGCCACGAGCGCGGGGAGAACTAGCGCGTACGGCCCCAGTCCCTGGGGGCCCAGAACCCGGTGACGGCGCCGCGTGGAGGCCACGCGGACATGCTCCACCTTTGTTGTCATGGTATGCGTATGCCCCCTTCGGTTTAGTGCGCCATCTACGCCACGGTGCGACACGCCATGTGCATGATGGACGATCCGGATCTCGGGCATGCCCGAGATCCGGATGTGCCTTGACGGAGCCATCCGGGGAACGTAGACGGGATGCTCCTATTTGTACTTGGCTAGAATCGCCTCGATGCCCGTGTGGGCCTGGCTAAGCGCCGTGTGGACGTTCGCGCCGGAGAAAACGTCGATGGCCAGCTTGGTCGCCGGTCCGGTGGGCGAGGCCGATATCTCGGCCCACGCCGGCGTGGGCTGATCGATGCCGAAGGCCGTCCGGCTTTGCAGATAGATCGCTCGCGTGAACGCATTGGCCAACATATTCTGCACCACCGTATCGGAGGGGTCCTGGCCGGACACGATACTCCATTGCTTGTTGACGGCGGGGCTCGTCAGGTACCGCACCCATTGCAGGCTTTCGGCCTTGGCCTTGGTGTTCTCGAAGATGGAGAACTGGGCCGTGCTGGCGATGCTGAAGTGCTTGCCTGCCGGTCCCGTGGGCATGAGCCCGGAGCTGATCTTGCTGACCATGCGCGGCGCCGTGCCCTGGGCGGTGGGCACGACTTGGTGGTTGCCGCCGAGGAGTACAGCCACCCTGCCTTCGAGGAAATTGTCGAAGGCGGGGAGCGTCAGGTTGGTGGCCGCTTGCTGCAGTAAGACGCGCTTGTTGACCATGTTCTGTATCCATGTGCATACCTGCCCCCAGCGCGGGTCCATCAGCGTGGAGTGCTTGAGGTCGGGCGTCAGGAACTCGAGCCCCCACGCCGCAGCGATCACCTTCAGTTGCTGGTAGGGGACCCCGATCGTCTGCGCCGCCGCGATCAGCTTCTTGGACGTGACGGCGCTGCTCGCCATCTGTGCGAAGTCGTTGTACGTTGCCGGAACCGACGGCCAGAGATTCGAGTCGTAGATGAAGGCGCGGATATCGATGCGCCAGGGGATACCGTAGACGGCGCCCTTGTAGGCGGCCTCGCGGCGCGCCACCGGCACAAACCGCTGATAGTCACCAAATGCGCCAGACTTCACATGACTCGTGAGATCCAGCGGCCCCCATTTCCCGCGCCCCTGTAACACACGGGACTGCAGGTAGAACATATCGCCGACATCCGGGACATCGCCCGTCCCCATCGCGAGGTCCCATTTCTGGAGTGCCGATGCCCAGGGGATCACCTCGTAGTGGACGGTGATGCCGGTCTGCTTCTTGAACGCCGCGACGTTCTGCTCGAGGAGAGTATTCCATGCCTTGGGATCGCCGTAGGGCTGCACCCAGAAGCGGACGGCGCCCGTGGAGCTGGCCCGCCGTGTGGCGGCGCGCGCCTGCTGCGTCGTGCCGGCAGCCAGAATCGACCCGCCCACGGCAGCGCCGGCCCCGAGTTTCAGCCCATCCTCGATGAAATCGCGCCGGGTCACCTGTCCCGCGGCCTGCTGAAACGTGCTCTCGTTCATGTCAGTCTCCTTCGTACGACACTACCCACCTGCCCCATAGAATACGCGCGGTCTAGCCGGCTAACCCATGGCTGATACGCACGGATAGGGCGGATTACACGGCCGGCCATCGACTTGACGCTACAACACCTCCTGCCCGGGGAACGGACCCCGGCATGACTCGCGGACAATGAGCTTTGTCGGAAGCCGCGGATTACTCTCCTCGGGGGGGAGATCCGTTTCCCCGTGTATCAGCCGCAGCAGGAGCTCGCAGGCACGCTGCCCCATGTCGTAGATCGGTTGGGACACGGCCGTGAGTGGATGCTCGAGGAGGGCGAAATAGGGCTGGTCGTCGAATCCAACGACCGATATGTCCTCGGGGATGCGGACGCGCAACTCCCGCAGCGCCGCCAGCAGGCCATTCGTCGTCACGTCGCACCAGGTGATGATGGCCGTCGGCCGGTCGGCGCCGGTATAGAGGCGCAGCGCGGCCTCGTGGGCGGCGCGCTCGGTCAGCCCGGCGGGGACGACGAGCGCCGAGTCGAGGGGAACGCCCGCCGCCGCGAACGCCGCCTCGAAGCCCGCCAGGCGTTGCGCCGCGGTGCTGATGGTGAGGTCGCCGACCATCATGGCGATGCGACGGTGGCCCAGGCCGAGCAGGTATTCGGTCGCCTGGTAGATGCCGCCGCGGTTGTCGGCCTGCACGCAGGGGAGCGGGAGGTCGGGGATGGGACGGTCGAGCAGGACGAGGTTCGTGCCGGCCTCGACGGCGCGCTCCACGTGCCCCGTGTCGCCGCCCGAGGCGATCAGCAGGACGCCGTCGACGCGGCTCTCGCGCAGG
>JAABUX010008066.1_pt1 | contig 12219 bp, 24 predicted proteins | sample 5561851 | NCBI WGS metagenome assembly JAABUX01 (sample SAMN10711883, study PRJNA513361) | rock metagenome | isolation source: Antarctica rocks | place: Antarctica: Victoria Land, Richard Nunatak red sandstone | collected 2016-01-03 | reverse complement strand
GGATGGAGACGACGAACCAGAGGGAGACGAGGCTGAAGAAGGCGCCCAGCGGGATGGCGCCGCTGCTGCCGGTGTGGTGGATGAGCAGGTTGAGCACCGTGAGCACCAGGAGCGTGATGCCCGGGAAGTAGCAGCTCACCCTCCAGCACACGTTGTACCAGCCCTCAAAGCTGCGCGCGACAGGGCGGCGCGGAGGCAGCGTCAAGGTCTGCCAAACCAGAAATCATAGGGCCGCGCGCCGCCCAGGTGCTCAAGGCGAGGGTTTGCATGGTCATCTCTCAGCGAACTAGGGTGCCGCACAGCTGCTGGTGTGCGCCAAAGTGCAGACCTGCGGTTGACGAGGCCCCACAGGTAGACGGCGGCGAAGCCCGCGGCGACGGCCAGCAGCAGGTACATGACCAGCAGGGCCGTCAGCAGCGCGCCGCGGCTGGCCGGCGAAAGGAAACCTGCGCACCGATCCCGTGCTGTGTGTCACAAGCGTTCGCTTTCACGACCTCACGGACTTACAATGACGACATTCATGAGGGTCAGGAGGGCGTCAGGCAGGCGCACCGAGGGCGGCGAAGACGAGGGTGATGAAGGCGGAGGACACGATCTGGACGCCGCTGCCGACCTCGACGCACAGCAGCAGCGAGTCCTTGGGCGCCCGGAACACGTCGCCGCTCACCATCTTCCAGCCCGACTCCTCCGCCTCGTTCTGCGGCCCTGCGCGGCTCCAGGGACCGCGCCGTTGAGACAGGCAGCGGCGCAGCTTCGCGTGTTGCACCATGCGATCGCATACGCATGTGGACTGGCAGGGTGTACAGGAACAATCTTGCGTGAGGAGCGCCGACGAGCATGACCGCAGGGTGCGGAGGACATGAAAGGCTGCAAGGCAATGGCTGGGGTTTAGCAAGCCAGCATGTGGGCCAAGATGCGACATCTCATAGACAGGGGTTCGCAGCGCACCGGGGTCTACGATGAGGGACTCGTATTGCGCGAGGTCCTTGCGGATCGTGCGCATCATGATCATGGCGACGATGCAGGACATGACAATCACGACCATGCACGAGTTCAGGATGCTGAACCAGTGCACCTGCGGTTATCAGGCACAACGGCATCAGATCCTGGTCTGCCTCATCGTCGACATCAGCGCGTGGCAGCAGCAGCAGCGGCGACATCAGCAGGTCAAGCTTTTAGTTAAAATACAAGACAACGACCATGTGTGGGTTTCAGCTATGTGGAGGCAATCGGCAAGGATAGTGCAGCGTACCCGACCGCCAGGCATCCGCAGGTATGCATCCCATCGTGAAGACCATGCAATGTCGCTCTCCTCCCAATACACGTCATAGGTGTACACAATCTTGGCGCCTGAAAGTGTGAACAGCAGTCTCAGCTGCAAGCACGTCCACACCATGTCACACCCTTGGTCTCACCGGCCGCATGACCTCCCCGTTCCTGCGACATGGAAGGTTTGCCAGCCACCGATATCTGACAGGTGGACACCAGCTGTCAGTGACACAACGCTGGCAGGCACAACGTCTGCCCGAGCAAGGTCGGCTGGCAAGCGCGGCAGCGGCGAGGCAGGGGGAGCGCAGCGCGCCTTCCTTGACCTCCATGGGCGACGGCGCGTCCGGGTCCTCCGGCGACACGGGGCACGGGATGTCGTCCAGGCGCGCCGCACCCGGCTTCCGGAAGATGGAGCACGCCACGACCTCGAAGCCCACCACCATGTACATGACCGACCCCGCGCCCGGCACCGGCGGCGGCGGCGGCGGGGGCGACTTTTTGCCCCACGCTTGGAGCGCACGGCCGCCGCCGTCCCTCGCGGCAGGGGATGCCACGACGACGTCCGACTCAGCAAGGTCAAGCATCCCGCGCGCTAGCAGGCGGCGCCGCCGGGAGCCGCCCTCCACCACCGCGGCGGCCTCCAGCTCCTCCATCTTCTTCCGAGCGCGCGTGTACTGCCCGTTGGTCTTGTGCACCTGCCGCGACGGTGGGCGCAGGCTGAAGGCCGTATTACCACTGCGCCACCCCTCGCCAAACCGATGCGTGACTGTGCGCCCACGCACTGGCTCCAGATGCAGGAGACCCGCGGCGATGAGCACTCAGTGTTACCTTCACTGGCAAGTAAAGGGTGGCGAACAGCTCAACGATGCAAACAGTCTGTGAAGTCGCAGGGTCGACAGCCGCCGAGGCTACTCTGCGATGGTGTCTGAATTGACTGGCACGGAGCGCTGCACGGTTTGATGGGATCGCAGGCACCGCCGGCGCACCAGGATGTTGAACATCAGATGGTTGTGGATGTAGTGGCGGTCGCCGGCAACGAAGCCCAGCTCAAAGCCCGGCCGCACGCTCTCCGGGTCCAGCTTCAGGTCGTACGTCGTCACGGGAAGGTTGTCCAGGATCAGCCGCACCCGGTACCGCTGCTGGATCTTCTCCTTCAGATCCTGCGGTCGCAGTCCCAGCAGGTTTGAACAAAAACAATGGGCTGTCGGGTGCCGACAGACGCAGCACCGCAGGGGCGTGGCCACCAAGCGGCGCGGGGTTCGGCTCAGAACCGGTCTAAGGCTCGGCGGCAGCGAGCGCACCTCTGCCTCAAAGGCAGCCAGAGGCGGGGCGTAGCCGTCCGGGATGCAGACCTTCTTGGTCTTCTCATTCACCTGCATGCCCAAGAGCGGGTTCTGCATTTGCTCCGGCGCCCAAGCACGATCTGGGAAGTCATGTTATGTGCGGTCGGCCAACACAATGCAAACCATGAAGCACTTACAAAGCGCATTGCAGCAGCCTGCGCTGCGGGCCGAGCAAGTGGGGGACCTCACCATCGTGGTGAAGTTGTAGGGGGAGTTCTCGATCCGAGCCCCTGTCAAGATCGTGCCGGGGTTGATGGCGCTCAGCGTACTCCTGACGCCCTCGGGGGGCTTGCAGAACGGCAGCGAGTAGTACTCGAATGGCAACTCCGTCTCCGGGCTGGTAAGCGAGTTCACGTCCGCTGCGAGCATAGTGCGGGTGTCAGACGTGCTGACAACCGTGTCCGGGGAGACGACGATCGACGAAGGGCCGAGTCACCGCCGCGTCCTCCGCGGATCAGAGCGTACTCGCGGCATTGCTGCAGTCCAGCATGTCGCACCTCTGAGCTTCTGGCCCTTCAAGAACTCTTGTGGGTACGTCCCGGGAAGATAGTAGGCTGAGCATGCTGTCAACGAGGCAACGGCCACGAGGACCAGCAGCACGCCGGAAGCCATGTTGGTGCCCGGATCCGCGTTGCCGTGTAAGGCTCATGCTGAAGCAATACCGAGGATGGCAAACCCGATGTAACCACCCGCACCCCCCAGATGTCCCTGCATCAGGGATTTAGTGCGGGACAGTCGAGGCCCTCGAGGGGTCCTCAGCAAGCGCTTCTTGCAGTTTACTCTGCTGTCGCCGCCATCAATGAACACACCCAGCCCAGCTATGAGACGCCACTGTCCTGATCCTGACACGCTGCTACTTACGATAGCGCGTCCTAGCCGCGCTGACCCTTTCGCTGCTGTTGGTCTGAGGAGGACTCTTGCTCAGACAAGCAGCTATGACACATGCGCCGCAGCTGACCACAGCAGCAGCGCGAAGGCAATCGGCCTCACACCCAGGACGCCCAGCCGACATACATGCGGCCCAGGTTGGCGGGGTCCTGGGCGTCTTGCAGCAGCTGCTGGACCTGACCCTCCACGCCGCGGGCCGCGCCCTCGCCTGTGACAGCCAGCATGATTCATGTTGATTCATAGTACCACAGAAACAGGATGTCCGACTTCTCATGCGGAGCAATCCCAAGAGCACAGAGGCACCTGTTGTACCCATTGCTGATGATCTGCTGGGCAAGCACATCGGTTTACGCCTTGTCAAGCAAAGTTTGCAAGGCACAGCTCACACCGCTCTCGCTGCCCTCGAGCTTGGCCTGCACCCGGAGCAGGGTCCGTTCAGCGTCCGCGTTGCCCACCGCCACGGCAGCTGCTCGAGTGCGGTCCTTGGCCAGCGCGGGGGTCGGCGCTGGCGTGCCGGCGACCGCCTCCTCGGGGCTGCCGTCGTCCCGCTGCCGCTTCCGGACGGCCGCTGCCGTCAGAGCCCAATTGTACAGCGGATCATGGATGAACACCTGCGCAGGCGCCGCAGCGCGAGGGTCGTGCTGCAGGATTTCAAGGCACTCCCGCTGCTGTGAGACCGTTTGATCGGGGCAGCATGCGGGCAACATGACATTGATTGATGTATGTAGAGCAGAGAGACTCTGCATGCTCACGACGACGGGCATGTGCATACGGATGAGCTGCCTGGCGCTGGTATGTCACCTCGATGATGGTAAGCAAAGACTCTTTGTTCTCCCGCATGATGCGCATGGTCTGTTCGCAACACCGCCGCATGGCGCCCTCCACGCCTACGCATGAACACATTCTGTGTCACCTGGTGTCCACTTTGGCTGGGCTGAAATTACATGCGGATCAGCCTCTCGTGCAGGCTGTGGCAGATTGCATTACCGTATACAGGCGCCACAGCATCACTGGCTCGCAATGGGATGTCAGGACACTAGGCATACAGCTTGGTTCAGGAGCAGCACCGGTGATGCCCATCCCGTCGACCATGTCCCGCGTCAGACGGAAGGGAACCATCTCGGGGGTGTTGAGGAAGCGTCCTTGCTCAAATGCTACTCCAAGGTCGATGTGGACGATGTTGGCCGTGCGCTTGTGGATGAGGATGTTGGAGCTGTGTCGGTCGCCCAGCCCTATGACATGGCCTGGCGAAGCAGCACGTCTGGCCATCAACCGTGACCAGGGTGTGAAAGGCAATGGCAGACCAGACCACAATCGAGACTACATCCGCAGCCTTCCTTCGGAATGCTTAAATAATGCTGTGGCACAGTGACTTGTCATTGGTGGGCATCGAGGCAGCTGTGAGCGGCCTGGCAACATTTTTGCAGGTGACTCTGCACTTCATGCCCAGCAACTCTGTGACACCACATTTGCTCACCCGCCATGGAGTTGACAGCGACGCTTCGCGTGTACGCCAGGCGGCGCTCAAACCACGTGGCCGGCTCCCGGTAGCGTTCGTAGAAGAAGTGGCGCATGACCGGCGGAAACTTCTTCCAGATGTCCTCCATCCTGCCGACCAGCTTGGGGACGGGATCAGCAGCCTCAGACTCTGATATGACAGCTAGCGTCAGATAAGCGTATGGCCCAGCTGACGATGCGCTGTAGCCTGACACCGCAGGGGACCGATGTCTGTGCACAGATATGCTGCGAGGATTACTGCCCGGGCATGCGTTGCGGGCAAGGCAAGCCTGATGTGCGGCGCGAATCAGTAGACCATCGCGCACCGCTTGGCAGGGTCGCTGGGCGCATCCTTGGCGAGGTCGCGGTTGTACTGCGCCATGGCGTCGCTGAACGTCAGCTGCCCCGGCTGGTGGTACCGTCCGTGCGCGCCGCCGGTGCGCCTGCCGCCCCCCAGCAGGTACTCCCCCACCGGAGTCGTGTCCTCGCACCACTCCAACAGGCCAGACGCTGGCGAGAACGGCACCACCTGCACCAGATGCGCGAGTGTTCTCAGCCAGAGTGCTCGTGGACAGTCCGTCACTTGTCCAGCGGCAGTCACAACGTCGCACTTTGCTGCGGGAACCCAGGTCATGAGTAGTTCTGATCCCAGTGGAGAACCGCTGTCATGACCACGACTAATGACCCAGTGGCAGAGACTCCGACCAAGGTCTTGACCTTGTACATGACGATGTGTAGCTGCCGCCGGCGCGTTGCGGGGTCGGCCGCCAGCAGCACGTTGACGAGCTGGAAGAACTGCTGCATGACCGCGTCCTGCCGCATGTCGTCGTTGCCGCTCTTCACCAGTTGCCGGTACCGCCGACCGTCGCTGTCAAAGACCTGCCGCCCAGTGCCAACAGTGTTTCTTGCTCTGGCTGAGCCTTTTCGAGCGTCTCGGTAGAGAGCACCTTGATAACTCGAATCAAGTGTACTCATGCACAGTGTCAGGCGACGATTCTGCTTTTTTCTTTTGCCTTGAGCAAAGCAGCGTGCCTGTATCAGCTTTGGCCGATTGACGCCGCCAACAAATTTGATCTGGTCACCGAAATGGCTGAAGTGCGGCAGGCCCTCGTATCGGCCGTCGGGGTCCACTTCCACCTCCCTGGTGATCACCGGGACCAGGGACAGCAGCGGCAGCCGTGACTTGCGCAGGTTTGACGGCATCGCCTGCTGCTCGCCATCCTGCCCAATCCAGTGAGGAGCTAGTCAAGCTGCTGGCCTCGGCGCAAGCAGCAGTGCGACGCCTGACACACAGCACAAGCCACGCTGGCGTCAGCAGTTCCTGATGTACCGTCATACTAGGCACACCTTTGTGGGCTGCGCAGCGAGGTTGATGTAGATTTGCGCCATGCTGCTGACCTGGTCCACGACTGCCGTCCTGCGGAGGCACCTCTGTGACTCAGGGACACGTCTGCTCTGCTGACCCAGATGCATGCACGATCCAAAGCCCGTCATAGCCTGCTCGAAAGCCATGGTGCAGGCCAGTGAGCGCTTGCAAGCATTCCACAATGGAGTTTTGGGCATGGTACCTCGTCAACCACCGTTCAGGCGGCACGTCGCTGACCTGCTGGGGTCTGCACGGATGGCATCGAGGGTGCTGCCGGCTGCAGCGACCTTGTCAGCATCCACCGTGCGCAGCATGCCGCCCTCGGTGCGGTCCGCGGAGCCTGGCCTCCCGTGCTTGTCATAGTTGCCGTGCTTCAGCGCCAGCAGATGATACAGCGTGTGGTAAGGGTGCTCGCGGCCCAGCCGGACCAGCAGCCTCCGCAGCGTATCCTGCGTGAGCACACGAACCCTGGTGGTGCGAACGTACTGATGCTGCTGAGCAGCCTCTCCTTCTGGTTCACGAGCCAATGAGTCGAAGACCCAAAGCCGCAATGCTTTGATGACTCTAAGTCCAGGCTCGCCTGATCGTTGTTGTTAACAACCTAAGCATGGCTAGTCTGGGCATCTTCGAGCCTGGATCACATCAAAGACAAAGCAAAGTTAAATCGTGATGCCTGCCTGATATGGGGTGCCGGCTGGCCCAAGCCTGGACGCGATCTGGTAGGCGAGCGGCAGGAACTTGTGGCTCGGCACGCTGTTCACCGCTGCTGCCGCCTGAGCATTGACTGCATCGTCTTGCGGACCCAGACTGAACCAGAGCTGTGTCAGGCGGAAGACCACCAGGTCGTGCTTCGCGCCCGCTCTCAAGCACCTGGGCGGCGAACACAGAAGTCCTGAGGTCGCCCATGTGGCTTTGCAGAGCAGTACGTAGACCGCATCATCAACCCATTGGATAATGCTACCCTCGCGGGCGCTAGGAGCTGATATCCCAAGAAGCCAAAGTGTGAAAGCGAGTCACCGAAAACTACGCAAGCGAATCAACCCACATAATATCACTGCATGGATGTTGTGCTCACGCTTCACATGCCGGTAAGCATTGACAACTACGGGAGCTCTGAGGTGAGGACGCACAAGCGATAATTCTCGAGTGCCAGCAGCAGGGACTTGTCGCGGCGCTTGCGGACGGCCGCCGTGGCCTCTTCATCCGCCCGCAGCGGCTTCAGCACGCGGCGCCAATTGATGTATAGACTGCGCGACTCTGCGTCCGCTACCTGGCCCTTTGCATCAGTCTTCACCTGCTTCCGCGCCTTCCGCAGCTCCCATTCTTGAGCTAACGCCGCCTCCTGCACACCCGCCACCTCATGACGTCAAACACAGGAGATAATATGATGGCGGCATGCAGCAGGTTTGACTCTATGTGAAGACCGATTTCTGCACACAGCGAACGCAATGTTGACGCCCGCAGAGACGCCTGCTGCAATTCATCATACACGGACCTCTTCATTTTGACCCTCCAGGGTCGGCAAATGAAGTGCACTGCATGATTACCTCTCACCTGCTCTCGCTTTTGCTCGATGACGCTCATGCGCATGGCCCACTCTGGCGACCGCATCTGGGCATCCGCATGCCGGTACAACTGGTCTGCAAAGTGCGCAAGACGGTAGAATGCGCGACATGCTAACGCGCCGACAGGCTTTGCAAAGCGAGAGCCATGGCCACTCAGCGCTGCAATTGCATCGTTGAGCAAGCTCTCGACCTCCGTAACTGGTCCCAACCTGCGACGAAGGCAGCTCAGCAGTCAGCGCTAGCATGCCTGACGTGCAAGACGGCTGGCAGCAAGTTGGCACGTTGCCTGCAAACATGCAGGGTGTGAGCGCTGCGTTTGTCACCGGGTTTTTTTAGTTCTCAGCACGCGCATTACTGGCATCCATAGAACAGCATTCTGACAGCATCAACCAACATGTTGTCTAGGCTTTCAAGAGAACGGGCTCACATGGTGTCCCCGAGCCACTTTGCAGCGAGGCACAGCAGTCGAGCCCGTGTGTCTGCGCTGACGCCCTGCTGAGAACCCTGTACCAGGCCGCGGGCCATGCGGGCGGCAGTGGCTCGCTGGCTGGGAGCGCGCTGACCTTGTGCCCACAGAACCTTGGCCTCCTCTATCTGCCACAGCACCGTCTGATCTGACCCCATCACAGCCGGCGATCTGCATGGCACGCAATCCTTCCTCAGGGGCCAGCACGAAGACTTTGCGGCATTTCAAGACCTGGCACGGTTGGCAAGCCATCACACGCGTAGTCACACCACGTCGGGAGGATGCTTTGTCGTGCAAATGACTGTTGAACACAGCAGGGCATGTCAGAGGTTCCCTTCTAGTCTGTGAGACATAGCTCGGGCGCACGTGGCAGCGGCTCGCTTGATGTTGTGCAGCGCTGACATGGCGTTGGGCAGGTCTCCGGCCTTGCGAGCCTGGCGCGCCGCCTCCAGCGCCACCTCGACGGCCTGCTCCGGACGGCCCAGCGCCCTGGCGAGCACGCCGCGCAGCGCCAGCAGCGGCTCTGCCAGCTCATAGCGCCCGCCAGCGCCTGAGCTGGGAGTGGCAGGGCCACATTTAGCGCGTGATGGTCTATTCTCAAATCGGGCAGCGGCTCTTGCTAGCGCGTCCGTCCGGCGTCCGCAAATTGCGTTGTCATCCTGGCATGCCCGGGCATGTTCAGTGCGTGCGCGCCTGACTGTGCCTCGCGGGCGCGCCATCGTAGCTCGGCCGCTCGCCATTGCTCGTCGTCAGGCACTGTCGGCGTCGCACCGCTGCCAGCGCCGACCACCAGATGGCTGACTCCGGGGCTGCGGGGCGCCATCGCAAGCGCAGGCCAGCGCAGCTGCCATGCCTCGGCCAAGGCGCGCACCATTTGCAGCTGTACCATGGCTGGATTTACGGCAGACGCGCTCTCTAGGCTCAAGCCCGCAAGCGATGTCAGAACGCCCTGTATGGCAAGCCCGCTTCGTCAGGTTGTGGTGTCGAGGCAGGGCCTTTTCTGAATGTGCTTGACAGGGCCGCTTCTGCAGGTCCACCTTGGCTGAGCTGTTTCCACTGGTTGTTTTGGAAGAATACAAGATGCGGAGCACTTCAGCAGGCGGGAATTACGTGCACGGCGAGCGTTGCATACCCGGCGCGCGGACGTGAGCAGGTCCTGGCAGCCGTCACGATCGCCACCAGCCAGTGCGCGCAGCGTGTGCAGCACGGCATAGTTGAATCGACCGTCTTCGACGGCATTGTGCGCCAGCTGCTGTTCTTCGTCGTTGCTCACCGTCGTCCACTGTCCCATGCGCCATGCGCAGTCGTCTTGCACATCCTCCAACTCCGGAGCACCTGCGTCACCTCTCATCCAGATTATAAGGCCTATCAGACGCAACCCCGTGAAGTCCACGCCGGTGATTCGGGAGGTCACAGGGCACTTACGATGTTGGCATCTATGTGACTCTGGACAGGGTCCTGAAGGCTTGGCAGCGGACTACTGAGGAGGAGGTGGAGACCTACCTAATGCTTCGCCGCTGCTGCGCCAGTAGGTTTGTAACAGGTGTGTGCACCCCATGCGCTGCAGGCAGCCGGCCAGGCTGCGCTGCAGGGTACTGCTGTCAGCACTGTGAGAAGCTTCGCCCGCGCTGGCATCCCTCAGAAGGACGTCATTTGTGACAAGCGCCCTGCTCCAATCGCCTGCGCATGGTACCGGCAGCGCGAGAGGGTTTAAGTGACCGCTGCCATGTGCTCACTGACCACTGTCGTGCGCGATGAAAGATCATCTGTACGCCAGACACTCGGCAGTCTGCATGACCATGCCATGACTCCTCGAAGCTGACTGAGAAGGCGCACAGTGTGTCAAAGCACTTTCGAGCACCTTCGTGCTGCATGAGCCGCAGCTGCGAGGCAGTGTCGCCGCTCTGTGCAATCGCGTAGATGCCATCCGGATCGTCGATGCTGCTGTAGATGTCTAGCAGAATGCGCTTCATCTCAATCCCGTCCTGAGCAACGAGCAATGTCACAATGAAGGAAATATCACAGCCGGACACGGTAGCAAAGTAAAGCTGGGCAGCAGCTCAACAGGCGTTTCATGAATATCGCTGGAAGACAGGCATGAATCCCCTGGCACTGGTCTCTCGCAGAGTCCGCGAGTACTTGCGAGCAATCAGCACCTGGGTGGATGTGTCGACGCCGTCCACGGTGTACGCGCCCAGCTGTTCCTCGCACCAGTGCTCCAGGTAGAGCAGCGCCGTGAGCTGCGCTCCACTTCGCAGCGCCGCGGCTGCAACCTGGAGGTAGCTCACGTGCAGCCAATACACCTGCGCGGCCAGTGTCATGAAGATTTTTTCATGCTCCAACAACAGAAGCGCACGTCTGGTGGCTGTGCAAAAACTGGCCGGCACCTTGTCCCAGCTTTTTGGCAGGTCTGCAGCGTCCTCCTCCGTGCGGCCGCCCCGCTTGGACTTCTTGCTGCCGCCCGACAGCACAGCGTCGATGCGCAGGCTCCGCAGGAACTCTAGGCATCTCAACACAAGCCGGAGCGCTTGCGGCTCGCCCGGATGGGGGCCCAGCACATGCTTGACCACCTGCTGGTACCAGGGGTCAACTCACGCAGTATGGCAGGCATCGCCCTCCCAACCTGCCCGGGCAACCATTCGAAAGTGCAGGACCAGCATCTGACGTGGCCATTCAACGTACTTTTTCTACATTTGGAAACACTACACCAAAGCCTCCAGATCGCAACCGCACCTGTGCAGAGACTGTGCGGCGCAGCGATGAGTCCGAGTCATGCGCTGCGAGGTCCGCAAGTGCGGATGGCAGTAGGAGCTCAGCCAGCGCCGGCTTCCGAGCGGCTACAGATCTGCATGCTGCCAGCTTCGCACTGCTGGCGCGCAGCAGCAATGCCACGCAGAGCCGGCAGACCCAGTCTGCGTAGGACCGATCTTGAAGTGTCCACAGAGCGTCATTCTCCAAGGAGTATGCTGCATCAGCGGCCTGCTTGCGGTTGTCTTCGGGGACTGTCTGCCTGCTGAACTCCGCCAGCACCGTCCGCACGTGTCCAGGCAGTGGCACAAGGATTGCGAGATCCTCTTCCTGAGCCAGCAACCGCCTGCGATACAAGTACCCCATGTCGCAACACTGTTCTTTGGTGCCCATGCTGCGGGGCATGATGTGAAGCAGCAGAAACCGCTTTGGTGGAACATCACAGATCATCCTCGACAGGCGGTCCCCCTGTAGCATGCTTGCCTGATGGTGTTCTGCGTGATCCTGATGATGCTGACCTCCGTGTCCAGCAGGTAGGTTGCCAGGAGCTGCAGTGCAGCTGGCAGGAATTCGTCGTCAGTTGTCTCAGCGCTGGCGGGTGCCTTTGATGGGCTGGCCGGTTGGCCTGCTGCTGGCCGAGCCCTCGATACAGCGGCCAGCGGGTCTGGCAGGCTGCCTGGGTGGAAGGCAATGTTGTGAGGCGGCAATGCACCAGCCACGGAAAGCACCTCCCCTGCAGCACATGGTCCAGTGCTCAGCGTTGAGCACCAGCGAGTGTGACAGATCAGGCCATCGAGAAGCCAGGTGGCGATTGTGACCTGCAAAATCTACAAGCTTGGCGTCACGATCATCCATGGCGCGTGCTAGATGCCAACCGGCTGCAGCGACCTCAGGATAGCAGTGAGTGGCCTCTGTGCTGCCACCGTCTGCAGGCCTGATGGATGCAGACTGCAGCTCTGACTGCCGTGTCTGGAGTGCCATTGACAGCTCTGCACAGCTGTGTTGCCTGACCAGCGGCGGCATTGACTCAGCCCTGCGCGTAAACACCTGCTGTTTCGCAACATTGCAGAGAAGTAC
>JAABUX010008065.1_pt1 | contig 12220 bp, 8 predicted proteins | sample 5561851 | NCBI WGS metagenome assembly JAABUX01 (sample SAMN10711883, study PRJNA513361) | rock metagenome | isolation source: Antarctica rocks | place: Antarctica: Victoria Land, Richard Nunatak red sandstone | collected 2016-01-03 | reverse complement strand
CGTACAGGTTCACCGGTTCGTACGTCTCTCCGCACTGCCCGACGATCGACCCGCGATCGACGATCGTCGCGACCGCGCACGTAAAGCGTACGTGCTTGCCGACATCGCCGCGCAGATTGCCCGTCACATCGTGTGCGCTGATCGGTTCGACCGTACGCGCGAACGCGCGCTTCGCATCGCGCACGGCCGCCGGCGCGGCGTCGGTGGGCACCGTCGGTACGAGCGCGGCTAGGGCGAGCCCCGCGAAAGCGCGCCGCACCATCGCGTGCATTTAGAGCGAGATCGGGTGGCGCGTCGGCGTCGTTCCGAAGATGTCGCTTCCGAAGGGACGCGTGCCTGGGAACGCGGCGTAGCCGATATGAGCGAGCCCGAATTCGTCCTCGATGCCGGCGAGCGTCGCAAAGTGGTTGTAGCTCATGTTCGTGACGGTGCCGGGCGCGATGAAGGGCGAGAGGAGCACCGCGCCCGTTCGTCCGCCGCCCGTGCCGTCGACGCTCGACGAACCACCGGGCGGAATGCCCGGCGTTCCCGTGTTCGGATCGACTTCCATCGGTTCCATGCAGCACGATGTCGAGTCGACGGTCGTATCTGTCCCGACGTTCGCGTTGTGCGCGGGGCTCGATTCGTCGAAGGCGATGATCAAGAGACCGTCTTGGAGGAACGCGGGCGATCGCGTGATCAACGGCACCCATTTCTTCAAAAATGAGTTCTCGTTCGAAAAGTCGGCGTTGATGTTTCCCGCGGCGCCCGGTGCCGCACACGGCACGTCGTGTCCGTCGTTGCACAGGTTGGGCGTGATGAACGAGAAATTCGGCGTCGTAGCTATCGACTGCAAGTCTTTGGCGAGCGTATTGTCGGTGAGCGGGCCGACGTTTTTCGCGCAGTCGCCGGAGCTGATGACCGACGTGAAATACACGAACGGATTGTGGCGCTGCGCGTATTGGTCGGTCGGGCGCAACGCATTGCCGGCCTGTGCCGACAGCGTTTGATCGGGCGAACCGAAGACGCCGGTCGTGGCCGTCGGCTGCGTCTGACCGCAGGTCGAGCCTTCGCGCGTCGTGTCGAGGCCCATGTCTTCCATGTAGCCCTTGTAGCTGTATTTGGCAGATTTGAGTTGGTCCGCGAGGTTCACGGTGCTTGCCGGATAGACACAGCCCTGCCCCATGACCTGCCCGTTCGGGCCGACGGACGGATTGGCGATTTGGACGTACGTCGGGCAATCCTCTTGGTTAATTTGTGTTACCGATTGCCCGCTCAGTAACGTCACGTAATTGCCGAGGCTGTTGTGCGCGGTGCCCCAATAGTTCGGGACGAACGCGCCCTGCGATGAGACGGTGTTTTGAAGATACGGCACGGGCATCTTCACGCCGAAGGTGTTGTCTTCGGCTTGATTCTCGAGAATGATCACGAACACGTGACGTAACTGCGGCGTTCCATTCGCATTCATCGCGACGGGTGTCGCGGTCGCGGCGGGCACGGGCGTTGCGGTCGCACCGGGCGTCGGCGTCCGCGTCGCGCCGGGAGCGGGCGTTGCCGTCATTCCCGGCATCGGCGTGGCGGTCGCACCGGGAGCCGGCGTGCCGGTCATCCCGGGCGCGGGCGTCGCAGACGAACCCGGGGCCGGGGTGGCCGTGGTGCCCGGGGCCGGCGTCGCGGATGAGCCCGGGACCGGCGTGGCCGACGTGCCCGGGGCCGGCGTCGCGGACGTACCTGGAACCGGCGTTGCGGACGCGCCGGGCGCTGGGGTCGCGGACGTGCCGGGTGCCGGGGTCGCGGACGTGCCCGGCGCGGGCGTCGCATTCGCAGCCGGCGTCGGGGTCGCATGCGGCGCGAACGTCACGGGCGCGGCGCCGATCGTCGCTCCGCCGCCACTGCAGCCGGCGAGTGCCAGTGCGACTGCGCACAAAAATGTCGAACGTGTCGGACGAACTCGCATGTGATCCTCAAGCGAAAGAGTCGGCGCTCGGGGTCAGCGCTCGCGCACGAAGACGGCTCCGCGCCCCGGAGATAGTCGCCATCGGGCAGGCGAATTTCTGCCGGGCTCACGGCGAACGATATTAAATTTCCTTAAGGCACCACGCAAGTATTCATTCGCGCAACGTGCAATGACGCGCGCGATGACTTGCGTGCGATGGGCGTCCGCGTTCGCGCTCGCGCTCGCATGTGTGGGCGCGAGTGGTGTCGCCGCACGCGCCGATGTCGCGCTCGGCCCGGGCGCCATCGGCGCGAGCGTGCGCGATCCGAACGATCGCGCAGTCGCGGGCGCGACCGTCACGGTCGACGGTCCGACATTACGGGAAGCGACCACGTCGACCGGCGGCGTCGCGACGCTCGACGCGCTGCCGCTCGGCACGTACACGATGCGCGTCATGCGCGCGGGCTTCGCGCCCTACGTCGCGCGCGTCGACCTCGCGGCACCCGGCCGGAGCATCGTATTGCTCGCGGTGCGCGTGCGTCCGACGTCGTTCTCGGATTTGCGTGACGCAGCAACGCTCGCCGGGAAGGCGTCGCTCAGCGACCACGTCGATCCGTTCGTCGCCCAGGCCGTCGAACGCGACGTCGGGACGAACCTCATCGCAACAGCGAGCGGCGCCACCATCGTGCCCGCGGGTGGGGATGCCGGCGACGCGCGTATCGAACTCGACGGCATTCCGCTCGCCGGCGGATCGAAATCGCTCGCGACCTTGCGCGCGCGCGACGGCTTCGGGTTCGACGAGGTCGCGATCGTGCGTGGCCCGGCGCTCACGAGCCTCGCGCCCGCGGGCGCGATCGGCGGGATCGTCGACTATCGCTCGCCCGATGCGAGCGCGCCGTCGTCGGTCGGAGGCGCGCTCGGATACGATACGTCTCTGGGCTCGTTCGAACACCTCCGCGGGATCGAACATGTCGGCCGCCTCGGAATCGTCGCGGGCATCACCGAAAGTCAAACGCTTCGCTCCCGCACCGTCAAAACGGCGCTCGACGTCACGCGCGGACTCGCGATCACGATGGCGCGGTACGAGGCGACGGCATTGCTGATCGATGGCACGGGCGTGACGAGCATCGACGCGCCCGCGTATGCGCTCGACGCACGAGCAGCGATCGGACGCACGATGCTCACGGGGCGCAGCTACGCGAGTTCATCGACGATCGATCGACGGAACGCGCCCGCGACGCTCGCGAAGGAAGGGCTTAGCTTCACGGCGCGTCTCGCCCAGACGCGGGTCGAGGACGCGCGAACGAATGGATTGCAATTCGGCTACGCGATCCCGCTCGGCGATGATATCGTGTGGCTCGGGTACGACCGTCGCGAAGACGCGCGCGCGCGTACCGACGCCTCGACGTTCGACCAGACGACGACCACGCTCTCGCTGCGCGCCGACGTGCGGCTCTCGGGCGCTGCGCGCGCGCAATTTGGCGACGCGTACGGCCGCAGCTCAGGGCTCGTGCGGCATCAACCGTTCGCGGCGCTGGCGGTCCGCGTGACTCCGCGTGCGACGCTGCACGTCAGCCTCGGTTCGGCCTATGCGACCGCGCCCGATCTCGCACTCGGGCGCGTCGAGACCGGTTTCGGCACCCGTCTCGTTCTCGTTGGAGCGCTTGCCGACGCAGGGCGTGCGTGGCTCGCAGTCGACGAGGTCCGTCGTTTCGAACGCTTCACGGGGCCGCAAACTGCGAGTTCCTTCGGGCTCGAAGCCGGCTACGAACGCTCGCCGGTTCCCGACCGCTTCGATGGCGAAGTCGCGGTGCACTACGAACGCGCGGCTGGCGTTGTGGGCACGCCGACGTACAAGGCACGCGTCGCGCTCGGTTATAGCGATGCGTGGACGGCCGCAGGCTTCGGTCTTACGGCGCTGGGTGCTCGGAACGCGCTGGCATCGCACGCAATCGTTCTAGGCGACGCGCACCTGCGCGTGCATTTTTCACACGTGGTCGACGTGCGTGTCGGCTTCGAAAATCTCTTCGGCTACGTCATCCGGGAGCCGCAACTCGCGCCGCTCTTCGCTCCGCACGAGATGACCCTCACGCTCGGTCCGGCTAGCGAGACACGCTAGCTGCGCGGGCGGATGCGGTAGATTGCGTCTGCGTAGTCGTCGGCGACGAAGAGGCTGCCGTCGGGAGCGACCGCTACGCCCGTCGGTCGGCCCATGCGCGAGCCGTCAGCGCGTTGGAATCCGCCCAGAAAGTTCGACCACTGTACGCGCGGATCGTGCCAATTCACGGCCGTCACGGGCTCGTCGCCGTGCAACGGAACGAAGACGACGCGCGGCTCCACCGGCGGCTGATGCCACGAACCGTGCAGGGTGACGAACGCGCCGCCACGGTAGGCGCGCGGAAATGCGTGCGATCCCGAACCGGCGGTCGGATAGAATGCGGCGCCGATCGGTGTTTCGTAGGCGGGAAAAATCACGCGCGCCGGCGTCTGCGCGCTGCAATCGCGTCGGCCATCGACGGCGCGGTGATCCTCGTAACAGGTCGGCCAGCCGTAATCCGGCGTTCCGGCATGCGCACCGATCGGGTCGAAGATTTCGTAGGGGTGACCGGGTTCGAGCTCGTCCTGTCCCGCGACGCCCGCCCACAGTGCGCCCGTTTGTGGATCGACCGCAAGTGCGATGGCGTTGCGGATGTGTGTCGCGCGCGGGTGCGGGTTCTCACCTGCGAGACCCATCGCGACGACGGACGCTCGGGTCGGATCGTGTTCGTCGCAGGCGTTGCACGACGATCCGACGCCCGCATAGAGCGTATCCCGTCCGACGGCGACGCTCGTCGTCGTGTGTCCACCACCGCCGCCCGGGCGAACGGTTGCGATGCGCGTGGCCTTCGCGCGTGCCGTCTCGTCGCCGCGCTCGTACGGGATGCGCCAGACTCCGCCGTACGTTCCGACGTAGAGCGCGTCGCGACCGAGCGCGATACCGGCGGCACCGCGATCTTCGAGGCGCGCGAAGAGATGCGCTTCGCGCGGCGTGCCGACGGCATCGGGCACGATTTCGACGCCGTTGTCGCTCGTGCCGATGAGCAGATCGCCGCTCGGCGTGACGGCGAGTTCGCGCGGCCGATCGACGTGCGCGATCGTTTCGATTTCGAATCCCGGTGGAACGGTCGGTAAGACGGTCGAGTCTCGCGCGCTCACGCTCCGGACCAGCATGCCGCCGGTAGCGAGCGCGAAGGCGAGGCCGAGGGTGGAGGCGATACGCGCGTTGCGACCAGACACGTCTACCGGTATACCCCGATCGTGAGGCGACGTCGGTGACGAAACGCATCGAAGATTACGCCCTCATCGGCGATACGCGTACCGCCGCACTCGTCGGGCGCGACGGTTCGATCGACTGGCTTTGCCTGCCGCGCTTCGATAGCCCGGCCGCCTTTGCGGCGCTCGTCGGCGACGAGGGGAACGGGCATTGGCGCATCGCGCCGCGCGCAACCGCCCGGGCGTCGCGCGCGTACGTGTCGGACACGCTCGTTTTAGAAACGACCTACGAAGTCGATGGCGCGCGCGCGCTCGTGCGCGACTGCATGCTCTGGGGTGAAGAGCGACCACGCGTCGTTCGCACCGCGATCGGGCTTTCCGGCGAAGTCGCGATGTCGATGTCGTACGTCGTACGCTTCGATTACGGCTCCATCGTGCCGTGGGTCCGGCGAACCGAACGCGGACTGCTCGCCGTGGCGGGACCGGATGCGCTGCTCCTCGCGAGCGACGTCGACGTGCACGCGGACGGCATGCGGACCGTCTCCGAATTCGTCGTTCGCTCGGGCGAGACGATGTCGTTCGAATTGACGTATTTTCCCTCGCACGAGTCCTGGCCCGACGCCCGCTCCGGCGCACACGCGGTCGGCGCGACCGTACGCGCGTGGCAGGGCTGGTCGCGGACCTGCGATTACGACGGTCCGCAGCGCGATCTCGTCGTGCGGTCGCTCGTGACGCTCAAGGCCTTAACCTTTGGCCCGACCGGCGGCATCGTCGCCGCACCCACGACGTCGCTTCCCGAACGTCTGGGCGGCGTTCGGAACTGGGATTACCGCTACTGTTGGCTACGCGACGCGACGTTCACGTTGTACGCGTTGCTCGCCGCGGGGCACGTCGATGCCGCACGCGATTGGCGTAATTGGCTGCTGCGCGCGGTTGCGGGAAGCCCGGAAAGTCTGCAAATCGTGTACAGTATCCGCGGCGCTCGGCGGCTCCCGGAGATCACGCTCGATTGGCTCGGCGGATACGAGGGTTCGCGGCCCGTGCGCATCGGCAACGACGCACACGGCCAATTTCAGCTCGATGTGTATGGCGAGGTCATCGATCTGCTCTTCGTCTCCCACCGCTTCGGGATCGAGCACACGGACGACGAGTGGCAGCTCTGCAAAGCGATCGTCGCGACGGTCGAAGCGCGGTGGCGCGAACCCGATCGTGGCCTCTGGGAAATTCGCGGTCCCGCGCGGCATTTCACGCATTCGAAAGTGATGGCGTGGGTCGCGCTCGATCGTGCGGTGCGCTCGGTCGAAACGCTCGGACTCGACGGTCCGATCGATCGCTGGCGCGCGGAGCGCGACGCGATCCACGCCGACGTGTGCGCGCGTGCGTACGACCCGGAGCGCGGTACGTTCGTGCAGGCCTACGATTCGCGCGAACTCGACGCGAGTCTGCTCTTGTTGCCGATCGTCGGCTTCTTGCCGGCCGACGACGAACGCATCGTCGGAACGGTCGCCGCCATCGAAGGCGCGCTGCTACGTGATGGGCTCGTGGCGCGTTACTCGCAATCCGAAGACGCGGCGGTCGAGGGCGTCACGACCGACGGGCTACCGCCCGGGGAAGGGACGTTTCTCGCGTGCAGTTTTTGGCTCGTCGATAATTACGTGCTCGCCGGCCGGTTCGCGGACGCGCACGCGCTCTTCGAGCGACTGCTCGGGCTCGCAAACGACGTCGGACTGCTCGCGGAAGAATACGACCCGCAAGCGCGGCGCCAGGTCGGCAACTTCCCGCAGGCCTTTTCGCACGTCGGGCTCATCAACAGTGCCTTCAACCTCTGGCATGCGACGCAGCCCGCTACCGACCGTTCGGGGACCGACGCTACGCGAGTTCCTGCGGCGGAATCGTAATCGACTTCCCGTCGTAGGCGATGCGACCGGCACGCGAGAGATTGGCCATTTCGAGCGAGACGGTCTCGCGCGTGCTTCCGATGAGCGAGGCGATATCGGCGTGCGTGAGCCGTACGTTGAGGTACGTGCCGCGTTCGTTCGTGACGCCGTGTTCGCTCGCGAGCCGGACGAAAAGATTCATGAGACGGTCGGAGATTTTCGCGTAGGCGAGATCCTCCATCGTGGCGGAAGCGTCGACGAGTCGATCGCTGAGAATCTTGGCCACGTTCATCGCGAGCGTCGGGCTGCGGGCCAAGAGCGCGAAGAGATCGTCCGCCTTCGCCGTGCACAGCAGACATTCGTCGATGCACACCGCGTGCGTCGTCCGCGGCTGGTGGTCGAAGAGCGTCTCCTCGCCGAAGATGTCGCCCGCTCCGAGCACGGCGACCGTCACTTCTTTGCCGTCGGGCGTGAGGCGCGTGATGCGCACGTTGCCGCGTTTGATGAGGTAGACGATGCGCGTCGGATCGCCCTGATCGAACACGCGTGACTTGCGCGGAAAGAGACATGTCTTGAAGAGGTGCTCGTTCGCGTCGATGTCCGCGTCGGGCGCCCCGCCGAAGAGGCGGTTCTGACGCAGATACCAGACTTTATTTTCCGTGGCGTCGCCGCGGTCACGCTCCGCCCGCTGCTCCGCTTCGAAGGCGAGTTGGCCGAGTTGATCGGATGCCGGTATGTCCATCGTCGACGGAGCGTATCACGGGTGCCGTACGCGCGCGGTAATATGCCCTACGTGGAGGCCTCAGCGAGCGGAACGTACTCCGCGTGAAGGTTCCGTGCGAACCACGTCTCCCAGACCGGGCGCGCTGCGAACGGAAAGAGCCGTTCGCCGTCGAGGTTGCGTACGATCGGCCCGGTCCAAGCGATGCGGCCGTCGGATTCGTGAACGCGTAGCCGATCGCCCACGCAGAGGGCGTAGACGCGTTCCAGATCGGCGCGCGTTGGCGTCGCGGGCTCGTCGGCGACGAAGAAGAGCAGATCTTGCGACTCAGCGCCCGACGTCCGAGCGAGATGTCCCCGCAACGCGTCGCTCGGGAACGTACGATCGCCAAGTGTGTCGGCCGGCAATTCCGGACGTTCGTGCTCGGTCGCCCGCAAGCGCGAGAAATCGTGGCGTAGTTGCGCGCGCATGATCCGGTAGGGTGGAAGGCCGAGCGCGTGACCCAAGCGGACGGCCGTATCGACATCGAAGGCGGCCGTTCCGGCGATCATCGCGGCGAAGCGAACGGGGTCCACTCCCAAGAGCGCCGCGAGAGCCGATGCCTCGAGGCCCAGCGGAGCGAGAATGTCGCGTGCGATCCCAGGTCCGGGATGGGGGGAGGGGAAGCGGCGTTCGGCCGGCGTGGGCCGGGCCGCTGCGTAAGCGATGTCCATTCTGATGTAGTATCGGACGCGCGCTTCGAAGTACGTATGGTGAGCGGTGAAGTGGCCTCAGTGCGCGTCGCGCTCTTGTGAGATCGCGGCCGTCGCACGGCCGATGGCGGCGCGTAAGCGTTCGAGTGCCGAAGCGATCTTCGCGTCGCGTTCGGTCGTCTCGTACGAGGCGTACGAGAGTTCGGGGAACGCCGCGACGTTGCGATCGATGGTATGCCAATATTTGTTGTACGCGAGCCCCGCCGGCATCCAAAAGGCGTCGCGTGCGAGCATGGCCCGACATTCGAGCGGAGCGATCGCGGCGCGATCGCCCGAACGTTCGGCCGCAAGGAGCGACGCATCGAAGGCCGTGGCCGCGTCGCGATAGGTCGCGATCGTGGACTTCAGACCGGAAAAATTGATGTCGACGTACTGCGGAGACTTCTTCGCATCGATAAGGTCTTTGTTCAATTGCACCGCGACGTCGGTGAGGCGTAGCGGCATCGCGACGGCACCGGCGGCGCGCATGATCTGAACGCCGGTGAACTGCGCGGTGACGATCGCCTGTTTGAAGCCCGGATCGTAGGTCGCGAGCCCAGCGATATTATCTTCGGCGGAGTGGTGCGCGCCGAAGTGGCCGTAGTAGCCGGTCGACGAGCTCGGAATACCGAGCCAGTAGAGAAAGGTCTGGTGGTCGGAACCGCCGCCGGGGGGCACCATGAGCGGCTTCTTCGCGGTTTCGCTGGCCAACAGCGGCTTACCGTCGATCCCGCGCACGACCGCGGCGATCTCCCGTCCGAATGCCCACAGTTCGGGGCTCATGCCGGCGCGATAGGGCGTCCCCGTGGTGAGCTGGTCCGTGTTGACGTATTGCACGACGTGTTTGCGCAGCGCGTCGCCGCGTGCGTAAGCGAGCGAGAGCGAGCCCCAGAGGCCGAGTTCGTGTCCGTCCCACGAGGAGACCGCAATCGTGCGAGCAGGGCGCCACCCGTGCTCTGCGAGACTCTTGAAGCCGTCGGCGACTTGTAGCATGACGGTCGTGCCGCTGCCCGGGTCGATCGCGCCAAACGCCATCGCGTCGCGATGGCTTCCCATCATCACGATGTCGGCGGGCGTCCGCGATCCGCGCATCGTCCCGATGACGTCGTAGATGCGCGTGAGATGTCGGTCCATCGTGACCGCGAGGTGCACGGTCTCGTTACCGCCCACGTGTTCGAGCATCTCGAAGCCGTCGTGCCAGCCCTGGGGGACGACCGGTCCGTCGAGGCCCGTCAGGAGCGTGCGCGCGACGGCCTGCGTGACGTTCATCTCCGGGATGTCGGCGTGGTCGGTTCGTTCCCACGCGAGGTGCTTCTTGCCGACGACGGGCGCTTCGCCCGGCAGCGTGGGATCGCCGGGCGGTGCGATCGCGCCGACCCCGGGTTTCGGGCCGCCGATTCGTTCGGCCATGTAGCGATTTTTCCAGTTACCAGCGGGCCACGAGACGCCGCCGTACACGCCGTCGTCGGCCGGATCCGCGTAGACGATGAGTCCGGCGACGCCGTGTTTTTTCAGGGCGTCCCATGCTTTCGCTCCGGCGCGCGGATCGCGCGAGCCACCGCCGAGGCGCTCGACGACGATCGCGCCCTTGGGCATCGCAACGCCGAGGTCGTCGAAAGCCGCCCAATCGTCGGCCGTGCCGTGATTGAGATAGAAGAGCGGCGCCGTGACGTCACCATCGCCGCTATTTTCCATGAACGACGGACCCGCCAGGCGTTCGGCGTCGGTGTGGTGCGCCGGGTCGCCTTCGAGCAAATCGAAGGTCGTCTTCGCGGGCGCGACGATCTCGAGCGACTGTTTCGTCGGTGACGTGTAGAGGACGTCGAAGGGCACCATTTCGACGGAGAAGCCATCGGCCTGGAGCCGATCTCGCACGAAGTTTGCGGTCGCGATATCGGCGGGCGTCCCGGCGCGGTGCGGGACGGCGGAAATGTGGTTTTCGATCGCCGCCGCGGCCGCAGCCGACGGCACCCGCATGAACTCGTCTTCCCACGCGCGCTCGCGTACGACCGCGGGACCGGCGGGCCATCCGACGAGTGCGTCGACGTTGGATCGCGCATCGGGCAGCGACGATGCGGGAGCGGGCGTTGTCGCGGCTTCATCCGCGACCGCGGCGGACGCAGGAACGAGGCACGAGGCGAGAAGCGCAGCGATCAACGCGCGCGTAAAGGCGGCGGGCATGCGTGGGTCTTCGCGGCGGATGTGTCGCTGCATTTCGACCGGAGCGCCATCGGGCGTTCGGGCGGCGCGACGACGCGCGGGTTGTTCGCGCGTGCGGAGGCGGGCGGCCCGCCACGTTTGGGTTCGGGGCCGAGTTTCGCCCATGCGATGTCTCTGCGACCGCGCCGCTCCGCATCGGCGTCCCGCAAGCATAGCCGCCGCATGCCGCGAAGCATTCCGCATGCGAACGTGGCTCGTCGTCTTCGTCGCCTGCCTTTCGGCTGCGTCGCTCGTCGCATGCGGCGGCGGCGCCACGATCGGGCAGTCGCCCGCGAGCGTGAGTGTCGTGCCGAGTGCGGTGTTCGCGAGCGGCGCGCCGACGACGACGCCGAGCCCGGGCCCGTCGCCCGGCCCTTCCGCATCGTCGACTGCCGCGCCGGGCGCGACCGCGACGCCGATGGTGGGCGCTTCGAGTCGTGCTGCCAGCCCGTCACCCACGCCGACTCCGTCACCCACGCCGACTCCGGCGCCGACGCCGACGCCGACGCCGACGCCGACGCCCGTGGCGGTCGGCACGACGACGCTCGAGATCACGGGGCCGTCGCCGTTTGCCGCATCGGCGTGCGCGACTGCGAGCGGGATGCCGGCGTTCGGGTCGGCGGCGGAGCCGCAGGCGGCCGTCGATCCGCGCGATCCGAAGAACGTCGTGCTCGTCTGGCAGTAGGATCGTTTCAACGCCGACGGCGGAGCGGTCTCGAATTTGGCCGCGGTCTCGCACGACGGCGGCGCATCGTTTCACACCGTTTTCGTTGCGGGTCTCTCGCTGTGCACGGGCGGGAGCGACCAGCGCGTGAGCGATCCGTGGCTCTCGTGGGGGCCCGATGGCACGCTCTATCTCGCGTCGCTGACGTTCAGTGAGATGCCGCAGAATACGGCGGTCGCTGGTCCGACCGTCCTCGTCTCGCAAACGTCGCTCGATGCGGGCGAACATTGGTCGGCACCCGTCGCCGTGCAGCCCTTCGATACGACGTACAACGATCGCGAATCGATCGCCGTCGATCCGACGCGCCCGGGTCACGCCTACTACGTGTTCGTCAAACGTTATGGCACGCAGGGCGAGAGCGGTATCGAGCAGTTCGCACGGACGTCCAACGGCGGGAAGACGTGGAGCGCGCCGCAGCCGATCTACGTTCCCCCGCCCGGGATGCTCACCGATCCCACCCTCGTGACCGTGCTGCCGAACGGGACGCTCGTCAACACGCTCATCGTCGCGAACCTCACGCCGTTCTTGCCGTCGCAGGTGCCGCGCGTGAACTGGCAGATCGTGGCGCAACACTCGCTCGACGGCGGCACGACGTGGACGGGTGCCACGACGATCGCCACGATCTTTCCCGCGGCGCCCGTCGATCCGCAAACCGGAAAGGTCGTGCGCGCGTATCCCGTGATCTCGAGCGCCGTCGCGCCGGATGGTGCCGTCTACGTGGCGTGGAATGAGATTCCGACGGCGACCGGTCCGTCGTCGATACGCTTCGCGCGGTCCGTCGATGGCGGCGCGACCTGGAGC
>JAABUX010008064.1_pt1 | contig 12220 bp, 10 predicted proteins | sample 5561851 | NCBI WGS metagenome assembly JAABUX01 (sample SAMN10711883, study PRJNA513361) | rock metagenome | isolation source: Antarctica rocks | place: Antarctica: Victoria Land, Richard Nunatak red sandstone | collected 2016-01-03 | reverse complement strand
GGCCGTCGATCTCAACCCCCGGCCGCCCGGCGCCGCCGCCGCGGCCGCCGCCCACGCCGGGCGCCGCCGCGCCGGCGCCCGCGGCGCCGCCGCGCCGCGCCGCCGCCTCCTCCGCCGCAGCGCCGGCCTCCGACTGCGCAGAAACGAGCGCCTCAGCACACAACGATGAGCCACACAACGATGAAGCGCCTCAGCCACACAACGATGCCACCACACGACGATGAGCATGCTGCGTGGCCGGTCCCACGTTCCACCGCTGCAGCTTGGCACACGTGCGCGCGCAGGGAGCAGGGCGCGCCTCGGCGTCGCTGTCGACGCCGGAGCGGCCCTCGGCCACGCGCGAGCCGCCGAGGCAGCCGCCGGCCAGCGCGCGGCGCGGCGCCGGCGCCGGCAGCACCAGCGGGTATATCTTCTCCTCGATGCGCGAGCCGTGCGGCAGGTAGGCGTTGACGTACGCGGTGCTCATGAACGTGAACGCGCGCAGCCGCGGCAGGCTGGCCGCAAAGTCCAGCAGCGCGCGCGTCGGCAGGAAGTTGGCGCGCAGCACCGCCTTGACCGGCAGGTCGAAGCGGATCGTGGCCGCGCAGTGGATGATGAAGTCCACGTCGCTGCGCAGGCAAAAGTATTAGAATCCAGGCACTTTGACAGTGTATCGGGATATTTCTGAAAATTTTGGTATGCACCGCGTCGGCGGCGGCGTGTGCGGGTGCTCGAGGGCGCGCCCGCGCCGGTGCGGCCGCGCGGGCAAGGCACGGCCGGCCACGGGTGCTGCCTGCTGGTGAGCGCGGACGCGCGCGCTGCGCCGGGCCGGTACCAGGCGCCGCCTGCAGCGCAGCGCCTAGCCCAGAACATGCCCCGCGCGCAGGGCGCGGCGGGGCCCGGGCCTAACCCTACCCACTCGGCGCCGCACCTGGCCAGCTTCAGGCGCTGCTCGCGGCTGAGGCCAAAGCCCGGCTGCTCGATGTCGGCCTCCACAAGCTCGATCCGCGCGGCCACGCCGGCCACGCGCGGCCGCAGCAGGTGGAATACCGGCCCGCGCAGCAGCGCCGCCAGGCGCGCCGCCGGCGTCACGCCGCGCTTGGGCCGCACCACCACATACACCTGCGCGCGCGCGCCCCACGTTAGCAAGCTGCCCGGGCGCCGCGGGCTGCTGCGCTCCCTGCGCTTGCGCTGCGCTTGCGCAGGGCCAGCACAGACCAGGCGGCTGCAGCGGCGCCTGGGCCAGGTGGCGGTATCAGCGCATCCCGCCGCCGCGCCTGGGCGGCCCGGCCTGTTGCCGGAGCGCTCGCCGCAGCAGGCAGAGACGCGCGCGCAGCAACAGGCCGGGGGGCGCGGGGCTGCGGGCACTTGGGCCGGCTGGAGCGCAGCAGGCGGCTGTGAGGGTGACCGCGGACGGCGCAGGCGGGGTGCCCCAATGGCCTGCGCTGTCAACCTCAGCAGGCCACGACCGCTGGCTGTAGCTGGCAAGACTACCACCAGGCACGCAGATCAAGGTAGGCAGCAGGTGAGGCGGCTCTGACCGCACGCTCGGTGCTCGCGCACGGCAGCACCAGGCTTTGCGGCGCAGCACGTGCTTGTCAGTCTCAGCTGTGCACTGCCCGTTCTGTGCGCTGCCAGGCAGGCAGTGCTCAGGGACACCATGGGGCGATGACCATCTCATCTGCCTGCCAGCTCGGGTGCGCGCCTTTTTGACTCCCGGACAGGTTCGGAAGAGCTGCTCCAGGATGAGTGAGCCCAGGTAGCCTGCGCGGCCCGCACGGGAGTCGGAGCGCAGCGGAATTGGCGGGAGGGCGGGCCTGCCCTGACACACTGCATGCAGCTGCGCGCCAGTGCGCAAGCACTAACCGGGCGGCGGACAGGCCCAACTCGCAGCGGCGTCAAGGGTGGGCCGCGCAGGTAGCAGGAGCTGAAGCACTGGCGGGCGACCCAACAGCCGCTCGCTGCCTGCCCTGGTGCACAAGGAAATGCAAGGCAGCCAACTGGACCGTGCCTGTGGCGCCGGTCAGCAGCACCGTCCGGCAGTCGTAGCCGTTGGCTACCTCCAAAGGCGGTACATCGCGCGGCCCTGCGAGACCGACCAGCGTCAAGCGGCACCCGCGGCCCGTTTGGGAGGGCAGCTGGCAACATGTATACGAGCCCGAGCGAGGCGCCCAACCACGCCTGTGCAGCCCAGGGAAGCAGCAAGGGCAAGTCCGAGCAGCCAGATCGTCGCAGCGGCCGCGGGGCGTTATACCACACGTCGTGTCACATCAGTTTTCAAAACACGGCGCCGCTGAAGCAGGCGCCCTGATCAACACTCGCCGGGCTCCTGGACAGGCAGTATGTGCCAGGCACCGCAGCGAGTGACTGTTGCAGTGGGGCGCGGGCACACCTGCTGCGCACTCCGCTGCCGCCTGGCCCAGCATTGCACTGTCGCACCGCCCTGGCACCTCCTCAGATTGCTCATATGCTCCCATTGTGGCTCGGCTGCAGTGATTTAAGCTCAAGCGTTGGCCGGCGTACAGACTTTTATAAAGTTACTATCTCGTTAGCGGGCTTAGGTTTCGAAGCATGCTGCAGTTGCGGACTGCTTGGTACAAGTAGTCTTGAGTAAACAGAGGAGACTACGCATGGCTGCCTCCAACAGCGAGTTCTCTGGTTACGGCCTGACTGCGGGCCTCAAGTGGTCTGGCGCCGCGTGAACCTGGCATGCACGGCAAAGCACCAGCGTGCACTCAGCCCACCGGCGTGTGTTGCACGGTGCAGCCTGGGGCAGCGGTCACACGTCTTCATCTGCCTGCTACCTGACAGGCCCCTAGCTCCGCACTCGAGCCCTAGGCTTGCGCGCCCTGGGGCCCGCCCTGCGCCCGCATGCCGGCGGGTGCGCCGGGCGCCACAGCAACGCACGCCAGTGCAGGATTGTTGCGCTGGCGAGCGGCGGCCGCCCCGCGTGCGCCCAAAACCCCGGCGGCACCCGCGCGGCTGTGCGGCGCAGCGCGCCCACCAGGCCCCGCGCCAGCAACTCCTGCGGGTTCCACACAGACGGGCGCATAGTCATGCGGGCGGGGCTGGAGCCACGTGCGCAACCCCAGCCTTGGGTTGGCAGGTCGGGTGTGCCGGAGCGCAATGTCGAGCTGCCGCAGCCGCCCCTGCTCAGGCCCCGCCTATAAGCTTTGACATAGAATGCACGGAAGAGCGCGGAGGACAAACGCCGCCCCGGAGAGGGCGATGGTGCAAGCGCAGCCTTTCCCGCCAGTGACACGGTTGTACCGCCGCACGATGGGCCCCCAAGTCAGGCGCTCCTTGCCGCCACTGTACCGCCCCACGCCCATGTGTGACTAAGGGCTGCGCCGTGCGCCTCTACTGGCACGCCTACAAGCCCCTGCGGCTCAGGCAAGAGTCTGTATCGCTGCCGCACGCTGCGCACGGTTGTCAGAGCGCAGGCAGTCAGCGATGCGCGCGCCGCAGCCCTGTCACCAGTGCGAGGGCCCGAGAGCTCGACGCCGACTCCCTATCAGGCCACCCCGCCCCCGTCACGCCGCGGCGCACCCGCGAGCGCTCGACGAGGCTGGCCGCGAAGCGCGCGTCGGCGATGCCGATCTCCGTGGCGAGCGCCGTGGCGTTGGCGGCCGCGAAGCGCGCCAGGCATGCGCGGGTCACGGGCGGCAGCGGCACCACCCCGCCGCGCCCCGCCCAGCAGCGCATGTCCAGCGCGGCCAGCGGCGAGCGCAGGCGCCACAGCTGCGCGCAGGAGCCTGTCTGCTTCCGCGAGCGCTTTGCAGCCAGCCCTTCCCCGCTGCTCAGAGGTGCAAGGTTGCGCGCCTACCACCACAAGCGCCCCGCGGTCTGTTCGGGCTGGCTAGACAGAGGCGCGGGACACAACGCGACTGCAGCGCTGCGCGTCAGGTGTGCAAAGCGTCCCGCAAACAAGCTCTGCAGCGCAGGCGTGCAGGTTGACGCGCTGCATGGGCAGCGGCCGTGCTGCGGTGTAAAACTGCAATGAGGTAAAAGCTAACGATTTGCGGGTGGGATGCGAGGGTGAGCAGGACTCAGCAAGTGGGCCCGGCACCCGCCAGCTCTCCATGCCGCCGGGCAGGAAGACCGAGGAGGGCGAGCAGGCCGGGCCGGGCGGCTGCACGGGCGCCGCGCCGAATCCCTGGCGCCTGCCGAGCTCATGGTCGTTGTCGATCAGCAGTGGGCTCCCGTCAGGCCGCACCTACCCTGCATGCGAGCCGCCGCTGGCTGCCCTGGTGCAGCCCAAAGCGCCACAGGCGCAGGTCGCATGAGCACGCAGCCGTGGGCCGCAGCATGCATGCGAGACAGGCTCAGCATGCAAGCCCGTGATCAGCATGCGCCGGCTGCCAAGCACAGTCCTGTGGAGGACGCATACGTGCGCACAGCAGCGGAGACGCATCCTGGTCCATAGCTCCACAGCCGCTGCTGGGCGCGCGCACCACAATGTTGCCCTGGTGCCGGTCCGCCTCGCACATGATGAAGTCGTGCAGCGCCGCCAGCCACACCTAGGCATCGTGCAGACTCGTTCAGCCCTTGGTGCCATGCCCCGGAGGTGTCGCGACTTTGTGTCTGGCGGCCTGTTATGAACATACGCTATCGTCAGGGCTGGGCTGTGGCTGCAGGACCAGGCCAACCGCGACAGAGCTCACAGTGGCAGGCAGGCCCCAATGCGGCTTCCACGACCCGCACTTGCGGCGGGGCGGAGCAGCGCGGCGCCGCGCGCACCCACTCCGCCGGCAGGCGCTGCAGCCAGGCCGCCCGCGCCTCGAGCGGCAGCCGGTCGATGTTCGCGCCGTCCGCCCACTCGCTGAAGAAGCCCGCCTGGCCGCGCACGGCCTCGCCCTGCACCGCGAGCAGGGCCCTGCCTGGCGCGCGCTCTGATTATGTGGCAGGTATCAATTCTGTCATGCGCGTTGGGGCTTGGTCCTGAGCCGCGCTCTGCTCGCACACGCCCGTGCGCACGAACGCTGACGCGCCGCCGAGCTCCAGCACAGGCAGCCACTTTGCACCCATGATTCAGCTCCTGACTCTGTGTCTCCGTGACGCGCCCTGCGGCAACAGCCCAGCAGGGGGCGCGCCGCCGGCGTGAGCCCATGGACGGGCGCGCTGGCCACGCGCGGCGTCAGCGCGGCAAAGCCGCACTCGTCCGAGACGCGCTGGACGGCCGACAGGTGGGCGAGCGCGGCGGCGGTCGCCGCGCGCGGCGGGCCCCCGCGGCAGCGGCCCACGGCCTCGGCCGTCCCGGGCAGGCAGGGGAACTTGACGAAGAGCGTGCGGTTGTCGGGCGTCACAGCCCTGCGCCAGCTCTAGATAGGGTCTCAACCCCCCGCCGGTGCGCGGGCAGCCAGCCTGCGCGCTCCTCCAGGCAGGCATGGGGTCGTGCCTCAGGTCGCCGCAAGCAGCCGTGCGGCAGCATGCCAGAAAGGCGCCTTTTTTTTATATAGAAATGGTGCCCCCATGCCGCGTAATATAGAGCGCATGGCACAGTCAGGCGGCGCCCATGCACACTAGCCACCCACCTGAAGCTGGGATTGTTCCGCACATAGCCGTCGACGGCGGCCAGCCGGTACGTGGCGGGGCGGCCGTTCCAGGGCGGCAGGCCCGGGTGCGGGGTCTGCGGCGGCCGCTCTGACAGCTCGTGCAGCGCGTGCACCGCGCGCGTCCACTCCGCGTCTGGTGTGCCTGCCGCGCTTGCGCCTGCCGCTGGCCTATGCGGGCTCTTTAGTTCACGGGGGGCGCTGCTCAAGCGCATGCTGCGCAAATCTGCGTGCCGCGCATGCCGGTCCGGGAACTGGGCGCACCATGAACCTTGTATGCGCTCTGTTTCGTGAGTGCTGTAACATGCTCGCTTGCGGCGGTGCCGTGGACGGCCCGGCGCAGCGTCGCTTGCAGATTGAGACTGGTGATCACAATGCTTTGCCCGGGGTTCCTGCAGCAAACAAGCATGTCACCTGGCGTGCGCTGCTGTACGTATCAAGCAAGCGCAAGACCGCCAGCTTCCTGCATGTGCTCACCTCGCCAGTGCGCTCCAAGACCTGAGCAGTTCGAGGAACAGGACAGCACCGAGCAGCGCCCCAAGCGCGACCAGCGCGGCAAGCCCTGCCGTGAGATATACGAGGCATGGTCAGTGGCGTGCTCTGGAGCAATGCCTCGCCAAGGTCAGAGGCGCAGCCTGAATACGTAGGTGCGCTGAAGGTGACGCGAGGACAGACACCTGTGCGCATTGGCGGGCAAGTCGAGGGTGGCTGCGCGCGCTGCCCTGTGAACTCGGCCGCGCCCAACCTTGGACGGCCGCGGCTGAGAGGGAGCCTCATGCGGGTGGACAAGGCAGAAACGGCGTCACATGGGGCTGACAGGCCAGCCTTGCTGGCCTGGGCAGCATCAACGTTGAGTCAGCCTCTGCAACATCTGCGCTTCAGCGCGCTCTCTCAACGACAAAAGCATCAACCCAGCAAGCTCTGGTTGGCACTGTGGACCACCTCTTACCGCTGTCCCTTTCAGGATGATGGAATGCCGCGTCGCGAGCTGTCAGTATTACAAGCACAGCCGGAGAGCAGTCGCAAGCCGCAACAAAGCACCAAAATGAGCAAACTACTCTCTATTTTACACTGGGCATTGCCTGGGCTACCCCACCGTCCAAAAGCCCCAAGAGCGGCGAGTGGCTGGCAAGGTGGCGTGCCAACCTTGTACACTTAAACACACCCATACCCTCTTTTCCCAGTCCAGCAGGGAGCCCAATATGTTCCAGGTGCAACATTTAAGCTTGCGCTGCAACTCCAAGGGTACGCCGCTGTGGCACAGCGCAGCGCTGTGCGCCCCGACGGCAGCGGCCTCAGAGGCCAGGAGATCCAAAACGGCAGTTGTTAGTACACGGGCTGCTCCAGCTACAGCCGTCATCGAGGGGGTTCTGAGAGCACTGCATGTGCGGTGGTGGCCTCGCACAGGCACAAGCGCAAAGTGACCCAAGCGCTCGGGTGGCGCATGCGCAGGCGACAAAAGTGATGGGCTGCGGTCTGTTGGCACACATGCGCGCGGCGCCCAGCGTCAGCGCGCCGGACACAGGGGCGAGGCAGGCCGGGCCGGCGCTCAGAAGGACGCGAGCGAGACGATGTCGGGGTGGCAGAACGACGCGACGGACGTGGAGCAGGCGTGGCGCACGATGGGCACGCGCGCGCGCGCCGCCGCGCCCGCCATGCGCTCCTGCAGGTTGATGATCTGCGCGCGCGCGTCGCCAGCGCCCGTCACACTCGCGACCGCCTTCCCCGCTGGGCAGTGACGCGGCGCTCGCCGCACACCACACAAACACAAGCACAACGTCTGTGGCGGCGCCGACTGCCCCATGAGCGGCGCTCCGCTCCAGGGAGCGTCCGGGTCAGCGCGCGGAGCCCGATGGCGCTGCCATGCGCTGCAGCTCATGCCATGCTGCACGGCACGGACCACTGGCTGGATCCGAGGGCCATCGGCAGCGCCCGCAAAGCGTCCGACCATGGCGGAACCATGCGGCTGACTGACAGGCGGCTCACGAAGTGAATGTGGCCGAAACCCACACCAGACAGTCCACTTGCGGCAGGCTTGAGCGGCGACCGCTGCTGCTCCACGCCCAGCGGGCGGCGCACAGCCGCCAAAAGCGCCGCTGCACAGCAGCAGGCGCGGGCACCCCCGCCTTGCAAAAGCAGGGCGCCGCCCGGGGCGCGCCATGAGGATGAGCTGGTTGAGCTCGCGGTCGCGGCGGCGCAGCACGCGCTTGAGGTCCGCGTTGCGCAGCAGCGCCCAGCCGGCCACCAGGCCCGCCAGCGCCAGGCCGGCCGCCAGGCCGGCCGTGGTCGCGTCGGCGCCAGGCAGCGCGGCCGCCGCGCGCGCGCGCAGGCGGCTGGCCGCCGCGCGCGCAGACGCCAGGCGCGCCGCCGGCAGCGCGCCTGCCACGCGGTCCGCCCACGCCTGCGCGGCGGCATTGGGCGCTCAGGGTCAGGGTCAGGCCAACACCTGCATGCTTGAGCTCACCGCTGCCGGGGCGCTGCCTTTCGGCGTGCGCCGAGAGGCCTCAGTGGGGACCGATCTGCATGGGCTAAACGCAAGCCAGTGCGCCTGCGCAATGCCGGAGGAGCGCGCTCGCACAGCAGCTCGCAACGTCCCGCCCGCACACAGGCGCTCACGCACAAGCGCAGCCGCTCCGTGCGTGCGCGCGCCTGCAGCCACTTCCAGAAGCGCTGCGCGCCCTCGCCGGCGACCACCGAGCTGGTGGACGCCAGGCGGGCCACGCCCGCGCGCAGCGCGGCCACCGCCGACGCGCCGGCCGCGTCGGCGGGCGCGCGCGCGCCGCCGAGCTTGCCGCCAGGGTCTGTCGCCTCCGCAGACTCTGGTGCCAGGCCCTCCGGCGCGGCCTCGCCGCCAAACGCGGCCAGCTCTGCGTCCAGCCCGGCGCCCAGGCTCGGCCGGCGCACGCCGCCGAAGGCGTCCAGCGCGCGCTCGACCGCCTCGGGCCGGATCGCGCCGTCCGCCGCCGCGCCGGTCTCGGCGACGGCGACCTCCTCAGCGGGGGCGCTGCGCAGCGAGCAGCAGGCGCTGACGCGTGATTGCGAGGAGCGGCGTGACCTGCGCTTGTGCAAGCCGTGGGCACAGCAGGCAGCAGCAGGGGCCGCGCGCTCTCTCGCGCTGCACCCACAGCTCTCTTGCACTCAGAGCAGCACCAGCAGGAGCACGCGCGGCCCACGGTGGCGCAGACAAGGAATGCCCACCAGAGTTTGCAGCGCCCAAGCGGCAGCGCGGCCGCAGACAGCAGCGCTGCACGCACACTACCAACACCTTGTGGTGGCTGTTCAGCCTCGCAAGTATAACGACAGTGATCACGTGGCAGGCCCGCCCAACGCCGTGTCGCCGGGGCGCCGCGCACCTGCAGGCGCGCTCGTCGAGTCGCGCGGCGGCGGCGGCGGCCGCGCCGGCGCCCGCATCCGACAGCGCGCCCACCGAGCCCTGCTGGCTGACGGCCACCGCGTCCGGCGCGTCCTCGCTGTCTGCATCCCACGGCTCGCTGCCGCTGCCATGGCCGCCCTGCGCGCGCGCGCCACGCAGTTTGCGTGCCGTGTGCTTCAAAATCATCCATGTGCTGTACACATATGCGGTGACCCAACTATGCGTTGGGTCGCGAGCTCGCTGGCCTACGGCCACTGTACATTAGCCACCAATGCTATCGGCGTCTCAGAGCGTGCTGCCGCTGCCGCAGCCGCCTCGCGCCCGCCGGTGGGCCTGTTGTCGGGCACTTGCAACCAACTGCACACCGGTGCTGTGACGACAGCACGCTTGCGCATCCAGGACCCGGCCAAACCCGCTGTGACAACCACACCATCGAGCGGTCCTCCACCTACATCCACAACACCGCACGAGACAGCAAGCGCAACCACCACACCATGCGCCGGTCCCGTGTGCAAAGAGCGCACGCCGGGGGGGCGACCCGCACCTCCGCATCGGATGCCCAGCTGCCGCCGCCCGGCGTGAGGCCAGCGGTGGGGCTGACCGGCACGCTGACGCGCGCGTAAGACGAGCCCACGGACCCGCCCAGCGGCGTGCCCGGCGCGCTGCTGAAGCACGTGCCCTGCCGCGCTCGCAGACGCGGTCAGCGGTCTGCGCCCTGACAGACGGCGATCCGGGACCACACTGCGCCCAGGCGACTGGAAGCCAGCTCCAACGCGCGGCGCGTCATCCTGGGCGCGCTGCTGGGCCTGCCCTGCCTTAGCTCTCTGCGCGGCCGCTGCCTGACCCCGTACTTCGCAGGCAACCCTGCAGTGGCCTTCGCTGCTGGTCTCCTGCATGCCATTCAGCTTCCACACCAGCTGCAGATCAGCAGGCACAGCAGGCGTGCGGCACACGATAGCACGACAAGCGGTGCACCGGCAGCCGCTCCATGACGCCTGCTGCCGCACCAAGACCGGGGCTTACAGGGCAGTGGCTGCTGGCGTGCAGGTCTGCCCAGAGCAGGGCTGGCACGGAACGTCAGCAACGCGCCCGCAAGCAACTTCTGGAGACAAGCTGCCAAGACAGGGAATGCTGCCGCGGGCACACCGGCGGCTTGACTGGCGACGCGCCCACCAGCACAGGCGTGATGGGCTCGCGGCTGTCAGCATCTTCGCCGCACGCCTCCTCCGTGCGCGCCCGGTCTACGTCTTCGCTGCTCTCGGCCTCACCGCGCTCCGTGCTTTGATGCTCCTCGCTGCCTGTGGCCAGGGGCGCCGATGCGTGCTGGGCGTGGGAGTCTAGAGCTTGAGCAGGATCGTCCTCAGGGTCGTCCGCCAGCAGGCGCAGCCGCGTGGGGGACCCGCACGCAACGCCATCCTCTGCGACGGTGATCTCCACGCGCACCGGCGCCGGCGCGGCAGCGGCGGCCCCCTCGCTGTCCTTGCCAGGCGCCGGCACCCTGCGAACGGCCAGGCCGGCGCATCTTGATTAAATTTAATTGTTGCAGTTGCAAAACTGCAAGCCCAGCACTACCTGAGACCCCAGCACATGTATGATCAGGTGCAAAGCGGGACTGGCAGCTGCGTGCACGCGTGCACAAGCTTTTAACAAGGGTGTCAGTGCGCCTGTGCGGCCTTGCCAGTGTGGCAAGCTTCAAGCTTCTTGCGAGGCGGCTCCGGGGCGCGCACGGTGGCGGGGTGCCGCTGCGGTGCGAGGCGAGCGAGGGCTGGCTGAGAAGCTCCCAGTCCGCGAGCGCCGCGGCCCCGCCGCTCTTCAGCACCAGCACGGGGCCCCACTCGGCGTCGCGCGCGCCGCCGGCCGGCTCGCCGGCATCCTGTGCGTGCTCCTGGTGAGGCATATCCTCCTGCAGCGCCTGTTTGGACGTCCGTCAGTGCGCCAGGCAGTGCGCTAAGCAATGTGTTCCAGCTCACAAGCACCAGAACGTCGCTGAAAGCGCTGTCACACCGAGGCTCAGAGCACGCGCCTGCCGGCAAGACAGAGGGTGACGGGGCCGACGGAGCCGGAAGACATACCTGGATGGTGGCCGGTGCGTCGTGCTGCGCCCCCGGCGCATCCTGCTGCTGCTGTTCGCCGTCCATAGTGGTTTGGCGCACACCCTGCGCCCCACGCAGGTGCCCACATTAGATACACGACAAAGGACGCCGCGTGTGCCCAACATGCACGCGCGCTCGCACCGCGCATGGGCCCCGCGCACAGCCCAGCTGCCACCGACCCTTAGAGCCTCAGCTTGCTACCCCGTTCCCCGCGAGATGCTGTGCGTGAAGAGCTGGCTGCTTCAGGCCCGCACATCAGCTCAGAGACGCGCGGCAAATGCGATGCCGGGTCCGAGTGCGTGCACCAGGCTTCTGCTGACCTTGTTAACAACAGACCCGGATGAACAACAGACCCGGATGCAACATCCCCAGGCCTGCCCGGCTCAGCAAGGCTGCGTCTTACACAGCCATGGCAGAGGAACAGGCAGATGGCCTGCCACATGCCTCGGGCCAAGCACAGGTCCCTCACATGGCCCACAGGCCGGTCGAAAAGTGCGAAATGGCCGCTCCAAAGCAGGCAACGGCCTTCTCTGCACACACAGGCCTCGGAACAGGGCGCGAAGCATCGCTGCCAAGCATTTAAACCCCACAACGGGCGCCAGGCTGCTAGCCAGCTACAGCCCGGCCTCAGCTGCCCCCCTCAGTATACGAGTGACGCTGCCAGCGGGCCATGCGTCCCGGATAACGGGGCAGCACCTCTCGGCACTGCTAATTCTGCGCAGCACAGACCAGTCGGCGCGTGCTCTGCTCGCTTCCTACCTCCACTGGCCGAAGAGCGCCGGCGTGCGTGCGTGCTGCGACACATCAGCAATGCAGGGCTCGCCAGCGCGAACCCTCTGCCCAGCCCTTCCTGAGCAGCAGCTCTGCTGCAGTAGGGACCGTTCTGTCTCGACTGATTGCCCATTGAGAGCCAACTAACTGGCAGCGTGTCAGCAAAGGCCGGCAATAGCCTTGTGCTCGGCGCAATGCCACGCCTATCTACGTTTAGCTGCCAGGCCGCGCCTGTGCGCGCTGCCGCGCACAGCTGCAGGCACACGGCGCCCCCCGCTCCTGCAACACGCCCGCCCGTGCTGTCCCGCCGCGCGCGCTCCAGGCGCCGCCGGCTGGGCGCTCCTGCGGCGGAGGGCGCCGCCGCTGTCGCGACCCGCGCGCCGACGCCGGCGCTGGACGCCGCGGTGGCGGCCACGAGCGCGCTCCTGCTCCTGGGCTTTGAAGCCGAGGAG
>JAABUX010008062.1_pt1 | contig 12221 bp, 11 predicted proteins | sample 5561851 | NCBI WGS metagenome assembly JAABUX01 (sample SAMN10711883, study PRJNA513361) | rock metagenome | isolation source: Antarctica rocks | place: Antarctica: Victoria Land, Richard Nunatak red sandstone | collected 2016-01-03 | reverse complement strand
TGTTCACCTTGAAAGTGCTCCTCGAACTGCGGCGATAATGGCTTCAGCACCTTTATCATCCCAGCTCAGGAGCACTTCTCATTGCTGGCACGCCGCCACGACCGCACCCCCGTGAAAGACCAGGGCTCACGCAACCCCCAGATTCCGCCGTAGAAAGCTGCCGAGGCGCTGAGATCCGGCACGGCCTGAGCGACATAACGGACATGCGTGATGGGGGTACGCGGCAGCTCGGCGGCCGCTCGGCGGAAATCAGTCATCGCGGTCACCCGGTGGTTTCCGCTGTTCGCGAACGGTGCTACCTGACCGCCGTCCTGACGCGCATGCGGCGGCGGCGTCTCATCCGATGACATGGTTGCGCAGTACCCCCAAACCCTCGACTTCGGCCTCGACGATGTCGCCGGGACGCAGGAAGCTGTTGGTGCCCTGGCCTACTCCGCCCGGAGTGCCAGTAGCCAGGATGTCGCCAGGCTCCAGGGTGCTCGTCCGCGAGGCGTACTCGATCTGCTCGGCCGGGCTGAAGATCAGGTGCGCAGTATTGCCGTCCTGCCTGATCTCGCCATTGACGCTGAGCCGCAGCCGCAGATTCAGGTGATCGGGGACGAACGCGGCCGGCACCAGCGTGGGTCCCATCGGCGCGAAGCCGTCATGACTCTTACCGCTGAACCAGTCCGACCTCAGCCGGTCACGGTCTGGCCGGAAAAGCAAGTCCCGGGCGGAAAGATCATTGGTGGTCATGAAGCCCGCCACCTGATCCATCGCGTGCCCGGCGCTGACCCGGCTGGCCCGCCTGCCGATGACCACGGCAAGCTCGACCTCCCAGTCCAGCTTCGTGACCTCGGGCGGGATGCGGATGTCGTCGTAGGCGCCGGCCAGGCAGCTCGGGGCTTTCAGGAACACATAAGGCCAGGTGCCTTCCCGGTCCCCGGTGAAGTCCCTGGCCTCGTCCGTGCCCGAGTCGTTGAACCCGAACTTCCGCGCTTCGCGCATCTCGCGAACGTGGTCGGGATAGTTCTGGGCCGCGTAGATCATCTTCGAGGGCCGCGTTACCGGGGGGAGCACCCGGGCCTGCCGCCCGAAAATGCGCAGCCGCTCATCATCGCAGCCCACGGTCTGGACGAAGTCGGCAATGCGCTGCAGTCGGTCGAACGAGCGCTCCCAATCATGCAGCAGGTCCAGCAGGTCGAAGCACGGCTTGTCCTCGACCAGCTCGACGCCGGCCGCGACCGCGGCAGTGCGGAGGTCGACGACCTCGCCGTCAGTGACCAGGCCGGGCCGGACGGCGCCGTCTTGCTGCAGGCTCATCAGGGCGAAGCCGGCGAATGGCCGGGTGCCCCGGAGCAGCAGGCCCACTTCCCCTTCGGTCCTCATGACGCGTCCATGCCAGCCATAGCCTGCTCATCCGCACCGTCCGGCGCGGGCAGCCCGAAGAGCGACCGGGCATTGCCTTCCACTACCTGGTAACGATCGCGGGCACTGAGGCCGAGAGCGTCGATTTCCGCGAGGGTGCTGGCGACGAAAGCAGGGCCGCCATCCGGGCTGAATGGGGAGTCCGTGCCGAATAGCGACCGGGACGGGCCGAAAAAGTCGAAGCCGTTCCGCACCCCGGACAGCGAGCCGTTAAGGGCGGTATCGGCGTAGAACCGCTGGAAGTGGGCAATGACCGGCTGGGTTATCCCGGCTTCTTCGGCAACTGGATTGATGCCTCCCGGGCCGCCGAAAATCTGCCGGAAGCCCAGTTCCAGTCGCCCGGAGAACGACGGGATCATGCCGCCGTAGTGGTGCAGCAGCAGCTTCAGGTCGGGCAGTTCGTCGAAGATGCCCGAGTACACCATGCGAGCAGCGAAGGCGCTGGTCTCGTACGGCCAGCCGAAAGAGAACCACACCTCGGCCTCCGACGCGCCCTCGCCTGCATAGTCGGCGACCGCGGCGGTCCGGTACGGGTGCACCAGCACGGGCAGGTTCAGCTCCGCCATCGCGGCAAAAACCGGCCGGAATTCGGCCCGGCTCAACGGGCTTCCGAGCACGCTGGTGTAGATCTGGATCCCGCGTGCACCGAGTTCACGGTGGGCGTAGTTCAGCTCCCTCATGGCAAGGCTGACGTCCGACATCGGCAGTACGGCTGTGAAAGCGGGAAAGCGGTCCGGATGCGCAGCGCAGATGCTCGCCAGCTCCGTGTTGGCCAGGCGGGCCAGTTCCGCCGCCGTCGCGGCGGATCCGAACGTCTCGACCGGCGGATTGGCGAAGCTGAGCACCTGCTGGAGGCGGGGGAAGGGCTCCAGCGAGCGCAGCCGCGCGTCAACGTCCCACAGTTCGGGCAGCGCCTCGAACATCCGCAGCGCGGCATTCGCGGGGGCGAGCTCCCGGCAGCGCTGCAGCACGGGCAGCGGCATGAAGTGACTGAACGCGTCGATCACTGGTACACCAATCGCGTACTGATCGGGCGGGTGCGCCCGACTGAGAGGCATAAATATTATGCATAATATATAGGAAACCTGAAACAGGCGCAAGACCATACCCCGCGCCGCCTGATTCAGCCTGACCTGGCCGCGGCGTTGAGCCGGGTGCGCAGTGCATCGCCGCGCGCCAGCAGATGATCCGCCATCGCGGCTGCCGCGCGGTCCGCATCCCGCGCCGCCAGCGCGGCGAGGATCGCCGCATGCTCGCCATGTGCCTCATCGGCACTGGCCGGGTCGACCCCGAGGAAGGCCACGAACGCAGCAGTCGTCGCCTGTTCGGAGATGACCAGCCGGGCCAGCCGCTCGTTGCCGGAGCAGTGCGCGATCTGGGCATGGAATTGGGCATTCAGCTGCAGGAACGCCTGCTGGGAAACCTCGGCGCGGTGCATCTGGTCCATCGTCTCGGTCAGCGTGGCCAGAGCCGGGTCCGACAGCCGCCGCGCGGTCAGGCTCGCTGCCATCGACTCCAGTGCCCCGCGCACTTCGTAAGCATCCAGCAGGTCCTGCATCGACGGGCGGAACACCCGGACGCCCCGGCGGCCCTCACGCTCGACGAGACCGAGGCGCTCGAGTATCTGGAACGCCTCCCGCACGGGAGTACTGCTGACACCCAGCCTCGCCGCGATGTCATTCTGGCGCAGCGGCTTGCCGGGGGCCAGAGCTCCCTGCCGGATCTCTGCCCGCAGCTGTTCCGCTACCCGGGCCGCGACGGTCGCCTGCAGCGACGTGGTCTCGGTCATACCGCCAGCGGCGAGTCAGCGGCGATGGGAAAGGCCAGCGGCCGCATCGGCGAGGCGGTCGCACCGCGGAGCTTCAGGCCAGCGCCGATGAACACGAACTCCCGCAACTGAGCCTGCGCGATCTCCTCAAGGTAAGCATTCTCCATGATCGGGACACCGCACTCGGCGAGCAGGTACGTGTGCACCGGGTGCCAGTTTTCCGGGTCGGCCGATGGCATCACCTCGAGAGCGACGTTGTCAGCGCCGATGATCATGGCGCCGGCTTCGGCGATCAGCTCCGCGGCGCCACGATCAAGGCCCGGCTCGTTGTAGAGGTACCGCCCGCTGTCGTTCCATACCTGCATCCGGCCCGTCCGGATCAGGACGACGTCGCCGAGCCGGATTTCCGTGCCCTGCACGTCCAGGACGTGCCTGATCTCCGCCGCCGTGATGCAGTGGGAATCCGGCAGCATGTCCAGGCCGGCGGCGCCGGCCACGTCCAGCAGCACGCCGCGCGCGATCACGGCGGGCTGCCGGTCAGCGCCGTTCTTCAGCCAGTGCCGGCTGCCGAGGTCCTGGGCCGCGGTGAAGCCGTTCCACACTGCGCCGTTGAGCCCGAAGTGGTTGAGCGCGTCGAGATGCGTGCCCGTGTGGGTGTACATCGAGATGCAGTCACCGGAGTAGGTGACGAGCTGGTTTTGCTGCTGCCCTGCTCCCAGCACGTTCTCGTTGACGCTGCCCGGCGGTGTGTGTGACATCCAGATCTGGTACGTCGGGTCGCCGAGTCCCGCCCAGGACGGCATGCCGATGTGGTAATCGACGGACAAATCGTAGATGGTGGCCGCATCCGCGGAGGCAAGCGCCGCCGACCGCGATGCAGCCGTCATCAGGCGCAGCATGCCTATTTCATCGGATTCCCCGAAAGGGCTCCGGCTGACCTGGTGGCGGACCGCGGAGCGCGCGGCAATGGGCTGCCCGGCGGCATCGCCGGGTGCCGGCCCGGAGGCCTGACGCTCGCTGGTCATGAACCACCCTCCGACCGGAATCCAGGATTATGCATTATGCTTCAACTTCGCGGCCCAGTCAACTTTGGAGAATCGGTGTCTGATCTCGAGTACCGCGTGGCTGATGGCGTGGCCACCATTCTGCTCAACCGGCCTGCTCAGCGGAACGCCTTTACCCTCGCGATGGTGGACCAGTGGGCAGACTGCCTGCAGCATGCTCAGCGCGACGATGACGTGCGGGTCATCGTGGTCACGGGAGCCGAGGGGGCATTCTGCTCCGGGATCGACCTGGCGTGGCTGCGTGATACAGAACAGCAGCCCCTCGAGCACAAGCTGACGTTTACCGAGCACATTCACCGCGTACCGCTGGCGCTTGAAACGGTGGACAAGCCGGTTATCGCGGCAATTAATGGTGCCGCTATGGGCGCAGGCTTGGACATGGCGCTGATGTGCGACCTGCGGCTGGCATCGGCAGACGCGAAGCTGGCGATGTCGTACGTGCGGGTCGGCCTGGTGCCCGGTGACGGCGGATGCTGGCTGCTGCCCCGCCTGATCGGAATGCCGCGGGCGCTGGAGCTGCTGCTTACGGGCGACGCGATCACGGCAGAACGAGCCGAGGTAATCGGCATGCTCAACAGCGTGCACGCCCCGGCGGAGCTGATGACTGCCACCTACGCACTGGCAGCCCGGCTGGCTGCCGGGCCGCCGGTGCTGCTCCGGATGATCAAGCGGACCACCTACCAGTCCCAGCGGATGGACTTCCGGAGCAGCCTGGAACTCGTGTCCTCGCACATGGGCGTGATCCGGAGTACGGAAGATTCCGCCGAGGCGTACCGGGAGTTCGCCGAGAAGCGGCCAGCGATCTTCCACGGAAAGTAGGCGCCGGACGACGGAGCCCGGCTCAGCTTGGTCTGAGCTGCGCATTGTGGATTTCGCGCGCATTCTCGCCGGCCCGTTCGCCACCAAGGTGCTTGCCGATCTCGGTGCCAAGGTGATCAAGGTCGAACGACCAGGCGGCATCGGCATACGTGGCGGCGGCCGTCGTCGCCACGCGCCAGGTCTGCCATTAATTGTGCGGGTGCGCCACGCCAGCGCGGAGGCTGCAGGATCGAGCTGGGGTGGAGCCAAGTACTGGCTGCGCGTTCGCACGGAAATCATGCCGGGCTTGCCGACGCGAAACCCGCAGCGACAGGCCGGTCAGATGCTGCCTGTGATGGCTCGCCGCCGGGCCGGGCTGCGGAACATGCGGCGCGGTGGTCGGTGACCGCTGCTGTTGCTGTCAGCCGCTTCGAGATCCGTAGACTTGTCCTATGACCACCAGGGAGCGGCTGCACCGCCTCGTCGATGATCTCAGTGAGGACAAGGCGGCGGAAGCTCTCGCCCTTCTGGAGAGCCAGCTAGCCGACGAGCACGAGCCTGCCGCCCTGCCTGAGTTTTTCGGCATGCTGCACTCGGCAGGGGAGATCTGGCGGCCAGGTCTGACGAGATTCTCCGCACCGAGTTCGGCAGCCGGTGATCATTGTTGATACCGGGCCGCTTGTCGCGGCGGCTGACGCTGATGACCATGATCATGACCGCTGCGTGGCCATGTTCCGGGCTGCCCGTCGCCCGTGGCTCGTTCCCCAGCCGGTCATCGCCGAGGTCTGTTACATGCTGGAGCGTGAGCGAGGTAGCCAGGCCGAGGCTGCGTTCCTGCGATCGTTCGGTCGCCGCGAGCTGACACTCGCCCCGCTGACTATCGGTGACACCGAGCGGATGGCCGAGCTGGTCGAAACCTACGCCAGCCTCCGGCTCGGCGGTGTCGACGCATCCGTCATCTCCATCGCCGAACGGCTGAACGTGGCAACCATTGCCACACGGAATAGGCGCGACTTCGCTGTCGTCCGGCCGCGCCATGTCAATGCGCTGACGCTCCTCCCAGAATGATGTGCCACTGCTGGACGAGCGCGTCGCCCTGCAGCAGCCAGCCGGCGCAGGCATCGGCGAGATCACCGGGTCCGGTAGGCGGCCTCGCACGGGCCAGCAGCAGCGCTGACGGCGCTATCGCGCACCCGCACGTCGGAAAGCCGATGCGCAGGTAGACGAGTTCCACCAGGCCACTTCCTAGCGCCACGAAGGCGCGGTGGCCGCCGACTGCCGGCCGTAGACTTGTCACCATGAAAGCGGCCCACGACTACGACGACCTCCGCCACCTGGTCGACCAGCTCACACCGGGACAGGCGGAGCGGTTGCGCGTGCTCGTAGCGTCTGATCCGGAACTTACACTCACCCCTGGACCGGCAGACAAACAGGCGGCACGGCGGCGGATGTCTATCATCGGGATCTGGGAATCCGGTCGCGGCGATCTCTCCGAGCGGCACGACGAGATTATCCGCGAGCGACTGAAACGCCCCGCGTGACAACGCTGTTCGATACCGGCCCACTCGTCGCAGCCCTCGACCGCTCCGACAAGCACCATGCTCGCTGCGCCGCTTCCTGAAGTCTCTTGACGGCCCGCTGCTCATCCCTACCACCGTGCTCGTCGAGGTCTGCTGGCTGGTGGAAGAGCGCCCCGACATCGAGGCCGCTTTCCTGGAGTCGGTCGCAGATTCCCGGGGAGCGCCTCCCCCCGGGGCCTGCGCCAGCTGGCCGGCGAGCCGCCTGCACGCGGCTGTCCGTACGATGATCTTCGGCTTGCGGACCCGAAAATGATCTTCCCCATCGCCGCCACGCCGTGTGGCTGCTGGGCTTGTCCCGGCGGGAGGCGTCACGGCAGGACGCCGAGATGGTGACCTCCGCCGCCGCTTGGCGCGCCGACCGCACCGAACAGCCGTCGACAAGCCATGACTGCTCTGCGCGGCTGGAATACCTCTCTACCGGTGAGCCGCGCTGATGTTCCGCATGGCGGCCCGCCGGTGCCTTATGGCACGTGCAGGATGAGGGCGTCATCGACTGCTCCCAGATCCTCCGGATCGGAAGTGATGACATGCAGGTTCCGCTGGCGCGCGCAGAGGGCAACCGAGACGTCGACCACATCGGCGTGGCCGGACCTGCCGCACAGCAGGCCAACTGCGCGTGCGGGCACCGCGACCCGCCAGTCACGCCGGTCAATCTCCTCCAGCAGAGCCTGCATCCGCCGGCTGCGACGCTCGATCGCGATGAGAGCGCCGGCGTCAAAGGTGATCGCGCCTGTCATTCGACTCCGAGCGCCCGCCGAGCCCACGCGTAGTCTTCCTCGCTTGGCTGCCCGTCCTCGGCGCGCATATCAGCGACCAGGCGGGAAATGGAGCTGGTCCGCGCCGACTGCGCCATCGCATCGGCGATGTAGGCAGAGACCGAGGCTGCCCTGCCTTCACGCACAGCCTGCCGTGCCTGCTCAGCCAGCGCGTCCGGCAGGCTACGGTCAACTTCGTAGTCATACCAGGAGACTTCCACAGTCATACTCGAGTAAGTGCCGTCGAAGTGCATCTGCCCTGACCGCCTTAAGCGGGGGTCCATCACCAAGGTTGCGGGCCTGCTGCGCGGTTCACGCTTGCGGGCCGCTTTCTTGATGGCCTTCTGAAACTCGTTGTTGTCGAAGTACAGCTTCATGAACTCGGTGTGCCGCTCGGCGTTCTGGGCGACGATGTCGTCGAGCCGGTCATCGGCGACCTGGCTGAACCGGGCCTCGTCGTTCATCAGCGCGATCTGCTGGCCCCCCAGCCCAGTTCCGCTCCCCGCTGGCAGAACGCCCCTACGACCTGCGGCACGGCGGCGTCCCTCTCCAGCTCAACGCGGGCGTTCCCGCCCCGGAGATCGGCCGCCGGGCCGGACACGGAGTAGCCGTTCGGCTGCAGGGTCTCCGCCGGGTGCCTCGACGGTCAGGAGTCCTGGGCCGTGGCCTGGATTGGCAATCAGCCTGGCAGGGAAAATGAGCACAGGCCGCAGCGCCAGCCAGGTAGCCAAGGTCGCGAAATATCGAGGTCAGCCAGATGCCGCTATGTCTTTCTTCAGCGGAACATGGTTGCTGACAAAGTGCAGGAAACCTGGTAGTCATGTATGTGGCAGGCGTGCTGCCACGGCGAATGCCGAAGCATCGAGAGGAGGGTAAGCCCATGAATCCGTTGTTCACTGCGCTTGTTGCCCCCATGAGTGATTCCCGAACGGGCCGGCGCACGTTTACAGGAGATTGCCTTGACCCATCCTCACAACGACATCACGATCCGCACTATCACCGGCGCCGAGGAGCTTGACCTTTTCTGCTCGCTTACTTACACCCTCGACGATGAACTGACGGATGACCTAGCCTCCGGCCGCAGGCGGCCGCAGTGGATGTGGGTCGCGCTGCGCGGCGGGCGCCTCGTGGCCAGGGCTGCCTGGTGGGGCGGAGCCGACGATGCCGCTCCGTCCCTGCTCGACATCCTGGACGTCGCCGACACCACTGACCGCATTGATGTCGGCGTGCACCTGCTGCAGGACGGGCTGCGCAAGGTCAACCCAACGGGAGCTTGCCCGCCAGAGTACAGCCGCTTCATCCCGCCAGACTGGCGAGAGCACGCCAGCACCCGGGGTGTTGTCGAGGATCGTATGGCGATCGTCGCCCGGACCGGGGCGCAACTCCTGACCGAGCGGTTTCGCTTCGAGTGGAGGCCGGGGACACCCATCGCCGCGCCGACCGGCCGCGTCGCGTTCCGCCCGGCCAGTGACAATGGCGAGTTGCTGGACCTGATGACACTTGTAATGGACGGCACCCTGGACGCGCACAGCCGCCAGGATCTCGCCCGGATGTCGGCGCGGCAAGGAGCTGCCCGGCATTTCGCGGAAGAGCTAGCCTGCTACAGCAGCCCCCGGCAATGGTGGCAGATCGCGACGCTGCCCGGCGGGGAGCCCGTTGGCTTCGTCGTCCCCGCCCGCAATAACTACCACGCCATCATCGCCTACCTCGGCGTTGTCCCCGCCCACCGGGGAAACGGGTATGCCAACGAGGTACTCGCCGAAGGCACTCGGATCCTTGCCGCGCACGACGTGCCACGCATCCGCGCCTCGACAGACCTTGCCAACGTCCCCATGGCCGCAGCCTTCGGCCGCGCCAGCTGGGTCAACTTCGAACGCTCCATCAGCATGACCTGGAGTTAGGGTCAGGGCAGGCGGCCGTCCACCGGGCCGCCTGCCTCTGCTCCGCCCGTGCTCTGCGCCCGGCAACGCCAACACGTCGAGGCCGAAGCCGGCGATTCTTGGCTCAGCCGAGGAAGGCCCGATCGACCAGGCCGCGGTACTGGTCGACCAGGCCGGGCAGGAGCCGGAGAGGGTACGCCGGATTGGGCTACGGAGCACCGAGGGCTTCCAGCCGCCGCCCCAGCTCTTGATCGTCGGCCGAGTTCAGGCACAAAGTGAAGCGGGCCGCTGCGCGGTCGCCAGCAGCTCGAACCCGTAGGTGCCCAGCCGACCGACGGTGGGGAGGTAGATGGTGCGGGATGCGGCGAATTGCCGTTCATACCCTGCGCAAGCTGACTCGACGGCGCTGAGCGGGCACATCGCCCGAGCGCAGGCCACCAGATCCGCGGCACCCTCGACTTGGCCGCGACTCGTCACCGCTTTGATACCGCCCGGTGTTTGTACCTGGCCCGGCATAGTCAGGTACTTGTCATGATTACGTCCCAGATCTACCAAGCCCCGCCGCCCCGGCGCAGAGACTCCGGCACGGCCATGCCCCGTACCGGGGCGTACTCGGCCAGGCCGTCTGAAGGTTGGCTGTAGGAGTGGACAGAGGCGCTCAGGGCGGCTGACCGCCGGCGCGGTGCCGGTCACCGCGACGTAATGGGCCGGGGTGGCGGTGACCGTGAGGCCCGCAAACCTGGCCGGGTCAGTACCGGCCGTACCCTTTGCGGCCGGGTGTGGACGGCGGACGCTCAGCCCGCACAGCAGACGCTGCTCGATCCGCTCCCCCGGCACCCGCCAATGCTAACGCCCGCAGCTGATGCGCTGGCTATTCGGCCTGGCAGTCCTGATGGTCCGGAACGCCGTGGCTCTCATGCACGTGCCGACGACCGCTAGGCAGAGCAGTAACTGCTGGGCTGACGAGCGCTGCGCCCAGATAACGTCTCCGTTCGCGCCTTCGCGCCTTCACGGTGGGCGAGGTTAACCCTGACCCGCTACGGAATGTCGCGCGGGTCAGCGCCAGCCGAGTTCCGGCGCAACGTGAGTCAGGAGCGAATCGAGAATGTGAGCGCAGTAATCGACACCGAGCTGGTTGGGGATGGTCAGCAGCAGAGTGTCGGCGGCAGCGATGGCCTCATCCCGGGCCAGTTGCTCGATGAGCTGGCCGGGCTCCCCGGCGTAGGTCTTGCCGAAGCGCGCCTTGCCGCCGTCGATGAACCCGACCTGGTCCGCCGATCTGGCTTCGCGGCCGAAGTACGCGCGGTCGAGGTCGCTGACAATCGGGAAAATGCTGCGGCTGACCGAAACACGCGGCTCGCGGGCGCGGCCGGCGTCGGCCCAGGATTTACGGAACCGCTCGATCTGCTCGGCCTGCAGCTGATGGAACGGCACGCCGGTGTCCTCGCTGAGGAGCGTCGAGCTCATCAGGTTCATCCCCTGCCCGGCGGTCCACTCGGCGGTCTTACGGGTGCCAGCACCCCACCAGATCCGCTCGCGCAGACCTTCGGAATGCGGCTCGACGCGAAGCAGGCCAGGCGGGTTGGGAAACATCGGCCGCGGGTTCGGCTCGGCGAACCCCTCGCCCTTGAGCACGTCGAGGAAGATCCGCGTGTGCTCGCGGGCCATGTCGGCGTTGTCGGCGCCATCGGCAGGGACGTAGCCGAAGTAGCGGTAGCCCTCAATTACCTGCTCTGGTGATCCGCGGCTGATGCCGAGCTGCAGTCGCCCACCCGAGATCAGGTCAGCCGAGCCGGCGTCCTCGGCCATGTAGAGCGGGTTCTCGTAGCGCATATCGATCACGCCGGTCCCGATCTCTATCCTGCTGGTTCTGGCACCGACCGCCGCGAGCAGCGGGAACGGCGAGGAAAGCTGATTGGCGAAGTGGTGCACCCGGAAGTAAGCCCCGTCCGCGCCGAGTTCCTCGGCGGCAACCGCGAGATCGATGGACTGCAGCAGGACATCCGAGGCTGAGCGGGCTTCCGAGTGCGGCGAGGGCGTCCAGTGACCGAACGACAAGAACCCGATGCGCTTCACGCTGAACTCAACATCTCGCAGGCTGCTGATCTTCCCATCAAGTGCGACGGTGCTGGCAAGGTTCGTGCACAACCGGAAACACACGGACTCACCGGGACGCAACGGGACTAAGACAGCCGTAGCACAACGGCCCGTGAGCCCGAGAATTTCCAGGCCAGGGGCCGTTTCCGCAGGTGGTGGCAGGTGCAAGGTTCGAACTTGCGTAGGCTAAGCCGACGGTTTTTCAGCCCGTCGCTCTTAGCCGAGGCGGACGCCGCTGCGCGTAAGCGGTTTGAGGCGGTATCGCGGTCCGCGGCGTCCGCTATGTGCCCGTGCGCTGGTCGACGGGTTTCACGGCCTGCGCTTGCGGGTGCCGAGGCCGAGGATGCGGGCGGGGATGTCGTGCCTGGCAGATCGATATGAGGCCGGGGCCGTCGATGAGGTGGAGTGGCTTGCGGTTGGCGAACTCTACGCTGCCGGGACCGTACCCGGAGGTGGTGATCATGATGCCGAGGGTGGCTCCCTCGTGCTGCATCGTGCCGTACAGGTCGCGGACGTGGGTCGGCGAGACGGTCTTCGTGTACGCCTGGCCTGGACGGCGATCTTCATCGGGGCGACGGGATCGCGCTTATAGGCCATGCAGTCGATGCCCCCGTCGCCGGTAGAGCGGAACTGGTCGGTGTCGTAGCCCATCTTGGTGAACATGTTCTGGACGAACGACTCGAACGCCGTCGGGCTGAGGTCGAGGAGGTTAGGCCGCTGGTCGAGGGTGGGGATTACGTCGATAGCCTCGACGACGCGAGGGTCCGCCCGGCTGAACGGCATCACCGGCTCCACCGGCTTGAGCTCCTCCGGGTGCTGGGAGATGGCGGCGAAGAAGTGCCGCCTGATCGAGGCCACCGGGTCGAAGCGCG
>JAABUX010008061.1_pt1 | contig 12223 bp, 10 predicted proteins | sample 5561851 | NCBI WGS metagenome assembly JAABUX01 (sample SAMN10711883, study PRJNA513361) | rock metagenome | isolation source: Antarctica rocks | place: Antarctica: Victoria Land, Richard Nunatak red sandstone | collected 2016-01-03 | reverse complement strand
AGCACGTACCCCTCAGCTCGGCGGACCACCAGGAAGTCCTCGGCCCGTTCCGGCGTCAACTCCCCGACAACCAAGCCGCGGCTGTTCAGCCAGCGACTCACGTGCGCCATCAGCTGCAGCTGATTGCACAGCGCTGCTCTCCCACGCGTTCTTCGATCGCCGCGATGCCTGCGCAATGTCGGTGTTCAGCAACGCTGAGCGCGCTACCTCGGCGTGAGCGTCGGCGCCCCCAGCATCCGCGACGGCTCCAGGGCTGATACCGAACCGTTGCAACCCCGTATCTGCGGTCGCGGGACGGGGTCAGGGCCGCCTGCCGGGGGTGACGGGCCAGTCGCCAGGGTATCGGTTGGCAACTTGGCGGTGGCTCTCGTATAGACCCCGACAGCGTCGGCTGGAGAGTCGGTTGCCGAAGACGATGCCGTCGAGGTGATCGGTCTCGTGCTGAAAGCAGCGGGCCAGCTGCCCAGTGCCGGTCAGCTCGATGTCGTGACCGTACTGGTCCTGCCCGCGACAGACTGCGAGATCGGGCCGCGCGAGTTCGGCGAACGCGCCCGGCAGGGACAGGCAGCCCTCGTCCCAGGTCTCCAGGTGGCGGTCGCGGCCTTGAGGCAGCTCGACGACGGAGTTGCACACCACCCCGATATGACGTCGCAGCTCGGCGTCCACGCAGTCGTAGACGAACGCAGCGAGGCCAACCCCGATCTGGGGAGCAGCCAAGCCCGCACCGTGGGCCGCGGCATTGGTCGCGAACATGGAGCCGAGTAGGTACTGGAGGGCGTCGCCGAAGTCGGTGACGGAACGAGCCGGTTGGTGCAGGACAGGTGCGCCCCATCGCACGATCTCCCGCACAGTGCCCAGACGAGTCAACTGGTCGATCGGCATGACCCCATCATGGCGGACGCCGCAGCGGAGTCCCAGTAGCCGAACTCCCCTCCGGGATCGCGTCGTGGTGCGGTCAGTGCGAACCTCACCGAGCCGTCGGAGCAGGTTCTCGAGGGACCGCTGGCTGACGGGGTTCGGTCCCGACCAGACGCAGTACGGAATGGAGACGGGCCTGATCCCGGAGGCCGTTGGGCCGATGCAGGCATTCGTGACGACCGCCCGTGACAACGCTCGGGTACTGCGGATGAGCAGCCAGATCGGCACCGTGGAACCCGGGAAGCTCGCGGACCTGATCTCTGTCGACATCGACCCGCTCAGCTGTCCCGGGCTGCTCGCCGACCCCGCCAACGTCAGGGTCGTCCTCAAAGTCGGCCACAGCGAGAAGGGCCGGCGATGACAGGTGCGAATGCCAGCGTGATCCGCCGGGACAGGTCAGCTCGTTGATGCACTGGAGAGGGTTACCTTACTTAAGATCTAATCTATTATCGGCGAACATAAATACGAGCGGGGGAGTGCCCCAACGGCGAGTTGTCCCGGCTCAGGTCGGGCCAGGTAGCGATCTCGTCGCCTCGTTCGCTGGCCCCGCCGGTAGCCCCCTTATCGGCTGTAGGAGGTGATTGCATCGATTCGGCGGCTTGTGCTCGGGTGACTGGCCGGAAGCCGCGCAATCGGACTGCGAAGGCAGGAGGCTCCCCGGTCCAGGACCCGTAACGCATCCGCGAGGTCCGAGCCGACACCGTTGTGGGCAGCGAACCGGTCGGCGGCGTACTCGCTGCGGCGGCTGACCGCGGCGTCAACCAGCGGGCACCCGACTGCTGCGGTCGCGACACCACCGATCAGGGACGCCACGATCCACTGATGCTGCGCCATGGCCTGCGCGACCGCGACGATGACCTCAGCCGCCGCGACGACCGCAAGGAGAAGACGCGGTTGGCGCCGCGCCCCGGTGAGGGCCATCGCGATGCCAGCCATCAGTCGGGCCGTCAGCCGCCACGGCGACGCCAGCCACGCCGACATCAAACCGAGCTGGGTCGCCTTGGTGGCCCTGTGCCCCAGCTCATGGACCAGTAGCGCTGTCATCTGTTCCTGGCTCAGCCGTCGTGCCAGATAATCGGCGAGCACCCCACTGGTCACGGCTACGCTGCGACCACCGGCCGCGTAGGCGTTCGGTTCGTCCCGGTGCTGCACGTACAGGTCGACGTCGGCCGCCGACGTGCCAGCCCGTAGCAGCGCGGCCGCCCAGACAGGGCCGAGCAACGCCAGCTGATCAGCCGTCGGACGCCGGAACCCGCATGCGGTGCGGACCGCGAGACGCTCCCCTGCTGGCCTGAGCACCATCGCGCCTGAGGCCAACCATCCCAGTAGCAGCAGGCCTTCCCAGCGACCCAGGCCAGCCAGCAGAACGAGCAGCAGCAACAGGCTCCCGACCATCGCTGGGGCTGAAGCCAACGCCCGCCACAGACCAAAGCTCCCGGACCGGCGTGGGACCAATGTCGATGGAGCTGTCCTCCTCGAGGGCCATGACGTCGATGAGGCCAGCGGTGCGCGCGGTGTCATCGCTGACCTCTCGTGCTGGGTGGCGATGTCTGCGGTCATCGGGCCACGGTGACACGTCCCAGTGACAAACAACGCGAGCGTGCCCTTCCCAAGAGACCGATGTGGACGCGGGCGCCGGCATCGGTGCGACACTCCCGAGGACGCTAGAGACATGGCGGACAGAAGGAAGCGGCATGCCGCCACCGACGGTCAGTTGTCCTTCGACGCGTTGCTGTTGGGCCCGGCCCCAGCCAAGTCGACGCCCCCCAAAGGCATGGACGGGCCCGAGGGAACTGAGGGGCCGGAGGAAGGGGAGCGTCATGAACAGGTACGGACGCCAGGCGCAGGAGCACTGGGGGAAGTGGCGCCCCCACCAGCTGAGTCAGATCCCCGATCCCGAGGCGTTCTTTTCGAGCTTGGGCCTCCAGGTCGAGACGCAGGTCGACCTGCTGTCGAGGGACCTGGCCGGGGACGACCTGGCTGGGGAGGGCTACCTGCAGAAGGTGGGGCGGTTGCGGATGGCACGGCTGGACGCCGAAGCGCAGGTGCTGAGGGAGATGGTGCTGCTCCCGCCGGAACCGGGGCACCCGGAATACGACCCGGCGGACGACCCGAGCTGCGACCCGGGCCGCCCCAGGACATTCCCAGCGCAGACCGAGTGGCTGCCGGTGGTGATGACGGCAGACGATCCCCGCTACTACGAGCTGGACAACGACCCGCTGCTGCACCAGACCTACCTACCCGAGCAGACAGGACCAGCGACCTAACACCCACCCCCGCCGCGACGGGACCGACGGAACCACCGGCGCTGTCAGCCTTGTCAGCGCTGACCGAGACGCCAGGGCCGACCGGGCAGCCGACGAGGCCGGCCGGGATGGTGATGTTCCGGCCGTTGTCGCAGCACGACCTGGCTCCGGCTGGCGGCGCCGCGAAGGTCGCGGCGAACGTGGCGGCGTTGACGTTGCTGCGGCAGCTACAGGACGAGGATCGTCGGGCCAGGCCGCAGGAGCAGAAGGTGCTGGCTCGTTGGTCGGGTTGGGGTTCGGTACCGAAGGTCTTCGAGGAGGACAGCGCGCAGTTCGCCTCCGAACGCGGGCAGCTCCGGGTCCTGCTTGATGACCAGCAGTGGCGGGCGGCGTCCCGAACGACCCTGAACGCCCACTACACCGACGCGGCGATCGCCCGCGCGATGTGGCAGTTCCTGTCCGAGGCGGGGTTCGGCGCTGACGGACCCACCAGGGTGCTGGAGCCCGGCTGCGGGGCAGGCACCTTCCTCGGGCTGTCCCCGGAGACCGGGGTTGAGCTGATCGGTGTCGAGCTGGACCCGACCACCGCCGCGATCGCCCAGCACCTGTACCCGCGGGCGGACATCCGCGCCGAGTCCTTCGCGCTCACCCGGCTGCCCGCCGGTTCGCTGGACCTGGTGATTGGCAATGTCCCGTTCGGCAAGATCGCCTTGCACGATCCGGTCTACAACGCGGGCGGGCACAGCCTGCACAACTACTTCATCGTGAAGTCGCTGGCGTTGACCCGACCGGGCGGCGTCGTGGCGGTCCTGACCAGCCATTACACGATGGACGCGACCAACCCAGCGGCCCGCCGCGAGATCGCCGAGATGGCCGACCTGGTCGCCGCCATCCGGCTTCCCGCGGGGGCGCACCAGCGCGCCGCCGGCACCGCGGTCATCACGGACGTGCTGGTGCTGCGCCGTCGCGACGCCGCCGACGGACCCGGGGACGGAAGCAGCTGGGAAAGCACCATCAACATCGCCGGACCCTCCGCCGCTGATGCCGGTAGCAGGCGCGAGATCGGTGATCCGGCAGCGGATGCGGGTCGACAGGTGCCCGTCAACCGCTACTTCACCTACCACCCAGAGCGGGTCATCGGCGCGATCGGCACCCGGCTGGGCCAGTTCGGCCCGGAACTGCATGTCGAACCCGCCGCGGGCGTCGATGTCGCGGCTGAGCTGAGCAGCCGCCTGCAGAGCGAGCTGCGCGGTGCTGCATCGGCCGCTTCCACCGCGTCATCCGAGGAGCCATCGGCCGCGGGTGACGGGTCGTGGACGTTGTTCGGAGCCCGCCGAGCCGCAGCCAGTCCGAGCCCGGTGCTGCGCCCGGATGCCCCGGCGCAGACCCAGCAGGACCACCTGACCGCGGTGGGCGACGGTACCTTCCTGGCGGTCGATCAGGGCCTGCTTGTCCCGCACCCGGTGCCGACGACCCAAGCCACCGAACTCACCGCCCTGCTGGGTTTACGGGACACCACGATGGCGTTGCTGACGGCTGAGGCCGCCAACGCCGAGGACACCGACCAGCTCGCGGAGCTGCGCGGTCGGCTCAACTCGCAGTACGACGCGTACGCCAAACGGTGGGGACCGATCAACCGGATCAGCACGCGCCGGACCGGCCGCCTGGATGAGACGACGGGTGCGGAACGGCTGGCACGGATCGGCCCACCGCAGGGCCGGTTCCGGATCGACCCGCACTCCCCCGCCGTCTACGCCCTGGAGGAGTTCGACGCCACCACCGGCACCGCCCGGAAGGCCCCGATCATGTCCGGACGGGTGGTGGCCCCCCGGGTGCCGCGCCTGGGTGCCGACAGCCCAGCGGACGCGGTCGCGATCTGCCTGGACACCCGTGGCGAGGTCCGATTGGAGGAGGTCGCGCGGCTGCTGGGTCGTAGCCCCGATGAGACCCTCCAGGCCCTGGATGGGTTGGTGTTCACCGACCCCTCCCCCAGCACCGGCTCCCACCCAGCCCTGGAAACGGACGCTCCTATGGCCCCCGTCGTAGCTGTCACGCGGGACCGGCTGGTCCCGGGACCGGAGTACCTGTCGGGCAACGTCCGGGTCAAGCTCGCCGCTGCTGAGGCCGCCGCCGAGCGTGACGCCGCGGATCCAGCGGTTGAGGATGGTGGACGCCGGTGGGACGCCAACATCGCGGCGCTGCGCGAGGTCATCCCCGTTGACCTGACCCCTGCGGAGATCGACGCTCGTCTCGGCGCGTCCTGGATCGACGCGCTGATGGTGCAGACATTCCTACGCGACATCCTGGCCGACCCCACCATCTTGGTGGAGCACCCGGGCGGTTCGACCTGGGCGGTGCGGGGCGGCCGGCACAGCGTGCTGTCGTGTTCGACCTGGGGCACCCAGCGGGCTCCCGCCACTGACCTGGTCGGCTCGTTGCTCGAGCAACGCCCGATCCGGGTCACCGACGAGGTCGAACCCGGCAAGCGGGTGCTGAACCTGACCGAGACCGTCGCAGCGCAGGAGAAGGCCATCGTCCTCGCTGAGAAGTTCTCCGACTGGGTCTGGTCTGACCCCGACCGGGCCCGGGCGCTGGCCCGCCGCTACAACGACATGTTCAACAGCATCGCGTTGCGTTCCTACGACGGCGCCCAGACGCAACGGATGGCGCTACCCGGCCTGACCGTCACGTTCACCCCGCGCGACCATCAGCGCGCCGCGGTAGCCCGGATCGTGTCGGAACCCTCGGTGTTGCTCGCCCACGAGGTCGGTGCCGGCAAGACCGCCGAGATCGTCATCGGAGCACACGAACTCCGCCGGTTGGGGATGGCCGACAAGCCCGCCGTGGTCGTCCCGAACCACATGCTCGAGCAGTTCACCCGGGAGTGGATGCAGCTCTACCCCCGGGCCCGGATCCTGGCCACCTCCATCGATGAGCTGGCCGCCGGCAAACGCCGCCAACTCATCGCACGGATCGCCACCGGGAACTGGGACGCGGTCATCGTGTCCCGGTCGGCGTTCGAACGGATGCCGCTGTCGATCCGGGAGCAGCAGCGCTACCTGGACAACCAGCTCATCGAGATGCGCCGGCAACTGTCGAACGCCAAAGGCGGGCACGGCCTGACAGTCAAACGGCTCGAAGGGTCGCTCGCCCGCGCCGAGGAACGCCTCAAGAAGCTCACCGACACCGCCAAGGACCCCGGCATCACCTTCGAGCAGACCGGGATCGACTACCTGTTCGTCGACGAGGCCCACGGCTACAAGAACCTCCGGACGGTGTCCAACATCCCCGGCGTCGGCAGCGACGGCTCCGGACGCGCCACCGACCTGGACATGAAGCTGGACTACCTCCGCGGCCGGCACGGCGAGCGGGTCGCGACCTTCGCCACCGCCACCCCCATCGCGAACTCCGTCGCCGAGGCGTACACGATGCAACGCTTCCTGCGCCCGGACCTGCTCCGCGATGCCGGGCTGACGGACTTCGACAGTTGGGCGGCGACCTTCGCCGAAGTCACCACCGACCTCGAGCTGGCCCCGGACGGCTCACGGTTTCGGATGGCCTCGCGGTTCGCGAAGTTCCGCAACGTCCCGGAGCTGCTCCGGATGTGGCACGTGTCCGCGGACATCAAGACCGCCCAGGACCTGCAGCTCCCCACCCCGGCGCTGCGGGGCGGCGTGGCCGAAACCGTCGTGGTGCCCGCCACCGACGCGCTGGCCGTGTTCATGACGGAGCTGTCGGGGCGGGCCGACCGGGTCCAGAACCGCAGTGTCGGTCCGGAAGAAGACAACATGCTCAAGATCGCGACCCACGGGCGGATGGCGGCGCTGGACCTGCGGCTGCTTGGCCGCGATCCCGGCCCGGACCCGGGCCAGCACACCAAGCTCGCCGCCGCCGCCAGCCGGATCGCCGCGATCCACCACGCCAACGCCGGCCGTCGCTACCCCGACTCCCGCGACCCACCTGCGGCAGGCTCGCTGCAGATCGTGTTCTGCGACCTCGGCACCCCCGCCGGCCGACGCAACTCACGCAGCGGCCCGAGCACTGGCGCGGGCCGGTGGACGGCCTACGACGAGCTCAAGACGCTGCTGGTCGCTCGCGGCGTACCCGCGCAGAAGATCCGGTACGTCCACGAAGCCCGCAACGACAAGGAGAAAGGTGAGCTGTTCGCCGCTGCCCGCAGCGGGCAGGTGGCGGTGCTGATCGGGTCGACGGAGAAGATGGGGATCGGCACCAACGTGCAAGCCCGGGCCGTCGCGCTGCACCACCTGGACTGCCCGTGGCGGCCGGCGGACCTGGCCCAGCGGGAGGGCCGCATCCTGCGCCAAGGCAACCTCAACAGCGAGGTTGAGATCCTCCGCTACGTGAGCGAGGGTTCCTTCGACGCCTACCTGTGGCAGACCTGTGAGCGTAAGGCCCGGTTCATCGGCCAGCTCATGCGCGGCCGCCTTGATGTCCGCGAGATCGACGACGTCGGCGACACCGCCCTGTCCTACAGCGAGGTCAAAGCCCTAGCCACCGGCGACTCGCGGATCCTGGAGAAGGCCCGCGTCGACGCCGAGATGACCCGGCTGGAACGGCTCGAACGCGCCCACACCCGCAACCAGCGGATGCTATCCGCCACCATCACCGACGCCGATACTGAGCTCCCAAAGCTGCTCGCCGAACGCCACCTGGTCGAGGACGCGATGAGCTGCCGCGTCGACACCACCGGCGACAAGTTCACGATGCAAGTCGCCGGGGCCCAATGCAGCTCCCGAGCCGACGCCGCCATCGCGCTCCGTTTTGCCCTCGCCGCGATCGAGCCCGCGCCGGAGCACACCGGCCTCGGCCAGCCCGTCATCCTCGGATCTCTGGGCGGTTTCACGGTCGCCGCCACCGCCCAGCGCTACCTGCAACCGCACCTGAGCTTGGAGCTGGTCGACGTGCCGCGCAGCAGCTTCACCGTCAGCTACGACGAGCTACGGGCCGACAAGCCGCTGGGCATCATCACCAGGCTGGAGAACAAGACCCACGACCTAGACCGCACCCACGCCACCATCGCTGGCCTGGCGGCCAACGTCAGCGCCGAAGCCGACCGGGCGCGCGCCGACTACGGACAACCCTTCACCCACCGCCAGGCTCTGCTCGACGCACGCACCCGCAGGGCCGAGCTCGCCGCCGGACTCGCTGAACCCGACCGGCACCCACCAGCCGCCACCAATGGGAGCGCCGCGAAGACAACGACGGCGGTCGCTGCGATGGCGGCCTCCGGTGGCCGCTGGGCCGACCTGATCGCAGCAAACCACCCCAGCGTCGTGACGGACCCGCACTGGGACGCGCTGGCCGCGCAGCTGGACCGCATCCACGCGGCAGGCGGCGACGTCGCCGCCTTGGTCGCCCAGGTCACCAGCGAACGCGCGCTGCCCGACGACCACCCGGCCCGCAACCTGGACTACCGGCTCGCCGAGTTCACACCAACCACACCCGCGACGACCCAGGTGGCTGTCGGGCCGCCCGGCTCCAGCGACCGCAGCCCCGGCAGGGACTCCCTCACCGGGCCGACGCCTTGTGCCGGTGTGCCCCCGGCTGGCCCGACAACCCGCACCGGGCCAGGCCGGTGACCAGAAGAACCGGCACGACGCCGCCCGGCGAGCATCCCGGTGAAGCTTACGTCCGCGAGCTGTCAGCAATCAGCCGCGAAAAGCGCCTTCTGCTGGTGAAAGCACCCTTCACCGTCAGGAGCAGGCATGCCCCGACCCACTCGCCCGGCCGGTCCCCCTCGCCCGGCGGCACTGGCAACATCTAAGGGCCTAACGCCCTCCCCCGAAGCAGCGCTGCGCGTCTGCTGGGGTCCCGAAGAGCTACGGCGTCGACAACGGCACGACGGTGCGTCCGGTGCGCTGCGCCCACGCGACGACGTCGGTGTAGCGCCACACCTTGCCCACCGTCAGCTGCGCGACCGGCGCCGGGAAGTCGGCTGTCTTCAGCAGCTGGAACACCCGGGCCCGACCCACCCCGAGCATCTGCACGATCTCCGCCGCCGCCACCACCAGAGGTTCCACCCCCACAGGATAAAGACCTCCCGTCTATGGACGACTAGTCCATAGATTTGTAGTCTACTCCTGTGAGCCCGGACCTCTTCCTCGGAAGGCGAAGTGGAATGACCGCAGCCCCGACTAACCAGAACACGCCGCTGGCGACGACCTGCCCCATCCGCCTCGACGAAGCCGCCGTTGACGCCGGTCCAGACCCGAACTCACCCGACGAGCAGTGATGATCGTCGCCCGTACCTGCCCCAGCTGCGGCTACACCGCCAGCTACACCAGCCAAAGACAGGCGGACGCGCACCACCCGCGGCACTCCTGTGCCAAGCATCAGCAGCGCGCCGAGATGGCCCGCCAGCGCGCCCTGCGAGCCCAGCAAGGCCCGACCCGACCATGCCACCACCCTCGAGCCCAGCACATCCACGGCACCCGGGCCGCGTACGTGAAGGACCGGTGCCGCTGCGCGCCCTGCACCGCCGCCAACGCCGCCGCCTGGGCAGCGACCCACCGGGCGCAGGCCTTCGGCCAGTGGGAACCGTTCGTCGAGGCCGCGCCCATCCGCGACCACATCGGGCAGCTCCGCGAGGCCGGCATCGGCGTCGACCAGATCGCGAAGCTCGCCGGCACCTCCACCAGCCACATCCGGGAGCTGGCCGAACCCGGCCAGCCCGACAAGCCACCGGTGCACAAGGTCCGACCCGACACCGCCAAGCGGATCCTGAGCATCCAGGCGACCGCAGCCAACCGGGCTGCCCGAAGCCACCTCGATGCCCGGGGCACCCGCCGCCGGGTTCAGGCCCTGATAGCCACCGGCTGGACCCACCAGCAGCTCGCCGCGCAGCTCGGCCGGACCGCCACCAACCTCAAGCGCAGCCTCGCCAGCGAACAGGTCACCGCCCAGACCGCCGCCCAGATCAGCGACCTCTACGCACGCCTCTGGGACAGCCGCCCGCCCCAGGTCACCGCCAAGGACCAGGCCCAGATCTACGCCACCCGCACCGAGGCCCGCGAGCAGGGCTGGCTACCGCCGCTAGCGTGGGAGAACATCGACAGCGACCCAGACCCCGAGCCCCGCGACCGGCACCATCCGCACCGGGGCGACCCCGACGCTGACTACCTCGACGAGATCGCCATCGAACTCGCGGTCGCCGGCCAAGGCATCCGGCTGGACCGCCTCACCCCCGCCGAGCAAGACGAAGTCGTTCGACGGCTCACTGACCGAGGCGCCTCGATCCGCGACATCGCCGCGCAGCTCGCCACCACTACACGGACTGTTTCCCGCCGCCGCAAGGCCGCCAGCGCAGCATGATCGGCGTCGTGAACCCTTCCTAATCCCATCATCCGAGGCCCGTCCAGGTCCCCAAGTGCCGTCACGCGGATGACCATCGCCTACGTCTCCGCCGGACCGGCGGGAGTTGCTGCGGTGACCCTCGGCCACAGTCGTCGGCATCTACCGGCGCACCACGCTGCCCGTGACCCGGGGCGCCGAACGGCGACGGCCCCCGCCACCGTTCCCAGCACCAACGAGCCCCGGCAGCTGGTGGAGAACTACGCCTACCTGTCCCTCCTGCCCGCTGCCGGTCGGAGATCGGCTCCGCACGATCGCCGTGCCGGCCGACGAAAGTTCATGCAGATGACTGCATGACCCCAGGCGGCCGCGTTGCCCCTCATGCCGATGAGCGGAAGTTGTCTGCCGGGAAGCGCAAGCCTGTCGGCCTCGGTGCTGTACTGGCGCAATGACAGAAGCCGTCCGCTTCACCTACGTGGGTCCCGCGTCGCTCGTGGGCGACCTAGCGGAAACGCTCAAGGACGCCGGGATCGTGGTCGAATATCGCCCGCCGTTCGAAACCAAGGACATGGCGACGGCCCTGGCGGCGGTCTCGGTCGTCCTGGCAGCAACCGGGTCACTGCCGGACGTTGTCCGCCTCGCACGGACGTGGGTCACCCGTCGGCCGGGCACCCGGGTGGAGGGGCTGCCGGAGGCGCAGGCGCGAGGAAGCGTGCAGGACCGGCTGAAGGGGCTCGACCGGCTGCTCGCTGACGGCGCCGTGACGCAGGAGGAGCGAGACGCGCAGAGGTCCAGAGTCCTCGGGGAGCTCTGACGCGGGTAAGCCCGGACGGCGCCGTCCCGCGCTACCTGAGCAGCGCGGCGGTCTGAGCGATCGCGTCGCTGGCGAGCAGCAGCACTTGATCGCACTGCACGACGACGTCCGCCGGCGCGCGATGGTGCCGGCCGGTCCCCGTCCCGGCCGGGTCGCTGTAATCGAGCTGGTGCACAATGGAGTTGCGGGTTTTGAAAAACGGATCGAGCGCGTGCAGGCGGGCGTCGGGCAGCTTCGACTTCGGGATTCCGAGTATGTCCCGGAGTCGCCTCCGCAGGTCGAAGCTCCCTTGAAAGCTCGCGGAGGTCTTCGCGGTCACGTACCGGTCGATCAGCGCGGTGCGGGGTCGGCGGCGGTCAGTGCGTCGAGGAGCCCGTCGGGGCGCGCGGTGCAGGTCGAGCTGGTCCCTGAGGTAGGCGTCGAATTGGGCCTTTGCGCCGCCGCCGCGCTCGATGAGAGGCGGCGCGGCGTCGCGAACGAGCCGGTGGCACACAGCGTCCAGGCCGCTGCTTGTGAACACCATGGCGGCGCGCAGGAGGTCCACCTGGTCGCGGCGGAGCCTACCGGCCAGCGTCGCCTTGGACGCCGCAGCGTTGACCCGGACCGCGTCGAACGCCTCGAGGAGCTTTAGGGTGCGGCTGCTGCACCGACGGCTACAGCAGCCGACCCGAACACGCACCCTAAAGCTCGGTTAGAAGGCGTCCGTCTGGAACCCCGAGGTCCAGCCGGATACCTCGGGCTGATCGCCGGAGCCGGTAGCGGACCGTGTTCGCGTGCAGGGACAGCCGATCCGCTGTCAGGCGGGCATCTCTGGCGCACTCGAATCAAGTGCGCAATGTGAGCACGAGATCGTCCCGGTGCTCACGGTCGTGCTCGAGCAGGCGCATCACGCGGCCCGGGAGAAGTGTCGCACGCTGGAGATCCGCGCGTGACG
>JAABUX010008060.1_pt1 | contig 12223 bp, 13 predicted proteins | sample 5561851 | NCBI WGS metagenome assembly JAABUX01 (sample SAMN10711883, study PRJNA513361) | rock metagenome | isolation source: Antarctica rocks | place: Antarctica: Victoria Land, Richard Nunatak red sandstone | collected 2016-01-03 | reverse complement strand
CCGCTCCGTCCAGACCCTCAACACCCTTACCTATATCGTCATCAACGTCCGAGCGCTACAGCGCCTTGCTGAAGCTGCGGCGTCCGCGCCTCCCTTGTCCGCCGTGTTATGTTAAAGCCGACCCTCTTGGGGAAGACTGACACCCTTTGTCAGGCGCCTGTTGTAGAATAAAGGTCCTAACAGGCGCGCGTACGAGAGTGCGACGTGACGATGCGATTGGCGGTTGGCGATGAGGAGGTTTCCCCCACGATGACGACGGCACGACAGCAGCGGCACGATGCGGAGTCGCCGGAGATGGCGGCTTTGCGAGGGCAACGATTGGTCAACTGGCGCCAGACCGAGGCCACGCGCCTCCCCGACTCCGCCGCGGCGGTGGAGTTGATCGAGCGCGTCGGCGTAGCTACCCTCTACCCGGTCACGCCCGAACTGCCCAACCTCTACCACGCCTATGTCGGCGACCCAACTCGCCCGACCGACTCGAAATGGGACAGCCCGTCCGGCCACGTCTATGCCTGGCGCTGGGAGTTGGGCGGGCGCGAGGCCGCCTTTTACAGCGTGCTGACGCGGCGGCGGCCCACCCTGATTGCCTGGAGCATGTTGCCCGCCCTGCTGCGCCTGAGCGGTGAGCTGCGCACCCCCGACGAGTTGTACGACGCCGGCGCCCTCTCGAACGAAGCCTACCGCGTGGCCACGGCGCTGGAGTCCGCGGGTGGGACGCTGACCACGGGCCAGTTGCGCAAGGAGGCCGGCTTCCCCACCGGGAAGCCGCAGCGCGCCGCCTACCTCAAGGCCGTCGACGAATTGGATAGCCGTCTACTCCTGGCCAAGGTCTTCTCGCCGCGCCACGAGGACGGCGACAATGGTGACAGTGAGGGCGAGACAGAGACGGGAGGTGAGGCGGCCATGGGCCATGCCCTGGTGCGCCTGCGCTATCCTGAGCGCGTCGCGGCGGCCGAGGCGCTCTCGCGCGAGGAGGCGCTGGATCGCTTCCTGCGCGCCTACCTGCTGGCGGCGGTCTATGCCGTCCCGCCCGTGCTGGCCAAGGCCCTGCGGCTGGCCGACGATGAGGTGCGCGCGGGCTTACGGCGTCTGGAACAGGAGGGTATGGCCGAGCCGCTGTTCACCGGCGACGATAAGGGCAAGAAGACATCCTGGTATCGCTATCCGGACCGCGGATCGGAGGAGTAGGCGTGGGTAGCCCTCACGACAGCTGATAGGAGCATGTCGGACCGGCTTGGGATGTCGCGCGAGGCGCCGGCCATCTCCATCTGATCCTGACCACGGGCACGTTCTGGTTTGTGCGCGTGTGGAACATCCTGGTGGGGTTCCAGGGCATGGACGAGGCGGGCTGCTGGCCGGTGGACATCTACCCGCCGTGGCCGCGCGCGGCGCTGACCTTCGTCGTGCCGGTCGCGTTTGCCATCACGGCGCCGCCGAGGGCCTGACCACCCGCCTGTCCGGCCTGGCCCGGCGCGGTGGTCCTATAGGTGCGAAATGGCACGCCGTAAGCGTGAAATAGCCTCTGTCGCTTTGTTTTCGACTGTTCAGACTGTCAAGCAGAACCATCTCCAATTGAACCATGCCTGTAGGTGCGATACTGCCGCCTGCGGCTCCGTCGAACAAGCGTGGGCAGGTCAGAGCGGCAAGAACAGCACGTGTTGGCGCAGGTCTTCGGGCTCTCCCGCTGTGGCGATGAGCGCGAGGTCGTCGATACACGCGCCGATAGAGACGCGCAGTTGATGGGCATAGATGACGCCGCCGAAGGGGATAGCCGCCGCTTGTCGGCGCGCGGCTTCGGCGAGCAGATCGTCGTCGTGCGAGAAGAGCACGCGCCCCAGCGCCGAGGCTCGGTCCAGCAACTCCGGATCATCGACATCGCTGGCCCCGTCCTCGAAGGCTGTCAGCACATCGACGTTGCGCAGCCGTAGCCCGAGCGTGATCGCCCGTGGCACGTTCTGATCCATGTACAGCGCCAGGGGCATTAGCGCCCACCCCGCCCCCGTAGGCGGGCACGCAGGGGCGCGTCAGGCGTCTGCTGCTGCAGGCGATCCACCGCCGCGCGGCGGCCGACGATATCCCGGTCCATCTCGGCCTGGTGATCCCAGTAGTACGCCAGGGCCGAATGGATCTGGCCCAGCGAGAGGTGCGGGAACTGGAAGTGCAGTTCCTCGGGACTCCAGCCGTAGGCCGTCCGCGCCGTGACCAACTCGACGACCTTCATCGTCGTGCCAGCGATACGGGCGATGCCGCGCGGGTCCAGGACAATATGTTCGTAGCCCGTTTCAGCTAAAATCACAGCACCTCTCCCGCAAAACCGGAACTACTATCAGCGCCCATCGCGCTGCCGCAGCACTATGCCCCTGTGAACAGCGTAGCAGGTATCGCGGGCCATCATGGCCAGACGACCACATGAGCGTACATCTACCCGCCGTGGCCGCGGGCGGCGCTGACCTTCGTCGTGCCGGTGGCGTTCGCCATCACGGCGCCCGCCGAGGGCCTGACCAACCACCTGTCCGGCCTGGTCCGGCGCGGTGACCCTGACGGTCGTCCTGCTGGTCATCTCGCGCCTGTTCCGGCGCGTGGGCATCCGCCACTACTCCGGCGCTTCGGCCTAATGAGCGGGTTCCAACAGATCACGCTGCGTCGGCGCGGTGATAGCTCGCCTGAACAATGCCCTCAGTTCGTCCTCGTCGTCGGTACCGTCGATCACCACCTCTACGTCGGGCAGTATAGTCTTGAATCGGCCCTCGACCAGCTCTCTGATGTTCTGGCGTAGCGTCCGAAGAGTGGCCTCCAGATCAGGCATGCCTCCCGATGCCGGTTGTATCGCGGTTGTCGTGACGCCGCCTCCAAGATCAAGCGGCGCCAAAAGGTCGCTCTCTGTCCGAGCTGTCACGGCTCGCCTAAAGAGTGCCTTGAGTTCATCGTCGGTGTCGGCGCTCTTCTCGATGGCTGCCTCTACGTCGGGCGACACTTGCCCAAACCGGATCTGGACTAGCTCTCTGATATCCTCTTGTTTGATTTCTATCTCGCGCCGGCTTGCCCACGTCAATTGCGATAGATCGACCGCCATGGTATGTCCTCCTTGCTCCTCTAATTGTAGCCGCAACGCCGCACGATCTTCAACGTTGGCCGGTAGATAGGTCGTGACGACGTCGGCCAGCAGGTCCGCCATGGCCGGGTCTACCTCTCTTACCCGCGCGGCGCTAAGCAGCCTCTGGAGGCAGGCCACGTGGAGCGCGGCCCGCCTTGCTCCACGCAGCCCCCGGCCCATGATGGCCGCCAGCGCCGCCGCCAGAACGTTCCCTGTGTGCAGATACGTATAGGGCTCGAGGCGCGGCAGGCTGATCTGCAAGTAGTGGAACGTGACGACGGTATGGCCGAACAGGGTCTCTTCGTAGGTCTCGCGCGCGAGACCGTCGGGCGCGCCGTAGAAGAGCAGCGCGATGGGGATGACGGGCTTGTCCTCGCGCTGCACGAGGGCGATGTAGTAGCGCCACATGCGGCGGGGGAAGTCCTCCGCTTCGCGCTCGCGCTGGATCTCCACGTGGACGACGACGACCTTGGGCTCCCCGGACAGGGTGGCGCCTCCGCCACGATGTCGGCGACCAGCAGCTTGCCCTGCGGGATATCGGAGAACGTCTCCACGTCGCGGAAGGTGACGCCCGCGTCAAGATCCAGCCCGGCCGCCGTGGCCGGGTCGAACAGGCGCATGAAGTCGGCGAAGCGCGCCTGCAGCACCTGCTTCATCAACTGGTCGTAGGATGTTCTTGCCATCAGCCTACAGTGCTCCCGCGTCAGGAATCGGTCTGCCCCTCGTCGAGATAGGGGCCGCGACCGTGGTCGCGGCCCCTATCTCGACGAGGCCACGGGCGCCGCCGCCGTGAGTCGTTGCAAAACCTCCAGCGCGCGGTCGATGTCACCGGCCGTGTTGTAGTGGACGGGACCGATGCGCACCGCGCCGCCATGCTCCTCCAGGCCCAGCCGTTCCATCACCGCCAGCGCGTAGTAGTTGCCGCTCCACACAAAGATGCCCTCCTCGCCCAGGCGCGCCGCCACCTCGTCCGGCGAGTAACCCGCGACGGTGCAGGCCACGGTCGGCACGCGCTCCGCGAACCGGTCGGGGTCGGACAACCCGTAGACCGTCACGCCTCCGAGCGCGGTCAGGCCGCCGATCAGCCGCTCGGCCAAAGTGCGCTCGTAGGCGCGGACCTCGCCCATGGACCGCACGATGCGCTCCCGGCGCGTCGTCGTCGCGTCCGCCCCATCGCCGGACAGCGAGGCCAGATAGTCGACCGCGGCGGTGACGCCGGCCAGGCACTCGTGGTTTTGCGTGCCGGTCTCCCAACGGTAGGGGATGGCGTCGCTGGACGGGCGTACCTTGTAGGGACGCAGGCGTTCCAGGTGGGCGCGCTTGCCGTAGACGATGCCGATGTGCGGGCCGAAGAACTTGTAGGCCGAGCAGGCCAGGAAGTCGCAGTCGAGCGCGGCCACGTCGATGGGTCCGTGCGGCGCGTACTGCACGGCGTCGATCCAGACCAGGGCGCCCGCGTCGTGGGCCAGGCGGGTGATGCGCTCGATGTCCGTGATAGTACCCAGGGCGTTGGAGCAATAGGTGACGGCGACGACGCGGGTGCGCGGCGAGAGCTTGCGCGCCAGATCGTCCATATCGAGCGTGCCGTCCGCGGGATCGATGTCGACAAAGCGCACCCGCACGCCGCGGTCCTCTTGCAGCGCCAGCCAGGGGGCGATGTTGGCGTCGTGGTCGAGGGTGGTGCAGAGGATCTCGTCGTCCGCGCCCAGTTCGCGGCCAATGGCGCGCGAGAAGGCGAAGGTCAGCGTGGTCATGTTGGGACCGAAGACGATGCAGGCCGGATCGGGCGCGCCGAGCAGGTCGGCCATGGCGCGCCGCGCCTCCGCGATCGTCTCGTCGGTGCGCTGGCTGGTCAGGAAGTCGCCGCCCGTGTTAGCGTTGGACGTGGCGTAGTAGCGCGAGACGGCGTCGCTGACGCCGCGCGCGGCCTGCGTCCCGGCGGGATTATCCAGGAAAACACAGGGACGGCCGTCGTCGAGGGTCAGGGACAGGGACGGGAACTGGGCGCGGGCGCGCTGGATATCGAGCATTGATTATACCTCTCCACTTCATGGGGGCATCATCCGGTCATGGGGTTGGCCAAACAAAGACAAGAGGCCGCATCGCGCGGCCCCTCGGGAACAACTCCCTCAGTATACGGCTCACCCTGTGCGAGCGATGCCGCGCTGACGCCGCGAATCTCGTCGCTGTCAGCCGTCAATCATTAACTGACGACTGACCGCTGGCAACTGGCAGGGATGGAGCCAGGAGGCGCTCCCGCAGGTGGGCGAATTGCCCCGCTGTTACGCCCGCGGCTTGCAGGTAGGCCCGCGGCCCACCATAACGATCGTCGAGGTAGGATAGCACGGACAGCATGGTCTCGCGCGACGAGACGAGCAGGCGCCGCAGCCGCTCCCGCGCCGCGTCGTCGTGGGCTGCCGTCAGCAGTTGGGCGTAGAGCGGCTGGAGATAGGAGTCGCTCAAGGCATAGTCCTCGGCGATGGTGGGGCGCGGCACGCCGGCAAGCTCCAGCAGCAGGGCCGCGACCAGTCCCGTGCGATCCTTACCGGCATGGCAATGCGCCAACACCGCGCCCTGGGGCGCGCTGGCGATGGCTTCCAGCACGGCGGCCATGCGCACGGCGTAGCGGTCAAGCATCAGGACATATTGCTCACGCACCGTCCGCGCGACGCGCAAAGCGACGGCGCCCGCGCCGTCGGCCTCGTCCAGCAGCGGCAGATTCAGGTAGGTGATGGGGAGGGGGAGGTCCCGCGCGGAGGAATCGCCAAACGGATGGGGGAACGTCGCGACCTCGGACGGCGAGCGCAGGTCGACGATCGTGCGCACCCCGGCGTCGAGCAGGGCGGCGCGGCCAGCGGGGGTGAGGCGGCACAGGTTGTCGCCGCGCAGCACGGCGCGCCAACGCGTGCGGCGGCCATCGCCCGCGGCGTAGCCGCCCAGGTCGCGCACGTTGTAGCAAGCGTCCCACTCCAAACGCCGCTCCCTGTCTTGCGATGCGCCGGCCATCATAAACGCCCCTTCCTGCCACTGCCCACTGCCCACTGCCCACTGCCCACTGCCCACTGCCCACTGCCCACTGCCCACTGCCCACTGCCCACTGCCCACTGCCCACTAGGGTCCCCGGTAGATGCGTTGGGTGAAGGGAAAGGCCAGGATGACGGCCAGGACGACACTGTCGGTCGTGGAGACAAGGATAGTTCCCGCGTCGACGTGTCCACCGTTGAGGACGGCCGTCAATAGCAGGCTCGCGACGAGGGCAATGATGAAGATGACCCCGACGCGGCGCCAGTACCGCGCCCATGGAAACGGCATGCGTGTTCTCCCCTTTTCCTCCCTACAGTGTACCGTGGGCGCGGCTCTTACCTCTGATGCGCCCCTTGAACAGGTTCACCGATTTAGCCGGGCAGTCGCAGGCCCGTTCGGCCACATTCCATTATGTTGAGGCGTACCCGGGAGCAAAGGGCAAGCTGCCTAAATACACCCTTTTATGGTAGAATACAAGTAGTTATTAGATCATACGTTCCAGGTGGGGAACAGGGTAGGACAGGGTAAAGGTGGCGACGATGACGGTTGAGCAGCGGATCGAGAACGCGGCGCGGCGGGTGCGCGAAGAGCAGGTGCGCCCGATCCGCATCACTCACGGCCAACATGCGCGGGGGCAGTACGTGGTGGCGAGCAGTTCCCACCCCGGCCAGGGCTACCTGGTACACATCGATACCGATGGTACGGTGGCCTGTACCTGCCCCGCCGCGCAGTGGGATGTCCCCTGCAAACATGCCGTGGCAGTGCAAGAGATCGAGCGGCGGCGTGTCCCTGAACGTGTGCCGATGCAACCAGCGCATAGGGCAATCGCATTATAAAGTGGCGTCTACTTCGTGGTCGGCGCCATCCAGACGTTGGGCGCCTTCCCAATGGACGTGCACAGGGGTGCAACATCGACATGTTGGCCTGACTTCTACAACAGCGACGACGACGTGCCGCGCGTCGGCGCGGCGCTGGGGACCGCCAGGACCGGGCTTGAATCTATACCGTGTGATAGCGTACTATAGGCGACAGACAGCGCCACCTCTGGCGCATTCGTTGAGTAGTCGCGCTGTGGCGAAGGAGAAGATCGATGGTTCAGGGTAGTGCGGGATATGGCGCGGGTGGGCGCAACGAGCCGGTCCCACAGCAGGGCGATCCCCAGGGTATCATCCGCTCCGGCGATGTCGCCGTGCGCATCGAGGGCAACCTGGTACCCGTGGTCGACGTGGAGCTGGGCGGACAGGAGAACATCTACTTCGAGCACCACGTATTGCTGTGGAAGGAGCCTGCGGTCAACATCGGGATCAAGCGGCTGCAGGGCGCGGTCAAGCGCGTCTTTGCTGGCCTACAAATCCTGGTGACCCAGGCCGCCGGCCCCGGCAACATCAGCTTCTCGCGCGAACACGCCGGCCAGATCGTGGCCCTGCAATTGCGGCCGGGCGAAGAGATCCACGTGCGCGAGCACCAGTTCCTGCTGGCCACCGACGGCGTGGCCTACGACTTCTTCCGCGTCAAGGGCATCGCTACCATCCTCTTCGGCGGCACAGGCTTCTTCATTGACCGCTTCGTCGGTCAGGGCGGGGCCGGCCTGCTGCTGCTGCACGGCTACGGCAATGTGTTCACCAAGACGCTGGCGCCGGGCGAGAGCATCGATGTGGAGCCGGGCGCGTTTCTGTGGAAGGACGCCAGCGTGCAGATGGGCACGAACGTGACCAACCTCTCGACGGGCCTCTTCGGGGGCAGCAGCTTCACGCTTAACCGCTTTACGGGACCCGGCCGCCTCGGCATCCAGAGCATGACCTACCACCCTCCGGTGCAGGAAGGCGGGGGCAGGTCGGGCGCGTTCAAGATCGCCGGCTCGATCCTGGACATGGCTGGCGGCTAGTCGTGAGTGACGAGTGACGAGCATTTGCCGCCAGGCGGGCATCGACAAGGCGACGCTGAAAAGGGGTGGACGATGAGCGCCGAGCAACAGGAACAACACACTTACATCGAGCAGTATGACGGGCATGGCATCGTCTACGATCAGGGGCGGACATCATGGAGCGCCTATGTCGATGACTTGCCGACCTGCTTTGCGGCGGCTGAGACCTTCGAGGAATGTCAACGCCTCATCAGAGCGGGTATCGTGGTCTACCTCGACGCTTTGCGACATCACGGTCCGCACAGCAGCAGTGCTCCAGCCTCCTCGTAGGCCGTCAAGCCAGATTCGGGATGCTGACTGAGAGTTCAATGGCTATGTGTTAGGGGAAAGGCCACGACTGTTTACTATGGACTACTCCGACGACGCCATCGCGGCAATCACGTCGCTTGAAGAGGCGCGGGCACACGCGGCGGCGTGCCCGCGCTGCCACCTGGCGCGCACGCGGCGGCGCGTGGTGTTCGGCGCGGGCGATCCCCGGGCGCGGTTGATGATCGTCGGCGAGGCGCCGGCCGAGCACGATGAGGTGACCGGCCTGCCCTTTAGTGGCCCCACCGGTGGGCTGCTGGAGCAGTGGCTGGCCGCCATCGGCCTGACGCGCGATCAGGTCTGGCTGACCAACACGGTGCGCTGCCGTCCGACCACGGCAACTGCGGGCAGCGGGAGCGGCGCTGGACCGGCGAGGGGCGGACGGGCAGCTAATCGTCCCCCGCGCGTCGGCGAGTTGCGCGCCTGCGCGGCCTGGTTACAACTGGAGGAGCGCCTGGTGGCGCCGGAGATCATCGTGACCCTGGGCGCGACGGCGGGCAAGGCGCTGCTGGGCAAGACCTTTGCGCTGGCCGCCGCGCGCGGTGAGTGGCAGCAGCGCCCGGCCACGCTGGATAGCTTTGCCGCCGGCACGCATCCGGCCCCGGTGCTGCCCACCTACCATCCGGCCTACATCCTGCGGTTGGAAGGCGACGACGCCCCGCGCGCCCAGGCCCTCGTCGACGCCGACCTGCAGCGGGTGCGCGCCCGCCTGGACGCGCCTCCGAGCCTGTTCTAAGCCGTTAGCCGTTAGCCATTAGCTATCAGCCGTTAGCCATTAGCTATCAGCTATCAGCCGTTAGCAGGCGTGGGGATAGGTCGATCTCACGATCAACAGTTCACAACCTGACGGCCCCAACCGACCGCAGTCGGCCGGTCGTTTGCCATGCGACCGCAGTCGCAGGCATCATGTCGGCCAGTCGTTTGCCCTGCGACCGCGGTCGCGGGCATCATGTCGGCCGGTCGTTTGCCATGCAACCGCCGTCGCGCGACCTTCCTTCCCCTTCAGCCTCTACCCAATATAAACCTTGACAATAGGGCGCGCAACATGGTACATTTCTGGTGTTAGCAGTCTGGCGCGCGGAGTGCCAAGTGCCAGTGGCTGATCAATAGGGGATCATACACGACGATGTCCGCGGAACCACAGTTGAGCGAGCGGCGGCAAGCCATCCTGCGCGCCATCGTGCAGGAGCATGTCACGACCGCGCGTCCCGTCGCCAGCGAGACGATCGCGCGCGACTACGCGCTGGGCGTCAGTTCGGCCACCATCCGCAATGAGATGGCGGCGCTGGAAGAGCTGGGCTACATCCATCAACTGCATACGTCGGCCGGCCGTGTCCCCTCGGAGCAGGGCTATCGCTTCTACGTGGAGCGGCTGATGGAGGAGCCCTCGCTTGCCATTGGTGAGCAGCGCACCATCGCGCACCAGTTCCACCAGGCCAACCTGGAGTTGCGGCAGTGGCTCAGTCTCGCCGCCTCCGTCCTGGCGCAGAGCGTGCAAAACGCGTCGGTGGTCACGGCCCCCCGCGCGCAACAAGCCCGCTTCAAGCACCTCGAACTGATCTCGATCCAGGAGTCGCTGGCCTTGCTGGTGGCCGTTTTCGACGGCGGCGTGGTGCAGCAACAGATGTTTGTGCCCGCCGTTCCGGTCACGCAGGACGAGCTCAGCGCGGCGGCGACGCGGACCAACCGTATGCTGGAAGGACGTGTCCTCGGCACGGTGGCCGACCTCCGCGCGGCGGACGCCGCGTCGGTCGAGGCGCAAGTGCTCGATCTGGTGGCCCGCATGATGCGCGATCTCGACGTGCAGGCCAACGCCGACGTGTTCGTCGATGGGCTGGATCACATCCTGAGCCAGCCCGAGTTTAGCCTGCCGTCGCGTAGCGGGCATACCGAGGGCAGCGGCAATGGGCTGCATGTCGTGCAGTTGCTGCAGCAAGGGATGCTGCTCAACGAGGTGATCCGCCAGTTGTCGACCACCGACGGGTTGCAGATCATTATCGGCGGTTACGGCCACTATGAGGAGATGAGGCAGGTCAGCATCGTGCTCTCCCGCTACGGGAGCGCCTCGGTCGGCGGCCTGCTCGGTGTGCTCGGCCCGACACGCATGCAATATGGCCGCGCCGTCGCGGTCGTCCGCTACATCGGCAGTATCCTGGGCGACATGGCGACGGGCCTGGAAGGCCGGGCGTAGTTGCCAGTTATCAGTTGTCAGTTTCCAGTGGGACCTACTGACAACTGGCAACTGGCAACTGACAACTAACGGGAGGGAAGAATGACACAGGACCAGGCGGCGACACCGGAGGAGGCGCGGTCGGCCGAGAGTTCCGCGGCCGACGACGCCGAGGACCTCGCGGTGCGCTGGCGTAAGAAGAATCCGGCCGCCCCACCGGATACATCCGCCGGCCCGGCGCCTCACGAGGTAGAGGCGCGGGCGGACGCCGGTATGAAGGAGGCACAGACCATCGATATGAATACCACGGTCGCGGAGACCAATGAAACGGACTGGTACGCGCGCTTCCTCGAGGAGCAGGCCAGAGCAGAGGATTACCTCGGGAAGTGGCAGCGCACCGCGGCGGACGTGTCCAATATTCGCCGCAGGCATGAGCAGGATCGTCAGGAGTACACCAGGCAGGCCAACGCCAGTCTGATCACGGACCTCTTGCAGGTGCTCGACTCGTACGATTACGCCCTGGCGGCGATGCCAGAGGACGTGCGTGAGCAGAGTTGGGCCTCGGGTATGCTGCAGATCGAGCGCCAGTTGCGCGCGGTCCTGGAGCGCGCTGGGCTCACCTCGATCGAGTCCCTGGGCACGCCGTTCGACCCGAACGTGCACGAGGCCCTGGGCCAGGAGGAGAGCGACCAGCCCGAGGACACCGTCGTCGGCGAGTTCCAGCGCGGCTATAAGTTGTACGACCGGGTGCTGCGCCCGGCCAGGGTCAAAGTAGCCATTAGCCGTTAGCTATTAGCCCTTAGCCTTTCTTGGGGAAGGCGGTACGCTGATAGTGATGGACTGACTGCAAGATGACAATAAACAAAGAAGGCTAATAGCTAACGGCTAATTACTAATGGCTATTAGCTAAAAGGAGAACAACAGTGGCAAAAGTTCTGGGCATCGACCTGGGAACGACCAACTCGTGTATGGCCGTGATGGAGGCCGGCGAACCGGTCGTCATCCCCAACAGCGAAGGCAACCGCACCACCCCCTCGGTCGTGGCCTTCACCAAGTCCGGCGAGCGCCTGGTGGGCCAGGTGGCCAAGCGCCAGGCGATCACAAATTCGGACAATACGATCTTCTCGATCAAGCGCTTCATGGGCCGCAAGTTCAGCGACCCGGAGGTCGACCGCGACAAGCGCCTCGTCCCCTACAGGGTCTCGCAGGCATCCAACGGCGACGTCAACGTCGACGCCATGGGCGAGCACTACGCGCCGCCGCAGATCTCGGCCATGATCCTGGGCAAGCTCAAGAGCGACGCCGAGGCCTACCTGGGCGATAAGGTGACGCAGGCCGTCATCACCGTCCCGGCCTACTTCAACAACACGCAGCGCGAGGCGACCAAGGACGCCGGCCGCATCGCCGGCCTCGAGGTGCTGCGTATCATCAACGAGCCCACGGCCGCGTCGCTGGCCTACGGCCTCGACAAGAAGAAGGACGAGAAGATCGCCGTCTATGACCTCGGCGGCGGCACCTTCGACGTCTCTATCCTGGAACTTGGCGACGGCGTCTTCGAGGTCAAGAGTACCAACGGCGACACCCACCTGGGCGGCGACGACTTCGACCAGCGCATCATCAACTGGCTGGCCGATGAGTTCAAGCGCGAGAGCGCCATCGATCTGCGCCAGGACCGCATGGCCCTGCAGCGCCTCAAGGAAGCGGC
>JAABUX010008059.1_pt1 | contig 12224 bp, 11 predicted proteins | sample 5561851 | NCBI WGS metagenome assembly JAABUX01 (sample SAMN10711883, study PRJNA513361) | rock metagenome | isolation source: Antarctica rocks | place: Antarctica: Victoria Land, Richard Nunatak red sandstone | collected 2016-01-03 | reverse complement strand
ATGCCGTGCGCCAGCGCATGTGCCAGCGTCGGCCCCGCGCCGAGGCCGTTCGTAATCGGCACTGCCAGCAGGTCTGCCGGGTTTATGCCCGGCCCGATGTCGGCGGCGCGAGGCGCGACGAACTCAATCGGAACCCAAACGGGTTCGCCGGACGGCCAGCGCTTGGCTTCCACCCAGACACTCGGTGTAGTCTCGTGGCTATAATCACTGCCCGCCGACAAGTTCAGCGCGACCGGGTCAATCACCGGCAGACGCTTTCGCAGCTTGGCGTAAGTGCCTGTCACGCGCATTCTTTTTTTCAGCGCTTCCCGTGTCCAGTACCATTCTACGGTTTCGCCCCACGCGCTTGTCTGCGCGGCCTCTAAGGTCGGCCCGTAGCCGAAGCCATCCGAAAGCGCCCCGTCTTCGCCAATCAGCGCGACGTTCCACAGCGGCAGGCCAAGCCGGTCCATCCCGGCCAGCGGGAACTCAAACAGCGTTCCCGTTTCCAGCGCCGGAGCCAGCGATTGTTTGTAGGTTTCGAGAGCGGTCAAGCAAGTATCTTTCCTAAAAGTGTTTTGCTAAAAATGTTTTGCTAAGAAACTGTATAAAAAGGTTTCAGAAAGTACCGTTCAGATTCCCCCTAGCCCCCAATAATGGGGGAACCGGATTTAGGAAGGACCTAAAGAGGCCCGTTCTTCTCCCTTCATGTTCCCCCATTATTGGGGGCTAGGGGGAATCTTTTGGGCTTTCTACACAGTCTCTAAAGGAACCGTCCCGCAGAACGGCGGGCCGGCAAGCTGCCGGTCAAACAAGCGCAGCACGTCGGCAGGAGTGCAGGGCGCGGCCTCAAACGTCGTGTAGACCGTGTCGAAATCAAGCGTTTCCACAATTCCAGAATAGCGGCGAACTTCGGCATGGCTCATCGGGATTTTTCGATTAAACCCTTTGTGCGTGCTGATGCCTGTCACATTCCCGCTCTCCGAGTGAAACTTGAGCATATCGCCCGCGAACAGCAGTTTTCTGTCGGCCCAGTACAACACCGTATGCCCGGCAAAATGGCCGCCGGTGTGGATCAGCGTCAGACCGGGCGCAAGCTCCAAGCGTTCGTCAAAGGGCCACTGGGTTTGGAACGCATTGGTCCAAATGAGGTCTTCCACTTGAAGAACAACTGTCGGCGAAAAGCGCTCCTGCAGCTGCCATAATGCCCCGTAAGCGTGCGGATGGGACGCCGACAGCCACTTGATGCCGCCGAGCGTATCAATCAAATCCAGCGCGTCGCGGCTGTAATAGGCGGTTCCCTCAAAGAAGACGCTGCCTGCCGGATGCTTGATTAAGTAGCCGTTCGGCCCGATGCCGATGCGCGGCTCCGTCGAAAACGTGACGACATCCGTGTCTTCCCCGGTCCAGACCGTGCGCGTTTCGGCGGCAGCGATGTCCGGCGTCAGAAAGTAGAACCCATCAGGCGGCGGCGTGTGCCGGAAGTCGGTGCAGACAGGGCAGGTCGGCGGCACGGCGTAATGCTTCTGCCAGAACCCGCAGTTTGTGCATAAGTAGGGTGTCACAAGAATAACCCATTCAGAAACCGGCACTGGAAGTGCCGGTCTACTGGTGAATGAAAGTCGCTCCGCGACTGAAGATAAGATAGCACGGTTCCGTTCCTCAGTGTCGTAGACACTTTCGTTCACCAGTAGACCGGCACTTCCAGTGCCGGTTTCTTCTACACCCGCACCCCGCCCGCGTAAGTCTGCGCGGCTTCCAGCAGGCGCATGGTATGCAGGTCACGCTCAGGAGTGAACGGAAACGGGACGCCGTCTAAAAGCGATTGCGAGAACGCCGCAATCTGACTTTGGAACGGCGATACGTCTTCGGCGTCGGAAATAGTGACTTCGCGTGCCTCGCCCGTGTTGGCATCAATCAGCGTCAGCGTTCCGCCCGGCGTCTGCCCCATCGTGTTATGCGCGATTGCCATCGCTTTGGTGCCGATGACTTCGAGTGTCCGGCGCGGGAACGCATCCGGGCAGTTGTACGCGATGTTCATGGTCAAGAGCGCCCCGCCCTGAAAGCGGCCTATGAGTGCCGCGCCGTCATCCACGGGGTAGTCAAACACGTGGCGCTGCAAGAGGCAGCTGACTTCGACCAGCGGCTCGCCTAAAATCCATTGCAGCAAGTCTAACCCATGCGGGGCCAGGTCAATCAATGCGCCGCCGCCTGCCCGTGCCGGGTCCACGCGCCAGTTGTCATGCGCGGCCTGCGTCGGCGGAACCCAGTCGCCGGGCGTCCAGCAGGCATAATGCACCCGCGCGGCGGTGATTATGCCAAGCGCACCGGACGACGCCAGTTCTTTGAGCGCCCGGTGTCGCGCTTGAAAGCGCTGGTCAAACGCCGTGCCGTACTGCACCCCGGCCTCGCGGCAGGCATAAACCATAGCTTCGGCGTCGCCTGCCGTGGTCGCCATCGGCTTTTCGCAGAGAACATGCTTGCCTGCGCGGGCGGCGGCCTCGGTCAGCGGACGGTGCAGGTGGTTCGGCGTGGCGATATAAACGGCGTCCAAACCCGGCGTTTGCAGGAACTTGTCTAAGACATGGCTTGCAGTCGTGCCGGACATCAACGCGGCGACGGCCTGCATGGCGTCTATGTCAGGGTCACTGAGGGCCAGAAGACGGGCGTTAGGCGCGTTGATGATGCCGGGCGCGACATAATCCCGCGCCACCCAGCCGCAGCCGAGTATGCCCCAATTCACGGGCGGTATCATGTATGTCCGCTTTCCAGCGGCATCAGTTCCAGCGGCATCAGTTCTGCCTGACGCATGATCTCCATTTGAAACGCCTGCACGGGGCCGGGATGCACGATGTCCATGTCTTCCAGCGCGACGCCCAGCGTAAACGCGGCGGAGATTGCGTGCCATTCCATTTCTAAAACCCGGTCCAGCACGTCGGCAGTCTGGAACGCTTTCGCATTGGGCGAGTCGGACTCATAGACAACCGAAACAGTATCACGCACCGGCTGATGCAGAACTAGAGGAAGCTCGGCAATGGCTTTTGCCCGAAACGATTCCATCAGCGGCTTTAGCTTGTCGCCTAAGAGAACATCGCCCGCGTCCCCGGCATCGGGCAGAAACGCATTGTGCAGGTGATGGGACAGGCCAGTCAGGAACCCCTGCGCGGGGTCTGCGCCGTAGAGAGGCGCGGCCAGGACGCCGTAGACCGCGACCATGCCGCAGTGGTCGGCGTGGTTTTCGGCAGGCTCCAGCGCGACCCGCCGGAAGCCGGGCCGCGTCGCTCCCGCACGCGGCTGCCGGGCCAAAAGCGAGGCAAACGGCGGCAGCAGTAGCGGATTTGCTTCGGGAGGCGGGTCAGGACTGAGCGCACCGCGCAGGGCTGTCCGCAGAGCGCCGTCAAGCGGCCCGGCGGCAGCGTTAAGCCCCGATTGCAATACGGCAAGCCGCTCACCCGCAGGCAAGCCGCCCGCCGCGAGAACCTCCGCGTCTATCCCCGCCAGCCGCGCCGCCGCGACCGCCGACGCCGTTTCGCTGAACGCGACCGTCATCAGCGGCTCGCCACCGACCAGCCGCGCCCAGGAACGCAGGAAAAGACGCTCGGCGAGTGAGCCGTCGTAACCCGCCACCCGGATGCGCTTGAGGTCATTCAGCTCACGAAACAGCGGCAGCAGCGTAAAAACTGTCATGCGCGGACAAGCTCCCGGCGATGGTCTTCGGCAATCGTCTGGTCAACACTCTCAAATATATCTTCGAACCGGCGCGACTCCTGCTCCAAGAGGCCGATAGCACGGGCCATGACCTCTTCGTCAATTTCGTGGACATTGAAGCCGGTGCCGAGGCTTTGAAGCATTTGAATGGTCAGCTCGCCGCCCAAATGCTCCCGGAACTCGCGCAGGCCGTGGAACAACTCGTCCGTGCCACCCATTTCCGGCGTATACAGCGCAAAACCGAGGCCGGACAGGACGCGCAAAACACGCCGCCAGTCGTTCTCCGTCAGCCAGCCCTGCAAATACGAATAAGTCACGTCTAAAGCCAGGCCAATCGCCACCGCCTCGCCGTGGTGCAGCCGGTACCCGGTAACCTGTTCCAGCTTGTGCGCCGACCAGTGACCGAAGTCCAGCGGGCGGGACGACCCCATTTCGAATGGGTCGCCGCCGGTGCAGATATGCTCAACATGGAGCGCAGCGCAGCGGTGGACCAGCGTCTGCATCGGGGCCATCTCGCGGGCCGCCAGCGCGTCCGTGTTGTCTTCCAAAAAGTGAAAGAAGTCGGCATCTTTAATCAGCGCGACTTTCACGGCTTCCGCAATTCCCTCGCGCCAGACCCGGTCCGGCTGCGTCGTCAAAAAGTGGAAATCGTTCAGCACCGACCACGCGGGAGCAAACGTGCCGCGCCAGTTCTTCTTGCCGAAAAAGTTGATCGCGTTCTTGACCCCCACGCCGGAGTCGTTCTGCGACAGCGTCGTTGTCGGCAGCCGCAGCAGCCGAATGCCCCGGTGCGCCGTCGCCGCCGCGTAGCCCACGGCGTCTAAAAGCGCCCCGCCGCCGACCACCGCGAGATAAGAATGCCGATCCAAACCCGTTGCGTTGACAGCTTCCTGCACCGTGACCACATGCTTCGGGTCGTTCTTGACCTGCTCCCCGCCCGGCAGCAGCAGCGGCGGGCAAACCAGCGTCAGCGTGTCCGCGTGACGGCGGCAATACTCTTCAATCGCCGCCCGAACAGACAGCAGCCGGTTTACTTCTTCTTCCACGACAAACAAAATCCGGGCGGGCAGAAACTCACTTCGCGCGGACACAACGGAACTCAGCAGCGGGTTTTCGGAATCAAAAATCTGGGTGGTAAAATGAACATCGTAGTGAAAATTGACTTGAAGGTCGGCTTGGATGGCTTGCATGAAGCAGCTTTCTAACGGCACACGCGCGGTGCAGCGGCAAGTCTAAAACTGGCCGTGAGTTGGTTCAGGAGGCCGTGAAGATTATACCAATTCGGGGGCGGATTGAAACGCCGAAGTCAGGAGGATTAGGAGCATGAACGGCGGAAACACGGTCACAAAAATAAAGTTTGATGAGTTACGAAAATTTCTTGACAATTTCCTGAAACTGCTGTATAGTCTGATTAGTAGCGTGGAAAGCCAAGATATTTCACAACTGCCAAGTCTGACGATGGGGCGTCTCCTGATAACAAAGGAACGCTCTATGATAACCTCTCGTGCGCCTCCATTATCCTATTGGCCTTTTCGGCTTTTTCCCTCTGCTCTGGCTTAACCCCACTCGATTAGTGCTTTATCGAAAGAAATACTCACCATGAACCGCATCCTTCTCGGCACGTCTCTTTTGCTCGCGGCTGGCTTGTGCGGCCAGGCCGCTCAGGCTGCTCCTAACTACACAGCAAGCGCTACTATCGTCTCGCCGACAGGCACATACACTGCCTACTACCCGAACCTCACGTACCAAGTTCCACTCTCGGTCACGAATCAGTATGTTGACGTCAGTGGAGCCGCACCTTCGTCGACGATCTCCATTAGCTGGGGAATGAGGGATGCAGAAACGGATATCAATTTTCTACTGGCCTCTGATTCCAGCAATGGACCTACGGTGGTTCCTACTGACATCGCCGGTCACTATCGTCATTATGTAAACGGCAACAGCACGGGCAGTGTTTCATATACTTAGGAGTTACGCAGTTGGAGAGTAAATCAGCGTCAGCGAGACATCGAAATTACTCTCAATTTGGCTTCAACTGCGTAACTCCTAATACTGTCCAGATACAAGCAAACGGACAAACCCAGTCGTTTTTCGCGTATAGTGTTATCACCGACGCCAACGGGCAGTCCTATAGTAGAACGCAGGGAACCACCTTCACCGTTGATGAAGCCACTTGAGGCACATAGGTAACCCACTCTCGCCTGCCTGCTGCGGATCGCCAGCAGGCAGGCGCTTCAAAGGAGCGATGTGATGCTTGTAAGGCTGTCCTTTGCCGCCCTGGGGCTGTTCCTGCTCTTTATCCTGGCCCCTGTCAGCCAGGCGGATGAGGTCACGGCGGCCATGCGCCAGGCGGACACGCGGCTGCAAACTCGTATCACCCTGCGTTCGCCGCACATTCTGATCGGCGAACTGCTGGAACGGCTTTCCAAGCAGTCCGGCGTCACGCTGGCCGCCGATGAGTGGTCCACTGTCGGCAGCGATTCCGTCACCGTCTCCCTTCGCAATGTCCCCCTGGCCGATGCCATGAACGCGCTCTGGTCGCTGTTCAGCTACCAGCACGCGGAATGGGACTGGCAGCGCCGCGCCATTAAGGGAGAAGCCGGCAAATACACTTATACTCTCGCCCGCCCGGACTATGCCCGGTTCCTGGCGGAGCGCTTGCAGGAGCAGGTACAGACGGATTTTGAGGCACAGGCGCAGGAATTGTTCGATGCGCTGAACATGCCGCCGGACCAACTCAAGGAAGCCGCCAAGCATGATCTGCTGCTGAGCAGCCTACTTGATGACGGGCGGGTTGGGCCGGGCATGCAAATCCTCGCCAGCCTGCCGCCGGAAACGCTTCAAAACATTCTTCAGAACCATCAAGGGATTACTATTCCAGTCTCGGAGCTTTCCCCTGAAGCCCAAAAAGCCCTCAATACATCCTGGGATTGGGAGGATGCTCGCGGTGTCGGACAGCACCTTCCTAATGGGAAGATTGTGCCGATGCCTCGGTCAAACCAGGTATCAATTAGTATAGACTCCAGCCCCAACCTCGTCGCGCCTGCCGTTTATATTGACTCGGGGCGAGGGAGTGGCGAATATTTTGGCGGTGCATTTATGCAAGACGCCTGGCAGAAGAAGATGAGCGCACAGTGGATGCAGCCAGGGGACAGTGCGGAGGACTTGGCCTCCGCCCGCGCCCTGGCCGCCCCCAAGAAGATGCCTCCTGCCGTTGATCCGCCGCACGCGCTGGCCGACTACTTGCTGCGCTTTTCGGACGCGGCCCAGGTTCCACTGATTGCCCGCATTCCGCTTACTCTGGACGCAGGAACACCTTTAGGTACTCTTTCACAAGTGCCGAAAACCAGCGACGTAAAGGCATTCCTCGCGCAGGCGCAGCAGCAACCGCTGCAAATGGATCATAAATGGCGCGGCGGCGTCCTGCTGCTGGCCTGCCAGAACTGGTTTGTTGGCCAGAGCGAGGACTCGCGCCTGCCGTGGCCGGAAGTCAAGCGGCTGCGTGACGCCGAGGCGTCTGGCGACGGGTTCCTGACACTAAATGACATGGCTCACGCCGCCAACGTGCTGAACGACGCGCAGATGCAGGCACTAGGAGAATGGTTCCCCGTGATGACAGAGGCCGCACAGTGGCACGACTTTCTGGCCTTCTACGACAAAACCCCGGAATACCGACCCCGCGTTTTGTCAGCGAAAGGAGACGACTGGCAGTACCAAGAAAGTTTAGTTGATGCTCAACTCGGCATTGACGCCCTGCGGGTCACGCACCCGAACCTGCGCCTGCAAATCCAGCAAAAACAGGACACACAGCGCAAGCCGCCCACACAGGAGATTTTATTTGTGGTGCGGGACGATGAGGGTATCCACCCGCTGAATGGACGAGGCTTTGGGTGGGAAGCACATGAGTACCAGGCAAGCCTCAATGTGGATGAAGGGCTGCTGACGGGGATCAAAAAGAGCGGGATTGCGAAATAGCACTGGCCTGCGAGACAAACAAAAAGGCCACGCTTGGCACTCCAAGCGCGGCCTTTCTTACGATTCGATTGCAGACCGATTACAGCAGAGACTTGACGGCCTGGACAATGGTGTCGGCATCAATTTTCGCGGCGTGGAGCAACTCGGCGGGCTTGCCGATGCCGCCCTCAAACCAACACTTAGCGCAAGCCAGCCGCGGTTTTGAGCGCCTGATCCACTTGCTGCATTGTCTCATCACTCAGGTGACCGTAGTAGCCGAGAAGGCGCGACTTATCTAAACTGCGCGTCTGCATCAGCACCACTTTGGAATGCGTCGGCAAGCCGCCCTCCCCTGGTTCGACGAGGGCCTCAAATGGATAAACACGCTCGGTTCTCTTGCTCGTAATGGGAGCAATCAAGTTAATCGGAGAATGGCGGTTGATGACATCCGGCGAGAGAACCAGCGCAGGTCGCTCTCCTGCTTGTTCTGACCCTTCTGTCGGGTCTAAACGAACACGCACCACGTCTCCGCGCCTGAGTTCAGCCGGGATAGTAGCCACGGGTCACCTCCGTGTCCAGCGGCTCGAATTCCCGCTGGATTTCGAGATAGACATCCGCCATTTCGCAGCAGCCTTCAATGCAGGGACTTGACGGCTTCGACAATCGCGTCGGCGTCAACGAAGGCTGCTCCAATCGTTAGGGAATGCGTTCTTGAAAGTGTCCATTCGGGTCGTAAACTTCTAGGAAGGAGGGCGGGGTAAGCCGGTCAGGGAAGACGGCCAGACAGTACGTGCCGAGGACACGGGCAGATTCGTACCAGATGGCCTGGAACAAGCCGCTGTCATAGACAGCCTGACCAAGCTGCTGAGTAAGCGGCGTCTGACCCCGGTTACGGGCTTGACGCCAATGGCCGGTCAGTTCAGCCCTGTCTGTCGCTAACGTCTGTTGAACGGCAGGATCGGTGACATCCAGCACAGTTTCAAGGGAGTATTGGATGGTCGCGAAGCCACCGGGAGAGACAGGCAGAACGAGGCCGGGATCATGCTGACGAATGATCGCCTGCTCCGGGTGGACTTCATCGAACGCAGTCGCAAAGTCTTCGGCGGAATAAATTGTCGCCATGCCGCCGCGCGGCGTAAAGCGCTGACCGTTCACAGGAGCGCCGGAGCCGTAGAGGATTCGCACCGGATGCAGATTGGGATGAGCGGCAAAATACTGATAGTCCACAAAGCGGTAGACATGCCCCTGGCGGGTCTGCGGCGTCAAGGTAGGCAGAGCGAGGGCGAGATCGGCAGCGCTCAACATCAGCCGGGCATTCCCAGCAGCGAGTCTTCCAGCAGTTCCGCGACCACCTCGGCGTCGCCCAGGCTCCGCTCCATGAGGGTACGAGGCATCTCGCTGCCCAGGTCAGGATTTGGGGCATTCAACCAGACACGCGCGGCAACGTCAGAGCCAACCAGACGGTGCAAGGCTGAGGCGATCCGCAGGTAAATACGCAGCCCATCTTGAATGGCACGGCTGGCGGGGGTGCGATGAATGGTCGTGTATTCCCGGCCCAAAGTGCGGGCGAGGGTCGTGAGCGGCAGGCCGAATCTATCGGCCAGGCGGCGGGCATCAAGGCGGCCGGAGCGGGGATCATGCAGTTCGGGCAGAAGGCCGCCCAGGGACGGGGCGGGAGCAGTCAGCACGGAGGCAGGCGCTGCCGGCAGTTCCAGAAGCCGCTGAAGCCGGTATTCAAATTCAGCCCGGTCGGCACGGCGTGTGAGAATATCTACCCCAGGGCGTGTTAGGAGGCGGCGGGAGGCGGCAGGCAGCCTCGTCAGTGTCTCCAGCGTTTCCAGCACATAGAGCACCCGCAGTCCCGGATAACGCTCCGGCAGGTGGGTCGCTTCGGCAAGCGTCAGAGCGGCAGGATCAGTCAGGTTCAGGATGGTCACATCTTCCCGCGCCCGGTCTTGAACGTGTTTTGAAAATCTGGCCCACGAGATCGTTTGGGTGTGGCGCGATGTACGCTGTCGCAGTTCCTCATCTTCGCCCACAATTAAAATGCTGTTCATGTCATTGTCCTGAGTTATCGCCAGTTCATTGCTTCTTCACAGACTATACCATTAATTTACATAAAATCCACATATTCTTTAACAAGAAGCAGAACAGGCCGCGCCTATTTCTAGGCGCGGCCTGCTTTGCACTGTCTTCTCGCGTCGATCTTTTACAGCAGAGACTTGACGGCCTGGACAATGGCGTCGGCGTCAATTTTGGCGGCGTGAAGCAGCTCGGCGGGCTTGCCGGAGCCGGGCATATGCTCGACGGCCAGCTTGACTACGGTCGGGGCATGGTCGCCGACGCCGACGAAGGCATCCAGCACGGCGTCACCGATACCGCCCTCAAACCAGTGGTCTTCGACCACGACTAGCTTGCCGCCAGTGTCTTGGGCGGCGCGGTGCAGGGTTTCCTTGTCAATCGGCTTGACCGAGTAAGCGTCAATGACGCGGATGATAATGCCTTCGGATTTCAGCCGCTCGTAGGCTTTGTTGGTCTCGTGGAGCGTAATGCCCGCCGCAATAACGGCCACTTTGTCGCCGTCCGAATGGTGAACCAGCTTGGAGCCGCCGACCTCAAACGTCTCGTCGGGACCGTACAAAATCGGCGTCTTTTCGCGGGTCGTTCGCAGATAAGAAATGCCGGGCAGGTCGGCCATGATTTCCATGAGATGCGCGGTCTGGTTCGGGTCGCTCGGATAAAGAACCGTGGAGCCGAAGACCGCCCGCATCATCGCCAAATCTTCCAGGGCCATCTGCGACGGGCCATCCTCGCCGATGGAAACGCCGGCATGAGACCCGCTCAGGCTGATGGTGGCGTTGGAGATGGCCGCCATGCGAATCTGATCAAAGGCCCGGCTGAAGAACGCGGCGAATGTGGACGCGAACGCCCGCTTGCCCCGAACGGAAAAGCCGGTGGCGGCGGACACGAGCTGCTGCTCGGCGATATACATCTCAAAGAACCGGTCCGGATAAGCATGATTGAACTCGTCGGAGAACGTCGAGTTTGAGACTTCGCCGTCCAGCGCGACCACATCCACCCGGAAGCCGCCAAGAGCCGTAAGCGCGTCGCCATAAGCTTTGCGGGTCGCTTCTTTGGTTCCCATTTCGTAGACGGGCAGCTTTAACGGCTGAGTTGCGGGCGCGGCGGCCGGCTCCAGGGCTTCGGGTTTCAGGGCCGGCGCGATGATGTTCTTTTCCCCGCCCAGCTCTTTAATCGCGTCTTTGGCCTGGTCGGCGTTCAGGGCCTTGCCGTGCCAGCCTTCTTTGTTGGCGAGAAACGAGACACCGTGACCTTTTTCGGTCTTGGCGACAATCCAGACGGGCTTGTCGGTGACGGCGATGGCTTCGGAATACGCTTTGTCAATCGCGCCCAAATCGTGGCCGTCAATCTCAATCGTGTGCGCGCCGAACGCAGCGGCGCGGGCGGCATAGACGGCGCTGTTCCAGCCGAGATCGGTCTCGCCGCGCTGGCCCAGACGGTTCATGTCCAAGATGGCGATCAGATTGTTCAGCTTGTAATGGCTGGCCTTGTCCACCGACTCCCAAATCGAGCCTTCCGCCACTTCGCTGTCGCCCAGCAGCACCCAGATTTTGTAGGGCAGCTTGTCCAGATACTTGCCGCACAGGCCGATGCCGACGCCGTTCGGCAGGCCCTGTCCGAGCGACCCCGTGGCGACATCCGTGTACGGCGTCACATGCGGGTTCGGGTGGCCTTCCAGACGGGAACCGAACTGGCGCAGGGTGAGAAGCTCCTCGTCGCTGATCGCGCCCGCCGCCTTGAACATCGAATACAGCAGCGGGGCGGCATGGCCCTTGCTGAAGATCAGATGGTCGTTGTTCGGCGTCTTTGGCTTCGACCAATCATAATGCAGATACTTGCCCAGCAGCACGGCCATCAAATCCGCCGCCGACATGGACGAAGTCGGATGGCCCGACCCCGCCGCCGTCGTGCACCGAATGCTGTCAATGCGAAGCTGCGCCGCCAAATCTTTCAAGTCTACTTCCGCCATGTGCGTTTCTCCTTAGTTCGTCGTAACGAGTGTTCCCGTGGAAATAATTTCTGCCAGTTTGTTCGGTTCATAGCTGGTGTTCATGCTAGGCCTCGGATTGTTTATCTTCTGTCCGGCAATGACTGTGACCAAGAAACGACTATCGCTCATTGGTATTAAATTTGAGTGTATCCAATCTGGACCACCCGCCAGCATCGCTTCAAAAGCTTCTGGAAACCGTTCAGCGGTGACGAGGTCTTCCCGACAAACGCGGTACTTATGCTCATATCCATTCACTGGGTATTCGACAGCATCGTCCCGAGCAAAAAGTACGTTCTCCTGAGTCAAACACAATTTTTTGTCCAAGAGCCATTGAGATTGGTTGAGCCGCAGCAAGATTTGCGTGAGGTAGTCGCTTGTTTTCATAAAATAGCCCTAAGAATGAAGGAACGTGGGATTGAAATCCTACGCTATGGGGCGCAGAGCCTAGTGTCCGCCTTCGCGGACAAGGAACAGAATATGAACAACAGGAGCGTCTTTCTCTTTGTCCGCG
>JAABUX010008058.1_pt1 | contig 12225 bp, 14 predicted proteins | sample 5561851 | NCBI WGS metagenome assembly JAABUX01 (sample SAMN10711883, study PRJNA513361) | rock metagenome | isolation source: Antarctica rocks | place: Antarctica: Victoria Land, Richard Nunatak red sandstone | collected 2016-01-03 | reverse complement strand
GATGACGCGCAGCGCTTCGTCCAGCACGCCTTGCAGGCGCTCTTCTTCGGTGAGCAAGAGCAACAGATCGGCCGCGGCGTTCGCGAAATCGAGACGTTCGACTTCTTGAACGACGATGTGCTTGAAGATTGCCTCGACCTCGGCATCGTCGATCGACGCAAACGCGCGCGGCACGAGATCGTTCGCGAGGCCGAAGATCGTGCGGTGTGATCTGGTTGCGCGAACCAGCGCAACGCCGAGGCAGCGAGATCGAACTCGCGCATCTTCTCGACGATGATGCCGGGCGTAAGAAAATTCGCCTCGACGAACGCGCCGAGTTGGGTGCCGATGCGATCCTTATTTTTCGCGATGATCGCCGTGTGCGGGAAGCGTAGCCCGGCGGGATGCCGGAAAAGCGCGACGACGGCGAACCAGTCGGCGAGGCCGCCTACCATCGCCGCTTCGCTGGAAGCCTCGACCCATGCGAGGGCGGGAAAACGCGCGCGAAGCGTCGCCGACAGCACGAAGAGAACTGCCATAACAGGCAGCAGCCCTGTCGCAATCAGCTTGATACGACGCAGGCGGGCGCGCTTTTCCGCAATCCCGTCGCGCGTGGCGGGTGCCGTCACGCGAGCCCTCTACTGGTTACGGTACGTTTCTTCCCGTGCGCTCCTGACATGGGGGGAAGTTGCTTTCACGGCGTTAAGTTTGGAAACTCTCCGCCGCTAGCAAGGAGCCTCCGTGCTCGACGCGTCCCCCGACCACACGCCTGCCACGACCATCCGGGCCAACGGCATCGAATTGTGTTACGAGACCTTCGGCAAGCGCACCGACCCCGCGCTGCTGCTCGTCATGGGCCTCGCCTCGCAGATGATTCTGTGGGATGACGATTTCTGCGCACAGCTCGCAGGCGAAGGCTTTTGGGTCGTCCGGTTCGACAACCGCGACATCGGTAAATCGACGAAGTTTTCGAAATCGGGCTCGCCGAGTTCGCTTTCGCTCTTGCTCACGCCGTTGACGAAAAAATTCCTGAAGCCGACGTACACATTACGCGATATGGCCGAGGACACGGTCGGCCTCATGGACGCGCTCGGCATCGCGCGCGCGCACGTCGTCGGCGCGTCGATGGGCGGCATGATCGCGCAGGTCGTCGCTCTCGAATTTCCCGAGCGCGTGCTCTCGCTCACGTCGATCATGTCGACGCCGGGCGATCCCAAACTTCCGCGCCCCACGCCCCAGGCGTTCAAAGCGCTAACGAAGCCGACGAAACTCGATCGCGCGTCGTATCTCAAACGCTATACCGAGACGTGGGCGGTTCTCGCGGGCCCGCGTCTGCCGCTCGATCCCGCGCATACGTTGCGTCAGGGCGAGCGCGGCTTCGCGCGTGGCATCAACCCGGCGGGCGCCGCACGCCAGATGAAGGCGATCGTCGCTGCCGACGACCGAACGGCGGCACTCGCGAACCTGCGCGTTCCCACGCTCGTGCTGCACGGCAACGTGGATCCGCTCGTGCCGATCGCGCACGGTCGCGCGACGGCGAACGCTATTCCCGGCGCGCGCTTCGAAATCATCGACGGCATGGGCCACGCGTTGCCGCGCGCGGCGTGGCCGCAGCTCATCGGGGCGATCGCGCGACACGCGCGCGGGGCACCCGTCCCGTCGACGGTCTAACCCCCTTCCCCGAGCCTTACCCCGCCTTCGAGAGGAATGCCGATGTCCGCACATCCTTGGAAAAAATCGTATCCCGCACCCGCGCGTTGGGACGCGCACGTAGAGCTCTCCGACGTCTCGAAAATCCTCGACGACGCCGTCGCCAAGTATGCGGACCGACCCGCGCTCTACTTCATGGGCTTGCGCGCGACGTACGGCGCGTTTGCGAAACTCGTCGATCGCGCGGCGGCCGGCTTCCAAAAACTCGGCGTGAAGCCCGGCGTGCACGTCGGGCTGTACTTGCCGAACACGCCGCATTATCCGATCGCGTTCTTCGGTATCCTCAAAGCGGGCGGCACGATCGTCAATTACTCGCCCCTCGATGCGGTCGACGTGCTCGCGCATAAAGTGCACGACAGCGACACGCAGATTCTCGTGACGCTCGACGTGCCGCAGTTGGCACCGCAGACCGACGCGCTCACCAAAATCGCGCCGTTGCGCACGCTCGTGCTCGGCAATTCCACGTCGGATCTCGGCGCGTTCCCGAAATTTGAAAACGTCGGCGATTCCGCTGCCGTAACGACGGAAGCGACGCGCATCGCGTTCGCCGATCTGCTCGCGAACGACGGCACGTTCGTTCGATACGACATCGGCGATCCGCGCGAAGCGCTCGCCGTCGTGCAGTACACCGGCGGCACGACGGGGCTTCCCAAGGGCGCGATGCTCACGCACGCCAACCTCACGGCCGCGACGAGTCAATACGGCGAGACGACGCGAGTCAACCCGCCTCTCCTCGATGAGGGGAACGAGCGCACGATTCTCGTGCTCCCGCTCTTCCACATCTACGCGTTGACGTCGGTCATGCTGCTCTCGATCAAACTCGGCAACGAATTGAGTTTGCACCCGCGCTTCGAGCCGCCGGCGATCGTCAACGATCTCGTCAAGAACAAGACCACCGTCTTCTACGGCGTGCCGACGATGTATACCGCGCTGCTCAACTACCCGGGCATCGAGTCGATGGATTTTTCAGCCCTGAAGTATTGTGCGTCGGGCGGCGCGCCGCTGCCGATCGAAGTCGAGCACCGGTTCCGCGAGCTCACCGGATGTCAGATCAACGAGGGCTGGGGCATGACCGAGACATCGCCGTCGGGTACGTTCACGCCGCTGCGCGGCGGAAAAGCCGGATCGTGCGGCATCCCCGTACCCGGCGTCGACATCCGCATCGTCAAGGTCGGCGATCCAGAGAGCACCGTGCCGCCGGGCGAACGGGGCGAGATCGCGATCAAAGGCCCCAACGTCATGAAGGGCTATTGGAAGAACCCCGAAGCGACCAAAGAGTCGTTCACGTCCGACGCGTATTTTCGCACGGGCGACGTTGCGTACATCGACAGTGACGGCTACCTCTTCATCGTCGATCGCATCAAAGACATGCTGCTCTGTGGCGGCTTCAACGTCTACCCCCGCAATATCGAGGAAGCGATCTATACGCATCCGTCGGTTGCGGAAGTCTGCGTGATCGGCGTCAAGGATACGTACCGCGGCGAGACGCCCAAGGCGTTCATCGTACGCAAGGCCGAGGCGCCTGCGTTCACGCTGGACGAACTCAAGGAGTTCCTCAAAGACAAGCTCGGCAAGCACGAGATGGTCGCGCAGATCGAATTCCGCGATGCCCTCCCGAAAACGGCCGTCGGCAAACTGCAAAAGACGGTCCTCGTCGCCGAAGAAGCCGCGAAGAGCAAGGGCGAGACGGCGAACGTCGGCGCGTAAGCGCCGGCGTCGTCATTTCTTACTACGCCGCGGGGAAACGGCGCGGCCGACGAGAAGTGCCGCGTCGTGACGAGCCGGGAAATACGTTTCGTGCCGACGGCGGCCGAGATTGCGGAATTCAAACGCGTTCGCGACGCCGTATCGGGGCGCTCCCGATACGGAGGCTTCCTTTACGGAATTTTCTTACTTAACTCGGGAAATTTCGCATTTAGCCTTCGACATGTTCTTCCATTTTCGCTCATCGTCGCGGTCTTGGGGTCGACGATCACGCTCGCGTTCGTCCTCGTTTTCGTTGTGAAGATACGGCGATATCGCGCATTTCCGGCGGGTGCGGAGGTCCGTATGACGGTCGACGACGATGCGATCCGTATCGACGGCGAACGGACGAAATCGATGGTCGTCCCCTGGAAGGACGTCCGCATGGCCTATGAGTTCTCGTCGAGTTTCGCCGTAACGCTCGCGCGCGGAACCATTCTTTCAATCCCCAGGCGCGCATTCGACGACGACGGTGTAGCGTTTTGGGACGATCTTCGCGCGCACCTGACGGCGACACGCTATCTGGTCGCCCCGGCTCCAATTACCGGCCGCTCGATCACCAATACCCGCCTTCGCACCACCGGGTAAGACCGTCGTCTCGCCTCAAGGCGCCGAAGCCGTCTGGTGCGCCTCCAGCGGCCCGATACCGTATGCGGATTCCAACTCCGTCAGTTCCGTTGGGAGCATCATCGTGATCACGCGGACGTCGGGGATGAGGTTGGCCGCGGCGATGAGGCCGAAATCGAGGGCGTCGCGATAGCTCTGCACGGTGATGTTGAGGCCGATGCCGTGCGCGGCGATCGAGACGGGATAGATGTGCTCGAGTTCGGCGCCCGCGGCGTAGAGCGTGCGGCGCGGACCCGTGACGTTGGATACGACGACGTTTGCGGGCGGTGGGAGCACGTCGGCGAGGTTGGATCGGCTGTAGAGGATCGCGAGCACTTGCGATGAGATCGGGGAGCCCAAGATCGACGAGTCGGTAAAGATCGGCATCAGCGTGCGGAACGGGTTGATCAACTCTTTCGAGCGGCCCGCGTCGCTCGCGATTGCGGCGAGCCGCGCCTTGGGATCGGCGACGTCGCTTGCGAGCGAGCAGATCATCGCCATCACTTGATTTTCTTGCGTCGTATCGCCGGCTTTGCGCAGCGAGATCGGCACGAACGCGGTGAGCGAACTGCCGGGCAGTGCGTTCTGCGCGAGCAGATAGCGCCGCAACACACCGCTCGACAGCGCGAGGATGACGTCGTTGAGCTTCACATCCGCGGCTTTCGCGATCGCCTTCACGCGCGCGAACGAAAGGCTCACGCCCGCGAAGCTGCGTTCCGAAGAGATCGCGCGGTTGATCGGTGTCTTCGGCGACGTGCGACTGATGAGATCGCCGAGGATGCGCGGATCGAAGAACGTCCGCACCGTCGGCGGCAATTCGGCGATCACTTCGGGCAGGCGCGCCGCCCATTTCAGCGGCTGCGTGACGAAGTCGATGTACGACGCGAGCATCTTCTGCCCCGCCGTCGCGACGGCGCCCGCGACATCCGCGGCCGGTGCGGCGACGGGCGCGGCGAGGGTGTCGTGCTCCGACGGCCGTCGGGCTCGATATCGTAGATGATCTGCGCGAGCGCGGCACCGGCGCCACCGTCGATGCATGCGTGATGGATCTTGTTATAGACGATCACGCCGCGGTCGGGCAGCCCTTCGAAAATGTAGAATTCCCACAGCGGTCGCGCGCGGTTGAGCAGCTTTGCGTGCATCCAGCCGGTGATGCGCTCGGCGACTTCCGCGGTCGCGGGCGCGGGCAGCGACGTGCGAAAAATATGCCGATCGATATCGAACTGCTCGTCGACGACCCAACTCGGATGGTCGAGATCGAACGGCGATGGCTCGAGCTTCCACGTCAGCATCGGCGCCTGCGCCATGCGCGAAGCAATGACGCCTTTGAATGCCTCGTAGAAGTCGCCCGCATACCCTTCGGGCAATGTGAAGTATGCGAGGCTGCCGACGTGCATCGGCATCTCGGGCGTTTCGGCGTAGAGGAACGCGGCGTCCATGGCCGAGAGTTTCTTGACGGCTTGAGCCACGCGACACGTCCTCCGCGCCGAGGCGCGATCGTTAGAGCGGGATCACCGTGCGTTTCGGATACGAGAACGCAAACGGTCCCAGGAAGTCGAATTTCGTAGACTTACCTTCCTTCAGCGCCAAACGATCGGCGACCGCCCAGAGCGCCGAAGGATTGGAGCCGAGGCCGATATGGCTCGCGTACACTTCGATGTTTTCCGCGTTGTCGTAATCGGCGTTGAGACACGTCTTCCAATTGACGATGCCGTCGGTCCGCGTGTAGATCGAAGTCGTCGGGACTGGTAAACGGCCGGAGAGCCGTTCCATTTCGTCCTGCGGCGTGCTCTCGATCGATTCGCCGGAGATGAACTTGTAGAGTTCCGTTGCGTTGGTCGCATTGATATCGTTTGCGAACGGACTGCCGAGCGTCACGACTTGGCGCACGAGATCGGGCATCGTGAGCGCCATATCGCGCGCGTACACGCCGCCGAGACTCCAGCCCACGAGCGATACCTTGCGGCCCGTCTTCGTATGGATGCGCTGTAAGAGCGCACGGAGTTGGCGACGTTTGGAATTCACGCCGCCGAGGTTACGTCCGAGTTCCCACCCGTAGCTGTCGTAACCGATCATCTTGAGATACCGGCGCAGAAATTCCGTGGAGACGTCGCCCGCGAGGAAACCGGGCAAGACCAGCACGGGATGCCCGTCGCCACGCTCCGCCTGCATCAACGCGGGCAGCGTCGCGATGCCGAGCCCAAACTCGTACACCCAGCGAAACTCACCGAGCAGCAGCAACTTCGAGGGTGCTTTCAGGCGCGCGCGGCGGGCGCTCGAGCCGTTCGCCGAAAGCGAACTCATGTGCGGACTAGCGAACGTGGCCATGACGAGCGTTCCTCAAAGGTAGATGCGGTTGACACGTATGTGCCCCAGATGCGATCAAATTATTCCGGCTCCTCGGTCGTTCGACGGGCTGCGGATCGCAAGAGGCCGCCGAAGGTCCGCAGATACTGCTCCGACGCCGCCGGGATCGTGCTGAACCACATTTTCAAGATGCCCTCTGCCGAGAGCGAGCCGGCGGCATCGAGCATCTGCTTTTCGACGCGTTCGAGCACCGCTTTTTGCATCGGCGCAACGTCGGGCAAACCCAGGAGCGTGCGGGCCTCCTCCGGCGTGCACTCGACCTCGGCATGAATTTTCACGAAGCGACTCCTCGTCGGTACTTTCTTTCCTATCTATCTTGTCAAAAGAAATGAACCTTTGCTCGTGACTTCTGTTACCTACGCGCGGGAAAGCTTCTCGACGATGCGAACCGACGCCGCATGGCTGATGGAACGTCCGACCCCCTCGCACCCTGGCGCGACCTCGTTACGCAGTGGGAAAAGGGAATCAATTCCCTTGCAAATACGACGATGGCATCGGATCAATTCAGCGGAACCGTCAACACCGCGATGGGCGTATCGCTTCGCATGCAACAGAAAATGGGCGAGCTGATGGCGACGTATCTCACCACGCTCAATCTTCCGAGCAAGGCCGATATCACGGCCGTGAGCGAGCGACTCGCGTCGATCGAGGCCCGCTTGGACCAGATCGCGACGCTTGCCGATACCGCCGTTCGGTCGATGCCGGGCGCCCAAACGCACGTGGCGGCAATGCCGCCGCGGACCAAAAAGCCCACCCTATGACCGAAGCACGAAGTCCCGTCGCCGATCGCCTCGGCCTCGAAGTCGAACGCGCGATCAAACGACGCATCAAGGGCGTCGAGTACATCGCGTCCCCTGCACCGAGCGTCGGCGGGACTCCCAAAGACGTCATCTACAAGAAAGGGACGCTCAATCTCTATCATTATCGTCCGATAGCGAGCGAGATCTACCGAGTCCCGATCCTCATCGTGATGGCGACCTCCAATCGTGGCTATATTCTCGATCTCGCACCGGGACAGAGCTTCGTCGAGTTTTTGCTGCGCTGCGGCTACGACGTGTACATGCTCGATTGGAGCGCGCCCGGCAACGACGAACGGGGCCTCACGCTCGAAGATTACACGCAACAATTCATTCCCGAATGCGTGCGCCGGGTGCAGGAGCGGTCGGGCGAAGTCGACATCACGATGCTCGGCTATTGCATGGGCGGCGTGCTCTCGCTGATCTACACCGCGACGACACCGGACGCGCCGCTCAAGAACCTCGTTTGCTTCACGACGCCGATCGATTTTTCGAAGATGGAACTCTTCTCGAAGTGGTCGGACAAGCGGTTCTTCGATGTCGACCAACTCGTCGATACGGTCGGTAACGTGCCCTCCGAAATGCTCTTCGCTTCGTTCGAGGCGCTTCGGCCAGCATCGCGTTTGGCCGCGCAAACCCGCCTTTGGGAAGGCATGTGGAATGACGAGTTCGTGACGTCGTATCGTATGTTCGAAAAGTGGGCGAGCGATATGCTGCCGCTGGCGGGTGAGTATTTTCGAGCGACGATCAAAGACATCATTTGGAAGAACGGCCTCATGACGGGCGACATGTCCGTCGGTGGACGCAAGGTCGATCTGAAAAGTCTTACGGTACCGATGCTTCACGTGATCGCCGAGCACGATCACATCGTGCCCGAAGCGGCCGCGAAACCCCTGATTCCGGCCGTCTCCTCGACCGACAAGACGGAGGTCGTGATCAAGGGCGGTCACGTGAGCATCGTCGCCGGCGCGAACGCGCAGCGGCGACTTTGGCCGAAACTCGACGCCTGGCTCGGAGAACGCTCGACATGACCACCGCCGAACGTCGCTATCCGCGCACGCTCGCGCTCGACGGCGATACTGTCGAGCTACGCTACATGTACGCCGGAGACGAGGCGGCCGTACTCGCGTTTGCCCAAGACTTGCCCGCGCACGATCTGCTGTTTCTCCCGCGCGATATCTCGCACCCCAAAGTGCTCGCCGCGTGGGTCGGCGATATCGATCGCGGAACGCTCACGACGCTGCTTGCATGGCGCGGCGACACCGTCGTCGGCTGCGCGACGCTCGTGCGCGATCCGCTCTCGTGGTCGCCGCACGTCGGCGAGCTCCGCGTGGTCGTCGCGCCGTCGATGCGTGGAAAGAAACTCGGACGCCACCTCAGCGAAGACTGCTTCGGCATCGCGGTGACGCTGGGCATCGAAAAGATGATGGCGCAGATGACCATCGATCAAGAAGGCGCGATCGCGGTGTTCGAATCGATGGGTTACCGCGCCGAAGCGTTGCTGCGCGATCACGTGAAGGATCGCGACGGCAAGACGCACGACATCGCGATCCTCTCGCACGACGTCTCGGGCGTCGCCTCTCGCATCGAGGCGTACGGGCTCTCCGAAGCGCTCGAAGGCTGATGTTTTCGCTCGTCGGCCGCACGGCGCTCGTCACGGGTGCGTCGAGCGGGCTCGGCGCACACTTCGCGCGCGTGCTGCACGATGCGGGCGCGACCGTCGTCCTCGCGGCTCGCCGAACCGATCGAATGGAAGCGCTCGCGACGGAACTCGGCTCGCGCGCGCATACGGTCGCGATGGACGTCGCGGACGAAGCCTCGATTCTCTCGGCGTTCGAACGGATCGATGCGAGCGCCGGCACCTGCGATATCGTGGTCAACAATGCCGGCATCAGCGGCGGACGATTCGCGCTCAAGCTCGAGACGGACGAGTGGGACCGCGTGCTCGACGTCAACTTGCGCGCACCGTTCATCGTCGCGCGGGAAGCCGGCAAACGGCTCGCGGCCGCGAAACGGCCCGGCACCATCATCAACATCAGCTCGGTGCTCGGCCTGCGCGGTTCGCCGCAAGTCTCGGCCTACATGGCCAGTAAAGCCGGGCTCATCCATCTCACGCACGCGCTCGCGGTAGAATTCGCCCGCTACCACATTCGCGTCAACGCGATCGCGCCCGGATACTTCAAGACCGAAATTTCGACCGAGTTTCTCGATAGCGAGCACGGCGCAGCACTCGTCGCGCGCATCCCCCAGGGCGCGATCGGCGCGCTCGAGGCGTTGACCGGCCCGCTCCTGTTGCTCGCAAGCGACGCAGGAGCGTACATGACGGGCAGCGTCGTCGTAGTCGACGGCGGGCTGTCGGTGAACAGTCTCTGATGGCCGTTGCGAAGCGGACCTTCGCCGACGTCGCCGCCATGGAAGCGGCGATGACATACGGGGAGTCGCTCTCGAGCGGCTGGCGTACGGTCGATCAGGCCACGATCGACGCGTTCGCGGAAGCGACGGGCGACCGGCAGTGGATCCACGTCGATGCCGCACGCGCTGCCGCGGAATCGCCGTTCGGCACGACGATCGCGCACGGTTTTCTCAGCTTGAGCTTGCTCTCGGCGATGATCGCGGAAACGTTCGCGATCGACTCCGCCGTCTTGACGATCAACTACGGTTTCGATCGCGTCCGCTTCATCGCGCCGGTCCCGGTCGACGCGCGCGTGCGCGCGACGTTCGCACTGGCGAACGTCACGCGCGGTGGCGGCGGAACCCGCGTGACGTGGGACGTCGCGATGGAGATCGCGGGGAGCGCGAAACCTGCGCTCGCGGCGCAGTGGATCGCGCTCGTCGTCGAAGGCGGCTAGGCGCTACTTCTTTTCCGCGCTGAACATACCGCGAAGCGATTCGACGTTCGAACGTACGCGATCGGTCGCGATATCGAAGATCTGCGCCTGCGACTTCTGCGCGGCTTCGGCCATTTCGCGCATCCCATCGAGCGTGCGCGAGAGTGAGCCTTGGATCAAGTCGCGCTCTTTGCCGGCGAGATCGCCGAGGCTATCGCCCGGCTTCCGCGCCGTGAGCGCGTCGCGGAGTTGATCGAGCGACGACTTGAGCAATTCGGCCTGTTTCGTCGTGATCGTCTGCGCACTACCGAGGGCGACCGACGTGGCCTTTGCGACCGCATCGATATCTTCGTGACGCGCTTCGACGTATGCATCCATGTCGAAACGCGGCAGCGATGCGCCCTTGAACATGTCGCGAATGCGGTCGGCGGCGCTGGACATCGCGACGCTCGTGGTGCGCGTCGCGCTCTGGAACGCTTCGCCGCTCTTTTCGGTCGCCGTCGTGTAAGCGTTGGTCGAAGTCTTCATCGCTTCCGCGACGGATTCGGTCGGCGAATTCTTAATTGTGTACTCGTCCATGGGTCCAAGTCTCCTTACATGAGCGACGGGAGGGGTGCCGTGGTCGCTCTGGCCAGCGCTTCCGTTCGTACCGGGACGAACCTTCGCGCCGAGGGCGGCTCGTAAGACGGCGCCTGCGTCGGTGACCGCTTTGCGGCTCTGATCGAGCATACCCGAATAGTTGAAGAATCCGTGGATCATGCCGGGATAGCTTTCGAACGTCGTCGGCACGCCCGCCGCACGAAGTTTCTGCGCGTACGCTTCTGCCTCGTCGTAGAGCGGGTCGCACTCGGCGACGAGAACGTGCGCCGGGGGGAGATTTTCGTGCGTGACGGCGTGCAACACGCGATGCCGCACGTCGTGTTCGTGGCCCGCGGGAACGTACTGCTCGTTGAACCAGAGGCACAGTTCCGTCGTGAGCAGATGGCCGTCGCCGTACGCAACGTACGAACCACGCGTGATATCGCCGTCGGTCGTCGGATAGATGAGGAGTTGGAAGGCGATCGCGGGGCCGCCTTCGTCGCGTGCGCGAAGCGCGACGCCGGCAGCGAGATTGCCGCCCGCGCTATCGCCGCCAACGGCGAGTCGCGACGGATCGACGCCGAGCGACGCAGCGTGATCCGCGATCCAGCGCGTCGCGGCGAAACAATCTTCGAAGCCCGCGGGAAACGGGTGCTCGGGCGCGAGCCGGTAATCGACCGAAACCACGACGCATCCGCTCGCGTTGGCAAGCGCACGTAGCGTCGCGTCGTAACCGGCGATCGAACCGATCGTGAATCCGCCGCCGTGATAGTAAACGAGGACCGGGAACGGCGCATCGCCGTCGGGCATGTAGACGCGCGCGGGAATCTCGCCCGCGGGTCCGGGAATGCGGACGTCGCGAACGCCCGCGACCGCCTGCGGCGCGCCGGCGAAGCGCACGTTCATCAATTCCGAGGCTTCGCGTGCGGCGGCGAGCGGAACGTCCCAGATGGGCGGCCGCCCGAGCGACGCGAGAAAATCGAGCAGCGACTTCGCTTGCGGATCGAGCATGACGGCGACGACTCCTACGCGCTAGCCTTCAATTGATGTAGCCATATTTTGTTACCGTCGGGATCGGCAAAACCGGAGATCCAGCAGATGGGCGTCTCGAACGGCTCGCTCGAAGCGACGCCTTTCGTTTCAAGACGGGCGCGCGATGCAGCCATGTCGTCGACTTCGAGGGCGAGCGATTGTGCGGACCCCGCCGTTCCGACTTGCTCGAAGTTGCCGACGCCGAACGTCGCGCCGCCGACCTCGAATTCCACCCAATACGGCATGCTGTGGCCCACCTGGGACAAGCCTACCGTTTCGGTATAAAACGCGACGGCGCGCGGCACGTCGGTCACGGGATACATGATGAACGCGATCGATCGTACGGTCATGCGGCGAGCCTTCTGCCACACGGTGCGGCGCCCTTTACCGATAGCACCCACGGACGAGGACCGAGCGAACGTGATTTCCGTCGGCGTCATATCGGCACATCTGCGAACGTCTACCATTTACGAAAGGGTATCCGTCCATGAAAGCCGTCGTTTGGAAATCGAAGAACACCGTTGCGGTCGAGAACGTCGAGGAGCCGAAGATCGCCGAAGAAACCGACGCCATCCTGCGTCTGA
>JAABUX010008057.1_pt1 | contig 12227 bp, 19 predicted proteins | sample 5561851 | NCBI WGS metagenome assembly JAABUX01 (sample SAMN10711883, study PRJNA513361) | rock metagenome | isolation source: Antarctica rocks | place: Antarctica: Victoria Land, Richard Nunatak red sandstone | collected 2016-01-03 | reverse complement strand
CAGGAACACTGTATCTACTGGATCGCTATCACTATTATTCTATTACCATATTATCATCTAAATCAGACTCGGACGCCCACATCAAAGCAGATTCATATACCAAGGTGTGCTTTCAGCTACCCCATGAGAGCTCTAGAGACAGATACTCGGCGCGGACCGACATTGCCAGCAAGCAGGGCAGCATTGTGCTGCACGGTAGGCACAGACGCGAGCCAAGGCTTTTGCCTGGCATGCTACGGCTGGGCGGCCTCCTCGTTTGCAATGTACTTCCTCGGTGCACGGTGCAGCCGCACACCGCCCATATCATCTACAAGATCATGGCCGCTGAGGGCGCGCCTTGAGGGTGGCCGGCAGCGGGCCGGGGTGCTCCGGGAAAGCGAAGCCCTGCTGGCTGGCGGAGCGCTTGACCGGGCTGCCCGCCGCGTGCGGGATGGAGAAGTCCGACGCCAGGCTCTCGGAGCGCCGCGACAGGCGGTCGCCGCTCTCAGCGCGCAGGAACGACGCCGACTGGGAGCAAACTCACAAGGTAAGCGTGTTGTTTGTTGCTACTTGGAGGCTATTTACTCTAACCTCGATTCCAGATTCACTCGTTTCCATGTTTGACACAAATTGGTATGATGTTTGATTGTCACCTGGCGCCGCTGCGCTGCCAGCGCCGCCGACAGCTTGGGCGACAACATGTCGTCCGCCGATGTCGAGCGCCGCGACTGCGGGGCGCACCGGTCCTGAGGTCGGCGCTGGGCCTCATGGGCCATCCACACCAGCTTAGAGGTTCGCAAGCACGGGCGCCGACTTCAGCGGAGTAGCAACAATTCACGTGGGGTTATGAGACATGGCCTGACGGCAGCTTGCGCCCCTGCTGCGGACCGACTTACGAGCAAGGCTCAGAATCAACAGCACGTTGTGCAGCAAGTCAATGAGGAGCGCTCACCACCGGGAACTGCGTCACGTTCTTGACGATCGTGTTGAGCATCTGCAGCAGCGCGTTGCGGGCGGTGCGCTGGATGTCCGGTGAGTCGCTGCTGATGGCCATGTTGAACACCGTCCGCACGGCCTGTGACAGCAGCAGGGCAGGCTCTGAGAACAAATTTTCTGAGAAGAAGAGGACAGGCCGAAGGCTGCAGCAGAACGTGTCGAGGTTAGGTCATTGCCGTTCTCATTTCGATGGTATGCAAGGAGCATTGCATGAAGCACGGCCCGTGGGTTTGAGCACCACGCGCTGCTGGCGTAAACAGTGGGCGGGACGACGCCCTTCACTATCGACCGGAGTAATTCCACGTGCAGGACGCTGCAGGACTGATAGGCGGGGATCGGCCACTCCAACATGCGGCGCTGACCTGCACGAGGCAGTCGCCGTGCACGCGGAAGTGCTCCGCCGTCGTGATGGTCAGCAGCGTCTTGATCACCGTCAGCTGCACGTCCGGGCTGGCGCTCTCGCCGCACTTGGCTACCAGCTGCACCACCTGCCGTCGCCGCGGGAGGACAGGTTGTAGGTTCAAGCAAGGTATACGCGTGTGTCTTGGCACCCAGCAAGGCCCAGCCACTGGTCATATTGGCAGGACAACTAACAACCCTCGCCGAGAGCGGTCTGGATCGTAGCGTACGTGTTTCACCGTGACCACAGGGTTTGGCAGATTGCGGGGATGCTGAACTAAAGAAGCTGCACACTCACATTCCAGGGTGCAGCAAGGGCGCGCTGTGTGCGGAGGCACGCGCCTGCGCGACGGTGGTCTGGTCGTTGAGCCGCCCCGACCGCGTGTTCTCGTCCTGCAGGTAGCTGTACGCCACCAGCTTGTGCAGGCACGCCAGCGCCGTGTCCACCACCCGCGGCAGGTCCGACATGCACCTGCGAAATGACTTGCTCTTTTTGAAGCAGAATTGAATATTTTCAGCAGTGTTTTTTTTCCGTGCCGCTGCTTCGCTGCTTCTCCAGCAGAATGGTATATTGCAAATTGATCAACACTTACCCAACAGGTTTCCAGCCAATTTTGGGTGAGCTACTTCCTACTTGCAGAAAACTAGCCTTGTACCGCTACGCTGAGAAAGCAAAGGGTTAAATACTGCTTAAACTCATTTACGACTGCGGGGCGCTCGTCGCCATGCTCATGTCATCGAGCTGCTTGCGTGCGCCATCGCGTGCCCGTCAGGTCGGATCAGCAGAAGAGCCTTTCATACGTGTGCTTACACGCTGCCCAGGTGCTGTTTCGATGCAGTGACAGCATATGTCGCTGCTGTGGTGTGGCATCGCGGTGCCAAACCCGTCGGGTCGAAGGCGCAGCCTTTCGAACGTGTTCTGACACGCTGCCTCAAATGCTGTGATCAAATGGAGTGACGCCGCAAAACGCATGACAAGAGCGGCTTGATCTGGTGCCCCAGCGCTGGTGCTCACCCCATGCGCAGCGGCTCCAGCAGCCACGCCGCCGTGGGCTTGTCCAGCGGCGCCGACACGCGGCCCTCGGTGTCCCGCAGCTTGTCTGCGCGCATCATGTCCGTGATCGGCATCAGGTGGTGTGCATGCGGCTCGCAGCAGGTGTGGGTGCACTGTGCGGCATGCATGCCACTCCAGGGCGCTGCCAGGCTGCCGGCGTGAATGCGTGGCAAGAGTCCATCACGACAATCATGCAAGGTGACGCTGTGCGCAGTGGATGCAGCAGTCAAGGGACAGGGACGCCTGATGGGACATGGCAAGTGGTGGGGGGGAGGGGTGATCACCGAGCAGCGGTTTACAGGACGCCCGCAGAGCACGTCCATCCTCCGTCCTCGCGGACGACTCATTATACAGCTTCGTGAGCGCGCCGTCGATGAAGCGCTCGAAGGCTGTGTCGACGCCGCGGGTGCTCGGCTGGATCGTGTCGGGCAGCGATGGGTCCCCACTGTCACCAAAGAGGGCCAACCCGAAGGGAGCCATTTGGCCCGTGAAGTCTTAGCGGACGATCATCTAAAGCGCTAACGCATTGCGATCATGTTTAATCGAAGCACCGTCGGCTTCCCCGTGCTGATGTGCGGGAGCATCTTGTGTCGAGTCAAAGGGGCCGAAGGCAGCCATGGCGCATTGATCGTGCTTGCACTGATTTGATGGGCTTGCAAGCATTCTAATGCAGTCAATTGGCGCTCTCCGACGGTGAGATGGCGCTGCTGTCCCATGCATGCCGTGTTGGCCGTGACAGCCATGCTGGCCCTGTCCTGCTCCGCCGCCGCGCGTAGGATCAGCCCGGCCGCGCCGACGTTGCGAGCGGCTCTCAACACCGGAGGACACGCACAGCGCGGTGCACTGCTGTCCCAGGCACCGCCGCTGCAGCGCACGCCATGCGCGTGGCTGCGCCCGTGCACGGCGGTGGCAGCCGGCGGTCGCAGCCTCACAGCAGCGCTGTCCGGTCGGCCAGCCCCTCTGCTCCACCGCCTGAGAGGCACTCAAGCCTGGGCGAACACCGCAACAGTCACCCTGCCTGCCAGTAGGCGACAAGACCCCAGATGGCGTTCTGCACAGCTGGTGCACTCGAGCAGCAACCGGCCAGATCCCGACAGCGCGGCTGTCTCACCGATCGCGCAAAGCAGCGCGTCAGCAGGCTCACCGGACGGTGCAGGCCCGACAGACGCAGAACGCGGCCGCACCGCCCGGGACGTGCTGACGATCGTGGCCGGCGGGAAACTCGCAGACCCCGAGCTGGTGAGTCGTGAGTTCCACCGCACAGCGCGTCACTGCATGCTTTGTGGTTCAGACCGAACACAACCTGGCCATCAAATCAGCAGTCGCTTGCACCCACCATCGGGTACTGAATGCATGTCTGGAGTGGCTACAGCACAGGCTGACCCACTGGGCATGGCATGCAAGATACCGTTACACTGTCGAAGCGGTCGGTCACGTTGCACGCGGGCTGAGCGCGCGGCTGCTCCCCAGGACAGGAGCATCCGCGGGGCGCTGGTGTGGGTGCCCGAACCGCCGCCGCCGCCCCCCGCCTGGGCCGTGCTGTGCGCCGGCGTGGAGGTCGCGGGACCCGCTGCACTGCGCTGGGCTGGCGGCGCCGGCGCGTGCCTGACGTCGAGGGCGCGGCGGGTGAGCCGTCTCTGGCGCTTCCCTCCCGATCAGACCGATTCAGTGGCGCGTCCGTGCCGCTGCATTGAGGCCTCAGCAACCCGGCTGTGCATGATATGTATGTTTTCCAGAGCGCCTGGGTTTTGGGCGCACAGCGCTTGCTGAGGTGCACCTTTGGATAGCGAGTGTGGTGTGCATGTCATGGTATACAACCACAGCTGCACACTGGCCATCGTGATTGCATAGCAAATTAGTTGTGCAGGCATCTGTTGTGGCAACTGTTGCACAAAAGGCTGTCTCGCAGCCAGCTCCTTGTTGGTGCAGCGGCGAGGTGTCAGCTGACGAGCACGAAGACCGGCAGGCGGTTCACGGCGCGGTCGCTCAACCGCTTCATGGTCGCCTTGTTCAGGAGCATCCACCAGGGTCTTGCAGCTCGGGATCACAAGGTGCCACCATCGTATAGCCGCTATGTGCGGTAAATTGCCTTCAAGGAGCATCGGTTGAGCAGCAAAGATGTCGTGGACTAAGGCAGGACCGCGAGGCAGTGTCCTCTCATGTGAGAGCCATCAAGCTGCCTCTGAGCAGGTTTGAGGGGGCGCAAAGCAGGCTTTTGCCCACGGGGTCTGGCGAACACTGCTTGGTTTGCTGTCACTTGCTGTCAGGTTAGGATCCATCGGACGACGCATGCCCATGCCCCGGCGTCGCGTCGCCACTTCCCGCCCCGGCTGCATGCCTGCAGGTAGCGCTGGACCGCTTCGACCTGTTTCACGGTCATCTGTTCCTTCCCCACGGGGGCAGCGGCGGCGGCGGCAGCAAGACCCTGGGCCTGCTGTTCCACGCCGCGGAGTACCCGGCGCGCTGCGCGGCGTTCCCGTACCACCTGGGGTACTGCCAGGCCAACAGCACGCTGGAGTTCGAGGAGAGGGCCATGGACCTGCGAAACATCGTGTACTATCAGGCACGGCTCCGAACGCAAGCCCTCGCCAAAAGGTCAGGCCTAACAGCAGGTCTGGCTTGCTCATTTGTCCCACCATTGCAGCCCTCGCCGCTTGAGGTTCGTATTACAAAGTGCAGAAGAACCCTTGGCTTTTTAGGTAATCCACGGGCCCAAGACACTTCAGTTGGCGTGTGTGCACAGCGTTCAGGGCTGGCAGGGCTCGAGCGCGGTCAGGATTCAACATAGGTCAATGCCATGTTTGCTGCTGTATTGGCACCTATAGCTTTGGCATGCTGCAGCGTGGGCTCAGTTGTGGGCCAAAGTCTGCATAGCCAGCGCGTAAGGCCTGCGCTCGTGTGTGGAGGCCCTGCTGGCAATGGGAGACAAAGCACACAGTACAAGGACATCGGTCGGCATTGGCCCTCACTGCGGCCTGTCTCAATCTAGGATTGAGGGCGCACTATCCATAACGGCTTCTGCAGCAAGGTATTGGTTGAGGTTCGCTGGTGTCAAAGTGAGGACCGGTCTGCAGGGAGCCCTGGTGGCGGTGGATGTTGGGACGGCCAGCTTTCTGCACGGGCGCCTGCTAATGCCGGGTCTCGAGCCGGTGCGCACGGTGCTGGAGAGCGACCTTGGGTCGAGGCTCGTCGATGTGAACTACTTTGACAGCTTGAAGGGCCGCAGGCCGACGCAGCGTCTGTTCATATGCCGATGACAGGACGAAAGCGAAGGCATGGTTGGCTGTGGCTCTCTTTCAATATTGCTTTAGAGCAGCGAAGGTCGGTCCAGAAGGCGTCGACTTACACAGCACGAGTGTGAGCCCAGAAACACGGTCTCTCAGGTCTGCCGTTGGCTCACACGAGCTGCGGGGTCAAATCACGGCAAACTCGCTCACACACATCACATCGACTCGTCATACATCTCTTGCCAAGCTCAAGTTTGTTTGGCGGCTGATCCCAAACAGTGCACGCAATGCGATGCTTGCCTTTGCGCGCACGCTTCTAAGCTACACTGATGCCGGCTACCAGAAGGACGTAGCCTTGGCATACTGCTGTACAAATATTCAAAAGCTGACGCTGCTCGCTCCCGACTCTCTCCGCGCTGATGGCTGGCTCGCGTTCCTGGCACTGCTTCGCGAAGTGCCGGAATGGTGGCGGCAACCAGGGGGCTGTCCCGTCCACATGCTCTCTCATACGTGTCCTCTCAAGTCGCCGTTGACTCGCTCACTGTCCACCCAGGCGCACGCGGTAGCTCATGCCGGACTGCTGTCGACCGCCCTCCCCTGCAGATGCTTAAGCATATCAAAGACAGCGTTTGCCGCAAGGATAACGCACGGTCCAGCGAAGCGTCGCCTGGCATGCTGGTGCGGGGGTTGCAGCGACGACCGGACCAAGCTTGGGCATACGAAACCCTGCGTGTTGGACTGTTTGCTCGCGGAGAGCGTCGCCGCGGAGTTTGCCAGACAGCGGGTGCGGCCGAGACGTCTCACCTAGCGAAGCCTTGGCGTCCGCATACGGACTGCTGTTGTGTGTCACCGAATAGAAGAGACCGTAGCCGAAGCTGCTGCCTGCCACGACCAGGGCCAGGGACGAGTAGTTCCTGACAATCGCGCTTGCGAGGCCCATGGCGGCAGCTTGGCGACGACGGACGTTAGATATTGGGAGACGAGATCTTTGTGGTCGCCAAAAGCAGGGTCTGGTCCTGGTCGAAGCGAGCCCTGATTTCAAAGCCTGCCGAGCTGACACCGTCCAGCCCGTTTAGAATTGTTGCAGCCTGCAGCTGCGTTGCGTGTCAGACTGCTCGTCAACCTTGTATAATGACCTCCAACAAGCTGTCCTACGAAGAAGAGCGCGCTCTGATCATGGAGCGCAATCAGCGAAAGCTAGGTGGGCTGGCTGTTGCCGCACTGCTCGTTGTCCTCTACTGCTCAGCCCTCCCGTGCCCTCCTCGACCGCCCGCGGGATGGCATTATTGCGAACAGTGGCTATCAGTCGGCTCTTGAACAGCCTTGCTTGTGATATTGGCTGATGGTCTCATTTCACTCCGCCCCCTCCCCTCTCGGGGGCATCTCCAAGCGGACATGGCGCATCACATCACGTCTGTGCTTCACATGTTCACCGAGCCTCTGCCTGTGCAGCCGAGCTGGGCATCGCAAGCGCCAGTCAGGAGCTGCAGGCCGCGTGCCAGACGACCTCCGCGTCGTCCCGGCAGCGCTCCACGCCGAGGGTGCGGTCTTGTGTTGTCTCACTGGAAGGCAGTCAAGCTCAGTATCGGCACTGTACTGCATCCGCGTGGGCGAGCATGAGCCTCTGGTCCGGGCGCCTTCAGCGGCCAGAGCGAAGATTCGCTGTGGTTACGGCACAAGCAGGTTTGCTGCAGCGGGTATGCTTCCAGAGGAAGCTACAGCATGGCGCTGGACAAACCACGGACGAGGGCATGCCGGGAGCGGTGACTGGCAGTGCTACACAGCCGCTTCCCTGCTGCCGGACGTCCTCAGCCTGTGAATGTCCTGCAGAAGGGTGCCGGGGTCGCAGCCACGATGCGGACATCGCGGCGGGTCCGCGGCGCCGCGCCCGCGTCGAGCGGCCTGACCGACGACTTCCGCGAGCCCAGCGACGGTGAACACGCCCCCGCCGCAAGACCTGCCTGCGGCACCCAGCAGATATCGCCACAGGTCTTTGCACAGGAGCTATGCCTTCCTTGCCTGGGCTGGCTTTGCTTATGCATTGTAGCAACACCCGATGAGCCCTCGTATGCTTCAGAATCCGATGAGCCCTATGTGATCAGCGGCGAGTCTAGTTACGGGCGATGCTTGAGCTTATGGCTAGGATCGAACAGCTGAGCTCGAATCCTAAGCATTCAGGGCGCCGGGAGTTGCTGGAGGACGTGACGGGCGGCGGGCGGGAGGGCGGCGGGGAGGGGTGGCGGGCGTACCTGGCCGCCAACCGCTGCGGCAGCAAGGCGCGCGGCTCCGTGTACGACACCGTCGCCGGCATATGCTGCCACTTCTGCCGCCAGGTGCGCTTGCGGGGCGCTCACACGGCAGCGCATCGGCAGCATGATTTCAGACCAGGCCATGGAAACAGCAGTGGAGTATGCGGGGCCGTGAACGACTGCGCAAGCTTGCCTGATGAAGCTGTATACTTGGCGGCTCTTGACACGCGCATGCTGTGCTGCGGCGAGCAGAAGAAACTGTGCGGCGAGCCGGACTGCCCGCGCTGCGAGGCGCGCGATCAGGGGAAGCAGTGCATCGGTATGCCTGCCTCCCCGACTTTCTATCGCTGAGGGTGCTAGGCAGTGTTTCGCCCCGATGAGTATCTTCCCCTGTGCACGTCACCATGGGGGTTGACTCGTGTACAATGCGTCTGAGCCTGACACATGCAGACGTCCAAGTCCAATTCTGCCCATGTGCTGGCCGGCCGGCAGGCAAGTCGGAGTGCAGCAAGTGCGGCAGCGGGACGGGGCGCTTCTGCCGCGCGTGCCTGGCGGTCCGCTACGGCCAGGACCTTGCCGATGTGCGCGCCGCCATGGCCGCGGGCGCCTGGCTGTGCCCGCACTGCTACGAGGCGGAGCATCCGGACGAGGTGAGGATGACCGTGTATCTCTTTCCTTACTCACATGTCGTCACTGAGGTGATCGCCACGGTCGATAGGGCTGAGTACTGTGCTCAGCAAGTCGCTTCGCGACCAGAACTAGCATGCCACTGTCTGCTTGCGGTGCGTTTTGGCAGCAACCCGACCGGTAGCCGAACATGACATCTACAACCGTCCTGCGCAGGGGTGGATCTGCAACTCGAGCATCTGCATGACGCGGCGCGGACTGATGCCGACGGGCATCGCCATCTTCAAGGCGCAGGTCGGCACACGTTGTCACAAACACTGGCACCCTGACAAAGCGTGACGCGGGTTGGCTCGAGCTCGCACAGTCCTGCGTCATACCACCAGCACTGCTGGGCATCCTTACAATGCGTGCCCGAGAGTGCAGCTGGTATTCATGTGGTGTGCGCCCGTGGGCACGCCGGCACATGCCGCAGCGCCGAGCATGCGTGCTGCCGGCTGTTTCGCAGGCGAAAGGGTTCCCGTCGGTGGCACACTGGGTGCAGGCGAAGCTGCTGGCGGGCTCCGGCAAGGGGCGGGGCGACGCAGCCGCGGACGGCGCATCCTCCGCTGTGCCCTCCGCACCCGAAGGTGCATTCACTTGCGGATGTTTCACCTACTGCGGCACGGGTACCTCCCACTTTGATGCAGGCCGACAGAAGCGGTTTTGTCGTTTATTCAGCCGAAGCAGCTGAGCGCTGCCAATTGATGTGCTTGTGGGCTGGTAGCAACAGCACGGTGTGAGGCTGTGTCACTTTGGGACCGAGACCACACCCCTACCGTGCGGACTTGAGCTTGTGTGTGTCATTTCGTGGCAGCGCGGCATTGCGTCTGAGTGCGGGGCCTCCCGTCCTGTCCTTTACAACATCTCTTCTTTACACCTCAGTCACATTCCTCGTGCAGACCCGGCCGGTGGAGCGCTGCCTCAAGACACGACGGGCGCGGATCAGGCCACGTGCAACACCCGCCAGCCGCCGGCGCTGGCAATCGAGGAGCCAGCCCTCGCCGCGGTGAGTGCCGTGGCCGACAACAGCGCGGAGAATAATGTGCCAGCCGCGGACAGCACAGCAGCTGACGCGGACAGCAGTGCAGCTGAGCTGCATGAAGATAACGAGGCCGCCGTGGAGGCGGCGCGAAAGAAAGCCAATGCAAAGGTGCGGAACTTTGATCACTGCAGCAAGTAGCAAGCTTGATCATGCATTTGCCAACGACCTAGCGAGCACTGATGTGGTGCACACCCATGGTGATGCCGTTGACAGAATATACACTTCCTGTGCTGATGCGGCCCCAGGCATCTTGTGACCACAGGGCTTTGGTCGACTTCAAGAGTCCTCACCAGTGCCCTATCATGTGCATTGAACAGCTCGAGACGCTGATATGAATGTGCGCAAGCATCCCCAGCAGTCACAAACCGACTGCGCTGCCCAGGGCAAGGATGCTCGACGGGCAGCTTCCAAGAACGCTGCATCTCGTGGGGACGTCATGCTCCCGGCTGCGGGCACCGCGAAGGCCACGGAAGAGGAAGAGGACCTCCCGTTGGCGGCGCGCCGCAGCGGCCGCCACCAGCCCAAGAAAACGTGGGACAGCCCCGAGTGCCCCGCCGCCCGCGCATACACCAACAAGCGCGCGGGCAAGCGCGTCATGGCGCCTCGGCCGGCCGTTGCATAGCTGGGTGGAAGCATGGCCGCGGCAGGAGCGTGGCTGCCGAGGACGAAGGACCGCTCAGCGTCGGGGCGACAGGCTGCTCTACGTTCCAAACGGTTGGACCAGACGATAGTGCGGTGTCCGGCAGCAGTGCGTTGGCCTACGAGGTGTGGACGATGGCCACATGATGCGGCCACAGCCTTGATCCGTGGGGGGCCGGAGGCGGCGTAATTGTGTCGTTTCACAGACATATTTCGGTAATTCGTTTGGTCATGAGTCTCGCTGGAGTCGATGTTCGTTCAAATGAGATCACAACAGCACGACCCGATTTTCTTTAAAGCTCGACCAGTTGAGTGTCGGACAGAGCTACGATGACCTCATGCATGCGGCTCCCGCCTTTCCTCCTCCGTGGCACTACATGCGAGGGACCCCTGCCGGACCGCAGTACAGATCTCTGGAGCGAGAAGATCACAAGCCCCTACGCGCTCGTGAGATGCTGCGGTCACACAGCTCACCCCGACGGCAATGGAGCCCGCGAAGGACTCTGCGAGCGACTGGTACAGACCGAGCCACGGCTGGTCATCAATATTGCTGAGTGCATGTCTGGGCGGCGCCCTCACCTGGCTCGCCTTGGCCGCGCGCGGCAAGGTGGAGCCGCACACGGGGTGGCGTCAGTCCGTGCGCGCCCTGGCGTCCACCCGCGGCTCCTGCACAGCTCAGCCCTGGCCTTCGCGCTTGCGGTACGTGTGCGTTCGCTCACAGGGACTCGGCATCCGTGTGTATGTCCAGATCTGGTGTTTTCGTGTACACAAGCACACTCCCTCACCAGGCCATGCTGAAAGGATGTCAGTAGACACCGAGCTGCACGGTAAATATCCGTTTTGATCCACACCTGAGTGGAGCATGTCATTGTTGCACCCTGCTGGGCGCCTTGCTGCTTCGCATTGCCTGAGTGCATCGCGAAACGTCTCGCTCAGGGTTCGTGAGCAGGCATGAGGCGCTGCCTGCCGGCCGCTACGCCTATCCCCACTGCAACACGCTTTCCGTCGGCCGTGACAGGGCAGACCCGGCCGGTGCGGACCTCACGAACGCGACCGCGCTAGTGCCGGCCGCCAAGGCGGCCACGGCCGCCGGCTGGAGCCAGGACGGGGAGGATCTGCACGCGTATAACACATACTTCTACGGACTGCGCGATGGGATATTCCTGGAGATGGGCGCCCTGGACGGTGCGCACATCATCGGACCTCTCGTTGATGCTGTCTTGGGTCATGCGAGGCCGCACAAGACTGCAATAGCCCAGATTCTCCTGTCGCTCAGCGGTGATCGATGCTGCCGCTTTACGCGGGTCATGCCCTGTGGACTTTTCTGAGCATCCTGGCCCACTTCTGCCTGCACCCTGCGCCAGACTTGTTCAGCGCTCTTGCACACATGGGCCGCCGCCACCATGCACTACGAGCTCTTGTGGTCCCAGATCTCCATGTGCAATCCCCACTGCAGCTTCCGGTTGTGCAGGGCGTATATTCTCAAACACGCAGCTCTTCGAGACGTTCATGGGGTGGAAGGTATGCTATCTGTCGGTCGACAAAGTATTCCCATGCCCTAAGCTGATCTCGGCTTGATCGCGTCTGCACAGACGCTGTCAGCTTGGCGTGAAAGCAAAGCAGCTGCAGCTGTGGCCACTGCTAATCAGCCAGGTGCTGCTCTGCGCAGGGTGTGCTCGTCGAGCCCAGCCCTGTGAATTTTGAGCACCTCGTCATCAACAGGCCAAATTCTATCCAGGCAAGATTTCTCATCCGTTGTACCTGTCCTCGAGCTGCAGCGCAAGTGCAAGTCTGGGGGACCTGTATCAAAACCCCTTGAACTGTCGTGCCTGCCCCTCAGGTGAATGCAGCCATCTGCAGCACGAACACCATGGTGCATTACGTCGATGCATCAACGGAGACCTCGTTGCAAGCGATCAATGGCATACGTGAGTTCATGTCGGAGAGCTTCAAGAGGACGTGGGCGAGTCATTTTG
>JAABUX010008056.1_pt1 | contig 12229 bp, 13 predicted proteins | sample 5561851 | NCBI WGS metagenome assembly JAABUX01 (sample SAMN10711883, study PRJNA513361) | rock metagenome | isolation source: Antarctica rocks | place: Antarctica: Victoria Land, Richard Nunatak red sandstone | collected 2016-01-03 | reverse complement strand
GTACCGTTTACCTCCTGCCCCATGCCACACATCCAGTCGCGCGTGTCCGTGTTTTGAACGGTGATTGCGCCTTCCACCCCGCCGTTGGACAGGCTCACATTTCCGTCGTTGCTGGCTTTGATGATCTGTCCCAGAGTCATCGAATGCTCGGACACGTCTTTCACGCTGATGCCCTGCGTTGGCGTCCCTCCATCAGTGACGAAGCCGCCATAGGTTTCGGTCCAGGAAAATGTGACCGATTGACTGAGTTGGTTTTGAGAAAACCAAACTACGGGCAATCCACTACTGTCGGAACCGACGCTTTTGTAAACTCGAAGGTTTTTCCCGCGCAAAAACGTCAGGGTGTCGGAATCATTAAGATCTATTGTTACGGAGTACTTATCAACGTCCATAGATACTGCTTTCTGATTGAAAGATGATTACTGCGAACTCGAAGGATCAGCAATCCATTACATGTCATTGTAGAATTTAATTATAAAAGAAAGAATTTGGTAAAGCTCTGTCTTTTTCCTGTTAATTTTGAAACCGTTGCTCTTTTAATGTAAACTTTCCTAAATACAGTACAACGCATTAAAAACTCGGACAAACAACTAATTTAAAAAATTGTTCAGAATGATGCTTAATTACCTTGCTCGCGAACAAGGTTGCTATGGTCCGTTGTTCACTTGCTTCAAGTAAGGGTAATTGCAAGCTCCCTAGGCCTTTTCAGGGCGTGGTTCAGAACCTGCCCTTTTTGGGTTACCCGAGGCGCGCGGAAACCGCCGGCCTGTGAGGGTCGGATTTCGATGGGAAGGGTGTTCTGTGCGGGAGGCGGCTAGTCTCCCCCAGTTAAGCTCGCTGGGGCTGAAGTGGTCCCAGGCCCAACAGGGTGAGCCAATGCGGATGGCCAGAGCTGGTCATTAGTTCCCGTGGGCTTTTGCCAATGCGTTCGGTAGGTCGGCTGCGCATGAAGCGGCAATGGTTCAGAAAGAAGCGCAGCAGGTCCAGGTACGAACCGCCGAGGTGACGGCGCAGGGTGAAGTAGCTGCGCAGCCGCGAGTTGAGGTTCTCCACCAGCGAGCTGCTGCGCGGTGTTTGCGCCATGGCCCGACTCACGGCGTCGAAGAGCACGTGGAACTTGCCGCCCATCTTTGTTCGAAGCCGGTTCCACCCCTGCCAGTATGCGGGCGAGGTGCTGGGCAAGCGGTGCAGCACACACGCCTCGCGGACGAGCGGGTCGGCAATGGCGTGGGTTTCGGCGATGGCGGCCAGCTTGGCGTCGAGCACGCCAGCGAAGGCGAGCAAGGTGTCGCGCTGGTTCTGCAGTGCCACGCGCACCGGGCGGATGCGTCGTGCATCCCCGGGCTCGTGGCGCGCCAGCTCCTCGACGACGAAGTCGAACAGCACTTGCCGGGTGGCTAGGGCTGGACCCGCAAGCGCCAGAACGTCATGGCTCAGCCACTGGAACTCCACGACGCCGCGATGCGAGCTGCGACAGATCAGCGCCAGCCCGACGATCACCTGGCGCGCCCAGATCTTGGTGACAGTCAACGCGAACAGCACCTCATCGTCCGGTGTGGCAGACAGGAAGGCGTCACCCAACGCCGCGACCGCTTTGTGCGTTTGCTGATAGACGAACTTGCGGCTCACCCCGTACCGGGCTGCCAGATCGCTGACCCCGCCTCGGATCGCGCCAGCGCCTGAATGGCCAGGTCTTTACGCTCGCTCCCCGGCAGCCGCGCCGCTGCGCCAGCACATCGATCCATCTCGCACCGCACCTGAAAAGTTCAGGGTGCCGTCACCCGACCCGGCAACGTCAACTCGGCTCGAGGTGTAACCCCCCTTTGAAGTGCGCCCGCGTTCGCTCAGGTGCGGGCACAGCGAGATGAAGCGCTTGCGGATCGGGTGAGGATCAATCATCCAAACGGAGCAACAAACTCCTCAAATAACGGCAATCCGGAAAACGTGCCGATTGCATGCTACTCGATTCGGATATTCCTGGATGAGCCCTAAGAGGCTGTCTCGGAACGGCTTTGGCATGATCGCGTGGGGGCTGGGCGGCCGGGGCAGATCGTGATTTGTCGAGTTTGCGAAGACCTGACGAGCGAGCGATGTGGACCCCGACCACCTGCCGGCATCATAGCCGTGCTGGGCTACGCTATGGAAGCGACCTGACTGACGCCGAGTGGGCCATCCTCGGCCCGTTTCTGCCGCCCGAGGCCCGCTGCGGGCGCAAGCGAGCCCTACCCCATGCGGGAGGTGGTGAACGCCATGTGCTACGTCCTGCGCGGCGGCATCGCATGGCGGCTGATGCCCGATAGCTTCCCGCCCTGGCGCACTGTTTATCGCTGGTTCGCCCGGCTGCGCGACGACGGCACGTGGGAAACGATCAACCATCACCTGGTCATGCGTGACTGTGAGCGGGCCGGGCGGGAGGCCCGCCCGACGGCGGCGGCGATGGACAGCCAGAGCGTGAAGACGACCGAAAGTGGGGGCGTGCGGGGTTACGATGGCGGCAAGAAGATCAAGCGACGCAAGCGGCACGCGCTGGTGGACACGGACGGCCGGGCGCTCAAGCCAGGCCCACGCAGCCGACATCCAGGACCGCGACGGAGCCGGGCCGCTGCTGCGGGCATCGCGCCCACGCTGGCCATTCGTGCAGCTCGCCTACGCCGATGCGGGCTACCAAGGACCTAGAGTTGCGACAGCCAGCCCGATCCGGGTCGAGATCGTCCGCAAGCCAGAAGGGCAGGTCGGCTTCACCGTCCATGCAAGGCTGGGTTGTCGAGCGGTTCTTCGCCTGGATCAACCGCAATTGCCGCCCTGCCAAAAACGTAGAAGCCACGATCGCATCGGCTGAAGCCTTCCTCTATGCCGCCTCTGCTATCCTGCTGCTGCCAAAGCTAGCACGTTGATAAACCGGTTCGAGACGGACACTTAGCATCGAGAGTAAATACCATCAGCAATTCACTAACACGATGTCAAAATCAGAACGATCGAGGAAGGCCATGACACCAACTGAGACGAAGGTTGCACTTGTGACCGGTGCTGCGAACGGCATCGGGGCTGCTATCGCGGAGCAACTGGCGCAGGACGGAATGACTGTTCTGGTTTCTGACCTGAACGAGACCGAGGCTGGCCGCACCGCCGCGCGGCTCCGCGACGGCGGCTTCAGTGCCGAGCCCTTGATGCTGGACGTCTCCAGCGCCGACTCCATCGCTGCAGCTTTCGCTTCGATCAAGGGACGGCATGGCCGTTGCGACGTGGTGGTGAACAATGCGGGAATTGCCAAGACCTTCCCGTTCCTTGAGTTTCCGCTAGAAAACTTCGTGGCGACCATGGCGGTGAACGTCACGGGCACGCTGCTCTGTGCCCAACACGCTGCCCGACTGATGGTGCCGCGCGGCTGGGGGCGGATCATCAATATCGCGTCCGTGGCCGGAATGCGTTCCGTCGGCCGAGGCCGCACGGCCTACGGCACCTCGAAGGCCGCTGTGATCGGGCTGACCCGGCAGATCGCGAGCGAGCTGGCGGAAGCGGGCATCACTGCCAACGCGGTGGCGCCGGGTCCGGTGAATACCCCGCTGACGGAGGTGCTGCATTCCGCCGAGTTCCGCGACGCCTACACCGCAGCGCTGCCGATGAAGCGCTACGGCCGTCCATCCGAAATCGCCGACATCGTCTCGTTCCTGGCGTCCGACCGCGCGGCCTATATCACCGGGGCGACGATCCCGGTCGATGGCGGCTTCATGGCGGCCGGTGCGCTCGGCTGAAACGATATTGCTCGCTACAGGGCCAGCATCTCCCGCACGTCCGCCGGGCTGGCGATCTCCCGCCCAGCGGCGCGGGCTTCCCTGGCCGCCATGGCCACCACCGCCTCGTTGGCCGGGCAGCCAAGCTCCTTGTATGGATAGTCGCCGATCCCCGGGGCGATGTGTCCGCCGCGCTCGGCGGACATGCGGGTGAGCTTCAGCAGGTCGCCGCCTACCACGTTGCTCGACCACTCGATGCGCCGGCCCGGCGGCAGGAAACGCAGGTGCGCCTCCAGCCCATCCTCCGTGCCCGGATGGCCGGTGATGAAGGCGCCGTCGGTCATGTTGAGCAGGAAGTATGCGGGTTCCACCACCAGGCCCATCTCCATCAAGGCCAACGCGCGGCGGGTGAAGCCGATCGACCAGGTGACCATGATCGGCTTGATCCCGGCGGCGGTGAACTCGCGGGCGTAGGTGATCAGCGTGTCCGTGCGGTTGGTGTACACCCGGTCAGCATGCTCGAACCGCCCGTCGGCGTAGATTTCCAGGTTGGTGCTGCCGGTGTCGATCGGCGCGAAATCGGGCTTGGTGGCCGGATCCTTCGCCAAGGTCGTGACGCAGCGGGAGCGCGCCGCCGAGTCGCCATCGTTGGAGAACCAGCCGAGCGTGGGGTGGACCAGGATGTCGCTTTTTGCGCGGATCTTGCGGATGGTCTCCGCATAGGCCTCCACCGAATGCTCGGGCGAGCCGTCCGGCTTCCTGGCATGAAAATGGACGATGCTGGCGCCTGCCTCCCGGCAGCGCGCGGCGGCCTCGGCGATCTCGTCCGGGGTCCAGGGGACGTGGGAGTTCTCGTCCCGCATCGCGTACTCGTTGACCCGTGCCTCGAGGATCATCTTCTTCATGACTTTATCCCTCACGCCAGCTTGCCGGTGTATTTCTCCAGCAGCCCCGACCGCTCGTCGCCGAAGCTGGTCTTCCACTGGGCACGGTAGCCGGAGATGCGCAGCTTCTCGACGAATTCCGCCCGGTCCACGTCATCGAAGACGAGGCCGAAGGTTGAAAGCTGCTGCTTGAGCTGCGCGTTCTCCGCCGCGGTGCTCAACGCCGCGCTCCTGAGGGCGGTGCGGCGCGTGATCGCGTGCTGCATGAACGTTCCTCCGTGATCGGACGCAGTCAGGCCAGGGGGCCGGTGTATTCTTCCAGCAGCGACCACTGCTCGCTGCCGAACCGCTCCTTCCACTTCTGGTAGAAGCCGGCCTTGCTCAGCAGCACCCGGAACGGGGCGGGATCCACGTCGTTGAACACGAGACCCTTGGCCGCCAGCTCGCCCTTGAGCTGGTCGTTTTGCCGGGCAATCTCCACTCGCTGCGCCATTGCCGCATCGTTGATCACGCGGGCGAAGGTCGCCTGCAGATCCGCCGGCATCTGGCCCCAGGCCCGGCGGTTCATCAGAAACCACCAGCCGTCCCACATGTGGTTGGTCAACGAGCAATACTTCTGCACCTCGTACAGCTTGGCCGCCGCGATGATGGCGGGCGGGTTTTCCTGCCCGTCCACCACCTTGGTCTGCAGCGCGGAGTACACCTCGGCGAAGTTGATCCCGGTGGGGGACGCGCCGAGGGATTCGAACAGCGAGGTCCATAGCGCGCTGATCGGCACCCGGATCTTCATGCCCTTCAGGTCGTCAGGCTTGCTGATCGGGTGCGTGCTGGTGGTTACCTGGCGGAAGCCGTTGTCCCAGAGCTTCTCCATCGGGATGAGGCCGACCTTGGTGATTTGCGCCCGCAGCGAGGCGCCCAGCTTGCCATCCAACGCCCGCCACAGCGTGTCGTAATCCTTCCATGCGAAGCCGACGCCCCAGATGGACGCGGTGGGGATCAGAGTGGACAATACGTTCACCCCCGACAGCGTGAAGCATTCCAACGCGCCTGCGCGGAGCTGGGACAGCATGTCCGAATCGCCGCCAAGCTGGTTGTTGGGGAACAGCTGCAGTTCCACCCGGCCGTTGGTCTGTTTCGCCAGCTCCGCCGCTGCGGCGCGACCTTGGACGTTCAAGGGGTGGCTTTCCGGGACGTTGGTGCCCCACTTGAAGGTGAACTCGGCCGCGCGGGCGTGGCGCAGCGGCGCGGCGGCGGCAAGGGCTGCGGTGGCGCCGAAAATCGTGGCCTGGCGACGGGTGATGTTCAGGATGGTTCCTCCTCCTTGTTGTTGTCAGGAAGCGCGGCCCCCGCTCCGGACGGCCACGAAGAAATCCGGCCGTCCGACCTGGCCGCCCTTCAGTGCGACTTCCAGGCCAGCCAGGCCGCCCGCCGGGCCATGGGCTCGGCACAACGGCGCCCCGGGATCGAGCGGCGCGATGGCGGTGAGCGCGTCGATGCCCAGCATGGCGGCGGCGCGGCCCGAGGTGTCGCCGCCGGAGATCACCACCCGGCGCAGCCCGGCGCGCTCGATCACGGTCCTCAGCACCCGCCCCATGCCGGAGCCCATGCGCTCGTTCACCGTGCCAGGGGGCACGCCGCCGCCGGCCAGCGCCGCGTTGAACCGCGCCACCGCCGGATCGTCCGGCCCGGTGGCGGTGAACACCAGCGGGTCCCGCCCCTCGCCCAGCACGCGGAGCGCCGCCTCGGTTGCGCGGCCCAGTTCCCCGTCCCAGGCCGCCTCGTCCACCGCAAGGGCGGCATCGAGCCGGATGCCCTCGAAGCCATGGGCCAGCGCATGGGCGACTTGGTCTGCGGTAGTGGGGGACACCGAGCCGGATACGCAGGCGATGCGGTCGACAGCACCGGGCCGCTCCTGGCTGACATCGGGCGGCAGCAGCCCGCGCTCGCGCCAATAGGCGACCAGCGCTGCCTCGAAGCCCTGCGACCCGAGTCCGAATACGGGCCGGCCACCGCGTTCCCAGATCAGGCGTCCGGCCTCGATCAGCGTTTCACTGTCCAGCACGTCAAGCGAGACAATCTGCGCCCCGGCCTTGAGCACGCTGTCGAGTTGCGCATCGGCAGCTCCGCGCTTGGCGTGGAGGAAGTCGACCAGGCCGCAGCGCCGGGTCGTTTGCCGGGCCAAGTGGCGGTTGAGGTCCGCCTCATCCATTGGCGTGGTCGGATGGCGGGACATGGTCGGGTGGCGGTCCAGCCGGTAGCCGGTATCGCCAGCCAGGGCGAACAGATGGCCGAAGCTCTGGAACCGGCCCATGCCGGGGTCGGCTACCACCATCGGCACCCAGGACGGCTGCAGCAGCTCGATGCCGATCTCCGCCGCCCGGCCGATCGAGCCGACATGGGGCGCCGAATCGAAGGTGGAGCAGACCTTGTAGTGCAGCACCGGCGCTCCCAGCCCGGCGAGCAGCCTGAACACGAAGGGCAGGTGCTCGTCCATCCAATCGGGCGAACGGGAGCGAGCCGTCCCGGCGATGCCGATCGCCCGATAGCCCGCAAAGTCCCGTAAACGTTCGGCCGTGGGTGGCTCCAGGAACAGGACGGTGGGCAGGCCGGCGAAGGCCAGCACCTCCATCGACGCCGACGAACCCGTGAAGTCATCGCCGTAGAAGGTGACGAGCGGTCCGTCTGGCAGCGCCTTCGCGGGCAGGGCCGTGGTCATGCGGCGCCCTCCAAGGCCTGGGACAGCGCCGGCCGCCCCCGCGCGTATTCCGGCAGTGGGATGCCGGAATACGCGGCGTCCCAAGCGTCGCGCAGCGCCTGCACCCCGGCGCCGGGTCCGCCCGGGTGCGCGACGATGCCGCCGCCGGCGGTGACGATCAGGTCGGTGGAGCCGAGGGCGGCGAAGGTGCCCGGCGCCTGCCGCACCGTCTGCCCGGAGGAGAAAACCGGCATGGCCAGGCAGGGCTTGCTCGGGAACATAGGGCTCAAGCATTCGCGCGCGGACCGGATGACGCTCTCGTCGCTTTCCGAGAACTTGTTGGTCAGGCCGTTCACGTGCATGTGGTCCGCCCCCGCCAAGCGCCAGACCTTCTGCCAGGCGACATAGGACCAGCCGAGCAGCGGGTGCCGGGTCAGGGCGCCCCAGCCGTTGCGATGGGCGTGGATCGGCAGCTCCGTCCACCGCGCCAGTTCGGCGAAGGCGACGAGGCCGATCGAGTGGATGCTGGCCATCACGCAGGTGCTGCCCTGCTGCACCAGCAGGTCATGACGGTGGCGCATCTCGTCCAGTTCGCCGGTCAGGTTGAAGGCGTACATCACCTTCTTCCCAGTGCGGTCGGCATGGGCGTTGATCACTCGCATCACCGCGCGCACCCGTTCGTCGAATGGGCAGTGCGGCCCGTCCGCCTGCAACTCGTCGTCCTTGATGAAGTCGATGCCACCCTCGCACAGCGCGGCGACCAGCGACGCCGTCTCGGCCGGGCCGAACCCGACGCTGGGCTTGATGATGGTGCCGATCAGCGGCCGGCGCTCCACGCCCGTCAGGCGACGCGTGCCCTCAATGCCGAAGCGGGGGCCGCCGTAGCGGTCCGCGAAGGATTGCGGCAGGCGGATGTCCTCCACCCGCAGCCCGGTGAACTGCCGCAGCTCGAACAGGTTGCCACCGACCGTCGCCAGCATGTTGGGCAGGGAGGGGCCGAGATTGGCCATGGGCCATGACAGGGTGGCGCGGGCACGGCGCAGCGTCGCGGGGTCGACCGCCGCCGTGGTCGGCAGCGAGGGTCCGGGCACCGTCTCGTCCAGCAACTCCAGCCGCTCGATGCGGGCGGCGGAGCGTTCCTTCAGCTCCGGCGTCTCGCCGGGCACCGGGACGAAGGTGCCGCTGGACTGCTCGCCGGCCATCGCCTCCACGGCGCGGCGCGGGTCGATGCTCGTCTCGACCAGGTAGTCGGCTTCCAGCCTGGCGGGCGGGGTCACGCTCATGCCGCCCGGCAGGACAAGCCGCCATCGACCGGCAGGCTGATGCCCGTGATGTAGGCCGCCTCGTCGCTGGCCAGGAACAGGGCGGCCTTGGCGATGTCCCATGCGGTGCCCATGCGGCCGGTGGGGCAGGCCGCGTCCCGCGCCGCGACCATCGCTGCGGCATCGGCATACTGGCCGGAGATCTGCTGGAAGATCAGCGGGGTGTTCATCAGCCCAGGCATGATGGCGTTCACCCGGATGTTCTGCGCCGCGTACTGGAGTGCAAGGCCCATGGTGAAGTTGTTCACCGCCGCCTTGGCCGCGTAGTACGCGGCGTAGGGATAGCCGGTGTAGCGCACCGCGGCGATGGAAGAGATGTTGACGATCGCCCCCCGCCCTGGCGCAGCATGTGCGGCAGGACGTGCTTGCAGGTCAGGAAGCAGCTGGTGACGTTGAGGTCGAGGGTGCGGTGCCAGGCAGCCTCGTCCAGCTCGATCGGGCCGCCCATGGTGGCGTAGCCGACATTGTTGTGCAGCACGTCGATGCGGCCATGCTCCGCCGCCACCCGGTCGGCCAGCTCGCGCACCTGGTCCGAGTCGGTGACGTCGCAGGTGGCGGCAACCGCGTTGCCGTCCTCGCCGGTGATGATGCCGACGGTCTCCGCCGCCGCCTCAGGCTTGATGTCCACGCACACCACGCGGGCGCCTTCGCGGGCGAACAGCGTGGCGGTCGCCTTGCCGTTGCCCCAGCCCTCGCCCACCGACCCGGCACCGAAGACGATCGCGACCTTGTTGTTCAAACGCTTGCTCATGACGCGCTTCCTTGATTCCGCAAGATGACGACGTGCCCGGTCATAGGAATCCCGTGGAGATGGCGGGTACGAAGATGACGACCAGCAAGCCCAGGATGAGGGCCGCGATGTAGCCGGCGATGGGCCGTACCCCGGCATCAGGATGCACTTTGCTGATGGCGCAGGCGGCGTAGTAGCCGACCCCGAAGGGCGGCGCGAACAAGCCGATGCCCATGGAGAGCACCACCACCATCGCGTAGTGCACCTCGTTCACGCCCACCTGGCGGGCGATCGGGAACATCAGCGGGCCGAACAGCACCACCGCCGGAATGCCCTCCAGCACCGAGCCAAGCACGATGAAGCCCGCTGCCGAGACCAGCAGGAATACCGGCGCCCCGCCGGGCAACGCCCGCATTGCCGCCGCCAGCGTGTTGGAGAAGCCCGATTGCGTCAGCGCCCAGGCCATGCCCGTGGCGGTTCCGATGATCAGCAGGATGGCGCCCGACAACGCCGCGGTATTGATCAGCATCGGCACGAGGCGGTTCAGCGGGAACTGCCGGTAGATCAACAACCCGGCGGCGATCGTATAGGCAATGCCGATGGTGGACACCTCCGTGGCCGTGGCGACGCCCTCGATTACCGCGGCGCGGATCACGAACGGCAGCAGCAACGCCGGGATCGCGACTACGAACGCCCGGCCGATCAGGCGGGCCGAGGGGCGGGACACGCCCGCCATGCCGTCGTTGCGGTAGCGCCACCACACCAGGCCGCAGAGCATGGCGCCCAGCACGACGCCGGGCAGCAGGCCCCCGGTGAACAGCGCGGAGATGGACACGCCAGTGACCGAGCCGATGGTGATCAGCACGATGGAGGGTGGGATGGTTTCGGTCTGCGCTCCCGTGGCGGACAACAAGGCTACCAAGTCACCCTCCTTGGCGCCGCGCGCCTTCATCTCGGGAAACAGCACCGGGGCCACCGCCGCCATGTCGGCTGCCTTGGAACCCGAGATGCCGGAGACGAGGTACATGGCGCCGACCAGTACGTAGGATAGGCCGCCCCGCACGTGGCCGAGAAGGCTGGCGAGGAAGCCGACCATGGCTCGGGCCATGCCGGTCATCTCGATCAGCAATCCTAGAAACACGAAGAGCGGAACGGCGAGCAGGATGATGTGGCTCACGCCCTCGTCCATGCGGCCGACCAGCACTAGGGTCGGGAGATGCGTGGTCAGCACGAGGTAGCCGAAGGTGGCGGAGCCGAAGGCGAAGGCGATGGGCACGCCGGCGAACACCAGCGCGGCGACCACCAGAACGAAGAACAGCAGCAGGTTGTAGTTGCCGAAGCCGGCGAATGCGGGCCGCGCCAGGGTGAAGGCCGCGCCGACGATGACGGCGGTCGCGACCGCCGCCAGCGTGCTGCGCCAGCCCGGCTGCTCCAGCAGGCGCAGCACGCCGATCGCCAGCATCAGGCCGATCCCCACTGGCAGCGCCCCCGCGTGCCAAGCGTTGGAGATCTCCAGCGCCGGGGTGGTGATCGGCACCTCCTCCAGCGCGAACTCGATCGCAGGCTCCAGCATGAATGCCAGGAAGCCGATGCTGACGGCCAGGGCCAGGGCATCGAAGTAGCGGCGCCAGGCTGGGGAGGCGGCGCTGACGAACGCCGTCATCCGCATGTGCTCGGCCCGGCGGAGGGCGATCACGGCGCCCAGCATGGCCAACCAGATGAACTGCGTGGCGGAGAGTTCGTCGGTCCACAGCAGGGGCTTGTGGAACACGTAGCGGCTGACGACGCCGAGCAGCAGGACCACGATCTCTGACACCACCAGAAGGGCAGCCGGGATCTCGGCGAGCAGGCCGATGGCCTGGTCGATGAGGCGGAGGATGCCGATGCCGGGTCGGGCTGCGTCGACCGGAACCGGTTCAGGCGTGGCATGGACGGACATGGAAGCTCCCCGGATGTGCGCCAGTTCGGTGGTCGGGCCTGCCGCACCCCTCGGATCGCCTCGGGGAGCTGTGCGTGATCCAAACACGGTCTGGCGTGCTTCTGCTGTTCTTGGGGCCAAGGTTAGGCGAAGGCTAAAGCCTAAGAGAAGCCGAGATTGTGGCACACCTGTGTGACAAAACCTCAAGCGTGTGCGAGACAACCCCGATACTGAACGCTTCACGTCTTCCGCTCAATGCGCTCAATGCGCTCCGTGCCTTCGAGGCCGCCCGCCCGGCTCCACCTTGTCGCCCAGCGTATGCGCCAGGGCGGCCTCAGCGACCTCACGTGGATAGTGGGTCGCCTCGGCTGCCCCGTCACGGAACGAGCTGCGGAAGCCGTGCACGGTTACCTTTCCGCACTTCATCCGGCGCAACCCCATCGTCATCGCCATGATCGACAGCGGCTTGCCCGCGCGTCCGCCGGGGAATACCAGCGCATCGGGGCTATCAGTCGTCCGTAGCTCTGCCATTGCCCTCAGCGCCGCCAGTGCCGGCGCCAATAACGGGACACGATGTTTCCGCCCCCCTTCACGCGGCTCGCCGGCACAGTCCAGAGCCGAGCGGTCAGGTCTATCCCTGCCCACCGCGCACTCAATACCTCGCCCGTCCTTGCAGCAGTCAGAACGGCATACTCCAGGGCACGGGCAGCTATGCCGGCTTGCCTCGCAGGTCGGTCAGGAACGCTCCTATGACCGCCCAAGGCAGCGCCGCGTGGTGCTCGACCGGAGCGACCTTGCCACGCGCCGGGAGGGTCAGAGCCAGGTTCATCCGCAGCCTCGGTGCAGGTCGTTGTCATGCGGCATGGACCAGGCGTGCCCTGAGCAGGTCGAGCTTTGCTCGCCCATACCCCTGGCGCTTCACCAACTTGAGCCGATTGACCTGTCCCTC
>JAABUX010008055.1_pt1 | contig 12230 bp, 16 predicted proteins | sample 5561851 | NCBI WGS metagenome assembly JAABUX01 (sample SAMN10711883, study PRJNA513361) | rock metagenome | isolation source: Antarctica rocks | place: Antarctica: Victoria Land, Richard Nunatak red sandstone | collected 2016-01-03 | reverse complement strand
TATGGACTAATCACGCTTCCTATATCGCTCGTACCATAACCTGACGAACAGTACTCGATAACGCGTTTCGCAGACGACGGGTTGCCGCAGCTGCTGTTCCGGAACTTCCACGACGGCACCGCCACCTTTGTCAGCGGCGGCACCAGCAAGCGCGAGGTCGACGGCCTGTTCGTGGACCAGTACGTCCGGTACCTGTCGGACCCCTATTTCAGCGTGCGTCCCTGACCTGGGCGGCGTTCAATCTTGTGACCCCAATAGCCAGTGCCCTGAAGCTGTTCAATAATGTAGTGGTTACTTTGAGGAAAGGTTGTTAGCATGGTGGCATGTTGAGCATTGAGCGTTTGTGCCTTCCACATGGGCCGGTTGCTTACACACGATTCTGGGCGCCGTGCAGAGCCAGATGATGAAGCTGGACGAGTCGGAGGAGGCGGAGGGCTTGCCCCCCGCGTGCTTCCGGCGGTCCGTTGCCGTCAAGAACCTAGACGTGCGCCCTCTGAGCGGCCAATGGTTGGCAATTGCACGCCCATGCGCAGGCTGTCACTGAGCGAACACGGTTTGAGCTGCAAGGCGATAACACCAAAATTCTCGGTATCATGCCTAGGCGGTACAGCAACCCTCACTGGAAGCCTCGGTCGCAAGTGTCGCTTACGATCGATCAACGGAGGCCCGCAAGCTTGCACCATCGCAGGCGAAACCCCAGGCATGCATTGTGTGAACTTGCAGATGGTGGTCCGGGTGCCTCCAGCGCTGCCGCCTCGGCCGACGGAGCCGGCCGTCGGCACCGGCAACGGCCAAGCGGTGCCGGACCCCAATAACAAAAAGGCGCCCCGCGGGCCGTCCGCTTGGGGGTTCGAGTGCTTCATACAGGTCCGGGCCCCCTGCTCGTCAGCCGACACAGCGACCGTTGCTTGGTGTCGTGCACGCGGCGTATGCCCGGTGCCCGTGCCAGAATACACAGAGTCAGGCTCACTTGTGTCATGCGGGAGGATGAATTGTGTTTTGAATCGTTGCGTGGTGTGTGCTGCTAGGCTGATCAAGTGGTGTGCCTATGCAGGACGGGGACTGTCGCTGGAGCATGGTGGGCGCGCAGCCATGCTCACGCACGACGCAAAGAGCTTTGCATGCATACGTCATTCCGATGATGCGGACATTCGAGAGACCTGCTAACTCGTGTGCCGTTTGCAGGGGCCAATGTACAACATGCACAACCTGGAGTTTCTGAGCCACTTCTTCATCCAGGTAAGCATTCAAGGGCCACCTCGTCCGGAACCTTTGACCTCCGAGCTCTCACGCCACTGTGCACGTGTTCGACACAGCATCAGATCTGCTTGCAACGTTACACCTCGCGACAACTCAGACTCTGGGTTTGTCATGACGTTCTGATCACACCCGGTGATATGTTTCCAAATCTGCAGTGCATATTTTTACGGGAAGCCCTCTTGTTGTAATTGTGCAGCAGAACTGCAAGCTGCTGCGAGATCTCTTCACAATTAAGCTAACCGAGCACAATATTAAGGACAGCTCTGTACAAGCAGGAATATTTGACGGCCCTCGACCCGGAGAAGGCTATTGACATGAGCAAGCTGCCGTGGAAAGCTGCACGCCCAAGGTGTGCCGCATTGGGTTCGGCTGAGTTGCAGCTACTCTGTTATGGCATTTCTGCCTTTCTGATGCATCAGCCACGTGCATGTCTCGCGGTCTTGTACACTCAGATCTAGTCAAGAAAACTGACATGGCCAGCGTCCCTCACACTGTGCACAAGCGCCTCTGCCTGGAGCTAATCACGGATGGTTGCGGATGGGCAGGCTGGACGGGGCGACAACCCTGTGGATGGACGGCGGCAAGTGGGTGGGCACCATGACGGACCTCATCTGGGACGAGGACGGCGAGATGTTCCGCCTCAACCCGCGCACCGCCGTCTGGACGCCGCCGGACCCCCTCAGGCGCAGCCACAGGCGAGTCCTGCCGCCCACGTTACCTCTGATCACAACACTGTAAGCACAGCCTCTGCGCTGGCGTCTTGCGAGCTCTCTCAGGGCTCACGTTGGGCGTCTTTTCGTTTTTTAGATGCCCAATCAGAGCCTTCAGGCCATGGTGGCATGCAGCACCAGATCGACAGTGTCCGAATCCTGCGTCGACCGTCCCGGCAGGCTGTACCTGTACGACGACTCCATGTACGCGTACTACCCAGCCAAGCAGCTGCCCATGGTGGACACCAACGTGGAGCCGACGTTCGCCAACGGCATCCGCTTCGAGGTATGCGGCCCGGGTTGCACTTGCTGCCCCTGGCCCATTGTCTGAACTTGTATTTGTCAGAAAACAGCTCCTCAGATGGCCAACAGCCTCCGACTTATTGGCTCGTGCGGACCTACGTTTCACAGTAGCGACATCACCCCCCGCAACTGTTGCCAGCAACCAAGCACGGACTACATGTGTGGTAGCATCACGCCTCATGAAGGTCAATACGACACGGTGCCAGCAGGTCGGCGGCCTGATGCGGAGTGAGGAGATGTTCAAGCGCGCCGTGGTGCGGTACTCCATCAACGGCAGCATCGAGTCCATCACAGAGGAGGTATGCAGACCGTGCATTACAGCTGAAGCCTGTCGCCTGACATGGTGCGACGCAGGCCAGTAGCACCATACATTCGCGCATGCTGTGTGTCATGTGAGAGCCTGTCATATGATGCGCGCAGGTGTACCGACCTGCGAAGAAAGACAGCTGAGCGTGAGTGGCCCGGAGGCTACTTGAGTCCTTCGTCCGGAGCCACAGACAATGTGATGTACGGGCTACTCACGCGCTGCAGCCGGACTTGGAGCGTGCCAGTGGCTTTGTATCTTCCGTTCCTTTCCTGGCGCGGTCTGTCATGCGCTCATGTGCTTGTCCCTCCTAACGGCAGATTATGGCAGTTTTGCCTGCTCGTTCTTGGTTTCCGATGACGCGACAAAGGATGGCAGCCTCTAGACGGCACATAAGGTCAATATGATTCTTTGCTGTGCGGTCTCGGTCGTGCATGCAACCCGTTCAGAGCCGGCCAGCCAGTTGAGAGCGCAAGCGGTCCAGTTGAGAATTTTGTTCTGCACCATCTGCTTTCAATGTCTGTGGTAGTGTGACCAGCAGTAAGCAATGTGAGTGCGGAGACCAAAGGCGCTCTTTCCTGATGCAGTGCGCACCGTGTGCCTTGCCGTCAGATTCTTGCATGTGACTGCTAATTTCGAAGCCATCGCTGGCACGCGCCGTGCAATGTTTGTCCAGCCACACAAACACATGCGCATACAAGCCTCTGTCTCGCTGGCAACAATATCATTGGGCCGGGCTGCCCCGCCTTGCAGCGCAGAAGGGCCGGCTGGTGTCCCGGGTCGGCGACTCTCACTGGCGACTTGGCAGCAGGGCCAGGAGCGTTGCTGACGCCCGATACGCTGGACGTCCATCTCCTACGCGTGCCAAGACAACTAATTTGTCCTGCTCAATCTGCTTGCATTCAAGCAGCATTAGGGCAGTCCGAGCGCAGCAGTACAAGCCATGTTGACTCATTTCAGCAGGTTTGCTGATATCCAGCATGCATCTTGTAAGCTTCTGTTTGCCATGCATACTGTTATGCTCCAGCATATGCTGGACACTGCACATGATGGATTGCCCGACCCACACTGACCATCCACGACACTGATGCGCCCAAGCTTAAGACGCCACAGTGCACGGCCCATCGGCATCACGTCCGCCACGGAGACACCCCGCAACTCGTGCTTATTCAGGTTCGTCCATGAGCTGTACGAGTGCGCATGATGGCAAGCCCACCGCAAGGTGTTGCACATGAAGCTGGAGCCGCCAACGTCCTGAGAGCCCACACGAGCGGCCATGGCTCTGCCTCCGGGTTGTACGTGCAAAGGCTCTTGCCCTTTCCCGCCAGCCTGGTCAACCTGCAGGTTTTGAGATGCAGCTTCACAATTCTGCGATAGTCATTCGATAGCCTGCAGGGCCCAGAACCAATTAAATCAGCAGTCGCGAGCCGGTCGCTCTCCGTGTGATGGACACAGCACGGAAGCTCGACCAGCCTGCCATCAACCCGTACGGCTTTTGCTCGCAGTAGTGAAATTGTCCCGTGCGCACCCACGGCTGTGCTGCAGGTGAGCCTCTGCGCCGCCGCTCCAGCCAGGAGCAAGAGGTCCTGCCCTGCCGTGGACCGTCACACGGCCGAATTGAACGCCAGCCCCGCCCGTGACGCTGCTCTGCACGCATCAGGCTGCTGGGCTGACCAGCTATAACCAACCGGCAGGATCAACTGCCGTGCTGCGACTGCACAGAGGCAGTATCGCCATGAGGCTGGAGCCAGACCAGCGTGGATTGCTCACACCTCATCAACGTCCGGCGGGAGAGCAGCGGCCACGGCATCTGCACCTGCCGGCTTGGCCTCATCTTTGCGGCCATCGCATGAGCCCTGCGTGACGGGCTCATCCACAAGCATGTCGGCGGCGCCGGTGGAGCCGACGACAACTCCCGTCTCGCACATCAGCGGGGCGCTGGTAGGTGCAAGCCCGATGACAGTATTCTCTATCACATTCGCGTTGCTTGCCCAGCTCTTTCGTACTCTCGCACGCCCTGCATATGCGCGAGTTCCACCTGCACACCGGAGCAGGTTGTGCCCTCCGCTTGACCACAATGCCATGCCCGCTTTCTGCGTGAGATTGCATGCGGAGCAGTCCAACAGCGTCAGATTTGGCGCCACCTGTTGAGCAGGCGTTAGCGTCTGTCAAGGATGCAGCGCATTGCTTGGAGCCCGGTGCAATCTCAGCCAGCTCTTCCTCCGTGTACGTGAAATTCGTCAGGGTGTGCCTGCGCAGCGGATGCTGGGTCAGACACATCAAATGCTAATATCCCATTCCCCACGACTGCATCAGCACACCGGGGCCAGGCGCGATGTACCTGCTACGATGCTGCAAGGCAGCGCGATCCCAGGCACGCGCAGCTTCTTCTGCATTGTCATACCGCTGAAAGAACACACGAACGGTCTTTCCACCGATGTATGTACGGAGCTCAGCCCTGAATCTGTTTCCCGACTGGCACACTCCGCGGAAGACTGAGCTGCAGCCATGGGATCTTTGCGGCTTCAGGCACACGCGCTGGAGTTCGAGCTTCAAATCGTCGAGGCTGGTTTTATCTAATCTCAGCTTCTCTGCGTCGCTGAGGCCGAACTGGATGGCATAATAACGATTGACTTTGTATAGCAGCCTGCACATGCAGCACTGGCCATACAAGCTGTGCATTGCCCCGCATGATGCTGGATCGGGCAGCCAACAGGTCATCCTTCAAGAACGCCCGCGAGGTGGGTGGCACGACCTGTTGCGGGCTTTGACAGCGTCGAATGCAGTGGCGTGCGTGCCAATATGCAGGCGTTCCCCGCTGACCTTGACAGCGCCATGAACCTGCCATTTGGCGTGTCCCGGATCCCGCGGTAGTGCCTGCCACTGCCTGTGTTTGTCGTTGAGGATGCCTGCGTACATGCTCACAAGATGCCAATCATCCAGAGGAGTCCTCACCGCCTTGGCGAGTTTGCAAAGCCAGTGACCAGATGCAAGCAGTAAAGCTGTACCAAGAAGCACACAGCGTCAGGGAAATAAATCTGCACACCTCTGCCTGTTGCACCTCTCCTACAAGGGCTGTCACGCAGGAGCTTCGCAGGATGCCGGACCGCTCCGCAGTGCCAATGAAATTGGTGACAGCGTCACTGCGAGAAACAGCAGGCGATCAGTAACGGAGCATAATTGACAGACGATATCAAGGGCACAGGTGCTGCAGCTTGGCAGGCTCAAACCACACCACACGGTCAGCGATGGTCTCAGCTTCGGTTGAGATGATCATACGGCAGTAGACCACCCTCTTGTAGCACCGGAACAGCACCTGCCGCGGTGTTGCCGGGCGGCATGATCCCATGCGTGGGTAGCAGATCCTCATCCTTGAATCGTTCAAGATAAATGACCTGCGTACGGTTGTTGGCTGTGGTGGTCAGCAACGCACACCAAGGCCGCGAGCCTCCTCCGCGAATCTTGTGGACGCCGCGGTACCGTGAACTGCATCCACTCCGCTTCAGGTTTGTATGCTTGAACTTGCGCATCAAGTCCTGGACGCTAGCCAAAGCTTCTCCGCATTGTCGAGGGCCAGCTGCAACTCCTTTGCGTGCTTGTACAGCAGCCTGAGCAGAGAGCCTCGAGCATGATCAGCTTCTATCGCCACTTGAGATGACTCGGCGAGAGGCAAGTGGGGATGGGGCAGGGATGCACCAGTCTAGCGCCTTGACAGCCTCGTTGCGTGTTGCATATTGTGCTGTACGATAGATTTGGCGTGCGACCTGGACCTTGCCCCCATACCTGCCCCGGACCTCCTTGACGCCCCAGTAGTTGTCATGCGTCATACCAATTTGGACATCTATAGGTCGGCTGCATAAGCCTTGAAGACTTCGCCCATGTTGGGACGGGAAACTCAAAGGCCCGAAATGACAGGTCATATCACATCCCCTACGAAAAGGTGTGGTGAGTCGCTATTGACCGTTGCCGACTGAAAGCGGCGTCATCGGGGTGGTGTGCAGCATGGGCGTAGCCTTACCGCTGTAGGCAAAGCCTTGCGTCAGCTCATCTTCGATTTGCACAAGTCTTCCGGTGTGCGCTGATCAAGAGACACAGGATGCAGATCCCAGCGATTGAATGGTTTGGTGCTCGATGGCAGGCTGGGGTTGGATGTCAGACAGGGCACGCAAAACGACGATTTCAATCCATTTTACCAGTTATTGTCGAATCTAGCCCATGCGTATGGTGTCGGCTCCGGCACCTGAGCAAGCTGAAGCGGCACTTAGCATCCTATCAGCATAGCAAAGCGCAGCGGGAATCCAGTTCCCATTTGCCATGCCCGCGTTCACCTCTTGCCGCTGGATGGGCTGACCCCCGCCAAAGGTACCAACCGCACGCAGAGCAAGCTGTGGACGCAGGTTAGCGCCTGCCAGTTGAGTACATGTGCTGAACGTCGCTCACTCAGGCATGACAGATGGTCACTACAGTTCTGGCTTCCACGGCCGCGCCATTGAAGGCCCTGGGCTGCGCCGCCTCACACTACCAGCGTAGATGAGTCAGAGGCTCGGCTGATGGCGGAAGGCTTTCGAGCGCTGTTGCCGCCAGCGACGCCAGGCTCCAAGTCCTGCGTAGCGGCGCCAGTCAGGAGTGTCACCAGTTGCTGACCGCTTGCATTGGTAATTAGCATCATGACAGAGGCGTTCACGCTTCCAGCGATGTCGTCAGTTGGTAGCCCTGTGCACATATCCGTTGCACGATGGCCCAGTGTGGACGGGCAGAGTGACGATGGTCGTGGTGTGCCGCAGCTCATGATTATCATTTGTACTGGGTGCGCCAAGGCTCAGTCAGGTGTAGACATGCCAAACTACAGATTCACCACCTCCGAGAGGGCAACATCGCTGGCGTGGGCGTAATTCGTACTCAACGTTGAAACCAAATCTAGCACCAAATCATTTCATGCAATATTTGGACGTATCCAGCGCAAGCCATCGCCATTTGCTCGACCATGGCCGCCCTCCGAGGCAGCTGCCTTGGCTTGACCCCGCTGTCGTTGCGTGTCCCAGCCATTTGGTTGCCATGTCAACGGCTGCCTGCACTAGCAGCGTGCTGAAGGTCACAGGGCGGTGTAACATGCCGGCAGGATTCAGCACCGGATTGGCAAACATACCCTGGGCAAGCACGTCGTCAGACATGGCGACGAGCACAGGACCGATACGACTGTCCTGTACTGTTGACGACTGTTTGCATGGGCCCGGCATATCGCACCGTGCCCGTGCCGAACGTCTGCCTCCACGCCAAGGTTTTAGCTAGCAGAAAAGCGTTGTTGCGCCACACCATGGCCGACTTCTCGCACAGCAGACCGCAGGCCCCGTCTTGACGACGTCCCTGCAAAGTCAGGGTGTCGAGCTCGCTGGTTGATGTGCAGAGAAGCCCCGACACCCGCACGTTGCAGCTTGCAGGTCGTAGACATGTTTTCCACAATGTCGCTGCACGGTGCCGCTGTTGCAATAGTACCAGACAGGCCGAGACGAGCTCGCATTACCTCGAGGGGCTTGTGACTAAGGCGCGCGGCAGAAGCGGCCTCCGACAAAACGCCTGCACGGCCAGCAGTTCAATCACTACAGCAGGACACGCGCTATCATGCCGGACAAACCTTACACACAGCACATCAACATGCATGCCGAAACTAGAACGCACGGAAGCTCTGCACACGGCATATCCGCGCTTGCCGCCATAAGGACGGGTGACCGTGCAAACGCAGCTCATGAGTGAGGCCAACCTGTTCCATCCGCGGCAGGCCGAAGGGCGGGCCCCCAAAGCCGGACTGACAGCAAAGACCGCCGCTGTGTGCGCCGCGCGCCGTCCGCTGCAGGCAGCGCGCCTTCACGTCCCGCCCGTGCGCGTCGAGGCCCACTTCCGGGTTGTGAATATTCAACGTCTCCGGACGCTCTGCAACTGCGCGCACCCATGACAAACATCCGGGCGAATTCACCCTGCGCTACAAGGTGCGCTGACTGAAAGTCTGCTTGCGGAGCAGACGGCTACAGCCGTTGTCTGAGACGAGCTGAGCGCCATGTGCCACCCTACATGTTATGAGGCGGCACAATAGAGTGGATCTGAATGGCCAAGATGCAACTGTACAGCATGAATTGTCACGCTTTTCAGTCACACATCTAACCTGTTAACAGTATTATGCTTCACCCATTAATATTGCACATGAGGCACCTTCCGTGCTGGATGCAGCGCATTGCTTGGAGCCCGGTGCAATCTCGGCCAGCTCTTCCGCGGAGTACTTGAAATTGATCCTCTTTAGCCAGCTCCTGAGCATTGCCACAACAGCTTCATGTGCATGACCAAGGTGATTATCTTGTCACCGCTGCAGAGCCTCAGCACGACGCGCACCAGCCGTGATGCTGCAAGGCGGCGCGATCATAGGCGCGCGCGGCTTCTGTCTCGTCGTCGAATTGCTGGTCGAAGAGCACAACACCCTGTCTTCTCACCTGAACTGAAAACTTGCCAGTTTTCAAGCGTGAGACGCCGTAATAATCGGAGGTGGGGTCTCCACGCTGCTTTTTGCGACAACAGCCATTGTCGAGCCTCAGCTCATCGAGGCTCTGTCTGTCGAGCAACAGCATCTCTGCATCGCTGAGACCGACTTGAAGCGGCACAAGCGTGTTCGTGTAGTATATCAGCCTGCGCATCCGCGACAGAGTCACTGAGACAGTGCATTGCGTCGCATCGGTGGATAGACTGATGGCTGGGAGCTGTAGCAAGTGATCACACATTTCAATGGCGCAGTAGATTCGGTGAGCACCTGTCCAGGGCCTTTGCTGCCCTAGCGGCGGTCGTGTGGCTGCCAACATATTCTGTAACTCCGTCGACTTTCAGACGGGCGGTGAATTTCTTGCCGGTCGACCAAACCCCACAGTAACCATGATGGTCATCGGTGCCTTGGCTGTCAGTCCCTGTCAACGGCATCAGCGCCATGCCACGGGGCATGTCAGAACGCCACAGAAGCACTTCTGGTGGGCTTGGAGAGCACCATGCCGCAGTGAAGCATGAGTCACTGCCACTGTAGTTTGACAGCAGAGGCAATCGTAGCACCACGAGTAACGCAACGCCATCAGCCACGGCCTTGCCTGATTTATTTGCAGAACCCACTCGATGCGCGTCCTGGGAACAACGACGGCTCTGGGACTCTGAAGGATGTCAGTAAGCTGCTCCGCTGAGTATGCAAAGTTCGTGTTCGCCCCACTGCGCATCACCATGCATGCAGTAAACTTCTGAGTGAATAAGCTAGACAGGTGGTTAGGGGCGAAGGCAACACCATTTATTTTACTCAGTCGACGCAGGTATCGGAGGGTAACCTTTGCTCATGTCTATGCAGGACAGACTGATTGGGTGTGCTTCGATGCTTCAAACTTAACATCAGCAGATTCGTGGAGGCGCCGGCACAGCACCTGCCGCAGTACTGCACGGCGACGCGAGCCCAGGCGCGGGGGCGGCACTCTCTTCATCCTTGAAGGACTGCGTCCAAATGACGTGCTGCTGACCGTCGACCGTGTCGATGGTGAGATACTGCGTCGCCCTCCAAGGCCAGAGCGCGCTGTCGGGGATCCTCCTGACGCCTCGATACTGTGAGCTGTCTCTGACGCCGCTATTATAGGCCGCGCGGCTCAGGTCAGCTCTCAATTCCTCTGTGCTGTGCTCGTTGATCCACGTCTTTTCCAAGTCACTGAATTCAAAGTGCAGCTGGTTTCGGTATCTGGCCTTGTATTTAAAGCTGCGCGTATGCGTTGATGTCAGTCTGCGCATGCGGCGAGGCAAGAGACATATAGGCAGACACAGCGGTCTCCTCACCATTCCATGGCCTCATCGATCTCTGCATCTGTATAGTAGTTCGGCGTCTGGTAGGGCACGCCTGCTACCTTGATCCGGCGGGAGCGCTTGCCGATCCAGTCTGCATTGCCGAAGTCGATGTCTTGCGTCATATCGTAGCTTGATGAGCGGCTCAAGAACCGTACATCCTGTTCACAAAGGGAATGGGAAGCCGATGATTCGGAAACCGAACAGTCAGACTTACCAGGTCACAGCAGCAGGCAGGGGTCATCGACAACCAATGCGGCCCCTGTGGCGAGCTGCAGGCGTCGACGTGTGTAGTAGAGCTCATGCTAGCTCGCGTCGATGGCACCTGCGACCACCCTGTACCGAGTGTAGCGAACTGACAACACACCGGGAGTCATAACACCTGCAGTCATGCTACCGCGCGGCGGATCCCCAGGCCCAGTCGCGAGAGACAGGCATGCAGACCTGCGGGCAATGCGTGTTTGGCAGCGCCTTGACGACGCCAACTGCGCTCTACAAACGCTCGACATCTTCTCGGAGCTCCCAGCCGGGGACCGCAGGTCATCGAGGCGATGAGCAGACCTCAAGACAGGTCGGTCCTTTCACGGCACCCTGAGCCCAGCTCCTGGCCGTTCGACGTTCGTGTTCCAGACACTACCAGTACGATAGAGCAGGTATCATGCACAGATGGAGTACAACAACACAGGTAACCATTCAGGAGTAACTCACCACGCAAGCGACTAGGCATGAACATTCCAACCGCACACGCCACGTCAGAGACAGAGCTAGTTTAGTAGTATGTCCGGCACGCATGCATCCACCATTGGTGCCCGCAAGTCCCTCCGCAACTGCGGCAGCGAAACCTGTTACTGCACCGTCTCATGGCCCCAGCGCGCATATTCAGCTCTGACAGAGCCAAAAGCGCCACGCCAGAATCTGCTGTCCTGTGCAAAACGCAAAGCATCGTTGCTGCATTGCGCTGCATGTGCCATGGCCAACAGCGACAGACAGAAGCATGTGATCTAGACGAAGCAGCTTGCGACCTTGTCAAGCCAAGTCTGCAATGCGCAATGCCTTGGTGGAAGGTGAAGCTATGCGGGGCATGAAGTGTGGTTTTCTCCCTTCTGAGGGGAGCAGACATGCCTACACGCAGATGCAGAGCGTGCGTTCTGCGGCTTTTGGCCACCAACAAGCGAAGCTGCTGCACGATCCGCGACACCCAACTGTAGTCGTATGCTCATTTGATAGTAGCACCTCGGAGCGCCGCTCTGGGAGATTGGGCACCACTGTCCTTGCAGATGGCGGCTCTAGCTCTGCCATGAGAGCCATTGCCCGGGCCGGGCTGGCGTGCCTCCTGCACTAGCTGGAGCAGCGCAGCGTACTAATCGAAGGTCCTGCTGCCGTCGCCAGCTGCGCCAGCCTCCCATTGCCTACGTAGAGCGCACAATCAGGACTGTTATGAAACCTGAAAAGTTGGTATATCATCACTATGTCGTCGCGCGATGGTACTGGTGACATGTTCTCGGCTCAGCATATATCTCTAGGGTGAACACTCAGATATGACAGCAGTCAGGGCGTGTCAAGACAGCGATGGTGATGGGCTGCGGATGCGCAGAGGTGGGTGCAGAGGACGCTGAGGTACGGACTCTGCCGACGCATGAAGCCTCGGTGGGTAGGCTCTGGGTCGTCTCAGCGCGACTCAACTCTGGCATACGTACACCTTATGAAATGCAGAATGCGCACCAGAAGGCATTGCCGCTCTCCTTGACGCATCCTTTGCAGGCGGCAGCCTTGCCAACGTCCTCAGCTGGGATTGCGCGTGCAGTGTG
>JAABUX010008054.1_pt1 | contig 12232 bp, 11 predicted proteins | sample 5561851 | NCBI WGS metagenome assembly JAABUX01 (sample SAMN10711883, study PRJNA513361) | rock metagenome | isolation source: Antarctica rocks | place: Antarctica: Victoria Land, Richard Nunatak red sandstone | collected 2016-01-03 | reverse complement strand
AGCTCGTACACGTCGGCGTCGTCGGGGCCGTCCGCGCCGGGCAGCAGCTCCGCGCACGCCAGCTGCAGCGGCATGTTGAAGCGGTGCTGCTGCACCTGCGCGCGCGCGCGGCGCCACGCGCGCTCAGGCCGGCGCGGAAATCATCGGGCGCGCTTCCGCCGGGCGGCAGCCCCGCGCGCGCCCGCGGCAGCGGCTGCCTGGGAGCGGCGCTGCCGCGCCTGCGCGCGCTTGGCGGAGCCGGGATTCCCGAGGCTGCCTGGGGGCGCGCCCCTGCAGACGTGCTTCGGACAGGACGGAGGCCCTGTCACCAGGAAGGGGACCCCGCGCGTCTCCCCGGCAGGGCCGGGCAGGGGGCGGGCACCTCGCTGGCGAACGCGCACTCGCCGCCGCGGAACAGGCGGAAGCCGCTGTCGCCCAGGGAGGCCACCTGCGGCGCGCCGGCCCCGGCTCAGCGCTGCAGCGCAGGGTCGATATAGGATCAGGCCCTAACTCTACCACTTCCCTCGGGCCTTAGGGTAGGGCCCTGGCCACCAGGCCGCGGCCCTCGCTGGCTGCGCACAAGCACGCGTCAGGCGCGCGCTGCCTGGCAGACGTGCTCCGCCCTCCTCAGGCCTGACAGCAGCGCCCCTGCACCATGCAGCGAGAGTGCTATGACGCGCCCGCGGGCCAGGGCAGTTTCTGCACGGCCGGCTGCAACGGGCAACAAACGAAGTGCCGCAGCACGTCGGGGTCAATAGCGGGCGGGGCACAGGGGCCCCGGCGCGCCTCGAGCACGCCGGCGGGGTGCAGCAGCGCCACGAGCGCGGTCGCGGAGCCCTGCACGCCGCGCGCGCCCAGGTGCGCCTGCGCGCCGCGCCCTCAGAGGTGGCTGCACCGGCGAGGACCAACAGCCTTGCATCGCACAGCCTGAAGGCATGCGCAGGGTCAGGTGGCGCTGTGACGAGGGGGGGCACTGGCCAGCGCCGCACGATCAGCGCCCAGCGGGGAGGCCAGCAGCGGGAGCATGCAGACCTCGTTCTCGCGCTCGTCGGACAGCGCCGACAGAGCGGAGGCCAGCGCAGCTTGGGTACGGAGACAGGTTGGGTCTGGGCGTGCTCGCGCCTGGGCAAGCACGCTGCGCGCGTCCAGGCGCTCCGCGTCACCCCGCTCCACCGCGCGCTTCGCGTCGCGCATGAGCTGGCCCCGGCGCCCACACGATCAGCCGGCGCGCGCTACACCACGAGCGCCGCCTAGCAGCTGCGCCGGTGTCCCGCGCAAGAGCGACCGGCCGTGCGCGACGCGCATGCAGGCACTGCAACACCTCTGAGCACCATCGGCCGGAGCGCCCGTGAGTAGGATCAGCACTTGTAGCGGGCATGAGGGCTGGCCGGCGGGAAGACCGTCCGCCATGCCGTGTTGAGTTTGCCTGCGCCGTGCTCAACGGTGTTGGCGTGCGCGACATGATTTGCACCCAGTGCGCTTGTTGCTGCGTCAGGCTCGCATTGGTCAGCAGGTGGGCTCATGGGCGAATTCAGCATTTTGCGTGAAGGGCGCCGCGGTCAACGAGTGGCGGCACTACCTCGAGAGCGCGGCGCCCTTCGCGCTGAAGCTGCTGAGTCCGCCACTGAGCCACCGGCGGACCAAAGCGAGCCTGACACGGCGACAAGCGCGGTGGGTGGAGTTCACGTTGCGCTGCGCCATCACCGCCGAGCATGGCGACGGAAAAATCAACGTGGCAAGGAGGACGGCCTGTCCCGCCGGCCAGAGCCCACGCATGGACGCTTTCAAGTGCACGGCGAGCAGGGTCCGCGCGATGCCACAGGGGCCGGCCTTGGGCTGGCGCGTCCGCGCCGTGGCGAGCTCGCGGCAGCGCGTGTGCTGCTACGGGGTGAGCGCTCGCCGCACCCGCCGGCTGTACTCGGCGGCGTCAACGCCGACCTCCGACCAGCTGCTCACGCCGTCCGAGACGCCGAGCGCGCCGCGGCCCGCGGCGCTCACAAAGTGCGCGTCCTGTGCCGCGCGAGCGCCAGAACGTGCAAAAGGCCCCGCTTTGGCTCTCAACCTGAGCGCAGGCTGCACGAAGCTGTGGACACTGTCGAGGACGGGGCGACACGCAACGCTCACAGCAAGGCGCGCCCCACGCATTGCAGGCGCTCGCCACAAAACGGTCGGCCCTCTAGCGAGCGATACTTGGAGCCTGGACACTCCGCTGCATCCGCTCGCGAGCACAGCAGTGAGGTGCGGCGGCGCGCAGGCTGCCTGCCGCCCGCACCTCGCCGCCGCGGTCGGCCTTGTCGGGGTGCGGGAGCCCGGCCGCGCCGGTCACAAGCCGCAGCTCCACCACGATGGGCGCAGCCGCAGGCTGTGCCGCAGGGCTCGCCGCCCCGCCGTCCTCGGCCCCGGCAGCCGCCCCGGCAGCCGCCGGCGCGGCCGCGTCGGGGCCCGCCCCGCCCCCGGCCTCGGGCGCGCCCGCCCGCTGGGCTCCCAGGGTCCCAGCGGCCTTCGCCAGGGCGGCCGGGTCCGCCGCGGCGCCGTCCTCCCGCGCAAGCTCTGGCGCCGGTGCCGCGCGGAGGACGGGCAGGCCGCCCGGCAGCCCGCCCTGCACGCCCTCTCGCTGCTGCTCCTGGCGCGGCGCGGCCGCGCTGGTGCCCCCGAGGGCCTCGGGGCCCGCGCCGGCCGGCTGACCCGCGCCGGCGGCGCCGCGCTCGGTGTCCCCGGGAACCGCTGCGGGCGCCCTGCCCGCAGCCTCTGCGGCCTGCGCCTCAGCGGCAGCCTCGGCCGCAGCTGCGACCTGCGCCTCGGCGGCTGCCTCCGTCGCGTCCCACAGCTCGGCGGCCACATCCGACACGCTCGGCAGCGCCGGCGCGGCCCCGCCGCCGCCCGCCGCCTCCGCGCCTGATCCAGGGCCGGGTCCAGGGTCTAGGGTTTCACCGCCCTCGCTGCCATTGGCCGCGCTGGGCAGCTCTGTGCCGAGCAGCTCGTCCGCCGCATCGGCCGAGGCGTCTGCTGGGGCGCCCGCACCGGCGCCGCCAGCCGGGCGCGTGTCTGACGGGGCGGCGCCGGGCTCTGCGCCCTGCGCGACCCGCTGGTCTTCAGGCGGCGCCGGCGGCGGCGGCGCCGCTGCCGCATCCTCCGCCGCCTGCAGCCGTGCGCGCAGCTCGGCCGCGCGCTGCTCGAGGCCCTGCACGCATGCGCCAGGGCTAGCTGCCTGCACGTGTCCTCTGAATGAAGCCTAACTGCCCTTGGTGGCGCGTGCAGTCATAGGTCATGCATGCAGAGCTGCGGCAGCCGGACAGCCGGACAACCCGAGCGAATACGGGACTGGCGGCAAGCACGGTGCGCGTGCGCTTGCAAGGTCTCCTGGCATATCAGGCGGCCGCGAGGCGGCACACCCTGTCACCTGCCATTTCCCTGCCACAAGGACACAAGCGCGCTGATCTCGAGCACTGTTTCTGGGCACATGAGGGGACTCGTCAGACGCATTGGGTGTCGAAACTTGAAGCAAGATATGTGCGAGGAGCGCGCTTCTGTGTGCATCCGGGCGCGCCGCGCCGCGCGGGCGGCACCTGGCCCAGGGCGGTGAGCTGCGCCGTCTGCGCCGCGATCGCGCGCAGCGCGCTCAGCCGCTCCAGGCGGTCGGCGCGGGCCGCCGCCGTCTCGCCCAGCGGCGCGGCGGCGAGGCCGGCCACCTGCTGGCCCCGCCGGCGGTTGGAAAATGTTGTGTGCAAGAGAGATGCATTGGGGATGCGGCGGCGAGCGCGTGTGGTTTCGCTGAGGCTGTAAGGCGGCCTGCGCTGGCACCAGCACTCGACGCAACCCCGAAAGCCCGTACGGATGGACACGAGCGTGATACATGTCTTACCTCGTGCAGGCCCACAGAGGCTGCCAAGTGCACGGCACGACCTGCTGCCATGCGGTGGGATAGATGGTAATGCATCCGAACGCGGGCGGGTAATGGCGTCAGAGGCGCCGGCGCGCCTGCGCACTGAGCTCCTCGGCCGTGCGCAGAGCCGGGGCGCCGCTCTCGGATGGGCGCAGCAGCTCCTGCGGCGCGCTGCCGGCCTCGGGCTGCGCCTCGGGGGCCGCCGGCGGCTCCGGCGCCTCAGCGGGCTCCCTGCGCCCCGCCCTGGCCGCTCAGCCGGCAGAAGGGCGCCTGGCTGTCGGGTAGCAGGCGTAGGGCTGTGACTGCATGTCGGAGAGCGGGAGCGCCTGCCCTGCTGAGTCTAGCACAGGAGAGCACACTCGCAGCACAGGGCAGCACCATGAAGGTCAAGGAGCACAGGGCAGGGCGCCTGCCGTGCTGAGTCCAGCACAGGAGAGCACATGGCAGCAGAGGGCCGCACCATGGAGGTCACGGAACACAGGGCAGATGAGCTGGCAGAGGCCGTGGCGGGAGCGCACGCTGCAGGCGGTGGCGCCGGGCTGTCAAGCGCCTGCTCCTGCGCCACGGCCTCCAGGTCCGCGGCCAGCTGCTCGGCCACCCTGGCCGTCTCCCGCTCGGCGCTGGGCGGCCGCTCCTCGTCCGCTGCCGGCGGTGGGTCCGGGCTGTCCAGCGCCTGCTCCTGCGCCATGGCCTCCAGGTCCGAGGACAGCTGCTCAGCCACCCTGTCCGCCTCCCGCTCGGCGCTGGGCGGCCGCTCCTCGACCGCTGCCGGCGGCGCCGGGCTGTCCAGCGCCTGCTCCTGCGCCACGGCCTCCAGGTCCGCGGACAGCTGCTCGGCCACACTGTCTGCCTCCCGCTCGGCGCTGGGCGGCCGCTCCTCGTCCGCTGGCGGCGGCGGCGCCGGGCTGTCCAGCGCCTGCTCCTGCGCCATGGCCTCCAGGTCCGCGGACAGCTGCTCGGCCACCCTGGCCGTCTCCCGCTCGGCGCTGGGCGGTCGCTCCTCGTCCGCTGGCGGCGGTGGCGCCGGGCTGTCCAGCGCCTGCTCCTGCGCCACGGCGTCCAAGTCCGCGGACAGCTGCTCGGCCACTCTGGCGGTCTCCTGCTCGGCGCTGGGCGGCTGCTTCTCGACTGCCGCCGGCGGCGCGGGCCCGGGCGGGCGGCGCAGCAGCGACGCGGCGAGGAAAGCCAGGCCCAGCAGCGCGGCCAGGCCGTTGACGGGGAGCGGGCCGAGCGGCGGCCGGCGCGGCGGCGGCGCCGGCTCCACGCGCACCTGCTGGGCCGCAGCGTTGTTAGCACGGCAAGCGATAGCGCTGCGCTGAGGTGTCACACATCGCACTTTCCAATGCCAGCGAGCCTGGCATTGGAACTTCGAGTGTAGACAGTCGCAAGCAGCGGAACGCACATCAGCAGTGCCATAAGCAGCTTGTATGTTGCTGAGGTGCCGCGGGCATTTATGCATGCGCAAGCACAATCAACCGTACCTCCCGCTGCGGCGCTGGTCGCTGCTTACGGAACCTCCATCGCGCCACCGCGCCTGTGGCGACCCGCCTCCTGGGCCGCCACTTCCGGGGTCCCAGCACATCTGCACAGCGTCCAATGCGACTGGGCAAGCGCTCGCCAGTCCAGCTGCTGGACAACAGCGGATACATTGCAGCGACTCCGACTTGAAGTATGCTGCTATGCCTCTATCATTGCCAGTGGCTGTGTAAAAAAACTGCTTTGACAAGGTAGTAAAGGATAAAAAAGATTGTGCAGGGTGCTGTGCAACTTTCCTTCCGTGCGAGCACAACACAATAGCAGCTTACATCAGGCGTGCGCAAGCATGGCTACCCAGTTACCTTCTATGCATGCTCATTCTACTTGTACATGCCATGCATAACGGCAAGAAGCTGCATGGGTATGCATGCCCAGCTATTTGACTGAGGACCAGGTTCGGATTACCAAGCTGCGGCTTGAGGAAACCCCCAAGCAAGACCAAAGTCTAGCAGGCTACAACACAGGCCATCTAGCATACACGCTACACACGGGGCAGTACGATCACCACACAGAACGCACAGGCGAATGGCTCAGACACACACACAACCACACACCACTGGATCACCACAGCGATAGGCGCCGGTTGCTCACGACTGACAACGCCACGTGTGGGTATTCGGCGAGCAGCGCAATAGGGTCACGTTTAGGCAGCAGCCTGCCGGCCCCAGCAGCGACCCCGTCAGTGACACGGTCTGCAGCGGCGTGCAGCGGAACGGCGTATAACGCGCATGTGCACGCAGGCGCCCCCACATACAGGCACATGCGCGGCGGGACGCAATGCAGACCCTAGCAGCCAGTTTGCTCATTGCTAAGGTCAAGAACCAACCAACACTATGCAATTCTAACACTGCTGTGTCGTAACCAACCAGGCTATTGATGTGACATATGGCGAGTGCTGCAACGTTCCTTGGCCTGCACAGCACAGAACTAGCCAACCGTCCACTCCCTGAGCAAGGGAGGCAACTAGACACGCTTGTTTATGCTGCATCCCAGCGCCAGCTTGCAGCGCACCCGGTGCCTACCACTGCGTCTGCCGCTGCTCGGCCAACCTTAGGTTCAGGCGCAGGGTGAGCAGGGACAGGAGCTTGGTGTCCGTGACCAGGACTGGCACGGGGTTCGGGTTGCCAGGCAGGAGCCTGCACGCCCCGCACCCGCGCGGGGCCTGTCACGGGCCCGCCGCCGCGCAGCAGCCGCAACGCACGCGCACACAGCGCGCGCGCACCTGCGCAGCTCGTCGATGACGAGCGCGATGTCCTCGACCAGGAGCAGCGGCTGCGCCGCGACCATGCTCCCCACGTCCGAGTCCGGGAAGGCCGCCTGGAGCTTGGCCAGAGCGTCCGGCAGGCGCTCAAACTCGTGGTCCAGCAGCAGCTCCGGCCTGGCCGGCGCGGCGGCCCGCCCGTCAGCCGCGCGGCGCGCCGCGCTCACCCGCAGCGGCCACATGCGCCGCGGGCTGCACCAAACAAGGCAAGCTGCAGGTAGTTGGTCATCAGGCGCGGGCGCCACCTGTTGGACACAAGTTGCTCCACATCTGTGTTGTCAGGGAAGAGCACTTTGAGCTGCACCAGGCGCGCCGCGATCGCGTTTGTGTCATCGACCAGCCGCGACAGCAGCTCCGGCTTAACGCGCCGCAGCCGCCCGCTCAGCCCCGGCAGCAGCGCCAGCACGGTCTGCGCACATGCCAGCATGCGGTGAGGACAGCCATACAAACGCAGAGTGTGCGCCTCTGCAGGCACTAGCGGTGTTGCAAAACACGCGACGCACGTCGAGGGCCTCGGTGAACGCCTGCTCGCTGCGCAGCGCGCTCATCGCCTTGGCCTTGATGACGACCGTGCCCCACAGCACGTCCGGCTCGGCGACGCGGCTGGCGTCGACGTGGACGCTGCGGCCCATCAACACCCACGGCGGCGCGGCGCCCCCGTCAGCTGCCCGCGCGGTACAGGTGGCCGCCAGTCGCCTGCGCCGGGCCAGCCACGAGACGCGCTGCGCCTGGCCGCTGCCCCGCGCCAGATGCGCGCTGCACCAGGGGCACGGCGGGCCTTGCACGCTGGCTGCAAAGCTGCCTTCCATAGCGCCTGGGCCAGGACGGTATTTCAGCAGTTAGAAGTGGTGCAGTCTAATGGCAACTCAGCTCAATGGCAAAACGCAGAATTTATGGTATACGGCTGTACTTCGCTCTTTGGCTGTTCACGGGATGGAGCTGCTGCTGTGGGTGGGCTGTGGGTGAAGGGCAGAACTCGCTGAAGCTAGGGTGTAGAGCGTTCCCATACATGCTTGTATACTTCCAAGTTCCACACAGGCAACCAGCATGCATGTACATGCATTCATGCCCTACGCATTTGCTCTCAAACACATGCTCCCTCAACACACTCTGCACTCGCACGTCACTCCTGCTCAGCTCTACCGTCCTCAGGCAGCCTCACGCGCCGGTCACCGCGCCGGCTACCGCCGCACTGGCTCTCCGGCAGAGCGCGATCCAGGGCACCACCATCACGGCGTCCACGCCCACCACTCGGCTGCTGTGCGGAGCACGCAGCCACCGCGTGAGCGGCCAGCTGGCCGGCTCGTGCACCCAGGCCACGGGGCGGCCCCACAGCAGCACCAGCGCCATGAGGAGCAGCGCGACTCGCGCCGTGTCGAGCAGCCGCGCCGCACGGCTGCGACTCAGCGTCTCCTGCACGCCCCACCAGCCCGCTGTTGGCAGTGGCTCCGTGCGCTCGAGCGCAGGGCGGAGCGGGCAGGCGAGCGTGCGCGCCTGCTCTTGCCGCAGCGCTTCGGCCGCCTTCTCTCGCGCGACCGACAGGCGCTGCAGCCGCGCGCCTTGCGCGAGAGTGGCCGGCTGGTTCAGCAGGGCGGCCTGCTTCTGCAGCGTGGCCGCGCTGGCTGCAAGGGCTGCCTGGCGCTGCCGCAGGCGCGCCAGCTGCGCAAGGCCAGCCCGCCAGTGAGTGTGGTTTTATACGCAGCGCCTTCAGCCTCATCAGGCCTGCACTGCTTCACAAAATACAGAAAAGCAATGGCAAGAAAGGGCGTGCGGACCGGTCTGTCACAGGCAAGCCGGTGGGCGATCTCGAGCAGCAGCAGCGCTGCAAACAAGAGCAGGGCTGGCGACATAGTACCTTCGCAGCGGGCCAGCTCTTCAGCTGCTTGCCTTTCTGGCTTGAAGGAGAAAGGCTTTCTCCATCCAAGCCAGAAAGCCCTGCAGGGAACCCAGCTCTGGAGCACAGGCAAACGTCCCGCCTCCCGACTCTAGCCCTGGCTACCTTAGTCAAGAGCAAGTCCACTCTGTGTAGCTGGAGCCGGTCCTGGTGCGCAGGAAGGCGGCGTGCTATCGGCGCGCGGTGCGCTGCTGGCGGCGCGTGCGCAGGCCCGCGCAGGCCGCGTGGCGCGCCGGGACGCGGAGCGGCACTCGGGAGTGAGATCAGGCGCAGGGTGCGCAGCCCTGGCGGCCCGGGCAGGGGAAGACCAGGGCGGTCGCGCACACCCAGAGGTTGTCGAGGCGCAGCGCCCTGGGCCGCGCAGCTCAGCAGGCGCCTTGCCTGGGCGTCGCGGCACACTGGGAGGTCGGCCAGTGGCCCGCCCTGCCCTGCGGAGTATCGTTGGCTTGCGATGGCGGCCCCGGCACCCAAACCGTTGCGACGCGTGCTGCGAGAGGCGCGCGGGCACTGCCAGGCTCTGCCGGGGCCGTCGCAAACCGTCCCGACCGTGCCCGTCCGGGCGGCCTGCCGCGCTCCCGAGGCACCAGTCCTGGGCACCGTCCCGGCATCGATGTGGGGCGAGAGTCTGGCATGCACAAGGGTTGTGTCCCACGCGGGTCAGCTATTAGGCCTGTGCACTGCGGCTGAGGCAGGGACGAGCCAGCAGCGCGCTGTGCGCAGTTTGGCGCGCGTGATCAGATCGGAGCAGCAATGCAGCTGCGACGCACGCAATACTGGCGGTGCAAAGCTGTCTGTGAGCGGATTTGCACAAGTGTCGCCGCTGTTTCTATACGAAGTGGCTGGCGGGGCGCTGCACAGTTATCCTGCACAGTCGAGCGCGCGCCGCGCCGCAGCCACACAACACGCGCGTGCGCTGGCCGCGCCGGCAGGGGCGCGGAGCGGCGCGATGGCCGGCGCGACGGCCGGCGCGGCCGACCTGGCGGCCTACCGCCAGCGCCTGTGGTCCGCAATTGCGGCCGAGAGCGCCAAGGGCCTGGAGGGCGGCCTGCTGGAGGTGGTCGTCGCTGAGCTGCAGGCGGGCCGCTCGTCCGGCTTCCGCCGCGTGCTGCTGCAGGCGCTGGACGGCAGCAGCGTCGCGCAAAACAGCCGCACCAGCGACCTGCTGCAGCGCTTTGCCGAGGACGCGCGCGGCGGCAGCGCCGAGGCCGCCGTGCTGCTCGGCGCGCTGCTCTGTTTCCACGCCATGTTCAACAGCGAGGCACGCGCCTGCGCGCCGCCCCCCGCGCGCGCCTTGCTGTCCCCTTGCTGTCCTGCCGTGCGACTGTGCGTGGCGTCCAGTCCTGGCACGCTAGGTCTGCGTGCCAGGACGCGGGACAGCTGGCACGCTGTGATCTTGATATGCGGGGCAACCTGTCATAAAGTTGGCGCACGCGGCAGCGAAGAGCCTGACAGCCGCTTACCTGGGGAGGGCGCCGACCGCGCAGGAGATGCAGGACCTGGCGGTCCAGGGCTTCAAGTACCTGGAGGCGGTGGCCATGCGCGGGAACAAACTGGGCCTGCTGCTGTACGGGCTGGCCGCCGAGGCCGGGCGCGGGACGCAGCGGGACCACCTGCGCGCGCACCAGGCGCGCCGACCAACGAGCGACTTTAGTTCATACTGTTTCAGTGTTTAACCTCCAAAGGCTGGATAGTGTCCACGGTTGGTCCACACGGCGCGCGCCGCCCGCCGCGCCGCTCGCTGGGGCTGCGCGCTGCGGTGGGGCCCGCACCGGCCGTGTCACTGGCCGTGGCGTGCGACAGGGCGAGGGCGTGGTGCAGCACACTTGTTAAATGCGACGCTTAGCAAGGAAGCAAGCAACTGCTGTGCAGGGACCGGTGCCTTGCCCCTTTACACAACCACGCTGTGCGTGGGCTTGCCACAAAGTGCCACTGTGTGGCAAGCGCGCCAGCGCGCCCGCACGCGGCAACGGCCAGAGGTGTGCTGGCAGGCGCGCTTGCGCGTGTGCCGCAGCGCGATGCGCTCACGCTGGAGGCGGCAGCGAGCGGGTGTGCGCCGCGGGCAGGCATACCACTGCGCCAGCGAGGCCGGGGACGTGCTCGCGGACACGCTGATGAAGGAGCTGCAGCGCGACATGGCCGACGCGGAGGGCGCGCTGCTGCGGCAGCGGCAGCAGCAGCAGCAGGGCGCGCACGAGCGGCCGCAGGTAGGCGCGGGGGCCTTGCGCGCGGCCGCGTCGGGTGGGCGTTCTTTGCGACGCGTCTGCTGTGTGCCTGCTTGCAAAAGGGCGCTGCGATGCAAGCGCGCGCCGGCAACCCACTGCTGAACGGCGACATCACCAGTCTCGCGTGTGGCGCAGCGCTGATGTCAGGTTGCCCGACCCACCTTCCCTCCTGCGGCATGTGCGCACCGCTGCATACCCTACATACAAGGGTTTGAGATCGTGCTGGCACCGCCGCCAGGCGGAGGGCGGGGCGGCCGTGTCGCCGGGCGCGTCGAAGGAGCCGCCGTGCCAGCGCACATCGCCGGCCATGATGCCCTCGTCGCCGCCGCAGAGCGCCTCCGCCCAGCAGCGCGGCCTGCACCGCTCCCACTCTGGTGCGCCAGCACTCACCTTTGGCGCCACTCCTCCGGCTGCGCTGCTGTGCCGCTTGGCCTGGGATGCTGGGTCGGGTTTGTGGGCCGTACCTCTGCATGCTACGTGTGGACGTGGGAGGCAGCTTTGTATTTCAAAGGCGGTGATGTCTTCTCTTGCTTAAAGCCAGCCGTGCGGGCGCAATCGTGTATTGCGTGTCCTCCCGTCACACAGTGCTGTTCTGTTATGAGTGCAGTATGATGAAGCGTGGGCATATGGGAACCGTGGAGCATGCGCATTGGTTAGCAACCCTGGGGGCACACCATCCGCAGGCTCGTCCAGCGGCGGCTCCGGGGGCGGCCACGCCAACGGCAACGGCGCCTCTGCTGGCAGCGGGCCCACTGACGGCGCGGGCGACGCCGAGCACGGCGCCGCTGACGGCGCGACGGCGAGCGCCGGGGACAAGCCGCCCGCTGCGACGACGGGCGCTGGGGAGGCCGCGGCTGCGCCCGCCGACGCGCCGGCCGACGCGCCGGCCGGCGCGGTGCCGCTCGCCAGCGCGCCCAGCCCCTCGAGGCTGGGCAGTTTCGTGAGCCCGTTTGAGGCGGCAGGTGCGGGTTGCTGTGGTAACCTACCCTATCTCAGCACATGCTGCCCGTGCTACATGCTGCACGAGTTATTGAAGGCCTGCACCTGAGAAACCTGCAATGGTCGTGTTTACTGCACAGTGCGCAGTGAGTGGACGCTTTCCTCAGCCTTTGCCCCAAGTTGCATGCAGTTGCGCGGCTGTCACTGCGACAGGCAGCATGAGCATGCAAGCACACGCCGGCACCAACCGTTGCTTGTGTTGCATCTCGGGCATCTGCGCACAGCTGCCTGCGCGGCTGACCATGTTCCTGCGCCTGCAGACACGCGCCACCTGATCAAGAATGGCGCGCCGGGCGCCGCCGCCTCCGGCCAGGGCCTGGCCGGCCCGGATCCCGGGCTGACCGCGGATGCAAGCGCCGGTCAGCCGGTCGCGGCCACGCACAGGCTGCTGCAGGCGCCTGGCCAGGTGCCTGCCCGCGCGGCCAGCCAGCGAGCGGCCTGCCCTGCAGTGTTCGCTC
>JAABUX010008053.1_pt1 | contig 12233 bp, 7 predicted proteins | sample 5561851 | NCBI WGS metagenome assembly JAABUX01 (sample SAMN10711883, study PRJNA513361) | rock metagenome | isolation source: Antarctica rocks | place: Antarctica: Victoria Land, Richard Nunatak red sandstone | collected 2016-01-03 | reverse complement strand
AAGTCTTGCTCAACAAAGCTATCGCCAAGGTCTTCGGCACCAGCAACGAGCGCGCCATCAAGCGCCTCCTTCCCCGCGTCACGGAGATCAATGCCCTCGAGCCAACCGTCCAGGCGCTCTCGGATGATCAACTCCGCCAAAAAACCGCTGAGTTCCGCACCCGCATCGACGAAGCCCGCTCCAAACTCAACATCCCCTCCGATCCCATCGAAGCCCGCTCCACGGAAGTCCAGGACGAGATTCGCGCCGCCGAAAAGGCCGCCCTCGACGCCCTTATGCCCGAGGCCTTCGCCGTCGTCCGCGAGGCCTCCCGCCGTGCCGTCGGCATGCGTCACTTCGACGTCCAGCTCATCGGCGGCATGGTCCTCCACTCCGGCAAGATCGCCGAGATGAAGACCGGTGAGGGCAAGACCCTCGTCGCCACCCTTCCCTGCTACCTCAACGCCCTCGCCGGCCGCGGCGTTCACGTCGTCACCGTCAACGACTACCTCGCCAAGCGCGACGCCGAATGGATGGGCAAGATCTACGGCTTCCTCGGCCTCTCCGTCGGCGTCATCGTCCACGATCTCTCCGACGAGCAGCGCCGCGAAGCCTATGGCTCTGACATCACCTACGGCACCAACAACGAGTTCGGCTTCGACTACCTGCGCGACAACATGAAGTTCGAGATCGCCGATCAGGTCCAGCGCGGCCACTTCTACTGCATCGTCGACGAGGTCGACTCCATCCTCATCGACGAGGCCCGTACACCCCTCATCATCTCCGGCCCCACCGACCAGACCACCGACAAATACGCCCGCGTCAACATCATTATCCCCAACCTCGAGCAGGGCGAGCTCATCGAGACCCTCGAAGAAAAAACCTGGTCCGGCGACTTCGTCATCGACGAAAAAGCCCGCGCCATCACCGTCACCGACGAGGGCTGGGAGAAGATCGAAGGCCTCCTCGGCATCGGCAACATCGCCGACCCCGAAAACTGGGACCTCAAGCACCACGTCGAGGTCGCCATCAAGGCCCACAACCTCTACAAGCGCGACGTCGAGTACGTCGTCAAAGAGGGCGAGGTCATCATCGTCGATGAGTTCACGGGCCGCCTCATGCCCGGCCGACGCTGGTCCGACGGCCTCCATCAGGCCGTCGAAGCCAAGGAAGGCGTCTCCATCCGCAAGGAAGACCAGACCCTCGCCACCATCACCTTCCAGAACTACTTCCGCATGTACAAAAAACTCTCCGGCATGACCGGCACCGCCGAAACCGAGGCCGCCGAGTTCGACAAGATCTACAAGCTCGACATCGTCGTCATCCCTACCAACCGCCAGATGCTCCGGCTGGAGAATCAGGACGTTGTCTTCCGCACCGCCAAAGAAAAGTACTTCGCCGTCGCCGACGAGATCGCCCGCCTCCACGACCTCAAGCAGCCCGTCCTCGTCGGCACCACCTCCATCGAAAAATCCGAGCTCCTCTCCGAGATCCTCAAGCGCAAGGGCGTCCGTCACGTCGTTCTCAACGCCAAGTTCCACGAGAAAGAGGCCGAAATTGTCGCCCAGGCCGGCCGCCTCGGCATGGTCACCATCGCCACCAACATGGCCGGCCGCGGCACCGACATCCTGCTCGGCGGCAACTCCGACTTCATGGCCCGCCAAGACCTCGTCAGGAAGTCTCAGGCCCGCGCCGTCTCCGCCGCTGAAGGCGCCATTCAGCCCATTGCCGGCCCCGGCATGTTCCGCTTCTACTACTCCGGCCAGGAGTTCGAGACCACCCAGGCCAACTGGGACGCTGCCGTCGCCTCCCACGAATCCGCCGCCAGGTCCGAGCATGAGACCGTCATCGCCGCCGGCGGTCTCCATATCCTCGGCACGGAGCGCCACGAGTCCCGCCGCGTCGACAACCAGCTCCGCGGCCGTGCCGGCCGACAAGGTGACCCCGGCGCGTCCCGCTTCTACCTCTCGCTCGAAGACGACCTCATGCGCATCTTCGCCCGCGAGTGGGTCTCCACCCTCCTCCAGCGCCTCGGTATGGAGGAAGGCGTCCCCATCGAGAGCGGCATGATCTCCCGCCGCATCGAGGCCGCCCAGAAGGCCGTCGAATCGCAGAACTTCGAGTCCCGCAAACACGTCCTCGAATATGACGACGTCATGAACAAGCAGCGCGAAGCCGTCTACGGCCTCCGTCGCCAGCTCATGGAAGGCGTGGACCAGAAGCAGCTCATCACCGAAGACTACCTTTCCACCATCCTCTCCAACATCCTCGACGAGAACGCCCCCGAAAAGGCCCATGCCGACGAGTGGAAGTCCGAAGCCCTCTTCAACCAGATCTTCGACCTCTTCGGCGCTCGCCTCGAAACCGAAGTCGATATCACCAGCCTCAACCGCCACGACCTCGGCGAAGCCCTCTTCGAAAAACTCCAGCAGCGCTACAACATAAAGGAGCAGATCCTCGGCCCCGACACCATGCGCTACCATGAGCGCATCGTCATGCTCTCCGTCCTCGACGGCCTCTGGAAGGATCACCTCCTCTCCATGGACCACCTCAAGGAGGGCATCGGTCTCCGCGGCTACGCCCAGCAAGACCCCCTCGTCGCCTACAAAAAAGAGTCCTTCGAGATGTTCGAAGCCATGATGATGCGCTTCCAGGAAGACACCACCCGCCACCTCTTCCGCATGCAGATCATCGGCCCCGACGGCACACCCATCGAAACCCCCGAGCAGTTCCAGCAGATCCAGGCGCAGCAGGCGCAGTTCATGGCCCAGCAGGCAAACATCCAGGCCCAGCAGCAGGCCATGCTCCAGGCACAGCGGGAATTTCAGCATCCCCCGGTCATCGACCCCGGCACACAGCCACAGACGCAGCCCGGCAACCAGCCCTCGCTCCCCGTCACCCCACCCGACGCACCCGGGAGCCCGGAACAGCTTCCGCCCCTCCAGCCCCAACCCAAGCCGACGCGCTCCACAGCTCCGTCCACCACCATCGACGCCCTTGAGCGCGAGTTCGAACGCAAAAAGCAGCGCGAGCTCGATCACGCCCGCGCCGCCGGCTCCGCCAACGGCTCCTCCAACGGACACGGCCCGCGCCTCACCGGCGAAAAGGTCGGACGCAACGACCCCTGCCCTTGCGGCTCCGGAAAGAAGTTCAAGAAGTGCCACGGCACCGAGGCCTAACCACCCTCACATTTCACACCTCATGGCTCCCAACTGATAACCCACAGCTCATAACTCGTAGCTAAAGCAGCTCACAGCTCATCCCCATTGCTCACAGCTGACAGCTCATCGCTCACATCTCGAGAGTGAACAGAAAGTCCTCAATGCCGCGGATCTCAGTCAGGCCTGACGACCGAAGCACGAACCCCGACCACACCTAAAACGCTGTCATTCTGAGCGCAGCGAAGAATCCCCCCGTATTGGCCCTTGCCGTTCGATACCAAAGCACCCACCAGCCCCAAGCGTCCCTAAAGTCCCGCCGCCTTCTCCAAATCATCCAGCAACAGCTTCGCCTTCGTCGCCAGCGTCTTTGCCCCGCCCGCATCCCCACTGTGAAGCGCCTGCTGTGCCTGCTTCTGAAAGTTACGAACGTTGCTCACCAGCGGCGCTTGCGCCTTCAGCGTCTCCGCCGGTAGCCCGTTCAGCCGCTTCTCATTTGCCGCGATCAGCTCCGTCGCATCGTGCTGCGTCTTCGGATCCAGGTCCCCGCCCGGCGTAAGCTCTCCAATCACACTGGCCGCCCCAGCCGAAGCATCCGCAGCCGTCTGCACCGGCGGCGTCTGGTCCGCCGTTGGCGCCGCAGCGGGAGCGGCCACCTTCGCAGCCCGCCGCTTCGGACGCCTTGGCACCGCCGCCGCGCCCTCGGCCACCGGCACCGGCGGCAGATCCTCCTCGTCGTCATCCGCCTCGATGATCGGCGGGTCCACAGGCTCCGGAACCTGCGCCAGCTCCACCGGTGTAAACGGCGGCAGCACCAGCGGTCGCGCCTTGTGGTGCAGGCTGCATCCGCTCAACGCCAGCACCATCGCTGTGACCGCAAACGCCCTCCTCATCAATCTCGCGTCTCCTCCGTCCGGCATCAAACCCGTTCTCCTGCCATGCGGCCCGCTCTCGGCGCCGCTCCGGCGGCCGCCTTCCGCATCTCATTCGCAGCCATCGCGAGCGGCAGCCTCAGCGTAAACGTAGTTCCGCGATCCGGCGATCCCACATCCGTGCAAGACCGCACCTCCATCGCTCCGCCGTGCATCTGCAGAATGCGATAGGTCATCGAGAGACCAATCCCGCTGCCCTTTGGCTTCGTCGTGAAGTATAGGTCGAAGATGCGTGGAAGCACATCTTCCTGTATCCCGGCACCCGCATCCACCACCTGAAACATCGCAAAATGATGTTCGCGCTTGACCGAGATCCGCATTCGCCCGCCACCCGGCATCGCCTGCATTCCGTTCAGCACTAGATTCAGAAGCGCCTGCTGCATCAGTCCCGAATCCATCCGGGCCATCACCGGCTCGCGCGGTACGTCGATCAGCACTCGGATCCCGTTCTCCTCCATCTCCGCACCCGTCAGCTCCACTACGGCCTCCACCACATCGCGAAGATCGCGATCCGACAGATGCAGCTCCATCGGCCTCGAAAAGTCGGCCAGCGTCTCCACCACGCGATCTAACCGGCGCATCTCCCCCGCCAGGATCTCCACATGCCTTTGCGCCCCGTTCATCGCGCCCGCATCCATGCCGGCCAACTTGCTCTTCAGCAGCTCCAGGTGCACCACCATCGCATTGATCGGGTTCTTCACCTCATGACCCACACCCGCCGTCAGCCGCCCCACCGCCGCTAACCTCCGCGACACCTCCAGCTCCTGCTCCAGCTGCGCCGCAGACTCCACGTCCCGCAGCGTCACCAGCGTCCCCATCGCCTGCCCTGCACCTGCCGCATCATGGATCCGGTCCAGCGAAAACTGCACCTCCCGCCCATCCTCAAGCGTCACACTCTCCCCGCTCACCTGCTGCCCCGCATCGAACGCCCGCAACACCGCCGCGCCTAATGCCGTTGACTCGTCAAAGATCTGCCCCACGGCGCTCCCCACCAGCTCACCCTCCGGCTTGTCCAGAAAATACGCGGCGGCGTCCGACACCATCGCCGCCCGCCCGTCCTCCGTAAACAACAGCACGCCATCCCGCAGCGTGTCGAGCATCTTGTTCAAGTTCGTCCGCAGCGCCGTATACCCCGCCTCGGTCGATCGCATCTGCTCTCCCAGCCGATCGATCGAACGCGTCACCCGCACCACCGCGTCCCTCTTCACACGGTCGCCTTCCGCCTCCGTGGTCACCGCCTCCGCCTCGTCCGCCACAACCAGATGCTCCAGCTGCTTGCTGATCTGCTCGATCGGGCTCAGCGCCAGGTTCGCCAGCAGCGCCGCCGCCACCATTGACGCAAACCCCGCCATCGCCGCAAACAGCAGAGCCGTCCGCAGCCACGGCTCATACGAAGCCCGTAAAAACGTCGACCGAACCCCAACATGCACGATGAGAAATGGCGTCTTATCCCTTTGGATCGACTCCGATAGGTCCAGCACCCGGGGTCCGCCAAACAGCTCCCTCGTCTGCGTCCACGCGTTTCCCTGCTCCACCCGTGCCAGGCCCCCGCGCGACGGCGTCCGCTGCCCCAAAGCATCCGGATCCGTGCTCACCAGCGTCACTCCCGCCGCATCCGTCACACTCACATCCTGCACCGGCGGGGAGTAACGCACAATCGCGTTCATCAACTGCAGCAGAGCCCCGTTGTTGCGCAACGCCGAAGTCACCGAGACCCGCAGCGCCTCGTCGCTCTTGTCCGCCGGCGGTCTCGCCCGAAGTCCCGTCTCCAGCGTCTGCAGCGTCACCAGCACCACCTGGTGCGCCAAAACCTCTGTGGCCGAGGTCGTCTGCTCAACACGCTGCCGCAGCAGCTCGCTTACAAAAATCGTCGACATCACCAGAACGATCGCAAACGTCAGCGCCGTCGCCGAAAGCACCAGCTTCGTCTTCAGCCGCATCTAGTCCGTTCCGTTCCTCGCTCCACCCGTAGCCGCGCTCTGGTGATACTCCTTCAGCTTGTTCTGCAGCGTCTTCGAACTGATCCCCAGGATCTCCGCGGCCCTGGTCTTGTTGTTATGCGTCGAGGTCAGCGTCTTCAGGATCAGCTGCCGCTCGGCCTCGTCCACCGTCGTCCCCACCTCTACCCGCACCGTGTTCTCTTCCTTCCGGAAGCGCTCCGCCTCCGTCGCCACATCCCCGATCAACACGCCGCCCACCGCGGCCGAGCGCGATCGGCCCGTCGGCGCAGGCGCAAAGCCCGGCTCGCCAAAGTGCGGCGGCAGATGCTCCACCCCAAGCCGCCCGCCGCCCGCCAGAATCGTCGCCCGTTCAATCGTATTGCGCAACTCACGCACATTGCCCGGCCATCGGTAGGTCCGCAGCCGGTCCAGCAGCGCCGGCTCCAGACCCGTTACCGCGCAGCTGTGCCGCGTATTCATCTCCGCAATCATCCGCTCCGCAATCGCGCCCACATCGCCCAGGTGATCCCGCAGCGGCGGCATCTGGATCGAAAACACGTTCAGACGGTAGTACAAATCTCCGCGCAGCTCGCCCTCCGCCACCGCCTTCTCCGGATCCTTGTTCGTCGCCGCGATCACCCGCACATCCACCGGCGTCTCCGCCTTCGACCCCAGCCTCCGCAGCCGCCTGTCCTCAAGCACTCGCAGCAGCTTCGCCTGCGTCGCCGCCGGCATCTCGCCAATCTCATCCAGCAGCAGCGTCCCCTCCTCCGCCAGTTCGAAGCACCCCGCGCGCCGCTCGATCGCCCCCGTAAACGCGCCCCTCTCGTGCCCAAAGATCTCGCTCTCGATCAGCGTCTCCGGAATCGCCGCACAGTTCACCGCCACAAACGGCTTGTTCCTCCGCGAGCTCAACTCGTGAAGACTCCGTGCCACCAGCTCCTTGCCCGTCCCACTCTCTCCCGTTACCAACACGCTCACGTTCGAAGGCGCAACCCGCTCAATCAACTGATAGATCGCCCGCATCTGCGGCGACGACCCCACCAATGGTCCCAGAGAGCCCGTCTCGCGCACCTGCTTGCGCGTCTCCTCAATCGTCTCCTCTTCCCCTGCCGACATCTGCCGGCTCGCATTCTGCAGAATCGCCCGCAGCCGCGTCGGGTCCACCGGCTTCGGCAGGTAGTCGAACGCCCCCATCCGCATCGCCTCCACCGCGCTCTCAATCGATCCCTGCGCCGTCAGCATCACCACCGCCACCCGCTGCTGCATCTCCCCCAGCCGACTCAGCAACTCCATCCCATCCATCCGGGGCATCTTCAGGTCCGTCACCACAATCGCGGGCGACCACTGCTGCACCCGCTCCAGACCCTCCCGCCCGTCAGCCGCACCCTCGGCCCGGTAGCCCCAGCTCTCAACAAGCTCCGTCAGCCCCGTCCGAGCATGAACCTCGTCCTCGACAATCAAAACCTTCTCCAAAGCCACATCCATCCCTTCAGTTCAGCAGCCCATCCAAGCGCGATCGTCACGTATATGGCCGGGAGACTCCTTAGTGTACGACCTCAGGTGCCCTGATTGGTTATCCTGTTTTCATGCTCCCCCCGGAAATCTCCGTCGACACCCTCGCCCAGCGCCTCAAAAACCCCAATCCGCCGCTTCTGCTCGACGTCCGCGAGCCCTGGGAGGCTCAGACCGCCTCCATCCCCGGCTCCACCCTCATGCCCATGGGCGACGTCCCCTCCCGCGCCCACCAGGAGCTCGACCCCGACCAGCCCATCATCGTCCTCTGCCACCACGGCGCGCGCTCCCTCAACGTCACCATGTGGCTCCGGCAACAGGGCTTCGAACACGCGCAGTCCCTCGCTGGCGGCATCGACCACTGGTCCACAGCCATCGACCCCTCCGTCCCCCGTTACTGATCTGCAAGAAGTGTGCGGCGGTTTAGAGGCAGCCCTCGCCCTCTGCCCACGCCGGATCACGTTGACAGGGAAGATCGTCCAGTTCAGATCCGGCGCCATCAACTGCACCCCACTGCCCGTTCGTCAGTACTTCACGTCCAGTACAGAATGCGGCACCCGGGCAGCGTCTCCGCAATCCCGCGTTCAAAAAAGCCCCGCATCTCCCCCATCTGATTCTTCGGGTACACGTACTTGAAGCCGCCAAACTTCGTCCGCTTCTCCACCCTGCTCTCCTCACGCAAATCCAGCGTCGTCTTCGGATACCACCCCAGCAACACCTCCTTTGACCCCGGCGTAAACCGGTGAGTAATCAGCTCCGCCGTCAGATCCACCGCGGGTACCCCGTCTAGCGCCTCGCGCACCGCCCCCAGCAGCTCCTTATATTCCCGCTCCCAGTTCGTCACCGGCATGATCGGCGCAATCGTCAGCCCCACCGGATACCCCGCCAGAGCCATCCGCCGCAGCGCCCCCAATCGCTGCCCGACACTCGCCGTGCCCCCCTCCAAATTCCGTGAAACACTCGCCGCATTCACTGAAAACCGCACCCGCGTCCGCTTCCGGTGATCCAGCGGCAGCAATCCGGACACCGCCGCAAACTTCGTCGTCCAACGCAGCTGCACCGCCGCATCCCACTCCCCCAAGAACCGGATCGACTCCGCCAGCGCCCCCGTCAGGTGCTCAATCCCCAACGGATCCGTGTAGCACGAAGCCTCAAACGTCGTCCCCTCCCCTGCCCGATCCCGCGACCTAGACGTCACCCCGCCCGCACCCGCATACGCCCGCAAGCCATCGAGGATCTCCGGCAGATTCGCATATGCCCGCGTCACCGGAGCCCCGCTCAGCGACCCCGCCAGATAGCAGTATTGGCAGTGCGCCGGACATCCCTGCGCAAGGTGAAACTGCCAATCCGCCGACGGTGGAATCGGCTGCAGCTTGCGCGCACTCGGCGGCGACACCACGATCGCAAACGTCGACTTCGCCAGCGCATAACCCTTGCCCGGCGAGTTCGCCGCAAATCTGGTCAGCCGGTTGCTCGGAAGCCGAACCACCTCCGCCCCATACCCGGCCGCCCGCTCCAGCATCGCTCGCCCAAACGGCATCGCATACGCATCCGGCGTAATTAGCACCCGCCGCGGACGCCACAGCCGGCCCTCCACCGGCGCACCCGTCTCCAGCCCCTGCGCATCCCACTCCGTCCACACCTGCTCCGCCAATTCCATACAGATTGGATGAAATCAGCTCGCACACCGACACAGGCAGGCATCCCGCAAGGCACGCCTTTGCGCACCATCAATCCAGGCAGCGCTCACTTGCACCAGACAACAAACCGCACCTACCCCAGCCGCGGACTCGACATCGGCACCGAGATCGACGTCAGCTGCGCTCCCCGCTTCGGCCGCGGAGCCCACTCCGGCGAAAGCAGCTCCGGCATCGGCTTCGCCTTGAAGATCTTCTTAGCCTGCAGCGCAATAAACCGCGCCGACGCCTTCGCCTTCTTCCGCCGCGCGCTGTCCGTCGAGATCCCTGTCCCCGCATACATCTGCCGGTACAGCTTCGACAGCAGCACAAACGCCACCCGCGACTTTACTGAAGTCACACACGCGGAGCGCTTCCACACCACATCCCAGTCGTAAAACCGGTCCCAAACCTTTTGCGTCCGATCCTTGATCTCCTCCGAACTCATCGACGGGTGCGGTGTAAACATCTTCGGCCGGATCGCCGTCGGAATCAGCCAGTACCGCGTAATCGGCGTCCCGTCCACCATCTCCGGGGCTGCCGCCTGCTCCTTCTCCCATCGCCCAAAGTCCACCGTCCCCGGAAACGGCGTCATCATCACAAACTGCGCAAACGTCACGCCCGCCTTCATCGCCAGCTCCACCGTCGCGTCAAACGTGCTCGGCTTATCGGTCGGCAGCCCAAAGATGAACGACCCCAGCACATGCACCCCATGCTCGCGGAAGATCTGCAACTGCTGCACCAATCTGTCCCCCGAATAGTTGAAGTCCTTGTACACCGCCTTCAATCCCTCCGGCGTTACCGCCTCCACTCCCACCAGCGCGCCCTTGATGTTCGCCTTCCGCATCGCATCCAGGTATTCGCCGTCTTCGGCCGACTCCATCGTGATCTGCGTGAAAAACACCATGTCCTTCGGAAGCTTCGCCATCTCCGCCATCAGCGCGTACCGCTCCGCCCGCGTCGCCTCCAGCGACTCCACCCGCTCCCAGTTCTTCTGCTCCCGCGCCAGCCGCAGGTCCGTCAGCGTCACCGGGTAAAAATTGTCGTCTGCCAGCGCAATAAACCGGAAACCCCGCCGCCGAAGATCGATAATCTCGTCGATCACCTTCTCAAACGTCCTCTGCCGCGGCTTCTGCCCATCCGTCCGCCACACCGAGCAGAACGAGCAGTGCTTCGGACATCCGCGAATCGTCTGTACCGACGCCCACATATACTTGTCCGTCTGCATCAGATCCCAGCGCGCCGACAGAAAGTCCTCCCCCTCGATCTTTCCGCCGTCGTAAATCCGTTCCGCACACCCCGCCTCGAGATCCCGCAGCACCCGTCCCCACGCCACGTCGCCGTCGCCCTTCACCACCGCATCGGCCTGCCCACGCTCAAACGGCTCCTCCGGAAACAGCGTGGCATGAATCCCCCCGTACACCACCGTCGCCCCTCGCTCCTTTGCGATCCGCCCCACCTCATATCCGCGCAGCGCATTACCCGTATGCACGCTGATCCCCACCACATCGCCTGCCGCAATCGTCAGCGGATCCAGCTGCTCCAGCGACTCATCCACCAGAATGGGATCGCCCATCGACCGGGGCGTCGCCGCCGCCAGCACAAACAACCATCGCGGCGTAATCACCGCAGTTCCAAAAGAATTGTCGCTGGGATTAATCAGGTGTACAGCCATGCGCGCAGACTCCATTACTTGTAATCTTTGGGCCCGATCTCTCGGGCGATCTCCCAAAGGGTTGAAGTCCGCATCCGCGTGCGCCTTGGAAGGGCGGACCGTGGTGTCGCGAATGCCTACCGATTATACAAACTGCAGCGAGCATCCAGTAACTCTCACTTTGCTCGATGCAAAAATCTCTGCCACACTCAGTCCTCCGTGACCTGTTCAAAAGCTCTATCCGCGCAAATCCGTGTCAATCCACGGTCAGCCTCTGCTTCACCCAGGTCCCACGAAGCAGCCTCACTTCGCCCGCGGATGCGTCTCGTCGTACACCCGCTGCATCTGCCCTACAGTCAGCTGCGTATACCTTTGCGTCGTCGACAGCCGCTCATGCCCCAGCATCTCCTGGATCGCCCGTAGGTCCGCACCCTCCTCTAGCATGTGCGTCCCAAACGCGTGCCGCAGCGTATGCGGATGCACATCCGCCGCCAGCCCCCGCCCCAGCGCAATCGCCTTCACGATCCGCCCCACACTCCGCGTCGTAAGCCGGCAGTTCCCTCGCATCCGCAGATTCACCAGCAGCGGCCCCGCCGCCACCATCCCGCCCTTCCCCGCCGCGACCAACTTCGCCTCCCGCTCCGGCAGATACGCCCGTACCGCCGACGCTGCCTCATCCCCCAGCGGAACCATCCGCTCCTTCTTCCCCTTCCCGCGCACCAGAATCACCTCGTCCTTCCACCGGATGCTCCCCATATCGATCCCCACCAGCTCCGAGTTCCGTATCCCACACCCATACAACAGCTCAAAGATCACCCGGTCCCGCTCCGCCCAAGCCGAATCCCCGGTAGCCCCTCCACCCTTCAACTTTCTCCCACCCCCACTCCCCCTTTTGCTTCCGCTCCCATCTTCGTGCCCACTGTCATCCTGAGCACAGCGAAGGACCCCTGTATTTGCCTTTGTCTTTCCCCCCGCAACACCGCCCGGGTGCCCCATCCATGGCGCAGCATCATCGCGCAATGGGTGGGATCGTAAACCGCCAGCCTCACCCAGATTCCCGCTGTCATCCTGAGCACAGCGAAGGACCCCTGTATTTGCCTTCGTCTTTCCCCCTGCAACCTCGCCCGGATGCCCCATCCATGGCGCAGCATCATCGCGCAATGGGTGGGATCGTAAACCGCCAGACTCACCCAAGTTCCCGCTGTCATCCTGAGCACAGCGAAGGAGCCCTGTATTTGCCCTTGTCTTTCCCCCCGCAACCTCGCCCGGGTGCCCCATCCATGACGCAGCATCATCGCGCCATGGGTGGGATCGTAAACCGCCAGCCTCACCCAGATTCCCGTCGTCATCCTGAGCACAGCGAAGGACCCCTGTATTTG
>JAABUX010008051.1_pt1 | contig 12234 bp, 16 predicted proteins | sample 5561851 | NCBI WGS metagenome assembly JAABUX01 (sample SAMN10711883, study PRJNA513361) | rock metagenome | isolation source: Antarctica rocks | place: Antarctica: Victoria Land, Richard Nunatak red sandstone | collected 2016-01-03 | reverse complement strand
CATTAGCACATAAAACACGACCCTTCTCGACAACAGCTCTGATGTGACCATGACAGATAGCCTCGTAGATGAGGGTTATCAAACAGGCCAGGGTAACAAGAAATCCAGGAAGTGTTGATCTCTGATTCAACGCTTGATGGCGAGCAATGACTCAATCTATTAATAGCTCGTACCACCCCAACGAACGCTCAGGGATCGTCTACGATATAAGTTTATCTTTATTATCTTTTCCTTCTTCCTTTATAAATGTACATATCATAAGAAGCTTGAGCTCTCCAGATGTAGTGGCTTGCAAATCCTGGGTCGAGGAGTGAAGGAGCTTGTTCAAGCTGTTCGAGAGTTGCGTCACCTTGGTGTGGAAGACTTGGATCTACCACATCCAAAGATAGTTGTGGTTGGCGATCAGAGCACTGGAAAGAGTTCTCTGATCGAAGGAATGAGCGAAATCAAGGTGCCGCGGAGTGCCGGTACCTGCACTCGGTGCCCGCTGGAGATCAATCTCACGGAGGACACTTACCCGGAAGGACAATGGAGCTGCAGAGTCTTTCTTCACAGGAAGTACATCTACCAAGGTAACTTTAGGGAATGAGTGAGATCAAAGGAGCTTATTCAAGCTGTTCGAGTGTTGCGTCACCTTGGTATGGAAGACTTGGATCTACCACTTCCAAAGATAGTTTTGGTTGGCGATCAAAGTACTGGGAAGAGCTCTCTGATGAAGGGAGTGAGTAAGATCAAGGTACTGAGGAGTGCCGGTACCTGTAACAACCCCTTGAACGCTCAGGATCCGTCTATGATCAAGATCAAACTATCAGCACTGAAAACACCGTCGTCCTTCCTTGGAATCGACAAGACGATCCTCGATTCCATCCTTCATGGCTCACCGACAGCCTATCAAGCGGAGATTCACGCAGTAGTCACTTACTGTCAATTAATCTCAGATGTTCCTTGATTAGCATGTGGTTGAAATTTACATAACCCAGTCCGTCGAATGGAAGCCCACAATCGGTGGCATTGGCTTCGCAGCTAATATTGAGATATATCTCTAGCAAGATCAACTATCATTGCAGGAAACACCGGAAGCTCCATGTGCCAAAAGCGAGCGTACTATCGCTTGATGGCCTGCCTTCGCTGCTGCCAGCAGTGGGGCCCACTCAGCAAAGCCTCGGGGAGAGGGCTGGATGCATTGTTGAAGTAGGCTCGTGACTTTGCTCAGATCCCCATCGGTCGCAGCACATTCGAGGTCAATTTCGTCGTCTATACCCAACATGGACGTTCGGCAAGTCAGGCAACCACCAGTCTCGAATGCAGCTTTAGCTAAACAGGCTTCATGCGTCCAATGTGGACATTCGCACCGCAGTTTCACGGCGTCCTGCCCAATCTACCAGCTCTCCATATAAAGGTAATATGGTTCCGCAGCCATGCCCTCATCGACGGTCTTCCGGTACAGGGCAGTGTGGGGCAATGTAGTGATAGTGTCCCGGTACACTCCTCGTAATGCACCAGGGTCAAAGATCATCGCTGCCATTTGAACAAAAGATTTCGAAGTTGGCCTACAAGTGATCGATGACTGAGCGGAAATCCGAGGCACTTGAGGCCTATTACTTGTACAGCAGGTAGAAATGATGGCTGCGGTCAACGTATGTCTGTTGTAGCCACGTTAGTCGTCGAAAGGCTGCAACAGAAACATTGACGATGTCAACTCAGGTGGGATGTTCAAGCTCAGCTTCTAATGACTAATAGGGTCTCCACGAGTCTCACTTTAGATTCTTTCACCAAGCAAAAAGATAAGCACATTCATTTATCCATTTTCTAATACTCCTATATCCTTCACTTTGACTGAACCAAGATTTAGGGGAGTCCAGGATCAATAGCGACAACACCGAGCAACTTGAACGATGAATTACTTTGATCTAGACCCTAGAACCCTACCCACAGCCACTCTCTACCGTGTCCAATATGACGGCTGTATGACAACCTACAACCCCGGTTCCGGCCTTACTGCAAAGGAGACCGAAACATTTTACGACGAGTACTACGATATATTTGTCAACTTTGGTGGTGCGGTACAAGATCATCTATGCTGGAGACCGGTTCCAAGCCTTTTCATCTCCACCTTTGCAGATAAACGACTCGCAGAAAATTGGGCTCTGAAGTGGAGTACATGTCATGACGGCAAAATGTGTGAAATATATGAGATCAATGCATCCAAACTTGTGGGGTCGTGTATCTTTCACGCAGATAAGCTCCGGAAGCACCTGGATTTGCGGGTGCCTTCGAAGGCAGAAGCGAGCATCCTCGTGGAATATCTTGTTGCTTGGAATATACCTCAACGAGCAATAGTGGGATGTCAAAGTACGGAGGATATCAAAGGGGTAGGTAATGTTTTCTTCAAGAACAGGCGAAAGGTGGGGAGTATGAATATCTGACAGCTCCGCAGAGCGTTGTAGCCAAAACCCTCCTCTTAATTCGACCATTCCGACCATGCCTCCTCATCCCCGAGATATCATGGTCAGCAAGAAGATCTATCCCAATCCTGCCATCTTGTCCAAGAGGGGAACAGGCGACTCAGCGTCGCTCATTAGCACCTTCAACGAAAAAGGTACTTCTAAAGCTATACTTCAGGCTGTAAAGAGGTCCGAGTCACAGAGAGCTCTCACAGAAGAAGATTACACTCGAGAGATTAGTGCTGGCATGTCTGCCCAGCTCCCTCAGGTAGGCAGGCTGATAGAAAAAATAGCGAAATAGAAAGCGCTTTCAAGGAAATGGAGTCCAACCACAGAATGCCCACGCTCAGGGAAGCTAGAGATGAAATTGTGCGAGCTCTGGTGGAGTACAGGGATTCTGTGTTGAAGGACCTCGTTTCCAACGCCATTTCCTCCAGTGGTGAGAACTCGAACAAAATGGGGAGGAGCACGGAGTGGGGCAGCAAGAAGCCATGGAAGAAGAGCGCCCCGTCAGTAGGAGAGTCTACGAAATTCTCTGCCGTTCCTGAACAAGAAGAGGGCAGGGAACAAAATTTCGAGGATGAAAATGCTGAGGAAGCCAAGCTTGAGCAGCCCGAGCCAGAAGCGCCAAAAGAGACGAAGCCCAAGAAGAAGAGGACCATCAAGAAGGTGTTGAAGAAAGTGGCGAAGCACCCAGAGCAAGGCGAGCCCTCCGGTAGAAAGACAGAGACGGCGGCAGGATCCAGGACCTGATCGATACTCTTAGTGCACTCGGTATCTCGGTCCTGATGTCTTCGCGGTGCTCACTGCACACGATCAGAAGAATAAGGCGGGCAGTGCCTTTGAACTGGAGCATAATCTGAGGTGGTTCTGCAAAGCAACTGGGGCTGTCGCCCTGGAGCCCACCATCAACAGTCGCGAGACCACGCCCGCCGAAGATTCACAGTCTGACGACGAGGACGAGGAAAAAGCTAGCGCCGTCGATCGCCTAGTTATATCTTTCAAGAAGCTGCTCGCCTTGGACAATCTCCAGAACGGACTACAGTTGGGCACGAACCCGACTGGACGTAGGAGAGAATCTACGACGCGCATCAATACGGTAAAGCCACAAACACGAAGACTGCAGAGGCATATTTTCTTGTAGCATTTGAAATGCAAATCGTCATGTAGCTTTGTCCTCGTGCATAATGATAAGTGAGCTATCATCGTTCTGCATACATTCCCTTGGATCCCGTTGGAGGGAACTAGCAGCTATGACGTCCTTGTTTCATCTCCTAACTTCCCATTCGACCGATATGGCCTGCGGTCAGGCGATCCCCAAATTTGAAACACAAATTGAACAGTACTGCTTGCGTTTGGTGCTATCCGGGCAATTCTGAAGTAAAAGGTGGATTGGCCGAGTCGGTGTGAGTTTATGACTCATTTATGCTCTGCCAGCTGGCTGCGGGGTCCATTGGGCGCTAATTCAGAGTAGTGCATCTTACCAAGACTTTTCGCGCCGTTGGCCACACTGTCTTCTATCGAACCCTCCTATAAACCCTCCAAATGTTTCACACCAGCTGCTACATATTAGACCTGCCATCTCATTCCAATCGACTTGGCCCGCGATCAAGCAAAGTCAAACATCAAGAATAATCGGCGGCAACCCCCAGTACCAAAGGGTAAAGGTAAATTATTCGGGGTTCGTATTTCGAGTGTCTGAGCTAATCATCGTAGGGAAGCGACCCCAAGGCATTAAGAAACAGCAAACCCTTCGCAAAAGCCTACGTCTACAAGTAATACGATAGTCTCACAAGCAGTCCCTATCCAAAAGCAATCATATCCAGGAAGTACAGGTACCTCTCTCCCCTCTAGTAAGTAATATCCCCAACGGTAGAAAAGTATATGCCCTCATTATTTCTTTTACTATGTCGTAGCACTGACCTGATCGAGGTATTATAGCGACCGCCAATCCTCTATAAATCGTCTACGTCCTCTCGAAAACGGAAGCGAGGGCAAGAAGAATAAGACGCTGGATATCTTTCTTCTCAAATCCGAGAGCAGCCTCCTTCCAAACGACTACAAATCTCGCCTCCAAGCTGCACTGCTGCGGTAGAACCGAAGGAGAAGAAAAAGAGGAAGGGAAAGGAGGAGAGTGCGAACGATATTACCAAGAAGACTGCCGATCCGCTCGAATATTGGACCCTGACCAAAAACTGGCCTGAGGAATACCTTGAACAACACAGCCAAATTAGGGAAGACCTTGAACAGGACAGCTGGCTTGAAGAACAGATGGAAAATCCTATACACGATATCGAATACGTGGAGGTGAACGGTTTCAGATTACCATGCCCCATCAGGAAAGTTCCAACGTCAGTCCGTCGGAAACAGTCAGATTCAAGCTTGAATAGCTCCGACGACTAGACGAACCGAGAGAAGAAAAGTGCTCCATACCGAACCGTACGTTATACCACGTTGCTTGAGGGCAAGGGGAGCTACATGTACAAATCAGACTTGGGTATTATAAAAGGAAGTAAAGATCTTTATTCACGCCTCTTAGGATTAGAACAGGCCGTCCCTATGGATTCATTGTTTCGCGATGATCTATTTGAAAAAACTTGCCGCAAGATAGAAGACAGGAACGAAGCGAGGGTAATCCAAGACATCGCTCGATTGATTGCTCCTTCTGCAGAGACTCTCGCTACTTATGGGGCTACACACCTCGATCATTTGATTAAAGGGGTCAACGAAACCTGGACAGGCAACATAGCAGTGGAGGGTCCACTGCCGAAACTGGACTACTCTATTAGATTCAGGCGGTCCGCGTTTACCGACGAGCAGCTCAAGAAGCTCGATCCGCTCGTTGGCAGCGTCTTCGAAAACTCCTTGTTTGTCGCGACCTACCGGATGTACTTTCCCTTCTTCACCTGCGAGGTCAAGTGCGGCGCTGCCGCTCTCGACATTACCGATCGCCAGAACGCGCACAGCATGACCGTCGCCGTCAGAGCTTTTGTTGAAAAGAGCTGGACCGGGAGATCCTCGCCTTTTCTATCTCGCATGATCACAGGTCGGTAAGGATCTACGGCCATTACGCTGTCATCGAAGACGACAAGACTACTTTCTATCGCCATCCAATCCACGGATTCGACTTCATGGCCCTAGATGGTAAGGAAAAGTGGACTGCTTACAAGTTCACCAAGAACGTGTACGACACTTATATGCCGAAACTTCATAAATTGATCTGTTCGGCCATCGATGATTTGCCAGCCGGTATTAATCTTGACCTTTCTCAATCCGCTTCTTTCTCCCAATCTATACCCCAGGGTTCGCAGCAATCAAATGCCGCCGACTCCATATTGGGCGAAGAAGATGAAAGTCAATCAAGCTTTCTGGCCTCACAAGAAGTTACACCAACCACTTCCTTCACACAAACAACCGAGCGAGCGTCGAAGAGGCCAAAGAATCAGCGTGCTGCAGGTCAGCAGTGCTGAAATTTCGAAAGCAAGAGGCCAGACATTCTCAGGCAGTCCCAAGCAGAGTTTTGGAGGCAATGGTTCGATTTCGATTGGCTTTCATTGGATGATTTGGGTCATTTGCGGCTGGCCTTCAGCCAGCCGCATGGCGATTATTACTGTTAAGGTATAGAGTTCTTTAAGCGACAGGGCAATCCTGGATGGGAAGCCAAATGTATAGATATCAGAAGTAGTTAATGGTGTCTTTGTGCCTTGATCTTACAGGTGCCATTCCAATGCCACACACACTCCATTGTTCTCATCCACTCGGCTTTCCCCTCTACGTGCTCTCCATCTTCCTCTCCGCACTCAACAACCATCTCCTCCCTATGCCTCTACAGTAAACCCTGCCGCTCACTCTCCTTGTCACCCCATCCCGGTTGCTCCTATCCACCCGCGCCTTTATATGGCGTTGACGGTGGACTTGACAGCTTCTCTATAGGTGTATATCGCTTAATTAGATCCTCATGCTCTGGCTGTTCTTGAGTGGGGGAGTTTTTCAGACCTCGTGCTCTGCAAGCTCCCTCTATGGTGCGATCGTTTTGCAAAGGCTCAGCTATTCTAAGACAAGAGGCATTAAGCCAAGTCCTCATTCTCATTTCTAGGGGCATCCAGAAACCGCAGCTATCAGTGGCATCCTTGGCTTCCTGCACCCACAGTAGCATCCACAAATCGAGGGCCTATGAGTATATATTCATAGTACTCACTTTCTCTAATTTCATGATTCTTTGTATTCTTGTTAGAGAAAACTTATTGGCACTTTGTCTACCTAGCCCTGTACCCGCAAGAATGACTAGATTATGGACTCATTCGCTTTTCAATTGTTTTGTCCCATAGACATGTGTGAGCTATATGAGTCGTATTGTAGGCTGAACGCTTACCATTGATTTCAGGATGCTTGTCTATTTGGTGTCCATGCATCCTCTACGGCAAAACCCAACAGCGCAAAGCAGGGAACCAAGATCCCTCCTTATGTAATGGCAGCGTTCGGTCCCCTCGTCCAGATCCGCATCCGTTTGAGCCGTATCCACGCTAATTCTTTCTCTTCTAGTGTATTGGTTGTTGCTCTCTCGCCTGCTGCAGTCTTCAATCTTTCCTGCAATGTTCCACCCGCGGCAGCATGCGCCGCAGTTATGATAATGATGGTAATGCATGCAATGACTGCCTTACCTCGTGGTGCTGTCCTTGCTGTGCATTGGTGCAAGTGAATAAGGAGGTAAAGGAAAAGGAGGGCCTAGCGGGCAACAAACAGGGATGTACTACTCAGCCGGCAATAGAATATCCGCAGCTTTAGTAGGTGCAAGGGTGCTTTTGCCTAGGATATCGGTGGTGGATGGAATGTGCGATGCTGGGGAGTCGAAAGCGAGTGCTTTTAAAGCTTTACATTTATTCAAGACTTCTTGATTAATATGTATTCCGAAGGCTTTCTATTTCGGCGGAGTGAATAATGGCATTTATATGTTGTTACACCTGCGACGACTGAGATAAATAGGAGGCATTTAGCGGCGTTCAGTAGCTTGGATGCTGTAGGATAGAACTTATGGGAGGTGAGTAACTTGTTATGGCAATGGACAAGCCGCTAATTCAAGAGAATTTTATTCCAAATTTCTTGTAAATGTCAACATCATTGTCAATAAAATGGGGGTTCATCAAACAATATCTCTAACTTATATCGCAAACCTAGGAAGACCAAAGCCAACACAATCCATTATTAGCCGCAACAATGCGCTATTGTTTCCTTGCTTTATACACCGTCGCATTCGCTGTCCTCATCAGACTCATCCTCGTCCATTCGTCGTCTTCATCATCTTCGTCCTTGTCTTCTTCCACATATTTATCGTCATCGCCATCAAGATCTCCATCTTCGTCTTCACTCTTCCTCGCAAATTCACTACTATCCTCATCCTCGTCTTCGTCATCACCCTCAAACACATGTACATAGTCTTTCTCGTCCTCAACCCTCTTAAATCCAACTGCATCATCGCCTTCGCCCTCGGCTTTCACAAGCTGATATATATGTGCCAGCAATATCTGCTCGATGGCGTTACAGTAAACTGACGGTGCTCGATTTTTAGCTACCTTTATTGCCACCTCCGACCAATCAATTTCCGTCGATGAAACATTCAAAGACGGAATCGGCGAAGAATGGCATAGGCCTGAAGGGTTATAAAAGTGAGTTTGATTGGCTTCAGGTTCTGCCGTGTGAACCAGGTTGTCCCATGCCACGAACGCGGAAGGTAAACAATCCCTTGGGTGTCACGGAATGTGTTTGACTGAATCGTAGGGCGGGAAGAGAAAGGAGGCTGGCCTCCATTTGACATCAAAGTGTTGAGACTGGCTGGGTTCCAGGTGAACTTTCGCTCAACCTCCAAGAGCTTCATAATAGCGCAAAATCTGACGTTGATGCAAGCCACCTGGTTTCTACAGCGCTAAGAGTCCAGGGCAGAGGTACTCATTGATAGCATTCGCTTTTGGATCGTTGTGATTATCTGGCACAGAGCAGATTCCGTTATCCGATCACTCCGTACGAACTACCATGCAACATCATAGAAAAGAGTGGTTGAGGTCAATTGCTCATTCCTCGTTTCCGAATGGCTCTGTTGAGACGAAATCTGATTGACGCAACAGGAAGATGTTGCGAAGACAAGGAGAGAGGGCTAATTCATTCGGTCGTAATTGCCTTCTGTAGTTGGTACAGCAAGTGTGACGGAAATTGGCAGCCACTGTGACTGGCAGAATCCCACGTGACTCGCGAAGAACTACAAATTTCGCTCTGTCTGGTAAACACCCTCCCATCACGTCCGAGGGCTCATTCCTGAAATCAGTGCATCGACCATCATCATGACTGCCAAAATCCATACCGCAACTGCTCGGAGTTCCATCTGGAATTTTTGTGAATCTGCTACAAGTGTATCAAATACTGACCAACACTAGTACGATCTGCACGCACAAAAATCTTGTGTACCGTCGCCGTATGATTCTTGAAGGCCATAATTGCACAGGACCAATCCCGTCGCCTTGCATTGTGGATGCGGACATGGGACCTCATCCCCTGGAGCGAACCTCTTCAAGTGCTTCTCAACCTCATTCATCATCTGGTGGGGTTTGGCGTAATCGTAAACCCGATGGTGGTAGGGTAGGCTTTCGTTCCCCAGGCAAAACGGGCATTCCGCCGATGGCACAACGCCGTTCGGGCCTCGATCGCCTGGATTCTTCGCCGGAATTGTTCTCGATCCGAGAGAGCCTCGCCGGGGCTGCAGATTAATTGGACGACCTTGGCTCGCTCAGGGATGTTGTAGACGATCGGCTGGTCATGTTGGGTATCTCGTGTGGGTGTGGAAGAGACCGCCGCACGGGAGAACTGAGCATCAAAGGCCAGAGTATCAGCCGTCCGGAAGTGTCGCTTTCGGGCCTGTGCGATCATCTTTACCCGCAGTCCCTTTTTCATGGAATTCAAGCGGGCCTCGACTTTCTTTTTCTTCTGGAACAGGGCCGTGCCTCGAGCACCCTTGACTGCTCTATATCCGGCTCTGTGAATTCGCCCAGTGAGAGCTTTATTTCGTTGGCCGAGCTTGATCACCTTGGTATGGGCGGCCAGCTTCGCCTTCTGCTCCGAGGACAACTCGGTCGGTGCGCTCGCATCGGCTGTCAAGCTGGCAAGCCTGCCCATCTTCTGTACCACCTCGTTGGATGGGCGGCCGAGGTAACAGGCCTTGGTATCAAATCGGACCTCTTGGTCCAGATAATACCCGACAGCCCCCTGTTGATGGTCGAAGGTCTGATCCCGAACGGAGGCAGGAGCCTTGTCTTACAATTGCTTGACATCAGCGTTTGGGGGATTCGTCGGAGACACTTAAGAGGTAGGGATTAGAAGAGACATACGTACTGTTGACGACACTCAAGAGGCCACGTTGAAGGCCATACTGGGTGAAAGAGTGTTGGAAGCCCGCCTTCTCCCCGAGTCGCTTCAGGTAGCTGATCCACGTTCCCGCACGCAGGGGTTCCTTCGGCGATGTGCCTGACTCAGCCACGCTACGTAACTTCTCACGGAAGACTGGAAGATCTAAGACTTCGCGCCTCTATTTCAGTGTCAAGCTTTTCTTGCCCGGCGGCATCTTGACCCAGAACATGTTCTCCACATTTTTGGCTGACTGGGTTTCGAAGGCATCATCGTACAGCGCAAGAGATATCAGGTAATCGAGGAGGGAAAACAGCGGATCGTCGTCTTCCCCGTCAATAACTATGGTCTTTCTATAGAGGTAAAGATTAGCCGCGTGGTAACAGGGTAGGATAGGGGTGGGGGAAAGTTGGCGTGCGAGTATGACTTACATCCGCGGATTATTATCTTCCCCTTTGGTGTGAAAAAGCGTGGCCTTCATAAAGACGAGATTTGGTTTTCCGGGGTTTTGATTGGCAACAATGATGATGGTGAAATGTCGATACAGGAAAGACCGAGTCTCTTCAGGTCCGGCATTACAATCGTCATCGGTGTCACTATCCCTATCATCGGCGTAGATTGTGCCGGACTCGCTGTCGCTATTAATGTCGCTGTCACTATCACTTTCACTGTCGTTGTCGCTGTCGTCATCACCAATTCTGCTGGGATCACTGTCAACTTCGCAGCCAGAATCGATGGCCATTATGACATCGCAGTCACGCTTCGTCTTCATGTGATGGCCGCCGTCGACTTTGTCCTCTTACGAATCCTTTCTTCCATTTCTGGCACTAGCAACGGCTATAGTGTCACGGGACTCGTCCGAGTCGTCGAACTTGACTCGGGTGTCAAATAAGGAGCACGGTCGGCAGCCAAGAAACACGGCGGCCAGTATGCCGGTGGCAACCTGGACTCGCTGCCGCTCCTCCGTATATGTCGCATCATCCAGAACCCAGTGCGTGTAGAGGAGGAGATAAAGGTCGTCGAGGCCAATCACCGGTTTTTTCTTAGGGAGAGTGCGGAGGCCATACAGCTTGATGAGCAAGTTGATGTACTGCACACAGCCGAGACGTCAGCGTGGGGCTTCCTGAGTTAGGGGAAGGGGCATCTCACGTTCCTGATGTCCCTCCTCTCGCGCGGGTCGAAGTCTCGATCAGCCTTGTCGAGGATATGCATTCTCAGAACCCTCCAGTAGTTCCTAAGACTCGATGCCGCATCGACTCTTTTGTAGCGATCTAACGTCCACTTCCAAAAGATCTTGAAGTCTGGTACTTGGGCTTTCTTAAGGATTAGGTGGGGGTCATATTCCAGCTCGCGGCAGTGTCTAGATCATGGTTCATATACGTCAGTAACAGTGACGGGCCATAATAAAAGATGTTCTTACTTTTCCTATTTCTTCAACACCGATTTCAAGCTCTTCGTCGTGTTCGGGGCAGCATTCGGGGGAGTCTTGCCTTGTGCTTCGAGCTCTGCCCGCTGCTGAATGTAGAAGCTCGGCGGTAACCTGCCGGTTTTGCGGCGGGCTTGTCCCATGCTGTCGAAGTGAAAGACAGACGGTGGCGAAGGCGAGCGAAGTGGGAGAAGGTCGCCGATGCAGAAGGCGGCGACCGGTATATTGGAATGGTAGAGGAGTGAAGGCCAGCTTCACATGTACAGTGTGAGAGAGGGGATGTGTCGAGAAGCAGGAGGGGGGGCGCCACGCCTTATTTATGTTGGCGCGTCGCAGAGGCGTGCTGGAAGGAAGGAAGAAAGGAAGAAAGATGGGAGAGCCAGAAGGCACTGCGGTAGCAGGGATCCCTCGGCAGTGCCTTCGTTTAGTGCGTTGCTGGATCAGCGCTTGCATTGCCGGTCTTTAGTCCCGCCGATCCGAACGAGGGTCCTTTGTATTCGGGCTGCTTAAGGCAGCTTCCAGACCAGCTCTTTTCGGCCACCCTAATATCTTAACTGAGATACTCTTTATAATTTAAGTAACCTTTAAGATTTATATTAAATTAAAAATATTTATTATTTTATATTATACCTTAAAGCCTAATTAATTTATATTATCTAAGGGTAGAAGATTTAAGACTAATAATTATTATGTTAATTAAAAAGCTTAGTTCATTAGGTATATAAATATATATTACCTCGCTTTATTAATTTAAGATAATAATTAATAATTAATAAGGTATTAATTATAGATAACTTATAGGGTTTAATTAAAAGATAGATTAATCTTAGAATATTAGCTAGGCTATTTATAGATAAGTAGATTATTAATTTATAATAAAGCTTATTAATATTTTAAAGATAGACTAAAATAGTTAATTATAATATATCTTTTTTGAAAATAAATAGACCTACTTTAAACTTTATTGACTTTCCT
>JAABUX010008050.1_pt1 | contig 12235 bp, 25 predicted proteins | sample 5561851 | NCBI WGS metagenome assembly JAABUX01 (sample SAMN10711883, study PRJNA513361) | rock metagenome | isolation source: Antarctica rocks | place: Antarctica: Victoria Land, Richard Nunatak red sandstone | collected 2016-01-03 | reverse complement strand
CTGCACCCCACACGCATTCTACCGATCGTCAGCGCATTGTGCGGCTAGCAAAGTGCCCCCGGCTGTCAGGCAGCAGAAGGCCGGATGGAGCTACCTTCGGTTGAGCCATTGCAGAGCTGGCATCGTTGAGCTGCGCCAACCCCTTCCGCCGACTGGCCGCAAAACCTTGCTGAGTGGAGCAGAGCCGTGTGGCAGCTGGGCTGGAGGGTTTTGGCCTGACTCAAAAGGTGATGCCGCCGCTCCAGCTGTGGCGATGCGGGGCGCTACGCGTTGTCAGGGCATCGTTTGTCTGGTACAACACACAATCTGGGGCTAGCGACGGACGCGCACAAGCTGCACTTCAAACAGCAAGCCCTCTGATTTGTGGTTCAAAACCTGTCTCTGCGCCGCGTATGTGGGCACCTGCGCAGGCAAGGCACCTGCTGCGAGATGCTGTTGCTGACACAAGAGCACTGGGCATTTGGGAACGCTCAAAGAACAGCAACATGCTGTCACAACCAGGTATGCGACGAGGTATGCGCCGACGTAGGTAATCTCGCCCTTGAGGTTATGGCATCTACGTGGCGAGCTGGTGTTCAGCGCTGATATACTGGGCAGCGCAACCTTCACACCTTAGGCTCCAGCCCATCGGTGAGGTAGCCCTTTGCGGGCGGTACGAGCGCCCGCCTCTTCCCGCCCGGCCGCATGCCCACTAGGACCTCCTCCAATCCGGGGATCACGCTCCCTGACCCCTGTGCACAGACGCCCGTGACGCATCAGGCTGGATCACCACGGCCAAAGGGGTAACTGTGCATCGGCGGGCGCAGTTCAGGGTCCCTGCTGTGACGATCAGTGAGCTGCAGAGCGGGGCATTAAATACGCTGGTTGATGCAAGCAAGCGGGAGCGTAGGTGGCCTCGCGCCAGGGGCAAGTCGACCGGTCCGACCGGCACGTCCCGCGGCTGAAAGCTGACGCCTTCGACCGTGCTGTAAATGAAATAGCTGCCGTGGCAGCGAGAGTTGTCAGGGTCTTGTCGTCACGTTCACAGCATAACAACCGGCAGAGGGACATAGAGAATATCACGGTCAGAAGATTGGGAAGCGCGAGAACCGACACCGGTCCTGGGCACGCACCCATTGTTCCGCCGCAGCACATACTCTATTTCAACCACATTCCCTGGCCTTGCTTCAGGCCCTGCGAAGGGAAATGCCCGGTCAGGTAGGACCGTTGCAGCTACTGCAGACGCCTGCACAGCAGCTGGGCACTGCATAGCGCACCGGCACCGTACCTGAGCCCACCCTCAGCTCCTGGATTTTTACGCCGCTGTCCGTCTTATAAAACCTAGACAGAAGCGCTGTAAGTGTCGAGTGATATAGAGGCGACGCACACGGTCCAGCATTGCTCAGTCATCGCGCCGCTGAGTACGCAGAATCGGTGCTGCACCTTGCCGGGATGCAAGGGAGCTGGGTGAGCACCTGGGTGCAGCATCGTCCTCTGCGGCAGCAAGGCCGGGCGACGTCCAGTCGCCGACGGGGCCCCGCGGCTTCGCCAACGCTGGCCTGTGGAGTTGCAGTCTTCGCTTGATCAGTTTAAGGAGCTCGCGGCCGAGGGGATGTGCACGGGATTAACGTCACACAGAGTCGGGGAAGGGACACGCGCGGATCACACCTCTGTGGCCAGAGGATGGCTGCAAAGCTGCTAAGCACGGCTCTGCGCCGGCAAGCGGTGCAGGACGCGACTGACGCTGGGCTGCGCTCTTCTGCAGCGCCGCTGCATGAAACTTCTCGATGCCGTCTGATGCCTCCTCGGATCCCCCTTCGCGCGGAACGCAGCTCCAGAGGCTGTGTACATGCGCCAGCGTCTCGGTGGAGTGCCGTGCAGGTGGCAATGGACTGCTGCGTCATGATCAGTTCGCAGAAGTGCTAGCGGTATGCACGCTCGCCACTGCCCACCCCGCTAACTTGTCAGGCTGACAGTCAGATCCTCTGCATCGAGCCAACTGCATGGCTGGCCTTACTTCAAGTGTCGGACGCCGAGCGCATGCTGCTGTCCTTACTTGACACTCACGCTGTCATACATGCTGCGCAGCCTGGAAGCACGCGGCGTCTAACAAAAGGCATGCGTCATGCCACAGGTCAGGGCCTAGCTATGCGTGCGTCTCGCCGCCGGCACCACTGGTCGTCGGCAGCCGCGTGTCCTGCAGCAGGTTGGCATCGTAGTAGTTACACTGCCGGGCCACCGGCGGCGGCGAATCGCTGGCACCTTCGCCGCCGCCGCTGCTGCTGCTGTTCGTGAGCGCCTGCACCCCAGTGGACAAGTAAGGTCGCCGCGCAGGCGCGCCATAGACATCTGTGCTGTGCCTGATCGTGTTGTCGGGCGGTGCACAAGATGTGAGATATGGACAGGGTTCCTGTCCTTGGCCAAGCGGCCCTTCATCACAAAATGCACAGACATGCAGCAATATTGCGATGGACCGCTGCAAACACCTCTGGAGGGCTGTAGTTGTTGCTGGCACCGGCCTGCCCGCCGGTCTCGAAGTAGCGCAGCTGCTCGCACTGGGACAGCGCGTAGGCGCGCATGAACTCCAGGTTGCACGTGCTGACCTGCGCGGCCATGATCCTACTGATATTTCGACTCAATTAGCATCAGTAGATGAAGAAAGTCAATCGATCGGCCATAAGAGTGTTTATGAGTGCCTCAAACTATATGTGACACACATAACTATGTCGGCCTGTGCGAGAAACTCCGTAGCACCGTTTCATCAGCATGATACATCTTCAAGTGGGCATGAGAAACACCGGGTACACCCAGCTAAGGTCCGCAATGTGCACAGTGGATGACCGGTTCGATATAACCCCAACTTCTCGCCATTGTCTTACATAACGCTGGTGTGTCCAAACAGCACGGGCAGCGGATTCCCACCTGCTTCTCTGTAATCTTGTCCGTCGGGGGGCTGCAGAAGGAGCAGCCCGCGTAGTGCACCACCAGCGGCTTTTCGCCCTCGCGCCACACCACAGACTGCCAGTGCCGGTTCAGCCCGATCATGCGCTCCCAGTAGACCCTGCAGCAGGCACGGAGATGTCTCCGAGGTCTCAGCTTCCACATGCCTATCAAGGGGCGCAACGCGGCATCATGAGGACCTGATGTCACTCCAAAACTGCCCGACGCAACCAGGACCGCTCTCGATTGACTTGGTAAGCGGGGCTGGGGCACAGGCCGCGCGCCTGTCGAGGTACTTGGGCTGCGTCTTGAGCAGGTACACGATGATGGGCGTGTCGAAGAAGCCCGTCTGCAGCGGCGACCCCAGCTCAGCCTCGATGACCGGCCGCATCTCTGCTAAACCCTCTGCGGTGGCATGATTGGCGATGGCCGCAAAGAAGTCCCGCGCCCAGTCGCCGTTGCGCACCAGCAGCACCCCGTTGTTGATGCCTGCGACGCACTAGCTGTGCTTGTGAGCTTCATCCGTGCTGCCGCTTCTCTGTGAACCGCATTGTCAATGCCCTTGAAGACAGGGTTGGGTTGCCGCAGGTATTGCCATCCAGTCCACTGCAAAACCCGCTGTTGATGCCTGAGCGCATGTAAGCGGCCACGGGCGATGCAAACACTGCTGGTGTTACTCCAGACTCGTCAATGTAGCAAACCGTGTATGCTGCCCTATGTCAAATTGCTGTCATCAGGAACATTGCACACCAACTTTGCAGACCTTAGAAAGTTGCATTCATTACCATCCTGACACAGGACAGCTGCTCAGCGCGTGCCGCCGGCGTCGCACCGTCGTTCATGCGGCCCTCCAGCACGTGTTCCCGCCGTCCCCATGCGACCAGGTCGTAGCCCTCATACTTGGCCAGCGGCAGCGGCAGCGCCATGTTGGCGACCACCGTGTCGACATCAATCCACCAGATCCAGGCCGCCTCCTCGGGGCCGTACTCCGCCAGGAGCTTCTGGATCATCGCCTCCTTGTTGAAGATGCCCTGCAATGGCGGAGATAAAAATCGTCCCACCGATCTGATGGCGACTTCCGGAAATGCGTACAACGAAGTGCTGCTCCGGACGACCATCCTGTGGGTCACCGCACGGGTTTGCCAGTGTGGTCGTCTAGTTATGATTGAACCTTCGAGCGCATCCAAGTATCGTGCTTGACGCTGATTGACACTCCTGAGGACGGTATGACCTGGCTTGTAGTATAGGACATGCGTCCATCATACTTAAGGGCTCCTCGATGTTGGACGGGAATGGCTCGCTCACCGTGGCGTGCGGGTCGATGTCTGCGGCGCTGAGGTGCAGCTCGTAGGCGTGCAGGTGCGCGTGGCTGATCTTGTTGGCCACCGACACCGCATTGATCAGGTCCGCCAGCGGCGCCTGCAGTCAGGATCAGGGTTAGGGTCGGGGTTAGGATAAGGGTCAGGGTTACAGAAAAATTAGAATTCGCCAAAAATATACTGCACCGTCAAGGTTGGCAGCTGGGCTGCAACGCGCTATGCACGAACTGCATGAGCGGGAGTGCATCTGGTGCGCGCCGAGGCTTGAGGTTTCTACTGTCATGAGGGTTGAGCAATATCGGAGACGAAACCCGGTCAATACGTGTCCATGTAGATTAAGAGATGTAACCGCGGGAGTGCGCCGGGACCATGCGGATGGTAGCGGTCACATTCATGTCCACTTTGATTCATCCTGCCGCACCTTGCAAGGCGTCGGCGGCACCGCGGTGGCGATTAAGACAGGCGCGACGGCGGCCGCCTGCGCCCGCTCCCGCTCGAGCGTCATGTGCCGGTGCCTGTAATGGTGTTCTGCGACACCAGATAATGCCGTATATCAGCACCTTGGGACCACAAAGGATCAATGCTTGGTGGACTCTGTGCTGGAGGTGCTGGACCAAGCACACGAAGCAGAATGCCGCAAGGAAGTTGCGTATTCATGCATGTGGTGGGCTGGGGATGGTCACACCGAGGGGTCTGAAGAAGCCCATCGAGAAGCTGCTGAACAGAGGCCCCTTGCCCCTGAGATTGAACGGCTTGTCCTGCGCGCAGCAATGGTGCGTCAGCATGAGCACATCTCGGGATGCTGATGCCTGAACCTTGTATGCAACTGCAGCACGGGTCAGAGTCAGGGTCAGGAGGGTGCTAATCAGCAGGCTTCAAAGTCAACACGGACTCCTGCAGAGCTTGCAGGATACATTTAAGATGAGGGCATGTGCAGGCTCACATGCTGCAGCGACAGCAGCTCGCAGCCCTGGAAGGGGTAGCGTCGGCGGTCCAGGGTGACCCCGTCGTCGCAGCCGCCCTCGTGCCAGCAGAACAGCCAGGCGTTGCACCCGACCGTGTCCTGGCACAGCTTCCGACACGTCCGTGCATCCTGTCGACAATGAGACCAACTGTGTACAAGTGGCACAGCTTCCGACACGTCCGTGCATCCTGTCGACAATGAGATCAACTGTGTACAAGTTGCTCCAAAGCATCGGCGAGGTACAGTTAACACGGCATAGGGAAGCATGTTGGCCAGCTGCCCATGTCACGAAGCTGCGGCCGATATACGCCAGATCTGTGAGACGAGCCAAGTCACTTGTACCAATTTGAATCGATCGTAAGCAGATGTATGGTCTTCATGGGGTTGTCCCTTTGCTGTGAGCAGACCCGAGTAAGTGTGGGAGGTCTGCAAACCGGCGGTGAGGAAGTATTGCAGAGCAGCAACGCGCCTGCACGATGTTGCGGCGGGCGGGGGCGATGACCAGCCAGTGCTTGGCGGGCCGCGTCCGCGCGCCGGCCGCCGGCTGGAGCACCTCCGCGCCGGCTGCCAGCGCCTCGCGCTGCTGGTACGCCAGGATCTTGAGCGGGTGCGCCGACGACTTCAGCCCCTGCAGGAAGATGCACCTGCGCCCGCCGCAAGCAGGAGAGTATCAACACAGAGCGTGTTGCCGAAGAACAAATGTGGGATCACATAAGCCTGATGTGAGGTCACAGGCTTATGACACAGCTGTCAAAAGCTTTAGACCATCTCCAGAGGTCCACAACCCCAGGTCATGTGCCAAAAACTGGCCTCTGTGGAAACAAGCTCACATGTGCACAACACTGCCTCAGTCACGGCCGATGAGACACGCGCTCAAGCGTGTGGTCACCCATGACGCCGTGCGAGCCCTTCGCAGAGCGCTGTTCACCGTTACAGACTGGGTTACAGCGTCGGTGCGGAGTGGCAGGAGTCACCGACCTGGACGCCTCTATGTGCCGCACATAGGCGGCATTGTATGTCTCGTTCCGAGCTAAACTGAACTGGTTACACTTGTGGACCTGCACAGACAGATTGAATGGTGATTGTTGGAAGATTTATGTAGAGCCAAAAGCACCCATATGAGCCGTGTAATGATGGGAAACACCATCCGCAGGATTTGCAGTTGCGACAACACAAACCATCGTGCCATGGTGAAGGCGCTACCATAGTACGCACGTGTACTGCACAAGCAAAAGTGGACACAAAAGTGGCTTCCTTGCTGACCTTCAGAAAGTGAGTTATGTACGACGTTTCAGGGTCCTGCCCGTCCCAGAAGCAGGCCATGCAGAACTTCTCCTCGAACTGGATGCGCGGCAGGTACTTATCCGGCTGCATTACAATTATACAGTGTGGATTTACATCATCTGCTCGAATGAGCAACAATCCGCCGGATGGTGTCATGTGCTGCATTGAAACCTGCCGCAGTTTGCCGATTTACAAGTATTGAACTACTGGCGAAGGAGGGCGAACAGCTGTGATGGTATTTAGGGGTTATAGAGGCGCAAACCTGAGTGTGCACGAGATACACGATGGCATTCCGATCGTGGCGGCCACCGTCTGGTTCGTGATACTTCGTCAATGTGCTGACGATCTGCGCACATAGGGGTGACGTCGAGATGCGTCAGGCATCAGCAAGATGCCATTTAGACTAAAGCATGAGTGCCAAGCCTGCGCCCCCGCCAATCGCAGCATGCAGCACTGCTGTGCGAAAACATGGCAGATGCATGCAGGCCCACCACATGCAGGCGGCCTTTTCTCCTTCATGTCCAGCGATGGCGACACAGCAGCAGCCTCGGTAGCACAGAGCAGACCTTCGCAAGGCTCTGATCGCTGGCGAGCAGCTGCTTCACAGTGCCGAAGAAGTTGCGCACCCACCGCGTGTTTCGAACCAGCAGGGTCCCCGTGTCCGCTCCTACGAGCGCGTAACAAGCATGCTCAACACAATTTGTGCTGAACTCGCACAGCACCCGTTTGAGACTCTGCTGCGGCTCTACGCTGCACCAGAGCAGGCACCGCCCACAAAGCTGCAGTCAATACGACGCCGTGGCTGAACACAAAACAAGCAGCGCAACATGCTGCAGGCAATGGTGCTTGCAGCCGCACGCAGTCAGTGAACAGGCGTTAATACGGGGTCGCACGGTGGCCGTTGCCGGCTAGAACCTCGGCCTCCGACCCGCCGATGATGACGTCCTTGCCGGCGTCCTCGTATTTTTGGAAAGGAAAAGAGAATGCGCGGTTGGCGAACACGGCGTCGTTGTCCGCCCACAGCAGCCACGCGTCCGCCGGCGCCTCGGCGAGCAATAGCAATAGCACTTCCAGCTTCAATCGCATGCCCTGTGCGCCGAGACACCGCGCTCCAGAGGCGGCTTAGTCCGTCAGTGCACCGCGATCTTCTGAAACCGTCATCCGGCCACTGGCATATAGCGTTGTGACCACGCAAAGCACCGCCTCCGTGGCACATATATGTAGCTCCGCATTTGATCAGCGCCGACATGCAATGCAAACATGTTCCCACCGCAGTATACTCAACAGACACGAGGGAGGACGTTCGGGTGCTTGGCAGCCGCCAAACGCAACACACGCGTGCTTGCAACATCCCCAAAACACGCACCGGCTCGTCATGGACCCAGAGCTCGAAGCCGTGCAGGTGGACGAAGTCCAGCTTGTTGGCGACCGCCAGCCGATTGAGATGGTTGCCGTACTCGCTGTCATTGCCGGTGTCACAGAATCGCGTCGCCGTGCCAACGATCAGGTTCCGCGGGCGCGTGCCATACCGCAGGTATCGGTGCTCTGCGTGCATGATACCGAAAAGGGTAAATTCAATGACAGCGTAATGGCAGTTGCGACCCCCGTCGTGGCACATGTCAGATGCCCTCCATGGGACCTATCCAGGTCTGTGAGGTTCCCGTCGTGAGCACACTCGAGTATCAACGTTGAGAGCACAGGTGGTTCATGTTTGGTGATCAGAACGTGAGCTGACCCTCGTCGACCAGGTAGCCCGCCGCAAAGCTGCTGAACTCATCGCGGCTGGGAGGGCCGGGCGGCGGCAGCGGCTGCGGCTGCATCGCCACTCCCAGCAGGATGCACTCGCGGAAGCCGACAGCCTCCCCGGACTGCGGCTCCCAGCACCCGGCGGCCTCCTTGCACCAGAACCAGGCGTTGCAGCCCTCCGTGGTCCTGTAGGTTTTGTCACAGCTTCATTGAGTCAGCATGACATGGCCCAGCAGAGCATATCTGCCGTAGATTGTGTCATATTCTTATCTAACGTTCGCCTTGCACCGCTGGGTCAAGCGCCTCGAAAGTATACTGTGGCAAGTCCTGCGTGTCTGAGCCTGGGCAATCGATGGCGGGACGGGACAGTAACCTACCTGCACGCCGCGCGGCACTTCTGCGCCGAAGCCTTCACGGTCGTCGCCCCTGCGCGCCGCGGCTTGACCGCCTCCGGCACCTTGCAGGTGGCCGCCGCTCTGCCAGTTGCTTGTCCGTCGCTGTTCTGCTGAACCCCTGAGCGCCGACGTGCCGCCTGCTTCCTGGGCTTGGCCCCGCTGCCGTCGCTTCTGTTGCCGGCGCTGCCGCCGGCTCCGGTCTTCTCCTGGAACAAGGCTCGTCCGACGCCGCTGTCCGGCCGCTGGTCGCTGTGCGAAGCGTCGTTGGAGGCTGCGGTGCGGTCATGGTGGGTACCCGGTCCGACCGCCGGGGGTCCGGAGGCGAACAGCGGGGCCCACTCCGGCAGATACGCGAGCGAGAGAGCGACGAGCAGGAAGGTGCACCAGATCCGGCACGAGCGGATCGGCTGCACAGTCATGCTCGCTGGGCGAGCAGGTTCATCGTCCCGTTCCGACGTACAGCGGTGGATGCTATTGTTGCACTAATACCGGTGTCAGTGTCGCCGATACAGTTGGACTTGCCGAAGTGGCCGGCAAATGGATCAGCAAGTCATCTCAAATCAAACATCACCGCACTACACAAAGGAAGCATCAAGGGTGTTCTCGTGCTTCCAAGCTTTGTAGAGCGGCTGATCGGCATGCAGGCCATGCATGCGTCGCAGGCGTGCCACCACGGTCAGCGGCCTGTGGTGACGATCCAGCCATTCACGGCCAGCTTCCCAACGCAGCGATCGCCATCCCAGCGCTGGCCCGGTGCGAAGCATCGTCCGGTGAGAGCTGATGCACAGGCAGCAGTCGAGGTGAGCAGCCGACTGACATTTATTGGCCCCACCCCCTTCCACGAAGCAGAGGCCATAATTCGTCTGTTCGCCAGCCACAGCCCGACCTAGCCGTCTGGCGCGCATCAGTTCTACTGTGACCACGCAACGCTGGCTCGGCTCAGACGACGGGCAGCAAAGCGTCGTCATTGCCCGCAATGCTCCATCAGGTACCCACATCATGTCCATGTTGCGCAGGATGCGGCGTCATCCGCGTTCGCCTCGATCCCCTCACACCTGAACGGCACGCCGATGCCGCGCGAAGTGCGGCGATTCTTCTACAAGGAGGCAGCGGACGCCATGCTGAAGGCGTTGGATCTCGGCCAGCGGCGGATGCAGATCAGGCAGGTGCTGCATCGTGGGACGGGAATCATATTAATGTCGCTAATCTTGTTGGCGGAAACTGCAATGGTACTTCCGCACAGCGCGCTGCAGTCTTTGCGGAAGCACGCGACCGCAGATGCGCCGTCCACCTTCCATTCGATGCACTCAGCAAACCTCTGGAGCACATCGGCATTGGGCATGTCAACCAGCTCCTCGCAAATCTCCCTGCATTGTTGATGCAAGGGAAGAGCATTTCGCCGTCATACCAGGTGCCGGATACCGGAGCTCGATGTGGAGACAGATGTCTACCGGATCGGCACGCTGCTTGAGATGGTGCGCAGTGCAGCCGATGGGCCGGAACACTGTGTACCCCTGGTACTCAAGCCTGACCCCTGTGAGCATAAGCCGTATCGCATCTCATCATACACAGCGCCGTCGCCCGCGTCGACACCCAGCGCAACCTTGCCCTTCTCCCCGTCTCAATGCCGTGAGAGGTCTGGCTCGGGCGCGCTGTTTTCTGGGCCTCCACCAATTGCCATGACCTGACGCTTGCACGGTGCCGCAGGTGAGGACGATGGCCGTGACGCTGGCGCAGGACGGCAAGTCCGTCAAGGTCTGCGTGCAGGAGGCGATGGGCGCGGGCGTCTTCCAGGGGCTGCCCCTCTCCCTCAGCGGCGTCAAGCGGTGCGCCGCCCGGCATCATAGCTCCCGCCAAGCTGGTGTCGCCCCCTTCGTGAGGCTCTCAGGATCTCGGATCCATAATGTTGTAATTTGAGATCCGCCTGTAGCGCGGCGTGGCAATGGCTTCGGCCTGCCACTTGGTGTTGCACGAGTATGTGAGCGTGTCGCCTATGTCCCTTCCACCTCAGCGGGGGCGGCACACAAAGTACGTTTGCGCTCAATGTCAGGCAGCAGCTAGCTGTGGCATCATGCGCTGCAGCTCTGCGCCTGCCGCGTGCAGAGGCTGGTTGTCGAGGCAGTGGGGAGGTCGAGGAGCGCGTACATCAGGTTCCATCGGGGCCCCGCGAGTGGCATCACCATACCTGCCTTTCTCACAGCAGGTGTCTGCGCAGGATCATGACGCAGATGGACTGGGGCGACGCCGAGGACTTCGTGCACTTCGGCGCGGTGAGCGGCCAGCACATCGACGACTGCGACTACTACATCCTTCTCTGCCCCCAGAACGTGGTCGGCAACACCATCATGACCGGCCTCCTCGACATGGTGCGGCTCCCAGACAGAACCGCGTCCGCGGGTCCACTCCTTTGGCACGAGTTGCGTGCGGAACCATGTTGCGCTGTCGGCAACTGGATACAGAGAATCGTACGCGTTGTCCCCAAGCTAATGACGCAGCTCTACACTCACAATTGCAGATGGAGAAGGCGGAGGAGGCGGGCAAGGCGATGGTCCTGGTGAACCCGGCGCTGAAGGACATCCCCTCCCACTCCGGCATCATGGGCGTGCGGTGCGCTCGTCAGACACCACACCCTCACCGCAGCATGCACGTGGGCACCTCGTCTCCGCATGCTCGTGTCTGTGAGCATGCATGGTGAGCTGGCACCATATTGTAGCTATGTCACCACCGAGCCGGGAAAGGTTCCGCAAGCAGCGCACGCAGGTGGCCGTACAGCAGTTGCACACAGCGCTCGAATGCTGGAACAATTGCTCACAGCCTGACGACCGCTGCTCATGAGCAGGGGCCGCGCTGAGCGGATGGCATTTGCGAAGACCTTTGAGCCAGCCTACCACTTCAGGCTTCTTTATTTGCCGGGCCAGCTCTACCCCATCATGGGCGCGCTGCGATACTGTGCCGGCGAGTCGTGGCAGGTCCGTTGTCTTGAAGCTATCCGCCGCTGCCGCTTCCTCTACAGACGCACGTCGTGTCCCCAGAGATGTGTACACTCTGTGGCCTAAGTGTATGCTGCTCAGCAGAGCTGCTGATTGGCCAGAGTGGTCAGGGACTATGGTGTCATGTACGGCATGCTCGTGCAGGTGTACAAGAGGACAGACATCGGCAAGCGGCAGGAAATCTACCAGCCAGTCGGCGTCTTTGACCACGAACCCAATGGCGCTGAGATCACAGCCTGCTTCAGGCCAAAGACGGAAAGAAAGGCCGGCTTCTGGTGGTCATGACGCTATGAGGCGACTGCCCGGCTGACTGGCAAGCCCGCGGCCTGATCTGGGTCGAGTCCGCCCACGAGAGGCGATGACGGCATCCAGGGTTCAAGCTCTTGCATATTCTGGTGCTCGAGTCTTTTGTAGCATATTGACGTGTTTCGATGTTGTTTGTGGTCCTCGGACAGCCTCTGTGCCAGGTAAGTCGACCCCCAGCCGTCGTGGAAACCGCGGCTTTACCTCTTGGGCACTCGCCGCTAGTATGCCGATCCATCCGCATCTTACGCAGGTGTATAACCCGGACTTGAACCGTGTCGAGCTGGTCGACCCCGCCCATCGGCGGACCATCGC
>JAABUX010008049.1_pt1 | contig 12235 bp, 23 predicted proteins | sample 5561851 | NCBI WGS metagenome assembly JAABUX01 (sample SAMN10711883, study PRJNA513361) | rock metagenome | isolation source: Antarctica rocks | place: Antarctica: Victoria Land, Richard Nunatak red sandstone | collected 2016-01-03 | reverse complement strand
TGGTATCGTTGCCGCCTCCTCTGCTCGCCGGGCTAATGGTCGGCAACACGACATCATCCTCAAAGACCAACGCATTGTCTCCATCCACGCCACTTGCCAGACCGCCCTCTGCCGACAGATACCTGCATGCGGCGAGGGGCGGACATTCGTGCCTGAAGGTTGAACAAATAGGCAGAGCACAAGCAGCGGAAGGCATCAGTGCACACAGACTCGCCTCACGTCGGGGTTTGACATCAGAGTGATTTTTGCACGCAGTCAGGAATTGCACGGCGACGCACGAGCTGTTGCTGTCCGACGTGGCACCGGAGCGCGCCGGCGACGCTGGGTCGGCCGCCGCTACACCATCCGCTGCGCCAGCGTCGGCAGCATCCACCAACTCCTCCGCGAGATCCTGGAGCCACAGCGTTCTGGATTCAGGCCCGAGCGTCCGTCCCTGTCGGCCAGAGAAGGGGCTGCAGTGCAGCGGCTCACACGAGGCAGCAGAAGCCAGTGATGCCCACGTGCAATACCTTCTCCGGTGGCCCACTCGCTGTCTCGGCGGTCATAGTCCCACCACGCGCAGCGTCGCCATTTGCAGCAGCGGGGCCGACGCCGTCTTGCGCCGTGACCGGCGTGGTCTGTGCAGGCGCCGGTGGCGTGTAGGTGCTGGGCAGCTGCTCCGCGCACGCGTAGCTCTCGACGGGGAAGTTCTCGCAGCGACACTCGCCGGGTTGCAGCCAATTCCTGCGCAGAGCAGCGATCGGAGTGATAGCAGCGCGGCAAGGGCATCCGTATCACCATCCGCGTTGCACACCGGACGCGCGACGGACCTCGCGGACCCCTCGATGAAGGCAAGAACTGTTGACACTCGATAAGACACGTCTTGGCATTGCACGATGCGACGTGAGCCACTCCGTGCAGCACGTCGATGGCGCTTATTCTCCTGCGTCTGGCTAGCACATGGCTTGCCGGACGGCATGATCCCATAGCGGGGAGACATCGTCGAGTGCAGCACCTCATACTTCACCCTCCTGTGGTCCACAACAATGTCTGGTCCGCCTGCCGGGTCACTGACCTGTACTGTTCCAGCGGAATGTGCTGGCCGTTGCCCATGGGCTCCGTCATGCCGAAGCCCTGCGCGGCGCTGGGGTCCGGCGAGCGCAGCGCCGCTGCACTCGTATCCCAGACCTCGTTCTCGCCATCCGGCTCCTGCAAGCGCGAGCAAGAGGGGGTCGTCAGCTTCTGGGTTCCAGCTGACCCGGTCGTTTGAGTGGTCATTTTGGGAAGGCGTCAGGGCATCGAGGCAAAGCTATGGGCAGAAACAGTACAGCTGATCAGTGCCTGCATCGCTGCAGCGCCGCGAGAGAAGCCGTGTGATGAGCCCTATCTCAGGCATACCAAGCTGCACTATAGCGAACCGCTGCGCCGAGAACGAAGCTAGCACGGGCAGCACATGGTTTACGGGTATGCTATGTCTGCTCACCGGCAGCGACCGCAAACGGACGGCGCCATCGCTGTTGACGGCAACTATCATGCACTCCCACCAGGCTCCTCCCCACATGGCCTGCACAGGGTCGCGCGCAAGTAGTGGTCAACACAGGTGTCATGTGGCTTCACACGATGGAACCTGGCAAGACTGGAGTCATAGAGGGGGCACGCAGACCGCAAAGACAGCCCTGAGCTGTTGAGCCCGCGTTTGAAGTATCATGGCATACCGCACCTCCACAGGGAAGCCCGGCTGCAGGAAAGCGGGGTTCACAGGGACGTGTCCGGCTCGCGGCCGCCGCAGGAGCACCCTGCGCACGGCGCACTACCCAGTGACGCGCAGCGTGGGATGCCTCGTAATCGATGTGTAATGCCAGTGACAAGCGTACGTGTGGCAAGGACGTTGTGAGTAGCCGAATTGTGTTGGCAGGCGTTCACAGCCTACTCAACAAAGTATTCCAAACTGTGCAGGAGCACAAAATCCTCACTGGGGAGTGACTTCTCAATGTCAATGAGCGATCAGGCTGCACCACTGCACGCAGACGCGGGACGCTCTACGCTGTGCTCCCGCTTGCCCTGAAGTGCCAAGCGAACCTCGGATTGGCGTCCGTGGTTGAGCGGCTGAGGAGTGCGACCCACTCCGCAGCGCGCTCTCCCGGCGCCTGCGGCGTGCCCGCCATCCGAGTGCGCTTGCGCGCGGCCGGACCGGCGCCTGCGGCGCCTGCATCTGCGGATGCATCGCCGGCTGAGCCCACGCGCTGAGTAAATCACTGATGAGCAAGGTGCACTTGCCATGCAAGCTACTTGACACGCATCCAACAAGTACACACGTATACCGTCAATGCACAGCAAGCCGCAACATGCACCATGACAGCATTGAGAGACTAACGGCATGGCCGGCGAGCCAACCCTGATCCTAACCCTAAACGTAACCCTGACAGCCAGGAAGCTGCGGACCTGCTGGTGCCGTCGCTCCAAGGTGCGCAGCGTCATCAGACACGGCCCAGCCGGGATACTCCACCATATACCGCCAGCAGCCCTCCGCCACGCTGCCCTTTGCCACCTGTGCCGCAGCCCTTCGACTTGAGGCGCGCAATGCTCGCCAGCTCTTCAGAGGCGCTCGGAATCATGCCCTGCTGGGCCCATTGGTGAGCAACAACAGAGCGAGGGTGCAGGCAGCATGGACAGATGGACAGCTGCCGCCTGCACTGTAAATCAAGCCGCACCAACCATGACGACAGGTGGAGTAGAATGTGCAAGGTCCGATGCTCGACTGCGATCGGCATCTATGCCGCGTAGCCACGCTGGACTATGTGAACGCTGACATCCACCCTGACCAGCACCTGCTTGACCGCGGCGAGGCGCCAGGATCCGCGGCACCCCCGCGCCAGCTGGCGGACCTCCACCGCGTCCCCGGGCGCCAGCTGGCCCCGCGGGCTGGGCCGCAGCGGCCCCACCATGCGCCGCTGCTTGGGCGGCGTCGGCGGCGCGGGCACGCTGTCGGCTTTCTCTTTCCTGGAGTCTCCTGCGTGCCGATGATGTACGTGGTCAGCGCAAATCGTGTTGCATCGTGCAGCCCTGCGAGGACAACTGAAAAACATCGTCGGCGGAACTTTGACATGCTCGCATGGCTCCGCGCCTTTGCCGAGATTGATGCTTGCAGCACTCATTTGGGAAGCCCTTGCGCAGCGGCAGGCGGATCGTGCTTGCGTACACTTATGGTTATAAGCAGCGATTGACGATTTGCAGGCCCGCGCCTGGTCTCTCTGCGGACAATGTGTTCAACCGCCAAGGCCGGGTCAGCGGCGTGGGCACGATCCATGGTTCGGGGGCAACCTCCTTTGCTTTCGCTGACCCCGTCTTGCCCTGCTGCACACGCGCACAAACGGTGTCGCGTGATGCCTGGGGGTGACGACAGTAGTCGGATGAATTAGTCTGGGGCAGCGTAACCCATTGATGTGATCAGGCCAAGACAGATGGCGCATCGTGGCAGCTAGTAATCAACAACTGTGTGCAGCACACACAGAGATCAAGTCGTCGCTGGGCATTTGGGCACCATTACCTGCAGCCCAACATGGTGCCGTGATGCAGCAAAAGTCGGCCTATGCACACTCTTTCGTTACGCACCTCGCTGCGTTGCGTCTCCTTCCGCGGCCGCCATGCCTCATTGTCTTCGTCCTCCCTGTCCCCGCGCTCCCGCCGCAGCAGTTTGGGGGGCCTGCCACGCGGTTTCGCCCCGCTGGATGTTTGCCGCTTCAGTGCTGGCTGTGAGCTGCCTGCACATCATTGCGCCCACATCCGCGTCCCATCAAATCGTCACCTGTGCGCGGCGGCATCGTGCAATGCAAAGCATGGGAAAGGACGGCATGCTGCTCGCAGTGTTGTCGAGCTCCCCACATGCATTTCGACTGGTAGTAGGGACAGAGCAGCCTGTGTACGCCATTCCTCTCTGCATAGCAATTTGTTCGCATGTCCCTTGTGTTAAGCTGCAGCGCGACTGTCTACGAGCAGAAGCTGGCTAATGCAAGCCACTGGTTGCAAAGAAACCGCCCCCTCGTCCCCACCAGCACCCAGTGTACCTGCGCTGGTGGAGCGACCGGCTCCCGGAGCTGCTGTGCCTGCGTCTGACGGCGCTGGCAGCCAGATGCCTGTTGATTTATGCGCAGCGGCCTGCTTGCATACACACAGGCCAGTCGCACGAATTCATATCATATGACGGAAGCAGCGGGACTCATCAGATCCGGGCTCACAGACACGAGCCCTGACCCAGACCCTACACTGTGACCCTGGTCACCAGGCACTGTATAAACGGTGCTTGGCAGCATTCAGTGACCACATGCAAAAGCGGCATGGCGATCGTCACCTGCGCGGTGGCTGATGGCATAGACGGTGAACTGTTCTCCAGCTTGAAAGGCTGAGCGCTCGGCTGCGACCCCCTGTTTGCATCTGATGCTGCACCTGTCTGCACAGCATCCGCCAACATCACGTGCTGCGGAGCACTGGCTGCTTCTGCACCGCTGCGTGCTGCGGATGAGTCTGGGCCGGCCTGCGCGCTCCGCTGCGATCCTGCAAGAAGCCAGAGGCAGGGTCACACAGACCGGGTAGCAGCGTGAGCCACATGCAGCCTCCATCATGGCACATGTTGGCATGGTCAGGACAAGACGGCTTACAGCAAAGTGACGCCAGTGCAGCAGCTGCTAAACGTCACAGTTTGTGCTGTATTGGAACGCTGCTTCAAGGTTCGCCGCAATCACTCTAAGCAAGGGGAAACCAGCAGTGTGTTTCTTCTCTGTTCAGCTCCGGGAAGACTGCGGGTTCCTGAGCCAGACATAACAGAAAGCCGTGTGGCATGCGCCGCACCGCTGGGTATGACTCGCTCATGGTCGACGGCAAAAGCGCGGGCATTGGGTCGGAAGCCACCCCCTGACGCCGACGTCCATCCGCGAGACGTGTCCATGCTGCCGTGCCACAGCTGCGGGCTAATCCGGCGGAACGTTTCCGTGGCGTCCTGGCAGGATGCCCGCTGAGTCATGCAGCGGACGTAATCTCATGCTCGAAAGCTCAGCTGTGGGCTAAGCGATGGTGGCTTCGTCATTATGAAACCGCCGCATCAAGGACAACTTCACATCATGACGAGGAATCGCCTTCAGCGACCTGCCGGATGTGGTACGCTAATGGAGCTGGAGCATGGCATAATGGAGCGTCCTGCGCCAGGTCTAGAAAGGTTGTTGGCGCCACATGATGCCGGGGCCGCTCACCTTGTAGGATTGCCCGAAGCTGACGGTCACGGCAGCGTCCGTCAGTGAGGTCACGGTCGCGTGGTAGAAAGTGTCGGGGTCCGCTTCGCTGGTCGCCACAAGCACTTGGCTGCCAACATCCGTCCGGAGCTATGTGACACGCGAGCATGCTGTCAGCTCAGCTGCATATGGGTTGACAGGGTAAGAATATGTGCGTCGTCCACCGAAATAGGCAAAACTGTGATGCGTTCTGGCGGAGCCAATTTTTTCCCGGGTCTCATCGCCGGCAACAGCAAGCGATGACACAGTCAGACGCCGTGCGCTGGTGCTGACTGCACGCATCAACATGCTGGCTGTGCAGCGCGAGTCACTCTGCGGCACTCACCGGCGTGGTGGGGTGTTGGAAGGGGTAGTCGAGGCTCCTGGCGCATCCCCAGCAGTACCATTCCCCATCGGGGACCTCATGTTCGTCCGCTGTGGCGGAAGCCAGCCTCGTATTATGATCATTTAGCGCTTCGAGCGAGGAAGAAGAACCTCTGGTGAAGGCAAGCATTTCCGCTGACACAGCAGAGCACACGCGACCGCAACGGCAGTAGCAGGGGCAGCTTGGATGCGAATCGCGTGCTCGAAGCGAAGCTAGCAGTCAACAGCAACAGCATGGCTGGATGCACGTTGCTCGTGGTGCAGGAACAGGTGCGCACCGTAGCCTGCGCACTCAGCGTGGTAGGCCGCCGGGCAGGACTCGCAGCACAGCAGCGAGCCCGGCAGCCCGCAGGCGCCGCACTGCTCCTCGTTGCCGTCGTCCGGGACATTGTAGACGGGTGCCGCGGCCGGCGCTGCCATGGGACTGGCTCGGGAGGGACCCCTTGGTCCTACCGCACGCGGCGCCGCATCTGATCACGCCGCTTTACTGATGCAGGGGCTGACACTGCTGAGTCGGACCCCCTTCCTGCGCTATGGAGTGGTATGAGAGACTCACAATAAATGTTTGCGGAGCGCTGTGTCAGGCAGTCGCCCAAGTGTGGAAACAGCCACGCTATGAAATCTGATGAGTGTGCCAACCATTCCCAACAGCGACAGCTTGCTAGCTGGCAGGGTGCATGCTGATCGATGTGCATGAGCAGCATCTTCCAAGGGATCACACGTAAAGCGAAGTGATCACGGGCTCAAACAATCTGCTGTCACCTCTGGCCGAGCATGGATCCATGCTGTAGCCAGCGCGGATCGGCAGCATGTCCGACGGCTACCGTCGGCCACATGTGAGGCGCATGGTGGCATCCACTGTGTCCCGCACACCCCCCCTGGTATGCCACTCGGCAGTCCTCCGTGACGTCGACAGACATGCCATTCCCTGCTGTTGCAGAGCTGTCAGGCCAGTCAGATGCCAGCCCTTTCAGAGAAGCCGGGGGTCGATCAGCGCGCATGGGGAGCGCCGGCGGGCCAGCCGCTTGGTTGCGTCAGCGTCCCTGCTGGAGCGCCTGCAGAGCGCCTTCACGGGGCTCCGAGGCGCACTCCCAGAGTGCGTATACTCTCCCAACGCCGGTTACGCGCCCACGCGAGCAGCCACCAGCACCTGACGTCCCCGCTACACGCTCTTGTGTGCCACAGCCCATCATGACCGAGCACATTCTGAGTTGATTGCTTGCAGGCCCAACCCTTACGCCGAGGCTTCGCGAGAGATCCTCGAGCTGGTCCAATCCGGTGAGGCGGACAGGGACACCTTCGGCGACCTGGTGGACGTGCTCCTCGAAGCGGAGGTGCCCTTCAGGTGGGGACCTGCCGCCAGAACACTGGCTGGTGCTGAATTGAGATCATCGCAGCCAATAGCGCAGAGGTTACTGTCACATGCATTTTGTCCTCGCGGCTGGTTTACTATGGCTGCGGCAAGCATCAGTCCGTACGAGCCTGCCAGACTAGGCCCCGTGCTCGGCACGTCAGTTTGTTTCTATGGAAGCCACTGCTGACTGAGTACTGGCGCAGGGAACAGCTCATCGGCGGCGGCCCGTGGGTGGTCGTGTACACTCGCGGTCCGCTGCTCTGGCAGCAGGCGACCTCGCCCGGCAAGGTCCTCAACTCCGGGAACCAGGTACACACCAGTGCCTCTGCTGACACTGCGCGTCCACCATATATCGATTCTTTCGCGCCAGTCCATCACCTTGCCTGCCCAAACGCTGCCCACGCAGGGTTGGCCGGCAGCACACCACCTCAGCTTGCAGAGTGCTGCTCTGCAGGCATCACAGGAGTTTGACCCCGCGGAGAGGACCGTCATCAACCAGGCGCAGCTCATTGGCGACCGCCTCTTCGTCACTGCCAGCGGTACCTACGAGCCATTGGTAGGCAGCTGGATGCACCCTTAAATGCACCGTTGCCAATTCGTCGCGCAATGCTTCCTATGCAGATGCTGGCGTCCCAGGGCATACCCGAGTTCACAGCATGCATGTGATGAGCCTGCGCCAAGGTGATGCCCGCTTGCAGGGTGACGGCGCGAACACTCCGCAGACTCTGAAGGCCAGCATCGAGCGCGGCGCTTTGCACATCTTCGGGCGGCAGCTGCCGCTGCCCATCAGGCGCGCGCAATGCCAATTAACATCCTACAGCTTGCAGCCAATGTCGCCAGCCGCCTTGGCAAGCAAATGACACTACTGCCGCCAAGGGCCAAATTCAGCGCTGACTCAACCAAGCTCTGCTCACCACTTGGACCTTTGGCGTTCCCGGTGGAATACAGCACTCACACTAGCTGCGCGCAGGGGCTCTGGTGAAGTGGATGTCGTGTACCTGGACGACTCACTGCGGGTGTTTCGCAGCAAGGGCAGCATTGCGGTTCAGATCCGCGCAGATCTGTTGCCAGGCCAGCAATGATGCTAATTGCCCCCCTGGCAAACGTCGGCAGCTGCGAAGGGTTCTGGTCAGGCCCCGCACATGGCCGCTCATGTGCATGCGCATGTGCGCACGGACAGTCATATGAAGTACCTCCTCCGTAGGCGCTGATCGGTTTTTGACAAGCACCAATACGTCGACTCAGGGCAGTGTGAAAATTTGTGAGCTGCCGTGCCCTTGACGACAATTGACATGACATGATGAACATGTTAGGCCTGTAGCTAGACACTTCAACCTGCGTCAGATTTGGAGTTCAGCGGCTGAAACTGGTGCTGTATTGTACTGTAAGGGGTCCTAATGAGCTGTATGGCTTGCCCTGTTCGCATTGGCGATCCTCATCAGATCCTCCGTGGATAGTCCCCGTCTCCAATACTGGTATGCAAGGTGATGACAACTATCATGCTGAGGAGGGGCTGTCCATTCAGCAACGGCCGCTTTCAGGCAAGCGCCCTCGATGACAAGCTGGCAGCGAGCCCGAAGGGCCGCTACATCATTTTCAAGCTCATCGACAGACCTGCACCCCGTCAGCACTAGGCGCTGTGTCACAATCTTGAGCGCTGCCGGCACCGTCGCACATGGGAGCGGTACACATAGCACGACGCTGGCGGCGTTGACCACCATGTTGGGGACCGCTGCCAGGTCGCTGAGCACGCCAGTGTCCAGATATGCGTGTTGTTGGGACTTATCGCAGTGCAGCTGAATGCTCCGTAAGCCCGCGCTGTGCGTCGCTGACCGTGCGACTGCATCCAAAAACTCCGCTGTTGCACCCAGAAACGGATGCACTCTCGGGATGGCCCTGCCGGTTCGTGGGTGTGTCGTGCAGCCGCACAATGTGAGGTCTTCAAGCTGATGGCATGCTAACAAGAGCTGCATCACAGCAAGACCCAGATCAGCAATGAATGCAGACCTACTCGGCAGGAGAACGCACAGTTGCGGCGACAAGAGGTCACCTGCAGGACACGCTGCTCCGCCCTCGGTTGAAACGGCTCGCTGGGACAGCTCAAGATCAGCCTGCGAAGTCCCTGCGCATTGCGGCACCGCTGTCACTTGCTAAACTGACCTGCATCGAGCTATAAGTGGGCAAATGATGGTGAAGGCAGGAACAATAATAACACCTGCACCGCCGATTGCAGCAGCTCGTCTAGTTTCCCCGAGAAGCGTGTGGGGATGCAGTCCATGCCCTGTAGGTGCAGCTGCATGACCGTCGCCTACGTGATGTGCAACCGCAGACTGAGCCTTTGCCATGAGGATCAGGTCGCATCCGTCATGCATGACCGTAAAGTCACTGGTGGCAGCAGCAAGGGGCATGTTGGCTGCAGCGACGATGCAACGGCCTTGGCATCCACATACAGGATCGACTGCGTACAGGGATCAATCGTTGACCGGAGTAATCAGCTAAATTACACATCAGGACAGGTTGGATGCGCACTGCTTCAGGACCTTTGCTGCGCATGATGGCCGCAAGATCAGCCAGCCGTGCATGCTGCGAGGCTTGCGGCACATTTGCGATCCTCCCACCAGCCGCGGCCGACGCCCTGCTGCCGGCGCCATGTGAGGCCAGTCTATTTGCAGCGTAGTACGAGACTGTCGCGGAGATACTTTTCTCCTGCCGACATCCACAGTCGCGTCAGCCTGGCATCTTGCAAGCGGACAGGTTGCCAGCGTCAGCGTGTCCTGTGTCCTGCTGGCTACTGGCAAGCTCTCGTATACGGCCTTGGCGAGGAGCAGCACGCGCATTGCAAAGCCAGCTCCACGGAGGTGTGTCACACAGTGTTTAGCAGTACCTGGACCATGGACATGACGCAGCGCAGGGCTGGATGCGAGCAGCTCAAGCGCAGGATGTCTGGCCAATCCAGCTGCCGCACGATGAAGCCCAAGATTTCCGGTGGAACGGCGAGGATGCTTGCTGGCGTCCATGCGGCACCAACCACCGCCCTGCAGAGCTAGACTGGCCGCTTGTGAGCGGGGGCCAAGCCGATCAGGGAGGGGGCGGGGGCCGAGGCACCAGAGGATAGAGTCATGTCTGGCGGTGCACGGAGGCATACCTGCACCGCTTGGCGCTCGGGATGATAGTGGTAGTAGGGGTCGTTGCTGCCGGTTGATCTCGGCAGGTAGGCTCTGGAGTAGGATTCGTCGCTTGCATGGGCAAGACTCGACGGGGAGGCCCATCGCCGGCGGGGACCCACTGTCCCTGCTGCCACTGCACGAACTTGTGTGCCTTCTTCATGCTGGCTTGCGCTCCGGACACAGACTCAAATGCGTCATTTGAACCTGGCAGGATTCCCATTGGTCTGCAAGTCCCCGCTGCTGTCCACTGAGGCTCATGCTCTGTGAGGACTTATCCCTGTACTGATTGCTTATAGCGAGTGGGACGCACGAGCTTGTACCGCAAAGCAAGAATGCTGTGGCACAGCGGAATGACGGCCACTGGCAGTAATGGCGACTCGTTGCACAGTAAGGAAGACTGTGGATCTTTGCTGCGTTAGACCGCGTTATGACGCGTTTTGCGCGAGTGAAGACCAATCACCACCACAGGTCTGCCTCCTCACCGACGTCGCTACTAGTAGCATCATCAGCCTTGACCCAAAAGTCCGACTGAGTCAGGGTCTTGCTCATTAAAGACGTGGTAAGCGGATAGAACGCCATCATAAGAACGCGGAGGCACATAGTTAGAAATCACGGAGTCCAAGTCTACGCCCTCCACGACCAGTTGGCAGCGGGACCGGAAGCTGGCCATCGCCACTTCAAGCTCAGCGACACTCTTGCACCCCGTCAGCCGCAAGCGCTGTGTCACGATTTTGAGTGCAGCTGGCACCTGGGCGCGGTGATACGGCACGCACAGAACCACGCTGGCTGCGTAGACGGTGATGCTAGGGACCGCGGCCAACTCGCAGAAGACACAGCGGTCAATCCATGCGTATTGCTGAGACGCATCCCAATGCAGGTGGAGGCTCCGCAGCCCTTGCATTTGTGCTGCTGATCGCATAAGCACATCTGCTACCGCATCCATGAAGGGATGGACGGACGTGTGCTGCTTCCATGCATCAGGCTCCGAAGCTACGCAGTTGCACAGCGTGAGGTCTTCGAGATGGCGGCACGCTGACAGGATCTGCATGAAGCAGACAGGCCGTCAGCAGATAGCAATCGGACAACCCCAGCAAGCCTGTAAATTCCAAGCAGCGTTGGCAAACACCGCACCTCTGAGACGCATTGGCTGACGCGCGGATTTCCCTGTGCCTCCATGCGGCAGCTAAGGATCAGTCTACGAAGTCCCTACGGCTTGCAGCGCACAGCTGTGATTTTTCCCATTGACAGCTCTGCAGATGGGACGCTGGCAAGCGAGGGCAGGGGACTGGGGTTGCCTGCAGGGACGGCAGCAGCAGCTCGTTGAGTCGGTTTGCAGAGCCGCTGCGCATGCGGTGTATCTCCTGCAGACTCAGTTTCATGCCTGTCACCTGCACGCTGTGTACAGGCCTCACTCAGCCTGCGCGTGTTGGGGATGCCTTGCGGCTTTTAATGCCTACAATGCGTTGAAGCTTGAATCGTCCTGTTGCAGCAAGCCGTATCTGCAATGGTGCTTTCAACAAAATTTCACCAAATAGGACCAGCGTCCTCTCGAAGGTGGTTGGGAAACAACACTGGTCAGGACTCTGGCAGCTGGACCACTCACCGCAGCAGAGACCTTGCTGCTCATCACGTCGGCCAATGGCGCAGACAGCACGGCGTGCGGCTGATCTGCAGGATACAGATCCAGCAGCACATACGCGTCTGCACGGCTGCACTTTACGAAGACGTCGATCGTCACGTCCTGTGAATGCAGCATGCATCGTTAGCGTCACAGTTTGCGTCGGCACTGAAAAGCCTGAGCTGCTGTCCGCGTCTTCGGCGCATGCCATGTGTGCCCGCAGGTAGCAGTCGCGTACAATTGCACCTGTTGACGCTTTCGACAAAACATGACTACATCGTCAGCCATCACCTCGAGCACGGACGTGACGTCGCGCAGGGCTGGGTGCACACAGCTCAGACGCAGGACATCTGGCCAGTCCAGCTGCCGCGCGACGGCTCTCAGGACGTCCGGCGGGAGTGTAACCATGCTTGCTGCCGTCTTCGCGTTACCGAACAGTGCCCTGCAGAGGAGGCCACGGGAGGTCCAGCGA
>JAABUX010008048.1_pt1 | contig 12235 bp, 9 predicted proteins | sample 5561851 | NCBI WGS metagenome assembly JAABUX01 (sample SAMN10711883, study PRJNA513361) | rock metagenome | isolation source: Antarctica rocks | place: Antarctica: Victoria Land, Richard Nunatak red sandstone | collected 2016-01-03 | reverse complement strand
GATTGCCTTGATGGCAGTTAGTTTCTGCTGTAGCGTAAACATTCATGCGCGTTACGTTCGATCCTGCCAAGAATGCCAAGAACATCGCGGAGCGCGGGTTACCGTTCGAGCGGGTGGCCGAGCTCGCGTGGGAAATGGCCGTGTTGCAGGAAGACCGGCGGAAAGACTACGGCGAGAGACGGGTGCGAGTACTGGCGCGGCTGGGACAGCGGCTGCATGTGGCAGTCATCACGATGCGGGGCGATGCAGTCCACGTCATCAGTTTCCGCAAGGCGAACCGCAAAGAGGTGGAGTGGTATGAGAAAGAAAAAGGATGATGCGGCTTCACGCCCGGACGAAGACAACCCGGAATGGACGCGTGAGGAAATCCGCACCGCGCGGCCCGCGATTGGGGCTATTGGGGAGATTTTCGGCCCGCAAGCGGCAGAGGCAATCCGGAATCGTGGCGGGCGCCCGGCGAAAGCGGGTCGCAAGGTCAATCAGACGCTGCGCTTGGACCCTGACGTGCTGGATGCCTACAAGCAGGAAGGTCCGGGCTGGCAAGCCCACATGAACGCAGTGCTGCGCCAGCACATGCCGCGCCACAGCAAATGAGCTGCATGAAGGCTTGCGATAAGAGCTATGGCTGGCGGTGAGCGTGGCGAGGTGGATGATGGAGGTCCGCGTTAGCGAAGCTCATGTCCGGAGCTATAAGATGCCGGTAGTCGCCGACGTCGGCGACCGTGTACGACTTAAGCGGCAGGATGACGACGCGCCGGAATGGGTCTGGGTCGAGCACGAGCGTACCGATCTGGGTGGTTGGACGCCCAAGGCTTTCTTGGAAACTGATGAAACAGGATGTTGGGCGATCTTCAAGCGTGACTATGCCGTCACGGAGTTAACTGTCGAGGTAGGTCAGCTTGTCCAAACACACGAATCGGTTGCTGGATGGACTTGGTGCAAGGCGATGGACCTACAGACGGGCTGGATCCCAAGCCATAAGCTTATCCCGAAGGATCGATCTGCTTGAGGGTGCCGAGAGCCGTCCGCCTCTAATCGATCAGAGACGGTCACGGTGCTGGCGCCGGGCGCTTAGGGCTCATCCGAAGATAACTGCTTCGATAGGCGGAGTGTTTGTTGCGGTAATGCGTGCCGGGTGGATCGTATAGTTCCATTCGCCGTGGAACACGTCCCGAGTGATATGGAGACTATCCAACTCTGCGTCGGAGACGACGATCCCCTTTGTGTATTGGGTGCTGTCCAATTCGCATCGCACGGTCAACCCGGTCTTGGTTGTGGTTGCCGCGATCAGATCGACGATGACACGGTAGCTGACGAGCGGCTCAGCCTTCCAGTTCATTGTGATGAAGGAGAACAGCCGATGCTCTACTTTATTCCACTTGCTTGTGCCCGGCGGTAGATGCCGCACGACGATGTCGATCCCGAGTTCGGTGGCCAGGCGTTGCAGCTCGATCTTCCATAGCCGCAAGCGCGAGCCGTTGCTGCCACCGCCATCAGCGGTGATGGTCAACCGTGTGGCCAGTGGATAGCGAATTTGGCCGACCTCGTGCCACCAGCGGCGGATGGTTTGCGCAGCGAAGGTGGCGGTGTCGTTGTTCATGCCGACCCCGACCCAGCCGGTATTGGCCGCGAGGTCGTAGACGCCGTATGGCGCGGCCCGGCCGAGTTCCTGGATCAGGAAGTCATGCACCCGGACTTCCTCTGGCTCCCCACGCGGACGCCACGTCTGACCGGCATTCTTGAAGTCGCCGACGAGTTCTTTTTTCTTCGTGTCGACCGAAATCACTGGCTCGCCCTCGGTCAAGGCGGCGCGCACGCTCTCATTGAGATGCTTGAACTGGGCGTCGCGATCCGGGTGGTCGTCGCCTTCGCGCGTCTTGCGATTGGCCTGTAGACTGAAATTCTGCTGGTGCAACAAATCGCCGACGGCAGAGCGTCCGATGTTGTGACCCATGACGACCAACGCGCTCCCCAGTTGCGACAGACTTTTGCAGGTCCAGCGCAGTGGCGACATCGGATCGCCGCGCGCATCCGGTTCTACCAGCGCCAGCAGATCGGCCAGCAGCGTCGGATCCTTGTCCACGAGCCGCTTGTCACCGCCGCCCGGCCGACGAACACGGTTGCGAGTAAGTTGATCAGTTGCGGACAATTCGGCCAGGCCACGCCCTATCGTGCTCACCGCGACGCCGGTCGCCCGCGACGCTGCGGCGATGCCGCCGCGCCCGGCGGTTCGGGCTTCGGTCGCCGCAAAGATGCGTCTGCTCCGCTCGTCCAAATGCGAGGAAAGGGCCAGAAAGCGTTCGCGAATCATGGTGTAATCGGTCATCGCGACGGTGTAGCGATACCGACCGAGCCGAGCGAAATGGCAATCCCAAACCGATGAGCGCAACCCGATTCAGTTATCTTCGGATGGGCCCTTAGCAGCCTGGACGATGCTCTTGACGCTTTGCCGCTCTCCTTCGGCGCAGATGGTGGGACGGCGGGTGCCCAGGTGGACCCCAGCGAGCCCAACACTCGCCGACGCGGCGCCGGTGGCCGGCCGCCCAAGCTGTCCCAGGCTGCGCGGGCCGAGGTCATCCAAGCCGTGCTGTCCGGCCGAAGCCGGGCCGCCTCTGTGGCCAAGCGCTACAAGGTCAGCGCCGCCACCATCAGTCGCGTGTTGGCCGCATCGCGCGCTGACCTTCCAGGGGCCGTTCCGGTTGGGCTTGCGGGAAAGAACGCGATCGCCGCAGACCGGATTGCGGGCGTTCTGCCGCCCTCCGCTCTGGACGCACGGCTTGCCATCGTGGGCACTTCGGGGTCGGGGAAGACCTATGCGGCCAAGGGGCTGGTGGAGCGGGTGATCGCTGGTGGCGGCCGGGCCTGTGTCGTGGACCCGCTCGGAGTGTGGTGGGGCTTGGGCAAGGGTGCGAACGGTGCCGACCCGCCGTTTCCCGTCGCGGTGTTTGGTGGCGCCCGCGCCGACGTGCCGCTCGACCCCGGCATGGGCGCTGCCCTGGGCCGCTTGATCGGTAGCGCGTCGATGGCCTGCGTGGTGGACGTGTCCGATTTCGGCAGTGCCGCCAGTCGCCGGGTGTTCATGACCGAGTTCACCACGGCGCTCTACGAGGCGAACACGCAGCCGCTGCATCTGGAACTCGACGAGGCCGACCTGTGGGCGCCGCAGCGCACGCAGCCGGACGGCCTGGAGCTGCTCGGACGGATGGAGGAGATCGTGCGCCGGGGGCGGGTGAGGGGTTTCGTGCCGTGGCTCATCACCCAGCGCCCGGCGGTGCTGCACAAGGACGTGCTGAGCCAGGCGGATATCCTCGTGTCCATGAAGCTGACCTCATCCCAGGACCGGGCAGCGGTGGGCCGCTGGATCGAGGGCCAGGCCGACCGCGCCGAGGGCCGTCGCATCCTTGGGGCCTTGCCCCAGCTCCGGCGTGGCGAGGGGTGGATATGGGCACCCGGGGATGCGGTGCTGGCGCAGGTGTCCTTCCCGCGCATCCTAACCCTCGACAGCTCGCAAACTCCGAAGCGGAAGATCCAGGCCGGCATCCCGCGCCCGCTCGCGGCTTTGGATCTATCCGTCATCACGCGGGCACTCGTCGGAACGGGGGTAGACGGGAGCGAGTAGCCCACTAATGGCTGCTTTGCGCCGCATCTCGGACGCTCAGGTGTCAGTATCAGCGTTCCGACAGCGGACATCCGGCTGGGCCCTTCCCGGGCGATTGAAGACGGGCAGAGGTTTTGCCTCCACCCGCCTGACAGCTTTAGAAGACTGTGCGCACCTGCGGCTCGCGATCCCAGATGCGGCCCTGGCTCGCCGCTGTTAGATAGGCATCAACCGCGGTCACCGCGATGATGCCGGCATCGGGGACCACGCCGGCTTTATCGAGCAGCGGCTGGGCGGAAGCGGTGTGGCCGATGACCTTCAGGTGGGCGAAAGCATCGTGCACGAAGGCGACTGCGGCGGCCTCCTTCGCCAGCATCGCCGCCCCGTCCTTGGACAGCAGCAGGACCACCGTATCGAACAGCACTGACGGGCCGCCGGCCAGTTGGAAATCGGCCTTGATCAGGCCGCCGTCGCTGCCCTTGGCACCGCCGACCTTGGGCGCGATGACCTTCAGCTGGGCCCCCATTTTCTCGGCGGCGGCTTCGAGGGTCATCACCTGCTTTGGATCGGTGCCATCGGCAACTAGGCAGCCGATCAGGCGCCCCTTGAGCGTCGGCTTGAACTTGGCGAGGATACTCAGCATCGGGGAGGCGGCAAGATCGGTGCGCACCGGCACGGTCGTGGTGCCTTTGGTAATCGGCCCTTCGTAGCCGAGGCCGGCGGCAACCCGTCTAGCGATTGCCTCGTCGACATTGGCCAGCTGACCCAGCATGCGGACCCGGACGGCTTCGGTTTCGACCTTGCTGAGTTCGAAGATGAAGGCCGAGACGATGTGGTTCTGCTCGGGCTCGGTCTGGCTGGCAAAGAACAGTCGCGCCTGGCTGAAATGATCGGCGAAGCTGGCCGAGCGAACGCGGCGCTTGTCGCCGGTCTCGGTAGCCGGAAAGCTGGTGAAGCCTTCTTTGGGATCGGCGCGTTCGACGGTGGCATCGAGCGAGCTCGGCCCGTAGGAAACCCGCCCCTTGGGGATGCCCATCTGCATATGGCCGTCACGTTGGAAGTTGCGCATCGGGCAGCGCGGGGCATTGATCGGCAGCTGCGCGAAGTTCGGGCCGCCCAGCCGAGTCAGCTGAGTATCGAGATAGGACTGGTTGCGGCCCTGCAGCAGCGGATCGTTGGTGAAGTCGATACCCGGCACGACGTGAGTCGTGCAGAAAGCGACCTGTTCGGTCTCGGCAAAGTAGTTGTCCGGGTTGCGGTCGAGCACCATGCGGCCAATCACCCGAAGGGGGATCACCTCCTCGGGAATGAGCTTGGTCGCGTCGAGGATGTCGAACTCGAACTGCTCGGCAAACGCGTCGTCGAACAGCTGAACAGCCAGCTCCCATTCCGGGAAGTTGCCGGTATCGATCGCGTTCCAAAGGTCGCGGCGGTGGAAATCCGGGTCGCCGCCGCTGATCTTCAGGGCCTCATCCCAGACGACCGACTGGGAGCCGAGCTTCGGCCGCCAGTGGAATTTGACGTAAGTTGATTTGCCGGCCTCGTTGACCAGCCGGAAGCTATGAACGCCGAAGCCTTCCATCATTCGCAGCGAACGTGGGATCGCCCGATCCGACATGATCCACATCAGCATGTGGGTGCTTTCGGGTGACAACGAGGCCCAGTCCCAGAACGTGTCGTGGGCAGTTTGCGCCTGCGGAAAGCCGCGATCCGGCTCCTGCTTGGCAGCATGGATGAGGTCGGGAAACTTGATCGCATCCTGGATGAAAAACACCGGGATGTTGTTGCCGACGAGGTCCCAGTTCCCCTGCTGGGTGTACATCTTGACGGCGAAGCCGCGGACGTCGCGGGCTGTGTCGGCGGAGCCCATATTGCCGCCGACCGTCGAGAAGCGAGTGAAGAGCGGCGTTTTCACCCCGACTTCGGTCAACACCTTGGCCTTGGTGAACTCGGCCAGCGAATCTGTCAGCTCGAAAAAGCCGTGGGCTGCTGTACCACGGGCATGGACTACCCGCTCTGGAATCCGTTCATGGTTGAAATGCTGTAGTTTCTCGAGCAGGACATGATCCTCTAGCAGGACCGGCCCTCTCGGGTTGGCTTTAAGCGAGTTTTCGTCGTCGGCAATAACGCCGCCTTGGTTGGTAGTCATTTGGGGATGAGTGGCGCCAGAGACTTGGTGCAGTTCGCCGCCCTCGCCCACCAGCTCGGCAATGGACTGGAGGTTTTTGGCGGCAGGGTGTGATTTCGACATGAGGTCTCCTTTTCGGCAGCGTGACAGCAGCTTCTGTTCAGGGGTTAGTACAGCTGTAGATGAGCGGGCTACTATCTCCTAGTGATGTGCCATTAAGCGGGAGTATGCCATTTAGTTCGCTCAAGGCGCAGAGTTCCTTGCGTTGGTCAGCGTCGCAGGCGGCCATCCCAGGCCCTGGCTTGTACTCTGAGCGCATAGGTCACCGCAGCTTCGAGGCGGTCGTCGAGGAAGGCATCGGAAGCGGTCCGCCGGCGGCGAAATGTCTACACCATCTCGCTCGGAGCGCGGCCAGTAAGCCGCCCGAAGACAATGACGTGAGCTTGGGGTGCATGGCGCACTGAGGCGTCGACGACGTGCAGTAGCGATAACTAGCCTTGGCGGCGAACCGGCTTGACCCAGTCAGGCCAGGGTTTCCTCCCGTCCATTCCCAATGCCATGTGCTCAGTCCGACCAGCGGCCGGACGACGGTAAAGGTCATAGCTGCATCGCAGTCATTTGACGTCCGCTCGATGCAGTATGAGTGGTCATCAGGCCGCTCCGAACGGCTGCTTCTTCCATATTTCGTTCAAGAGCAGTCAGTCCGCTTCCGGCCACACGAGTGTGTTGGTCGGATTGGAACAGCAGGAGACATCGGCCAAAATTGGTCTATTGGCCAGCCGTCAACTTCAAGAGCGACTCATCCGCGCTGATGGCTCCGGCAGGTGAAGCCTGCGCCGCATCTCGGCACCCGACATGCTGGGTAAACACTGGGATGTTGGTGCCGGCGCGACCCTCGCGCAGTGCCTCGATCAAGGACCGATATACAAGGTGGCTGGGATAGAGTTGGCTTGGCACGACGTCGAACCAACGAAGGTCCCCGGCCTCCGGTGTCTCACCTTCCGCAACGACGCGTCGGGTCGGCGCACCTCGGAGCGCCGCGATGTAGCAGAGCGAGACCGAGTGACCACGATCGTCAAATATCTGAACCAGTGCCACGGGTCCCTCGGCAACGACTAGGTCGCAGCCAAACTCTTCTTCGGCGCACGCCCGAATGCGATGGGCGATCTCTTCCCGGTGCCGGATAATGCTGCCGGGCACGTGCCAGCCCTTGCCAAAAGCATCTTCCCGCCAGGCGAGTAGAACCCGCTTCTCCGTGTCCTGGACGAGCAGGTCGACGTTCGAGGTCGCGACGACCTCGGTAATAAACCGGAACAGCGCGGGAGGTAGCTCAGCGCCGGGTCCGGCGAGCTTAGCCAAGAGCCCTTCCAGCGCATGTAGCTCTTCATCCGACAGGTTATGGCTCGGTGCGCTCGTCACTCCTGATCCCTTCGATCCTGCTCGGTTCGTGGAAACCGTGAACTGAGATCCAACTGCGAGGTCAGCCAATCCCGCAATTTCGACCAGCGGCGCTTAGCACCCTCGTTGCGCACGGCGATGGCCAGCGCCTTGCGCTGTCCGACCAGCACGACCAGCCGCTTGCCGCGTGTAACACCTGTGTAGAGCAGGTTGCGCGCCAGCATGGCGTAATGCTGGGTGGTGAGCGGGATCACCACGGCCGGATACTCCGAACCCTGGCTCTTATGGATCGTAGTCGCATAGGCCAGCGAGAGCTCGTCCAACTCGCCGAAGCCGTATACCACCTCCCGGCCGTCGAACGTCGCCACCAGCTCGCCTTCGTCGGCGTCCACCCGGGCGACAATGCCCAGGTCGCCGTTGAATACGTCGCGGTCGTAGTCATTGACCACCTGCATAACCTTGTCGCCAGGTCCATAGATCGACCCGAACCGTTCCACCCGGTCCTCGCCCGGCGGGTTCAGCGCCGCCTGCAGGGCGGCGTTCAGCGACCGCGCTCCCACGCCGCCGCGGTTCATGGGGCAGAGCACCTGCACGTCGCGCACCGCGTGCAGGCCGAAGCGTGCCGGGATGCGGTCGCGCACCACGGTGACCAGTTTGCGCGCGGCCTCCTCCGGGTCGGCGGCGTCCACAAAGTAGAAGTCCGATCCCTCCACCGCCGCCAACTCCGGCATCTGGCCGCGGTTGATGCGGTGGGCGTTGACGATCACCCGACTCGTGGCAGCCTGCCGGAAGACCTCCGTGAGCCGGACCACCGGCACCGCCCCCGACCCGATGATGTCGCCCAGCACCTGCCCGGGGCCAACGGAGGGCAGCTGGTCGACGTCGCCCACGATGAGCAGGGCGGCGGTGTCGGGCAGGGCGTTTAGCAGCGAGCGCATCAGCAGCACGTCCACCATGCTGGCCTCGTCGACGACCAGCAGGTCGCAGTCGAGCGGGTGCTCCTGGCCTCTACGAAAGCCGCCCGTCTTCGGGTCGGTCTCCAGCAGGCGGTGGATGGTCTTCGCCTCCAGGCCGGTGCTCTCGCCCAGCCGCTTGGCTGCTCGTCCCGTCGGCGCGCACAGGGCGATGCCAACGTCCTTGGCCCGCAGCACTGTCAGGATGGAGTTCACCAGTGTGGTCTTGCCCACGCCCGGACCACCGGTGATCACCAGCACCTTGGACGCCACCGCCAACCGCAGTGCCTCCAGTTGGCTTCCCGCCAGGACCAGGCCGGTCTTGCCCTGGACCCAGGGCACCGCCCGGGCCGCGTCGATGACGGGCCAGGACGGGCGGCCGGTGGACAGGCGGTCCAATCGCTCGGCGATGGTCTGCTCGGCCCGGTAGAGGCCGGCCAGGAAGACGCAGCGCCTGCCGCCCAACGTGTCCGCGATCACGTCGCCCGCTTGAAGCTCCAGGTCCAAGGCGGGAGCAATCAGCTCGGCCGTAATGTCCAGAAGCTTGACCGTGAGCGTCGTCAGCTCCTCCGAGGGCAGCCCGCAATGGCCCTCGTCCATCGCCTCACCCAGGGCGTAGCTGATTCCCGCCCTGACCCGGATGGTCGCCGTGGGCTCGATGCCGAGCTTCTGGGCCACCATATCCGCCGTGCGGAAGCCGATGCCGCGAATGTCGCGTGCCAGCCGGTAGGGGTTCTCGGTGATCACCTGCACGGCGTCGGTGCCGTAGGTCTTGTAGATGCGCACCGCCCTGGAGGTGCCGACCCCATTGGCGTGCAGGAACAGCATGATCTCCCGGATCACCTTCTGATCCGCCCAGCCGGCGATGATCTTGCTGGCCCGCTTGGGCCCGATGCCGGTCACCTCGCGCAGCCGGGCTGGCTGCTGCTCGATCAGCTCGAATACTGCATCGCCGAACGCTCGCACCAGCCGCTTGGCATACACAGGCCCGATGCCGCGGATCATCCCTGAGCCGAGATAGCGCTCGATGCCCTCGATCGTTGTCGGTGGACTGGCCTTCAGGAAGCTGGCCTTGAACTGCAGGCCATGGGTGCGGTCGTTGACCCAGGCGCCGCTCATCTGCACCCACTCGCCGGCCCCGATCGTGGCTGCGTGGCCGGTCACCGTGACCAGGTCGCGCTGGCCACGCGCCTTGACCCGCAGCACGCAAAAGCCACTATCCTCGTTGTGGAAAGTCACCCGCTCAACCAGGCCGGCGAGCGCCTCGGTCGGCTGAGCTTGGCGGGCAAGGGTCGCAACCATGTCCCACTCTAGGGCGGCCCGCGGCGTGCCGCGATGGCTGAATAGCAAGGTGATCCAGATCTTGGCATTGCCACCGGCCCATCCGGTCTAGGATAGTCAGCTTGTGAGAACAGAACGGGATCATCTGCGGGCTCGTGCATGACTGACCAGATCGTCATCACCGAGAAGAGCAGCCAGGCCAAGGACGTCCGCGCCGCGGTGGGCAGCCGCTACGGCACGGTGCTGCCGGCCGAGGGGCATCTGTTCGACCTGGAGGAGCCAGAGGACGTCGTGCCGGCATGGAAGCGCTGGAGCCCGATCTTGCTGCGTCCAGACGGGCTCTACGGTACTCGACCGGCGGCGGGCGGCAACAAGGCCGGCAAGCTGAAGGCGATCCAGGAGGCGCTGCGAACCGCCAAGCGGGTCTGGTTGGCCACCGACTGCGACCGCGAGGGGCAGCTGATCGGCCAAGAGATCCTGGAGCATCTGCACTTTCGGGGCGAGGTGATGCGGGTCATGTTCACCGCTCAGGACCCGCAGACGATCCGTGACGCCTTCGCACAGGCCAAGCCGAACCGCGAGTATGCCCGCCTCTACGCCGCGGCGGTCGCGCGCCGGCAGGCCGACCAGATCTACAACCTGTCGCTCACGCGAACTGCGACCGTTACTCTTGCCGGTGGCGCAGGCGCGGTCATCGGGGTCGGGCGGGTCAAGACGCCGACGCTCGCCATCGTCTGCCGGCGCGAGTTGGAGATCCGGCGGTTCGTCCCGGAAGCCTACTTCGAGGTCGTCGCCACCGCGACCGTGACGGCTGGGCAGTTCCGCATGCGTCATGCGCCCAAGGAGCGCATCACCGCGCGCAGTGTGGCAGAAGCCATTGCTGCCGCAGCGCAAGATGCTGCGGCTCCGCTAGCCGTCAACGTCGAGGATAAGCGCCAAGCCCCACCGCGGCTGCACGACCTGCCATCCCTGCAGAAGCTGTGCGGCTCACGCTTTGGCTGGTCTGCCGCCAAGACCCTGGATGTGGCGCAGGAGCTGTACGACGGTGTGGGCAAGAAGGTGATTACCTATCCCCGCGCTGAAACGCGCTACTTGCCTGAGAGCCTGGTACCTGACGCGCTCCGCATCGTGGCCGCACTGCGAGCCGGACGGGCATTCAGTGCCGTGCCAGTGCCCGACCCGCCGGTGATCCGGCGTGGAGCGAGCGGCATGTTCAGCGACCGAGGGCTGGCAGGGGCCAGCCATCATGCAGTGATCCCGAACGTCAACACGGTAGAGACCCTGCGCGAGGTCTGGCCGCGTCTATCGTTGGACGAGCGTCGGTTGTTCGAGGTGGTAGCCCGAGCCTATCTGGCTGCACTCATGCCAGACTACCGCTACCGGCAGACCACGGCCTCGTTGGACGTGCACGGCCACATCTCCCTCAAGTGCGGCCTCCAGATGGACGCTGCGGCAGGCGACCTTTTCAGTCCTGCCGCGCGGTCGGTCAGGCCGATGCCCCGGTACCTCTCCCCGGAAGCCCATGCCGTCTGGCTGCAGGTGCGGCACGTCGGGTCAGCGGCACGCCTCTTCAGCCATACTCTCGCCTGTGTCGGCAGAGGCAAAGCCAACACCCTCGTCGTCAGCCGGTCGTGCAGCCCGGCTCATCACGTCAACCCTGCGACGGCACTGCCCGGCCGACACCTACTATCCTGCCAAAGTCCTCGCTGCGAACGCCGTCGAGCAAGCCAGTGAGCCCAGCCAGGGTGCCCGTCCTAGACAGCCCAGCCCCTGCGGCATGCGGACGCGTCGACGATCGACCGGTGCAGCCCGGGCCTTTCGAGCGGTCATCCGGCGCGGCGAGCGTCAAGTGCTCCAGCATGGTGCCAGTCCGGGACGCCAGTGCCGGCGGGACGGCCAAACCGGGCTCCGAGGTTGCGCGAGGCCACGGGCAGTCGTGCGGTCGGATCCACCGGGTGACTTCGGAGGCGGTTCCCTGCAGGCGGCAGGCTTCGGCGGCAGAGCGGGCCTTGCTGGCCATGATACGTCTCGATCGCTTTCACCCACGGTCCGCCCGTCAGCCCTGGTCCGGCTCACCGCTCGGGTTGTGCGTGGTCTGAACCGGGCGTCACTCCCTCAAACCCCCGCTTTGCCAAGCGGCAAAGCGCCTGCGGTTCGGACGGCACCGTGAAGTTGCAAGCGCAACTTCCGCACCACTGCCGTCCTCAGAGGTTACCGGTGGCGCCTTGCCCGGTCCTGGTCGACCACACCCGAGGGGGAGAGCCAGCACAGGGCAGGCGAACCTCACGGGCGAACAGAGAGATCGAAATCATGACCAGCAAGACCCACACCCAGACTGCCACGAAGCCCGCCACCCGCACCGCCCAGGTCCGTCAGTCCATCACCCTGGAACTCGCCTTCTCGGTCTGCCCCGACAGCGGCCTGGCTGAAAACCTCTCCCGCACCTTCGGCCTCGAGCCCGTCGACACCGCCGGCATCCGGGAGGCCACCGAAGAGCACCTGGCGCTCGCCGCCAAGAAGGCCCTCGAGATGCACCTGCAGCGGATCGTCGGCGCCTACGTCAGCTCCGCCTTCGGGGCCGGGCAGTTCTACTCCAACAAGGTCACCCAGGCCCGCGAACTCACCATGAAGCTCGCCAACGAGGACCGCGACGAGGACCGCGACGGAGTGAGCGGGTTCGAGAGCCGGGCTGAACGCGCCCGCACCTTCGCCGCCGAGATGGGCTTGCAGGCCCACGCCCTCGTGGCCGCCGCCGAGGGTGCCGTCTCCGCCTACGCCCACCTGACCGGCAGCGAGTGGAAGCCCTACGAGGCTCCGAGCCAGGCCCCGACCGTCAGCCGCGCCAGCGCCACCACCCAGATGGGCGCCTTCGGGGGC
>JAABUX010008046.1_pt1 | contig 12236 bp, 12 predicted proteins | sample 5561851 | NCBI WGS metagenome assembly JAABUX01 (sample SAMN10711883, study PRJNA513361) | rock metagenome | isolation source: Antarctica rocks | place: Antarctica: Victoria Land, Richard Nunatak red sandstone | collected 2016-01-03 | reverse complement strand
CTGGCGGGCGGCGGAGAGGCCGTCGAGGCCGGGCATCTCGATGTCCATCATCACGAGGTCGGGCAAGGTCCGGCGGCAGACCTCGATGGCGTGATGGCCATCGTGGACCACGGCCACCACGTCATAGCCCAAGGCGTCGAGTTGCCCTTGAAGGCCGGCGGCCACCGGCTTTTCGTCGTCGGCGACGAGGATTCGAAAAGGTCGATTCATGCGACCTAGCTCCCAGGAGGCGAGACAAACTTCGCCAAAGTGACGCCAGCGACCCTCGCCGGCAACCTTCGGGCGACGCGAAGCGAATCAAGGGATCGCCCCGTTCTCCAACCGGACCGAAACCAAACCTGGTTCGTTCCAGGGGCTTTCCCTTGACGACTCCTGGTCAACCATGCACAATCCATTCCCAAAAGACCAGCATGTCGACCGAGTCGCGGAAACCAGCCCCAGCGGCTTTGGGGTTCGAGGGGGTGTCCGATGGCCTGCATCGCGATTTGCCCCTCTATTTTGACGACTTCCAGGTGGGCGACGAGTGGGAAAGTCCCGCGCGGACCGTGACCGAGGCCGATGTGGTGGCCTTCGCCGGTCTGTCGGGCGACTTCAATGCGATCCACACCGACCATGAAGCCGCCCGAGGCGGAGCGTTCGGCCGCCCGGTGGCTCACGGGCTGCTCGGCCTGGCAGATGAGTCGCCCGGACCGTCCACCGACTGATCCCCTGGAAAGATTGGCCCCTCGATGCAGTACCGGACCGAGATCCACATCGCCACCGACCGCTACGTCTGCCTCCAACTCCCCGACTTCATCCCCGCCGGTCGCGCCATCGTGACCGTCAGCGTCACGGTCCAGGACGATGATGCCAATCAAGGTTCCGTCATCGAAGCCGAAGCCGACCGCCGCGACATCGAGTGGTGGGACGAGTTCGACGGCGTGGACCCCCGGCGTGATTGACGCCGGAGTCACCGGCGGCGGGCGGGCGGTTGGAGCGCGGTGAAGGCTTGGACCTGGGCGATGATGGCCGGCTCGGTGGGGAGGCGCTCGATGCTGCTGGCGCCGAAGAAGCCGGCGATCCCCTGGGTGGTCCGGAAGATTTCGGCGACATCGCTCGGCTCGGCGATCGGGCCGCCGTGGCAGAGGACAATCACGTCGTCGCGGACGCGGAACGCGGCGTCGGCCATCGCCTGGACCCGCTTCGCGGCGGTGGCGAGGTCGGGGGCCGTCGTCTTCGCGCCGATCATCCCCTTGGTCGTCAGGCCGACGTGGGGGACGAGGATGTCGGCCCCCGCCTCGGCCATCAGGCGGGCTTCTTCCTCGTTGTGGACGTAGGGGCAGGTGAGCAGGTCCATCGAGCGGGCCAGGGCGATCATCTCGACCTCGCTGCCGTACCCCATCCCGGTTTCTTCCAACCCCTGACGCAAGACGCCATCGACCAGGCCAACCGTGGGGAAGTTCTGGACGCCCGCGAACCCGGCGTCGCGGACTTCCACGAGGAACTTGCTCATGATCCGGAACGGGTCAGTCGCGCAGACCCCGGCGAGGACGGGGGTGTGCTCGACCACCGGCAGGACCTCGCGGGCCATGTCCATGACGATCGCGTTGGCGTCGCCGTAGGGCATCAAGCCCGCCAGGCTCCCGCGCCCCGCCATCCGGAACCGCCCCGAGTTGTAGATGATGATCAGGTCGATCCCGCCCGCCTCGGCAAGCTTGGCGCTCAAACCCGTCCCCGCCCCGCCACCGATGATCGGCCGCCCCTCGGCCACCTTCTGGCGGAAACCGGTCAACAACTCGGAGCGCGTCTTGGTGTTCATCTTGATTTTAGCCACGGATTCACACGGATGGGTCACGGATCAGATTCAGATCACCAAGCGAGGAGCGAGTGTAACCGGTGGGCCGCCTCGTCGGCAAAGGTGGGGTCGTTGATCGACTCGGGCCGCTCGAGGACTTGCACGATGGGATGGTTGGCCAGCCCGGCGCGGATCGCTCCAAACAAGGCATTGTTCGCGGCTGGGTCGTGCCAGGGCGTGCCGGGAACGTCGATGGCGGATATTCCGCCGAGCGGGAGCAGGACCACCGTCGGGGCGGTCGCTTGGCTCAGGATCGCGGCCATCCGCGAGCCAAGCTCAGCGTTCTCGTTGGGTGTGGTCCGCATCAGGGTCACGGATGGGTTGTGGATGTGAAAGGTCCGGTCGCGGAACCGCTCGGGGACGGTCCCCATCGGGCCGAAGTTGACCATGTCGAGGGCGCCCACGCTGACGACCTGGGGGATGCCGCGGGCGACGGCGGCTTTGAGGCGGTCGGGACCGCTCGACAAGATCCCGCCGACCAGCTCGTCGGCGAGTTCGGTGGTGGTCAGGTCGAGTACGGCGTCGATCAAGCCGTCGACGATCAAGGCTTCCATCGCCTGCCCGCCGACCCCGGTGGCGTGGAAGACCAGGACCTCGACGCTCTGGCCCGATGGGCGGGCGATCGCTTCGAGGGTCGCGCGGGCACGATCCACGCACCGGGTCGTCACGCCGAACATCGTGGCGGCGACGACCTGGGTTTGCCGGGAACCTTTTCCCAAATCCTGGCCAGAGGCGACGCGGGCTTCGACCATCCCCGCCAGGGCGTGCGCGGCATTGCTCAGGGCGACGCGGGTCAACCGGTTCAGGCCGGCCAGGTCGGCGACCGAGGGGAACAGGGCGATGTCGCTCCCCTCCAGGAACGGGCGAGTTTGCCCGCTCGCCAGCGTGCTGACCAGGACTTTGGGGAGCCCGAAGGGGAGCGCCCGCATGGCTCTCGACCCAATCACCGTCCCCGCCGACCCGCCGAGGCCGAACACCCCGGCGACTTTCCCCTGCTGGTACAGGTCCACCGCGAGCCGGGCCACCCCTCGGGCCATCGCCGCGACCGCCTCGCCCCGGTCGCCCCGGGCCAGGACGCTCGCCTCCGAGGTCTCGGCCAATCGTAAGACCTCGGCCCGGCCGATGTCGGGCGTGATTGTGGGGGGACCGAGCGACCCGACATCGACGACCAGAGTCGCCAACCCCCGGCCTTGCAAGAGGTTGCGGACGAAGCCCAACTCGGCCCCTTTGGTGTCGAGCGTGCCGATAAGGAGGATCGCCATCGTTCGCGCCTTCGAGTGGTCGTGTGTCGAGACTCGCCCGACGATCCAGTCGAGCCTCCCGATTGGACCACGCCAACGCCGCCGGCGAAACGACCTCGCGACTTTTCCGCAAGCTCGGGAACTGCCCAATCTCGGATCGGAATTCACGAAAGCTCCATGAGAGCGACACGCTTTCGCATCACGACTCAGGTATGATGAAACACTTTGGCATCAAGGCAGGCTTGAACCCCCCGGTTTGTTTTCGAGCAAAAGGTGTCGCCGATGCGAGTGACCTTGGTGACCGAAACCTTCGCCCCGCAGGTTAACGGGGTGTCGCGGACGCTGGGCCAGTTGGTCCACTACCTGGAGTCGGTGGGGGACTCGGTGCAGGTGGTCCACCCCCACTACGGCCCCGCCGCCGCCGGTCCCGATCGGTTTCAGGTCCCTTCCGTCCCGTTTCCGCTCTACCCTGAAGTCCGCGTCCCGCTCCCGCCGTTCGGCCCGGTCATCCGAGCCATCGACGCCTTTGGTCCCGACCTGATCCACGTCGCCACCGAGGCGACTTTGGGTTGGACCGTCGTGCGGCACGCCCTCAAGCGGCGGGTCCCGCTCGTGTCGAGCTTCCACACCAACTTCGACCAGTACTGCGACCACTACCACCTCGGCTGGGCCAAAGGGGCGGCCTGGCGCTACCTCCGGTGGTTCCACAACCGGACGAGCGAAACCTACGTCCCGTCGCAGGTCACCATCGACGACCTCGCCGCCCGGGGGTTCGAGCGCCTGGTCCTCTGGCCCCGAGGGGTGGATGGGCACCTGTTCCGCCCCGACCGGACCCGCCGGGGCACGCTCCGTCGCGAACTCGGCTTTGGTCCCGACGACATCGTGGTCGGCCACGTCAGCCGGCTCGCCGCCGAGAAGAACGCCGCGTACCTGGCGGACGCCTTGCGACTGGTCGCCGAGGCTTGCCCTCGGGTGAAGTTCCTCGTCGTCGGCGATGGACCCGAGCGCGCGAGCTTCGAGGCCAAGATGGGTCCGTCGGCCCGGTTCGTCGGCTACCGGTCGCGCGACGATCTGGCCGACCACTACGCGAGCATGGACTTGTTCGCTTTCGCCAGCGTCACCGAGACGTTTGGCAACGTCGTGCTCGAGGCCCTGGCGTCCGGCTTGCCCGTGGTCGCCCTCAAGGCGGGAGGCGTGGGGGAGATCGTCGAGGATGACGTGACCGGGCGACTCGTCACGCCGGATCAGCCCCCCGGAGTGCTGGCCGAGGCTTTGATCGCGCTCGTCAATCAGACCAACCGCCGCCGATCGATGGCCGGGGCCGCCCGCGAATACGCCACCGAGCAAACCTGGGAGTCGATCATGAGCCGGCTCCGGGGCCACTACCTCGACGTCCTCGACCCGGTCGATGGGCAACTGGAGTTGGCCGGCGCGGCTCTGACCACGTAATCGAGCGGCTCCCCGGTCGCGGGGTTATCGGGGGGCGAACGCCTTGAGTTTGGCGGCGCGGATGGCCTGGAATTCGGTCCCCGGCTTCCACTCGGGGGCTTGGTCCGTTGCCGCGACCAAGTAACCGACCGACATCAAGAGCTGCAAGTCCTCGACCGCGCCGGCGAGGTTCCAGCCTGGCTTCACCTCGTCGGACGGCTTGTGGTAGTCGTTCTTGGTGTAGTTGTCGCGCTTGATCTTGCCGTAGTCCGAGGACTGGCCGAGGTAGTCGATCCCCCCCTTGGCATTGAGGGCGGGTACGCCTTGTTTGGCGAACTCGAAGTGGTCCGAGCGGTAGAACGACCCCTTCTCCGCGTCGGGGTCGCCGCCGACGGTCCGGTCTTGCGACTGGGCGGCGGCGATCAAGAGGTCGTCGAGCGTCGTGTTCCCGAGGCCGACGCTGACGATGTCGCGGGTCCGGCCCCACAAGTTGATCACGTCCATGTTGATGTTGGCCAGGGTCGTTTCGAGCGGGTAAAGCGGGTTCTCGGCGTAGTATTTCGCGCCCAGAAGTCCCTTTTCCTCGGCGGTCACGGCCAGGAATAGGACCGACCGCTTTGGCTTCGGCTCGATGGTGTTGAACCCTCGGGCCAACTCCAGCAACGCGGCGCACCCCGAGGCGTTGTCGGCCGCGCCGTTGTAGATCTGGTCGCCGGTGAGCTTCGGGTCGCGGCCGAGGTGGTCCCAGTGCGCTGTGTAGACGACATGCTCGTTCTTGAGCGCTGGGTCCGACCCTTCGATCCGGGCGATGACGTTTTTGGATGCGATCCGCCGGATCGTGTTTTCCACCTTGAGGTCCGCCTTGGCTCCGAGCGGGACCGGACGGAACTCGCGGCGGCGGGCTTCGCGGGCGAGCGTGTCGAAGTCCAGACCTCCCGCCTGGCAAATCGCCTTGGCGGTGTCGAGCGCGACCCACGCTTCCACCGCCGTCCGGGCCGCGTTGTCGTTGGGCGCGGGGAGGTCGAAGTTTTCCCGCCCCCAGCTGCCGACCACGACCTGCCAGGGATAAGCCGCCGGGACCGTGTCGTGGACGATCAGGCAAGCCGCCGCCCCCTTGCTCGACGCGATCTCATACTTGTACGTCCACCGCCCGTAGTACGTCATCGCCTTGCCGCCGAACACCTTCGGGTCAAGCTGGTCCGGGTGTTCCGGGTCGGGCACGGCGGGGTCGTTGATCAGCATGACTACCGTCTTGCCGCGGACATCCACCCCCTTGTAGTCGTCCCACCCGTACTCGGGGGCGACCACCCCGTAGCCGACGAACACGACCTCGGAATCTTTGACCACCGTCTCGGGGACGAACCGCCGCGAGACCGCGACCCATTCGCTCGCCGAGTCGAGGCCGATCGTGCTCCCCGCGAACCGCAGAGTCCCCGAGGTCGCCTTCGCCTGGAACCCGACCAGGGGGACATCCTGCACAAAAGTCCCATCCGGGTTCCCCGGCTTTAGCCCCGCCCGGCGGAACTGCTCGGTCAGGTAGGCGACGGTCTTGTCCTCCCCCGGCGTCCCCGGCCCGCGCCCTTCGAACTCGTCCGAAGCCAGGACCTTGATGTGGCCGAGAATCGCGTCCCCACCCAGCGACGACCGGGCCGCCGCCAAATCCCCCGCCATTCCGAGCGCCGGCGCCAGACCAACCCAGGCCAGGCCGATGGCCCAATGAACCCAACCTTTGCCAGTCAATCGCATCCGCCGCTCCTGGATAGAGTTCCACGTCGCTCATCGGTCGGTTGGCCCGATCTCCTCCGGCCGATCCGAGCCATGATACGGCGGGGATAACCCCAGTGCGAGAGGCGGCCCCCCACTCAACACGATGGACCAGATCGGGAACCTGACCCTTTAGAGGCGATCGGATCGGATGAAGATCTTTTCAAAATATCCGTCCCCCTGATCGGAAGTCCCTCACCTGCAAACGACGACTTGCGCACGTCGAGGACCGCGCCGGCCGCCCCACAACGTCTGAGAGGCGAGGCGGCTGGTGGATCGATGAGCCGGGTGGCCATCCTAGGCCAGCGGTTTGTCACTCGTCTCCTCACACAATCAGACTTACGGCCAATAGTCAAATCTATCGGCTCCCATGCGTCTGTGTTGCGATTTTTCAACATTGGAGATTCTTCATTACTTTAAATAAGCTTATCCAATCCCCCCTGACCATCTATTTTCCCTTGATTTTATAGAGAAATTCACGATATTAATGAGACATGCACTCAACGAGAATGATTCAGTACTATTAAAATTTAAATTTTTAGTATTCCTTAGAAAGTTGTTTGATTTGATGAGCGTGGCCGCTAGACTCTGTGCCAGGTGAGCGACACCAGAGAGGCCTTGGCTGCTTGCCAAGGTCTCTTCACGGCTTCACCTGATGGGCTTCTACCCACCTGCCTCGATTCGCTTGCGTGATGACCTTCTCTTGGGTCGACCCTAGAAAGTTCAGCTGCAGCCCACGCCGTCCCTCTCGGCTCCCGTTGACAGAACATCCTTCGAAGACGCACCAATCCGGAGTTAGCTCAATGATCCGTCGGTCCATGATTCGCAACGTCGCCGTTCTCGCCTCGCTCGCCTTGGGCTTGACCTTCGCCGACGCCAAGGCCGCGTTTGTCGGCTCGTTTGGCATCAACGCCAACATGCCGGCGTTCAGTCCGACCTCCGGCCTCGCCGGTGCGACCAGCTTCACGATCCCCTCGATGGTGTCCAACGGCAACGCCACGGGTGGTTTCGCTGGTCTTCCGGTGGGCACCATGTTCACGGGTGCCACATTCACGCTCGGCTCGCCGACCGGCTTCACCTTCACCAACGCCCAGTTCGGCACCTTCGTCGAGACCGCCGCTCCGATCCAGACGGCGACGGGCACCACCAACGGCGTCGTCACCAGCGAAGCCTTCTTCATCCTGGGTTCGTTCGCGGGTGGCGTCGTTGGCGCGGCGACCCCGGCCAGCTTCACGGTCAGCTTCACCCAGAACGGCGGCCCGGGGACTTCGATCTCCGCTTCGGGCACGCTCGACATTCCCCCGTTCGGGACCGCCGTCCCCGAGCCGGCCTCGGTCGCCATGCTGGGCCTCGGCCTGGTGACCCTCGGTGGCTACACCCTCCGGCGCCGGATGATGAGCTGAACCGATCGCCCCGATCGTCCGTCAGAGAACCGGAAGGCCCGAGGTCGCCCAGCGCGACCGCGGGCTTTTTTCATCGCCTCTCCAAAAACTTGGCAGTTGAAAGCGCCGGACTTCGCCGGTCGGTCGGATGTCCCCTCTTGTTCTCGCGTCGCGGCGAGCCCAGCAAGTCCGCGACCTCGACGCGAGTCGGATCAGCCGACAGCCCGCCGATCGAGGTGGAACCCAGGTAAGTTTTCCACCGAGAACCGAGCTTCGATCGGGGCCTCGATCGCCTCGTAGTCGGCGAACCGCATCCGGACCCCTTCGTGCCGCATATTGGCGATGAACGTCATCTCGGACCCGAGCGCGAGGCTGAGGTCAAGGACGGTGGTCAAGCCGTACAAGCGGCCGAAGGGGGGCAAGGCCCCTGGCTCGCAGTCGGCGAAGACCTGCTCGACCTCGGGCTCGGTGGCGATCCGGATTTCAGGGACGCCGAGGACGGCCGACAGCCGCGCCGGGTCCACCCGGTGCGTCGCGGGCAGGACCGCCAGGACATAGACATTCCCCGCTCGGACTAAGACCGCCTTGGCGACCGACCGGCCCGGCACATGCAAGCTGCCGGCCAAGTCCGTCGCCGAGTGCGTCGGCCGGTGGAGCAAGTAGTCGAAAGCGACCGCGAAGCTCTGGAGATAAGAGCGAATTGTCATCGAAGGATGCCTCCGCCTGAGGTGCCACTTACTAAAATATAGTCTCTCTGGGGTAGTTAGGCAAACTGTGGCGGTCGGTTCCCCGGAATGGGTTGACGCGCATGCACGGAAGATGGTGGGGTTTGACGTCGAGGGGACGAGGCGGTAAGATCCAGCTTCGTTTTTCTTCAAGTTTCGTGGTTTTCAGACAGCCGCCCGGGGGTGCTTGGCCTCCGGGGTCGCGGTTCGAATCGGTCTGAGGTGGAAAGGGAACGTGGCGTGGCACTTGCCGTCAAGGATTTGATCGACGCGGGGGTTCACTTCGGGCATCGGGCGAGCCGGTGGAACCCGAAGATGAAGCCGTATATTTACGGCAAGCGGAACATGATCCACATCATCGACTTGAAGGAGACCGTTCGGGGTCTGCTCCGGGCGTCGAAGTACTTCAATCGGGTGGCCTCGCAAAACGGTTTGATCCTGTTCGTCGGGACCAAGCGGCAGGCGGCCGAGACGATCGTCGAGGAATGCAACCGCGCTGGGATGCCTTATGTGACCGAGCGGTGGTTGGGGGGGACGCTCACCAACTTCCGGACGATCCGGAGCCGCTTGGAACGGCTCGAGGAGCTGGAAACGATTCTCGACGGCGAGCAAGCCCTTTCGTACGGTAAGAAGATGATCGCGACCTTGACGCGCGAGCGGAAGAAGATTGACCGGAACCTGTCGGGCATCCGGAACATGACCCGGCTCCCCGAGGCGCTCCTGGTGATCGACCCGCACCGCGAGGACATCGCGGTCTCCGAGGCGAAGAAGCTCGGGATCAAGGTGGTCGCCCTCCTCGACACCGACTGCGATCCCGACACGATCGACCTGCCAATTCCCGGCAACGACGACAGCATGAGGTCGATCGAACTGGTCGTCAAGCGCCTGATCGAGTCGATCATCCAGGGCAAGGCCACCGCGCCCGACATGCCGCCCCCTCGCGAAGAGGACCGGGCCGGCGACCGCGATGGTGGTCGAGGCCGAGGGGATCGTCGCGGCGGTGGCGGTGGTGATCGCCGAGGACCAAGCGGCGATAGCCGTCGCGGTCCGAACCCGGGCGGTGGAGCCGTGGCCCGGAGCCACAACCGCGCCCAGAACGCCCCGGCCCCGTCGCCCACCCCCGAAATCGCGATGGAAAGCAGCGGCAACGCCGCCCCGATCACCGACGAGAAAGCGACCGGCGCCCTGGCGCCGCCCGACCTCAGCAACAAGAACAACCCCGACGCCACCCAGACCGAACAGCACCCGACCACGACCCCGGACGTCGAATAAAGCGGTTGCGGCTCCGCTGGAGTCGCTCGCTGGACTCGATCACCTCGAACCCTCGGGTCGCCTCCCGGTGATCCGAGGGTTCGCGTCCACCCGTCATTGACCGCAGACTCGTCCGACTTTTTGATTGGCTCGCACAGCGAAGCTGAAGGAGAACGCCGATGGCCGAGATCACGGCTAAGGCTGTCAACGAATTCCGCAAATCGACCGGCCTGGGCTTGATGGAGTGCAAAGCGCTCTTGAAGGAAGCCGACGGCGACCTGAAAAAAGCCATGACCCTGGCCCAAGAAAAAGGCAAGGCCAACGCCGCCAAGCGCGCGGACCGGGCCGCCTCGGCGGGTCGGGTGGAAGTTTACATCCACCACGACGGCAAATCCGGGGCGCTGGTGGAAGTGAACTGCGAGACCGACTTCGTCGCCCGGAACGAGGAGTTCCGCCAGTTCGCCAAGGACTTGGCACTCCACGTCGTCGCCAGCCACCCGCTCTGCGTCCGCCGCGAGGAAATGGACCCGACGGTCGTCGAGGAACAGCGGCGGATCTTCCTCAAGCAGGTGGAAGACAAGCCCGAAGCGATCCGCGAGAAGATCGCCGACGGCAAGATCAACTCGTGGTACGGCGAGAGCGTCCTGCTCGACCAACCATTCGTCAAGGACCCGGCCAAGACCGTCCGCGAAGTGATGACCGAGGTCAACGCCCGCTGCGGCGAGAACATCTCGGTCGCCCGGTTCGCCCGGTTCATCGTCGGTGAGCATATGGTCGCCGGGGCCTCCGACGAAGCCTGATTGTTGTTGACGACCGCGCCGTGAACCCTCATCCTGGTCTGGGTTCGCGGCGCGGAGCGCTGTTCGCGCTGATCCGACTCGATCCGACCTGACTAGACTGCCGCCTGGAGCCGAGACGATGGATGCCGCCGCCTACCCGTATGGTCCCCCGGTGTTCGGTCGAGTCCTGCTCAAGCTATCGGGCGAAAGCTTCGGGCGACCGGGGGAAGGCGGGATCAGCGTCGACGAGGTCAGCCGGATCGCGCGCCAGGCCGCGCGAGTGGCGGCGCGCGGGGTGCAGATCGCCATCGTCGTCGGCGGCGGGAACATCCTCCGCGGCGGTTCGCTCAAAGGGTCCGACGTGATCCAGGAAGCCACCGCTCACTACATGGGGATGACCGCCACCGTGATCAACGGCTTGGCCTTGCAAGACGCCCTCGAAGGGATGGGCTGCGAGACCCGGCTCATGACCACCATCAAGATGGACGAGATCGCCGAACCGTTCATCCGGCGTCGAGCATTGACCCACCTCAACCGGGGTCGGGTGATCATCCTCGCCACCGGGACCGGCAGCCCGTTCGTCACCACCGACACCGCCGCCGCGCTCCGAGGCAAGGAACTTGGCGTGGAGGTTTTGCTCAAGGCGACCCGGGTCGACGGGATCTACTCGGCCGACCCCGAGAAGAACCCCCACGCCATCCGCTACGAGCACTTGACCCCCGATCAGGTCCTCCGCGACGAGCTTAAGGTCATGGACATGACCGCCATCGGGATGTGCCTGGATAACTCGCTCCCCATCCTCGTGTTCAACTTCAAAAAGGAAGGGAACATCGAGCGCGCCATCGCCGGCGAGCCGATCGGCACCTGGCTGGCCGACACTCCTCGGCCCAAGCCGGGCAACATGGTCTGAACCGCATTCGTTTGCCGTATCGACTTTGCGATCTGCGATCCCGCGATTTGCAATTCCCCCCGTCTGACCGAGCGTGACCGACCGACCGTGACGGAGCCCCGCCCATGAGCACCGAAGAGATCGCGTTTGAGGCCGAGGAGCGGATGGAAAAGAGCATCGCGCTCTTGGCCGACCAGCTCAAAGGGGTCCGGACCGGCCGAGCCAACACCGGCCTGATCGACTCGATCCGGGTCGAGTATTACGGCTCCCCCACGCCGCTCAAGCAACTCGCCAACCTCAGCACCCCCGAGCCGTCGCAGATCCTGATCCGCCCGTTCGACCAATCCGCCATCGGCGACATCGTCAAGGCGATCCAGGCCAGCGACATCGGCCTGACCCCGAACTCCGACAACAAGGTGATCCGCCTCAACGTCCCCTCCCTCTCCGTCGAACAGCGCAAAAAGCTCGTCAACCGCGTCAAGGACCTCGCCGAGGAGGCCCGCGTCTCGATCCGGAACATCCGCCGCGACGCCAACAAGTCCGGCGACAAGGAGTTGACCGACAAGCTTATGACCGAGGACGAGCTGGAGAAGTGCAAGGAAGAGATCCAAGGCTTGACCAAGCGCTTCGAAACCAAGGTCAACGACACGGCCGAGAAGAAGTCCGCCGAGATCCTCGAAGTTTGATCACTCAACTTGGCCGGGCGAAACCAAAAAAGCTCAGCGGCTCGTCAGCCATGAAGGGTGCGTTGTGTGGGTCATCTCGTTCAAGAAGCTGCGAACTTTCTGGGTCAAGCATCCCGAGGCCGAGGCGCCTCTACGAGCGTTCTATCAGATCATCAGGCGGACGAACTTTGAATCCTTCGCTCATTTGCGGCAGACTTTCCCGAGTGCCGATCTGGTCGGCAAGGTGACGGTGCTCAACATCGGTGGTAACAAGTTTC
>JAABUX010008045.1_pt1 | contig 12236 bp, 9 predicted proteins | sample 5561851 | NCBI WGS metagenome assembly JAABUX01 (sample SAMN10711883, study PRJNA513361) | rock metagenome | isolation source: Antarctica rocks | place: Antarctica: Victoria Land, Richard Nunatak red sandstone | collected 2016-01-03 | reverse complement strand
GACCCGGGTGATCAGCCCGTCGCGTTCCATCCGGCGCAGCGTCACCGCCATCGTGGGCTGCTCCACCTGGGTGAGCCTGGCCAGTTCGGTCTGCGTCCGGCCGTCCCGCTCGTACAGGGCTAGCAGGACCGGCAGTTGACCCGGCATGATGCCGAGCGGCGCGAGCGCGCCTGCGACGGCTTGCGCGTACAGGCGCGCGGCCAGGTTGACCGCGTAGCACACCATCATCCCCTTCCCCGACCCGCTGTCGCGGGCGTCGGTGACGTCGCGCTCGGGCTGGATGTCGCCGCTTGGCAACACAACCGCTCCTTTCTTGCCGAAGGCCTTCCGCACCTCCCCTTGACAGTCTCGCATAGCTGGCTATATTATACACCCATAGCTAGCTATGCATGAGCGGGCTGGGGCGGCCCTGCGGCGTCTGTCCCGCTCGAGAGGCGCGCCTCCATCAAGAGTGAGAGGACAAGGGGGACTGACATATGATCAGGCTGGTGATCTCCATAGAGGTCGCTCCGGGCCACGAGGCGGAGTGGGTCCGGTACTGGCAGATGATGAAAGGGGCGGTGGGCCGAATTGCGGGGTTCCACGGGGCAGTGCTCCTCAGGGACCGCGCCCGGCCGACCGGCTATCTCGCCATTAGCGAATGGGATGGACCCGATCAACTCGCGCGGGCGCGGCGCGGGCTAGGCTGGCTGGATCGCGACCTCACGACCGCCTGGACCGCCGGCCCCATGCAGATCTACGACGAGGTCGTGGACGCGGCCGAAGAGACCGTGAGCGCGAATGGTGGGTCAGGTCAGGCCGGCGGTCGGCCGGAGGCCAACCGCCTTCAGACGTAGCGGCATGATCGATGTCGGTACGTTGCCGGAAAGGGGGCGAGGTAGTAGACCGAGAGGGGCAGCCGCGTCCCGACCCGTCGCATCCGCGCCGCGGCGTCCGGGGGCTGGACCGTCGGCGTGTTCCCCACTCTCCGGTTGGCGCGTCGCCCGACCTGGATGGCTTGCCGGTCGCTCGAACCACAAGAAGAGGGCTCTCCCGCTCTACCACCCGTTTCCATGCCCCGCCATATACGACGACATCCCGGAACGGAGCGTCCGCTCCGTCTTATTCGCGCAAAGGGGATAGCACATGCGTATCGGAATCATCGGCACAGGTCGCGTCGCCCAGGCCCTGGCGGGCAGGTGGACCACGGCTGGCCACGACGTCACCCTCGGCTCGCGCGACCCGCGCGCAAAGCAGGGCCTTGGCTTCACGGTCGCCGCCCTGACCGACGCCATGGGACCGGCCGACGTGGTCGTCAACGCCACCCCGGGCGCGTCGTCGCTCGCGTCGCTCACGCAGGCCGGCGCCGGGGCCCTCGACGGCAAGGTGCTGATCGACGTGGCCAACGCCGTCACCGGCGCCGGCGGCCTGGCCTACTCCGACTCCAGCCTGGCCGAGGAACTGCAGAAGGCGTTCCCAGCCGCCATGGTCGTCAAGGCCCTCAACACCGCGAACACGTCGGTCATGACCAACCCCGGCGCGCTCGCCCCGACCACGGTCTTCCTGTCTGGCGACGATGCCCAGGCCAAGGAGCGGGCCGCCGCGTTGGTACGGGACCTCGGCTGGCCAGCCGCAGCCATCATCGATTTGGGCGGCATCGCGTCCGCGCGCGGCCCCGAGCACTACTTCATCCTGTTCATAGGGCTGTTCCAGGCGCTCGGGACACCCACCTTCAACATCAATGTCGTGCATTGAGCAGAGCCCAACGCAACCCAGGCGATCGTCAACCGTTGGTCCGCGCCGCTGGCTCAGCGCCGCTGGCGGCGAGAACGTCGGCGCACGGTCGCGTCGTCGACCGGTATCCGCAGGCCACCGCTACGTCACTCCGCGTCGATATGAACTATGAATGGGGAGGACAACACTATGAGCACTACCGAGACTGGGCCGGACGCGATCGAGGGAGTGCGCACCTTTGCTCCCGGATCGGACGGCTACAAACAAGCGACATCGCCGCGCAACTCCCGCGCGACACAGCGCCCGCTTCTCGTTGCGGCGCCCACCTCCATTGACCAGGTGGCGGTCGCCGTGCGCCACGCCGCCGCCCATGACCTGCACGTCGTGCCGCAGGCCACGGGGCATGGCGCCGCGAGCGACCTGGATGCTGACGTGCTGTTGCTCGATACCTCACGGCTCAACGCGGTACAGATCGATGCGGGACGTCGGATCGCGCGGGTGGGAGCGGGGGCGACGTGGGGCGCGGTCGATAGCGCGGCGGAGAAGATCGGATTGCTCGGCCGCGCTGGCTCCGCCCCGGATGTGGCCGTGGCGGGCTTCACGTTCGGCGGAGGCGCGGGATGGCTGACGCGGCCGTACGGTCTCGCAGCCGACGCGTTGATTGCCGTCGACTTTGTCGATGGCGCCGGGAATGTCCGTCGCGCCGCGGACGACGCCACTGACGAGATCGACCGCGCCACGATCTGGGCCTACCGCGGCGGGGGTGGTGTCGGCATCGCCGCCCGTCTCGAGTTCGAGTTGGTACCGGTCGACGATCTCTGGGCCGGGTTTCTCCTGTGGCCGATCAATGCCCTCGATGCCGTCGTCTCCGCATGGGCGCGCTGCGTCCCGCGCTTCGGCGCCGCCCTCGCGACGAGCATCGCGGTCTTGCGCGCCCCGTCCGGGCCACCCATCCCACAGACGCTGCAGGGACAGCAGGTCGTCCACCTGGCGATGGCTTCGTCGCGCGGGGAGGGGGACGCGGCGGCGCTGCGCCAGGCGCTCGCGGATGGGCCGGTTCCGCTCCTCGACACATGGGGGCCAGCCGATGCGGCGAAGCTGGGCGGCATCCACCTGGATCCGCCGGTGGCGGCCCCGACGCTCGGCATAGCCCGCTGGCTCGACGACGCGACGCCCTCGATCGCGGTGGGCACGCTCTCCTCCGCGGTCGGGTCGCCGATCCTGATGATCGAACTGCGCCATGTCAGCAATACGGCACCCGCGCGCGAGGGCGCCGCGTCCACGGTGGCCGGAGGGTTCATGCTGCACGCGGTCGGTGACGTCACCGAGACCGACGGCATCCCGAAGCTCGAGGCAGCGTTCGCGGCCGTCCGACGGGCCTCCGCGGGGGCGGACACCGGTCTGACGATCGGGTCATGGGCCGATGGCCGCTCGGCCGTCCCCGATGCGCTTCCGGCGCATGTGCGGGATCGCGTCATCGACATCAACAAGATGGTGGACCCCAATGGCGTGATAGCCCCGTCGCGGTTCATCGTCGGCGACGACGCGACGGACGGATGACGATGACACGGCCCGAGGAAGGCCCGCGGTCTCGCGCGCGCGGTTCGTCAGGTCGGTTCGTCACACGAGGAGTCTAGTTTGTGGCGTCGAGCATGCTGACGGTGCTCGGCGTCGTGCGCGTGCGCGGGCCCGGCGGCGGGAGGAACGGCGCCCACCGTCGCAGCCCAGGCGGGAGCCAGCCCCAGGCGTCGGCTACCCGCAGCGTCCCCCCGACGCTCACCACGAAGGCCCGCCCAACCCGCTCGTCCACCGCGATGCTATCCGGGTTCAGGCCCACCGTGACCGTGCGCAGCACGACTCCGCTCCGCGCGTCCAGGACGCTTACCGTCCCCGGTTCGTTCGCGTTGCCCAACCGATCCACAAGGCCCGCATTGGCCACGAACACGCGCCCGCTGCGTCCGTCCACCGCCACCGCCCCGGGCGCCACGCCCACCCGGACCATCCGCAGCAGCGCCCCCGTCCGCGCGTCCAGGACGACCACATGCCCGGATCCGATAGGCCGTAGCGCGACGTTCGCCACGCCAATGGCGCGCGGCGCCGGTCCTTGCGTGGTCACGAAGACACGCCCCGTCCGCGCATCGGCGACCACGGCGGCGGGCGCCCCCGGAAGCGGCGTGCTGCACAGCAGGCGGCCGCTGCGCGTGTCGAGCACCACGACGGTTCCCCGATTCGTCGTCACATCGGTGGTCAACATGAACGCGCGCCCCGTCGTCTCGTCGACCGCGAGCGCCCCCGGGACCGGCAGCCCGCCGAGGTCGCTGCGGCGTACGAGCCGCCCGCTTGCGGTGTCTAGCACGTCGACGGTCGCCTTGCCCAGGCCGCCGTCGAAGTCGACCGACGCCCGCACGAGGATCAGGCGGTTGTCCCGGCTGTCGATGGCCCCGGCCAGGGAGATCCCTCCCATCGCAAGGCTTTGCGTGATCCGCCCGTTCACCGTCGCCAGCACCCGCACACGCTCACTATCGAGCCCGTCGTTCGCGTAGGTCGCGACGATGACCTGGCCGCGCTGCGCGTCGACCATGGGGGGGAGGGGCGAGGCGGCCGCGGGGATGCGACGAAGGAGGCGGCCGCTCGTCGCATCAAGCAGGCTCACGTCTCGTGGAGCGCCGATCGAGAGCAGAAAAGAGACCAGTTGACCGGCTTGCGCATCGACGCGCGTGGCCGCATCGGTCACGACGACGCGCCCGTCACGCTCATCCACGGCGATACCGGTCGGGTTTTGCCCGACGGCCACGGTGCGCAGCAGTGTCCCCGTGTGCGTGTCGAGCACGCTGATGGTGTTGTCCCCGTTGTTGACGACGAAGGCGCGCCCCGTCCGCGCGTCCACCGCGATTGCAATCGGCATTCTCCCTAGCGGGACGGTAGCCAGAACAGGGCTTGTGCCCGCCCCGTTCGCCACCAGTATCGCGGCGAGCAACGCCAGCATGGCCAGTCCCAGCACACCATGCCGAACTCTCATCGCTCTCTCTCGTCCGGTACCTTGTACTGGCTACGCGGCTCTTTTTCCTGGATAAGCCACGTAGCCAGTATAGGCGCCTCGCGCTACCCCTTGATACCCGTTCCCGCGATGCCCTGGACGATCTGACGCTGGAAGATAGCGAACACGAGCAGGATGGGGATCGCCGCGAGCACGGCCGAGGCCATGATCTGCGCATACTGCAGACCGAAAGAACTTGTGACCGTGGACAGACCCACCGTGAGGGGCATCATGTCGGTGCTTGTGATCACGATCAGCGGCCAGAGGAAGTTATTCCACGCCCACACGAAGGTGAAGATGGAGACGGCGGCGACCGCCGCCCGGGACAACGGGACCCAGATCTGCCAGAAGATGCGGAAGCGGCTACATCCGTCCATCACGGCCGCCTCGGCCAACTCGTGGGGGAGGCCGTCGAAGAACTGTTTCAGGATGAAGACCGCGATCGGGGAGGCGATCTGCGGCAAGATGACGCCCTGGTAGGTGTTCACAAAGCCGAGGTCGTTCATCATCGTGTACAGGGGCACGATCAGCACTTGCGCCGGGACCATGAGGCCGGCCATGACCAATGCAAAGACGAGCCGGCGGCCGCGAAACGGAATCTGCGAGAATGCGTACGCCGCCAGGCTGGCCAGCACGACGGTGATGAAGGTGATGGACACGGAGACGATCACGCTGTTGAGATACCAGCGCGGGAGGCTTCCCGCGCTCAGGACCTTCCCGAAAGCGTCGAGCGTGATGTGGGCCGGGATCCACCGCGAGGGGATGGCCGTCGTCTCGCTCTCCGGCTTGAGCGCGGTGTCCAGCGCCCAGGCGAAGGGCACGAGCCAGATCGCGGTGACGATGATCAGCGCAATGAAGGCGGCCACGTTCGCCAGCGTCGCGCGTCGATGGGCGCCGGACGTCCGCGAGGTGATGGTGGGAAGCGCGGTGACGTTCTGTCTCATCGTACCTGGCCCCTTCCGCGGCTGAACAGGATGAACTGCACCGCCGACACGATCACGATCACGACGAAGAACACGTACGACATGGCCGATGCGTAACCAAGTCGGAACGACTGGAAGCCCTGCTCGTAGATGTATTCGATGATGGAGCGCGTCGACCCATTGGGTCCCCCGGTCGTCAACAAGTAGATCTGGTCGAAGACCTTCAGCGACGCCAGGATTTGCAAGACGACGATCAGCGTGGTGGTCCGTTGCAAGAGGGGGATCGTGATATAGCGCAGACGTGTCCACGCCCCCGCCCCATCGAGGGAGGCCGCCTCGTAGATCTCCTGCGGGATCTCCTGCAGGCCAGCCAAATAGAGCACGAAGTTGAAGCCGACCGTCCACCACACCGTCGCGATGACGACGGCGGGCATGGCCAGGCCCGGATCGCTGAGCCAGGCGATGGAGTGGAAGCCCAACGCCGAGAGGTAATTGTTGATCAGGCCGAAGTCCGGCTGATAGAGCCAGTTCCAGATCAGGTACACGATGGCGACCGGGAGGACATATGGCGCAAAGAAGGCCAGGCGGAACAGCCACTGCGCGGGCATCTTGCGGTTGGCGAGGAGCGCCATGACAAGGCTGAGCACCACGAGGGGGATGGTGCTCTCGAGGGTGAACTGCACCGTGTGCCAGAGATCCGTCCAGAACGTCGAATCCGCGAAGAGGGCGCGATAGTTGTCGAGCCCATTGAACTGTGACGTGCCCAGCAGGCTCCAGTTGTAGAAGCTCATGCGTAGCCCGGAGATGATGGGCCAGACAATGAAGAGCCCGTACGCCACGAGAAACGGCAGTACGAAGGTCAGGCCGAGCAGGTCGGTCCGCCATTGCTCCATCCGCCCCCGGCGGGACGTGCGATCGTTCGCGCGCGCCCGTATCACCCCCGTCGCCTTCTGCTGCGTGGCCATAGCGATCCCTCCCATAGGGGCGGCGGCGAGACCCCTCTATGCAGAGGTCTCGCCGCCGCCGGTCCGCCGTCGGTCCTCCGTTGTTAGGCGGGAGGCGGCGTAGCAATCAACTTCTGCAGGTCCGAGGTGAACTGGCTGATGGCCTGAGCCGGTGTCAAGTGTCCCTGCATGACCGCCTGGAAGGCGGCCCCGGCGTCCGTTTCCAGGGTAGACGCCGCCCCGCTGAACCAGGCCGCGGGGTCGTACATGACGTGCGCCGCCTCGGCCGCGTAGTGGGATTGCGGCGTCAGACCCTTGTAGGCCGCGCTGTCGGCGACGGGGAGATAGGCGGGGATGTGGCCGCCCTGCGCCCAGACGGTGCTGTTCTTGAGCGTGTTGCTGATGAACGTGAGCGACGCCGCCAACTTGCCCTTATCCAGCGAACGCTGACGTGGGATGACGAAAGAGTGCGAATCGGCCTGAGTCTGCAGGCCACCGAAGACATTGGGGAAGACCGTCATGTCGAAGGGCAGCTTCTGCGTCTGGAAGGTCGTGACCTCCCACTCTCCGTTCCAGTGAAAGCCGGCCTTACCGCTGCCGAAGAGCGCGACGGAGCCTGCGTAGTCCGAACTGGCCCCCGCGACCTTGGTCGTTTGGGTCAACTCGGCCATGAAGGAGAGCACCTTCGTCGCCTTGGCGTTGTCCAGGACGACGCTCTTCCCGTCCGGCGACAGAACCTTGCCGCCCGTTTGCGAATACAGGCTGTAAAACAGGCGCCAGGGCTGGGCCGCATCCACCGAGGCGAAGGAGAGTCCGTATTTCCCCGTGACCTTCTGGGCCCTCTTGAAGGCGTCGAGGAGCGCGGCGGGACCGGCCAGCGGCTTGAGCTTGCCGTCAGGCCCCAGCAGCCCGGCCTTGCGGCAGATATCCGTGTTGTAGTACATCACGAAAGGATGCGTGTCGAGGGGGATGGCGTAGACCTGACCGTTGTACTGCGCCTTCTGCCAGATGTCGGGCAAGAAACTCTTGGGCGTGATCCCGTACTGCGCGAGCAACCCCAGGTCGAGGGGCTCGAGCAGGCCGGGAGGAGCGAAGGCGGGTAAGCGTGTCATGTGCATGATCGCGACATCGGGCGCCTGCCCGGCCACGGTCGACGTGGTCAGCTTGGTGTAGTAGGGGAGACCCCAGGCCAGCGTCGTCGATTTGAGGGTGATGCTGGGATAGCTCTTGGAGAACATCTGCTCCAGCTGGATCATGCGGAGGCCATCACCACCGCCGAAGAGGTTCCAGTAGTTGATGGTTTGCGCGGGCGCGGGCGCGGATGCGGCGCGCGCGAGGGCGCGTGGCAGGGAGGCGGCGGCCACGCCGGCGACGCCAACCGCGGCGGCTCCGCGAAGAAACGTGCCGCGGCTAAGCGCGTCGCCCGTCCTGTGCTCAGGACGCGGATCTTGGTCATCCATGACTCTTCTCCTTAATAAGGGCTAAAGGCTCATCCCCAACAATGGGAAGCCCATCGAGTAGCCAGCGGCGCTGGCTTGCTTACCCCACGTCTGACCTGTCGGGTACCTCCTCATTCGTGGTCGTCACGCTCCAGACGCGCCACCGTCGATCGGCCTACCTATCCCCGAGCGCCGGCGCGAACTCGCATGCCTGCTGGTTGAACGCTAAACTCTGGTTTAACGTTCCATCAACATACCATCCCAGGTTAGCGGTTGTCAAGAGAGCCTGTTGGCGCGTTGTCGAGAGTGGCTAACAGGTGAGTCATGATAAAATGGGGCGTATCCACACCTATCTACCCGTGATGTGAGAGTGACGCCTGCTAGGTTAAGATCGGACGACACCTGTCGGGGCTTTGAACTCGCGTCCGCTTGACAATCGTTGACGGGGGATGATACGTTGATAGAACGTTAAACCGATGTGTAACGCCCTTATCACCGACTGAGCAGGGTCTCCGACAGGACATACACGCCATGACTGTGACGCTGCGGGATGTAGCGGCTCGCGCGGGAGTGTCGCTTCAAACCGTTTCTAACGTGGCTAACGGGCGCTCCGCCCGCGTTGGCGAGGACACGCGCGCGAAGGTCCTTGCCGCGATTGAGGCGCTTCATTACAGGCCCAATGTGGCGGCGCGCCGCCTGCGGGAGATGCCGACCGGCGTGCTGGCGCTCGCGATCCCGGACCTGGTCAATCCCTATTTCGCGGAGGTCAGCAGAGTGGTCGTCGCCGAGGCGACCGCCCGTGGCTATACGGTGCTGCTCGACTACACCAACTGGGATCGCGAACAGGAACTCCTGGTTGCCAGGGGCATGCGTCCCCATCTCATCGACGGATTGATCCTCGATGCCCAACGCTTGACCACCGAGGACTTGCGGACGGCCAGCCCGCAGGTGCCCACTGTCCTGCTCGGCGAACGCGTCTACGACGGTCCCTACGACCACGTCGTCATCGACAACGTCGCCGCTGCCCGCCTGGCGACGGAGCACCTGATCGCGCTAGGCCGGCGCCGGATCGCAGTGATCGGCCGGCAAGAGCATCCGACCTCCAATGCGCCACAGATGCGCTTGCAGGGCTACCTTGACGCGCTCGCCGCCGCCGGTTGCGCGGCGGATCCGCGTTTGCAGGCGCCTACCTCCCGGTGGCGTCACGCGTCCGGCGCCGAGGCCATGCGCGCCCTGTTGGCGTTGCCAGAGCCGCCCGACGCCGTCTTTTGCTTTAGCGATATGCTGGCCATAGGCGCTATCTCCGTGCTCCACCGGGCCGGCTTTCGTATCCCCGACGATGTCGCGGTCGTTGGTTTCGACGACGTGGATGACGCCCAGTTTACCGTGCCGCCGTTGACGAGCGTGGCGCCCGATAAAGCGGCGATCGGCCGCCTGGCCGTTGAGTTACTGATCCAACGCGTCACCGGCGCTCGCGCCGGGCCGCCCCAACGATTCGACCAGGCGTTCGGGCTGGTGATCCGTCAGAGTACGGTGGGACGGACGCCAGGAGGACATTGACATGTTACCCGTTCACATGCCGTTACACCCGCGTCCGCAACGCGCGCGCGCCGACTGGCTCGACCTGAGCGGCGCCTGGGGGTTTGCGTACGACGACGACGGCCGTGGCCTCGACGAGCGCTGGCAGGAACGCGCGGAGGTGTTCGACCGGCGCATCGAGGTACCGTTTCCGCCAGAATCGGCCGCCAGCGGCATTGGGGACACCTCCTACCACCCCATCGTGTGGTACCAGCGTCTGATCGAGCGGCCAGTCCTCCGCGCCGGCCAGCGCGCGATCCTGCACTGTGGCGCCGTCGACTACCGCGCCCATGTCTGGGTCAACGGCCGTCTCGTGGCCACGCACGAGGGCGGCCACACCCCCTTTAGCGCCGACATCACAGCCGCGCTGGACGACGCATCGGCGAGCGTGATGATCCGCGCCGAGGATCCGCCGCTCGACCGGGCCATGCCCCGCGGCAAGCAGGACTGGCGGCCGCGGCCGCATGAGGGCTGGTATAACCGCACGACCGGCGTCTGGCAGCCGGTGTGGCTTGAGACGGTGGACGCCACCCACATCGCGGACGTACGCTGGACCCCCGATCCCGATCGTGGCCTGCTCGGCATGGCCGTCACGCTCCGGCGTGGCGACCCCGAGCCGGTGCAGGTGCGCGCGCGGGTGCGTCTGCGCGACGACACGCTGGCCGACGTGACGGCAACCGTCCGCGGCGCCGAGCTACAGATGGATTTGCCGCTTGACCTGAGCCGCTATGACGAAGACAGCGCGGTGCTGTGGGCTCCCGAGCACCCCAACCTGCTGGACGCCACGCTGACGGTGCTCAGAAACGGGGAGCCGATCGACGAGGTCACCAGCTACGCCGGCCTGCGCGGCGTCGGGGTGGCCTCCGGCCGCTTCATGCTCAACGGCCATCCCTACTACCTGCGCATGGCGCTCGCACAGGGCTATTGGCCCCGGTCGCACCTTGCCGCGCCCAGCGTCGAGGCCATGCGTCGCGAGGTGGAGCTGGCCAGGGAGTTGGGCTTCAACGGCATCCGTATCCACCAGAAAGTGGAGGACCCACGCTTCCTCTACTGGCGCGACCGGCTGGGGCTGCTGGTGTGGGGGGAAATGGCCAACGCCTACGTGTTCTCCCCTTCCGCCGTGGAGCGGCTGACGCGCGAGTGGCTGGAGGTGCTGGCCCGCGACTATAGCCATCCGTGCATCGTGGCCTGGATTCCGTTCAACGAGAGTTGGGGCGTCCCCAACCTGGCGACGAGCCCGGCGCAGCGCTCCTATGTGCGCGCCCTGTATAATCTGACCAAGACGCTCGACCCCACGCGCCCTGTCATCGGCAACGACGGCTGGGAGCACTTGATCGGCGATCTGTTCGGCATCCATGACTACACCTTCGCGGGCGACGACCTCCGCGATCGCTACGGCAGCGTGGCGGCGATCGGGCGTACACTGGCCGAGGTGCAGCCGCAACACCACCCGGTGGCGCTCCCGGAACACCTCTGGGCGCGCGAACCGATCATCATCTCGGAGTTCGGCGGCGTCGGCCTCCGTCCTCGCGAGGGCGCGGGGTGGTTTGGCTACGGGACCGTCGCCAACACCGAGCAACTGTTCGCCAAGTATCGGGAGTTGGTCGAGGCGGTCCTGGCCAGCCCCGTCGTGGCCGGTTTCTGCTACACCCAGTTAACGGACACGCTGCAGGAGATCAACGGCCTGCTGACCGCCGAGCGGGAGCCGAAGGTTGATCCCGCGCGCATCCGGGCGGTGACCGCGGGGTATACCCCCGCGATGCCGTTGGACGTGGTGGAGGGCATGCGCGCCGCCGCGCTATCCGCGCCGCGCCCGTAGCGCCGCGTCGTGGATGGCGCCGCCGGTACTTGCCCGAGAGGAAGCCGCCGCCGCGCGGGCTCCACGGGATCACGCCGATCCCCGCCTCGCGGCAGGCGGGCAGCACCTCGACCTCGATGGTGCGCTCGACGAGAGAGTACCGCGGCTGTAAGACATGGTTCACCTGGAGCCGGTTCAGCCTGACAGTGTGAGCCTGCGGTAGGTACAACACTGTCAAGCTCGTTTGAACCTTGTCTAAGGACACGAACGGCTCCAGTCCCCTGGCCTCGCTCAGGCAGGCGCTCTTCATGATCTGCCACGCCGTTCCGGGCTCACGTCGCCCAGGTTAAGCGCGCTTTCCCGCGCTACCGGCGTCGGGGCGGGCGTCCAGGCGCCCTGCTCGACGCACGCCATGTCTCAGTCAAGGGCTAAGTGGATAGCGGCCCGTCGTCGTACCCAGGGCTCGTGAAAAGTCGGCAACGGGTGTGTCCCCTGGGACCGCCGCAGTACCTGCGGCCCTGTGCGTGGGACGCCCGTCCGGGTCCGGCACACTGCGTGCCTGCGATGGCTTGCCGCAGGGACTGCGGCGGCTCGCTTCGCTGCCCAGGGGGTGACCAACGTTCGTAGCGGACAATTCACAGACCCTGTCGTCGTACCGCGGCGCGTTTGCATCCCGCGTCGCCGTCTGATATAACTTTGTTATAGGAGAGATACGTTGTCATTAGAGCAGCACATTGTCACAGACTACCGGGCGGCGCGCGCCCAGAGCCGCGCCGCGGAGCGCCGCGTCATCCTGGACGCCGC
>JAABUX010008043.1_pt1 | contig 12236 bp, 11 predicted proteins | sample 5561851 | NCBI WGS metagenome assembly JAABUX01 (sample SAMN10711883, study PRJNA513361) | rock metagenome | isolation source: Antarctica rocks | place: Antarctica: Victoria Land, Richard Nunatak red sandstone | collected 2016-01-03 | reverse complement strand
GCCAACGTGCCCTTAAGCGGCACGCACGACGTGGCGGCGGTGTCGCGCTTCGTGGCGTCCGCCACGCATGAGGTGTACGTGCCGCCGCGTCGCGCTGTCGTCGGCGTGGACGGGAACGACGTCGCCATCCTGCACGGTGCGGTCCCAGGCCAACAGCTCGATGCGGCGGGCGCGGCGGCCGCCCTCGGCTCCGTTATCAACACGCACGACGCCACGAGCGTCGCGCTCCCGCTGCAGCAGGTCGATTCGGACCTGGGGGACGACCAGGCGCAGGCCGTGCTCGACCAGGCGCACGCGCTGCTCTCCGCGCGCGTGCAGTTCCTGTACAACAACGTCGATAGCGGCACCGCCCCGCCCTGGTACCTCGATCGCGCGGGCCTGTTGCGCCTGCTCACCTTTACGCCCAGCTGCGGGACGCGGTCCTGCCGTTTCGATCTGGGCATCGACGCGCGTAAGCTAGCGGTGGCCTTCGACCGCGGCGGCGTGTCGCGCAACGTCGATCGGGCGCCGACGCCGGCGTATTACAGCCTCTACAAGAACGACGCCGACCCCAACCACACGCAAGTGGTCGTCAATCAGGACTTCGGGGGTCTGACCATCAACGTGGATCGCGCGGCCGACCTCATCCTGCAGCAGGCCGGCGTGCCCGCCTCGTCGCGCACGGTCTACATACCGACGCTGCCGGTCTCGGCGCCGTTCACCCTTGCGGCCGCGCGGGCGCTCAAATTCAACGCCAATGTAGGCTCCATCGCGCTCGACTACGCCGGGCTGGACTGGGCGCGCCAGACCAACCTCGCCACGGCGGCCAACGCCATCACCAACACCATCGTGCAACCGGGGCACACCTTCAGCTTCGCGGCGATCGCGGGACCGCTTGACGCCACGCAGGGCTACACCGCGGGGCAGAACATGGTTGGTCCTAACGATATCACGGGAGTCAACGGGGGAGTCAATCTCGTGGCGTCGGCCGCGCTGGCCGCCGCCTACGACGCCGGTCTATCCATCGATCGCCGCGTGCACTACCCGTACTTGAACGTCTACACACAGCCGGGGCTCGACGCCATGGTGGGCTACGACGCGCGCGCCAACGCGAACGGACACGCGGGGCAGGGGCGCGTGCCCGATCTCGTCTTCCGCAACACGACGAACCATCCGGTGTTGGTGATGGCCGATAGCGCGACGCCCGGCGACGGGACGGGCGTCGCGACCGTCTACATCTTCAACAGCGTCGGCTACGCCCCGCTGCATCAGCAAGGTTCGTACAGCGTCGATGTCGGCACGCCGCAGGTGACCCTGAACCCAGATGGCAGCGTCGACACCACCATCGCGCGCTCCGTCACCATCAACGGCAAGGTCACCACTACGACCCACGACAGTCTCTCCAGCCACTACGCGCCAATAGATCCGTAGTTGCCAGGCGTCAGGCGTCAGGCGTCAGGCGTCAGGCGTCAGTAAAGCCTATGTGGCACACGCTTGTCGAGACCTTGGCGGTATTGATAGTGATGCGCTTTCATCATGCAAACTACCACTCTGTTACCGGCTGCCGGCAACTGACGCCTGACGCCTGACTACTGTATAATTCTGATAGAGCAATGGGCGGTGGCGCAATGGTAGCGCAACTGACTTTGGATCAGAAGGTTGCAGGTTCGAATCCTGCCCGCCCAGCCCATTTCCACGCCTGGAGAGCCGCCCTTTTGGGCGGCTCTCGTCGTTTCTGGAGCCAGAGGCGCACAAAAGGCGCACAAGCGTTTCAGCCCCGCTTCTTCACGGCGTCGGCGAACGTGTTGGCGGCCTCCTGCTGCATCTGCGGCAGGACGTGGCTGTAGATGGAGAGGGTGATGCCGATGTCGGCGTGCCCCAACCGCTCGCTGACGACCTTGGGGTGGACACCGCTCACCATGAGGATCGTCGCGTGCGTGTGCCGCAGTCCGTGGAAGGGGATGCGGGGCACGCCCGCCTTCGCCGTGAGGGCGACGAAGCGATGGTAAAGATTGGCCGGGTCGACGGGCGTCCCCACCTCGGAGGTGAACACGAGGTCGTGATCCTGCCAGAGCGGACCCGCCGCAAGGCGTTGCTCAATCTGTCGGGCGCGGTGTTCACGGAGCGCCGCGACGCACTTGTCGTCGAGGGCAATAGTGCGCCGACCGCTCTTCGTCTTCGGCTCCTGGATATGCACGTTCCCGCCCACCTGGACCGCACTCTGCCGGATCTGCGCTGTCGCGCGGTCCAGGTCCACGTCCTGCCAGCGCAGACCCAGGATTTCGCCGCGACGCAGGCCAGTATGCAAGGCCAGGAGCCACAAGGGGCTGTACTTATCCCCCTCGGCCGCGTCCAGGAATCGCTGCATCTGCTCAACCGACCAACTCGGCGCCTCGCGGCGGTCGGGCCTGGGTGGGGTCACGGCCTCAATCACGTTGCGGGCAACCAGGCCGAGGCGTACGGCTTCCTTGAAGGCCATGCGCAGGATCGCGTGCATGTAGCGCACCGTGCGATGGGAGAGCTTTCCGCCCCTGCGGCCATGGCCGAAGCGTCTGTGCGTCAACAGCTTTGTGTAGAAAGTTTGCACCTGCACCGGAGTGAGTTTCTGCAAGGGGACGGAGCCCAGCGTGGGCGCGATGTAGGTCCGCACCAGATACTCGTAGCTGGCGAACGTCGTGGGGCGCACCCGATGCTGGGCGCTGGTGGCGAGCCACTGGTCCAGGTAGTCGCCCACGGTCATCTTCGAGTCTTGCACCGCTGTGCCATGCTCGATCTCGACCAACCACTGAGCCATGCCTGCCTCAGCTTCGCGTTTCGTCTTGTAGGTGCGCTGGGGTTGGCGCCGCTTGCCTGTCACTGGGTCTACCATGTCCACGCGGACCCGCCAACTGACGGCGCCATCTTTGGCGATCTCCTTGAACACGCTGCCCTTTGCCATGATCCACGCTCCTTCTTGAAAAAAGGCCGGGCGTTGACACCGATCGGCCTCGACGGTAAAACGATGGGCACGGACGACGATGGTAGTCGCCATCCGTGCCGCGAGTAATAGGCGCTGTCCCCCTGCGCGACGCTATTGCTGGCGTCGCTTCAGTTGCCGGGAGGGCCGGCTCATCGTATCCGGGGACGCGATGGGGTTGGGAAGCCGCAGCGTCCCCAGCCCATCGCCGTACCTGCGATTGTCTCGGTCAGGAGCCTGACTGCAGGCGAGATGCTCCAGCGCGACGCGCGACACAAGCACGCGCCGACCGAGTTTGACACTGGGGATGGCCCCGGAGCGCACCAGTTCCCAGGTGAGGGTGACGCCGATGCCCAGGAGACGGGCCGCGTCGGGGACGGCGACCAGCAAGGGGCTGTCGGGGGCATCGACGCGATTGTGCTCCGACGCGACGGTGGGATATGTAGATAGGGTGGACACGAGATTCCTCCTTTGTGCTCCGCGCCCGACCGGAAACGTACCGATCGCGACGCCCGATCGCGCGGATGGTCGCGCGACTAGCCCCCACTCTACGACGGGCGCCTCCGTGAAATCTCCAGGTCGGCTTGGGCTATGGCTTACCGCCCCTTGCCGTCGCCATTCAATTCGCACCGGTTCAGTTCGCACACGGCGACTCTGTAGCCTTTGCCCTGTTTCCTACGACGCCGTCGCGAAGAGCCCCGCTTGTTGGAGGTCGGCGTCCGGCGTGAGCGGTGTCGGCTCCGGCGCCGCGGGTTGTTCCTCGAACAGGTCGAAAAGGAGCAGTTGCGCTGAAGGCGCCGCCTGCCGCGTCTTCTTGCTCTTGCGACGTGTCGAGGGGTGAGCGGCCATGTAGTCGAACAGCGAGACGGTCGTGGCTCCCGTGACCGCGGGCTTCGGCTCGGAAGGCGTGTCGCCGGCCGCATCGTCGTCGGAGGGAGCATCCTCCATCGTCATGTCCTGGGCGTCAAGGATCAACTCCGTATCGGCTAACTCGTCGACGCGCGCCTGCGCCAGGATCTCCTCGGCGCTCTCCACCGTCGTGGCGTCGTCGTCGACGAGGGAACGCGCCAGTTCCTTGAGCAGCCCGTCCACCTCCGCCTGCGCCACCAGCCCGTCCTCGTCCAGGTCTCCATCGACGAGTTTCGCGGCGCGTCGCTTGCGCGCTACCAGACGCAGCGCGTTCTCCTGGGCGCTGTCGGCGTAGACGACGTGGTAGACATGCACGTCGTGGCGCTGACCGATGCGCCAACTCCGGCGCGACGCCTGGGCGACGACGTAGGCGCTGTACTCACACTGGTAGAACACCAGCGTCGGGAACGCCAACAAGTCCAGGCCCGTTTGCACGCACTTGGGGTGCGTGATGAGCACCTGCACGCCCTCGGTGAGCCGCGCCTCGACCCACGCCTCACGCCCCTTGGCCTCGACCGAGGAGTGCAGCACGACGCCTTTGACGCCCCGCGCGGCCAGCAGCGCCACGAGCCGCGCCGTCACGTCGCGGCTGCCTGTGTTCTGCACGAAGATCAGCATCTTGCGGTGTTGTCCCAGCTCGCGCGCCACCAGGTCGAGTACCGCGCGCTCTTTGGGGTAAACCACCTCCTCGGCGAGCGCCGGCGCCGTGGCGATGATGCGGCCGTCCTTGGGGTCCGCGACCGCCTCCGCACGGTAGGGCGCGTCGGGGTAGCCGAGCAGGCTCTGCAGGTAGGCGCCCAGGAGCCGCTTGCTGCCCCGGACCAGCGCCTCGCGCAATGCGGCCAGCAGCGCGCCCTTGAGCCGATCGTAGGCGTCGCGCTGCGCGGGGAGCATCGCCACGGTCACGACGTGTTCCTCGTAGGGCGGCAGGTCGGGGGCCACGTCGGCCAGGCGCAGGAAGATGGTGTGCCGGGCCAGGCGCGCGATGAGTTGGGGCATCAGGCCGGGGATCTCCCGGCGCGTCGTCGTGCGGTTGGTGCGGCGCCGCGTGACGTGTCCGATCTCCGCGCCGTCCCCCTCCGTTTCCTTCTCCGTGATCTCGTACAATCCGTAGGTGTCGATCCAGCGCGCCAGGTCGCTGTAGGCGAACTCCTCGCGCGTCACCGGGTCGAGGCGGTAGAGCAAGTGGAAGAGTGAACTGGCGACCCCGCCGTAGAGCGTGCCGGTCAGGGCGAGGACCTGCGGGATGGCGGCGGCGAGCTGTCCGGCGATGATCCCTTGCGCCGAGCCGTCGGCCTTGTAGTCGTGCACCTCGTCCAGCACCAGCACATCGAAGGCGTCGCGCCGCTGCTTGGCGATGTAGGCGCCGAGGGGCACGCGCCGGGGCTCGCCCGCGCCGTTCGGTTTGGTCGTCCGCCCTCCCTCGAACAGAGCCACCGGCCGGTCTGTGGGTTGCAGGGCGACGAGCCGGCCACGGGGGACGCGCAGTTGCGTCGTGTCCGCTTGCCAGAGGGGTGACCGGCACGCCGCGTTCTCACAGAACAGGCGATAGCGGACGCACACCGCCGGGTCGAGGATCGGGACGCCGAGGCGCTCCTTGCCCTCGCGGCCGCAGCGCTCGGTGTAGCGGATCATCTCGCCGCACGACGGGCAGCACAGCCGGCGCTCCTTGGTCCAGGGCATCAGCCGGTCCCAGACGGCGGGGCGGCGGCGGTGGCCCAGCTTCGCCCGTTCCTTGCTCAACACAAGGAGGAGTGGCGCGGCGGCGTGCGCCCGTGCCAGCGCCGCCTCGACCTCGCTGATGCTGTCGACGGCCACGGCCTGCACACCGGGGATCGTCGCCTGGGCCTCGCGCACCCACTTGCGCACGAGGTGGGTGGGGCAGATCACGAGAGCGTGCATGCGCGCGTGAGGGTCGCGCTCGCGCTTGCGCCGCCACGTCGCGTAGAGCGCGGCGAGCGCCATAAAACTTTTCCCACTTCCCATCTCGGCCGAGAGGATGGTGCAGCGATGGCCGCGCTCCAGCGAGAGCGCCGCGCCGGCCAGGGCATCGGCCTGGCGGCCCAGTGGCTGGCGCGCCAGGTGCTTGACCAGTGGGCGATACTCTTTATAGAGCGCGGGCGTGTAGACGGGCGGACAGGTGTCGAGAATGGCGCGCGTGAGGCTGGCCCCGAACTCCTCCACGAACCAGGCGAGCGATCGCTCCTTGTTGCCCGGTCGCGCGTCGATCCAGTCGCCCGTCAGGAGGTTGAGCAGGGTGACGCCGGTCTCGGCGCTCTCGCGCGTCACGCGCACGCTGACCGCATGACCCTTGTCGTTCTCCTCCTCATAGGCCCGCACGTTTTGCGTTTTGATGGCGCGGCCCTTGACGAGGTAGGGCGTGCCATCCCGCGCCTGCAAGACTGTGTTGCGCAGCAGGCCGCTGACGCCGAATTGCGCCAGGTGGCCACGCGAGAGCGGCATCAGCGGGCGCAGCAGGCCGCTGACGCCGAATTGCGCCAGGTGGCCACGCGAGAGCGGCATCAGCGGGCGCAGCAGCGCTGGCGTCAGCGGAGGCCATAGGCGCTTCGTCACCTCCGCGTCGTCCCAAAGGCCGCCCGCCACTGGCACCGCCTCGGCGGAGCGCGTACGGAACACGGTGGGACCCGGCGTCGTGGGAACGATGTAGCGGTAGCCGTAGGCGCCGAGCGCGGGCAGGTCGGCGTCGAGCCCAGCCAGACCGCGCAGGCGTTCGGCCTGGGGCGGGGCGGCCAGCGGCGAGGGCTTGCGCTCGCCGAAGAGGACGACCTGCTTGTAGGCGCGGTAGTCCGGCTCCGGGAACTGATAGCAGGTGACGGTGGTGTACCAGGCGGCCAGGTATTCGGCCAGGGTCGCCAGCGCCGGCTGGGGCACGACCAGGCAGAGGATGCCGCCCGCGTGGAGCAGCAGGGTGTGCGCCATCAGGAACTCCAGTTCGAACTGCCCCAGATGGTAGGGCGGGTTGAGCCAGAGCAGGCCAAAGGCGTCCGGCGAGACCTCGACGCCGGTGAGCGCGTCGGCCTGCACGACCATCCCCTCACCGAAAAGCGCCGCGCTCTGAGCGGCGCGGCCCTCGTGCAGTTCGATGGCGCGCGCCACCGCATCGGGGTCGAGGTGCTCCTGGAGGGCGCGCAGGGCTGTGCCCTCGCCCGCACAGGTGTCGACGATGTGGATCTGGCCGCCGCCATAGGGGCGGCGTAGATAGGCGCACACGGACGCCAGCAGGTGTGACGGCATGGGAAAGTAGCCCATCGCCGCGATTCCGGCTTCTCGACTCATACAAGTCCTTTATCTGTTAACGTGTCTTGAACGTACACAACCGCTTCCCACTGCGGCAGACCCTGCCTGAGGGGGAGAGAGACAGGAACGGCCGCATGGCCGCGCCGCATGCGGGGACCATCGCTGTGGCGGCGGTGGAGGTCCCCTGGCACGGGTCGCCGCGCGGCTGCGCTATTGACTCAATGATGGGCGCGCTGCGATCATTCCTGGCCGCGCTCAATACACGGCCTCGGTGATGTGGTCGCCGAGGGCCGTGGCCTGGTCGTAGATGTCGTCGAGGGTCACGATCCGCCTCTCGCTGCGGCTGTTCACGGCCCAGGCGACGCCGGCCACGTAGCGGAACGCCTCGTGGCCGCTCTCCATGCCGACCGCGACGTGCCCCTCGACGAGCAGCGGCGCGAGGGCCGTGACGATGTCGGCTTCCACGAGGTCGCCGTCCTCATCGCGGTAGCCCGCGGGGAACCCGTCCTCGTTGCCGGTGCATATGAAGCCAACGAGGCCATTATCGTCGTCATGCTCGATCGCCTCGACGCCCCAGCGGTCGCAAAAGTCCCCGAACAGCGCCCGGTTGACGACAGCGAAGTAATTGGTGCGTGCGATGCCATAGTAGGTAGCCATTCTGTCCTCCCACTGTTTGCATATGGCGCGACACGATGCGTCGCACCGTTGGCCCCGATGGGCGGCCATCCAGCCCATGAAAGACGAGTAGCCGCCTCTGTCAGAGCCCTTCCCGATCCGTACTCCCGCTGCGGTCGTCCTCCGTCAGGATCGCCCCCGTCAATGAGGCACACCCCACGTTCACCGTAGGTGTCCCGGTAGATGTGGGGGATTGTGACCGGGCCACTGTTCTATCGCTGCCTCCCTTCGCCCCGTGAGATGGGGGCGGATCGGACCGCATAGCGCGTCAGCCCACAACGTGGGGTGCCCCCGTACTAGCGGCGGCGCGCGTCACGCGGCTAGCGCGCTGTCGGGGAAGGGTAGCGGACCGTAAGGGGAGTCGCCCGCCCGCGCGGCTGAGATGTCGGCGCGCAGTGTCGTCGGCACGTCGCACTCCCATGCCTCGCGCAACACCGGTCCCCATACCACCAGTGGTCGGGCTTCGCCCTTAGCGCGGGCGCGTCGCCAGAGCCATGTGGCCCATGTCGGGTCGACCGGCTCATCGAGCAACGCGATCAGGAAGGCGGTGTAGACGGTCTCGGCCGCCTGGTCGGGCCGGTCGCGCCGTAGCGTGACGACGAAGGTCCGCTCGCCCGCGCCCAGCCGCGTCGCGTCGCACTCCCGTCCGAGGACGAGCGTGTGCGAGAGGCGCGCCGACACACCGCGCCGCAGCCGCTTGTAGCCGCCCTCCTTGTTCCCCCAGAGGGGCGTCCAGGGGCCAAGCGGTGGGGTCGCCTGGACGTCGAGCCGCTTGCCCGTCGCCATCTGGGCCGCGAGGTAGCGAGCGGTTGAGGCCGCGCCCCACAGGCTCAACAGCCGTAGCGCGCCATCCATGCGCATGGCCCCGCCGTCGCTCTCGCTCTGCAGGCCGTCGCCCGCGATGACGGGGAGCATCCCCCTTGTCCGTCCCTTGCCCGCCTTCCCCGTCCTGGTTGTGTCACGGGGCGTGCCTTCACCCGATGCCCCATCGTCCTGGGCGCCGAGATCGCGCTCGTTCTCTGCTCTGTCTATCGTCGGCCCGTCCGTGCCGACACTGTCCGCGTGTCGTCTCACTGCCTCCGTCATCAGGTTCCTCCTTGATCTCTGTGAGCCATTGTCAGGTCGGCGACTCGTCCGACCATCTTTTCGGGGCGGCAGGTCTGTATGTCCACCCACTGATCATGCGGAGCCCCGCACGTCCGTCAACGAGACAAGCACGTTCTTTGCGGCTTCCGGTCGAGCAGGGCCAGGAGGGCGTGGCACTCCTTCCTATTGATTGTGTGCGAGGGGCGTCGTTACGCCGCGCTGGTGTAGCGGCGCAGGGTGGCGAGGTCGTGGCGGATGGGCGCTTGGCGCGCGTCAAGCCACCGGACGCGTGCGTCGCCGTGGAGGACGGTTGAATGGTCGCGACGGAGGAGCTGGCCGATGTGGCTGGCGGTCAAACCCTCCTGACGCAGCAGATGCATGGCGACCTGGCGCGCCAGCACGAGAGGGGCGGTGCGCCGCCGCGAGAGGAGTTGCGCCCGCGTGAAGCCGTAGTAGCCGGCCACCTGATCGACGAGCACCCACGCCACGGTGTCACCAACGCAGGGACCGTCGTGGAGACAGAGGGGTATGGCCGTCCTCACTGCCGTGTCGAGGGAGGGGCTCCATGCGGCGACGCGCGGGGGATGGTCGCGCCCGGCGAGCACGATCAGGCGCTCCGGGGCGACCAGGCGCGCCAACTCCCCCTGGGCGAACGGCTCCCCGCGCAGCGCCTCCAGCCCGTCGAGGAGGATGGCCTGCTTCGCCGCCAGGGCGCGGCGGACAAACGGGGTCATCCCGCGCCGCACGGTGTCGCGCCACAGGGCGGCAAAGTCGGCGCCGGTGCAGACCAGCAGCCGTTCGCCCCGCCCCACGGAACACAGTTCTGAGGCCGCCGAGGTGAGGAGGGCTGTGACCGTGCCCGCCGGCCCCGCAGCGAGATAGAGCGGGGCGACCTCTGTGCCGCGCAGGTGCGTCCGCACGGACGCCAGCACCTGCTCCATGGCGATCTCGCGCGCCGGCGCCATCTCCGGCGATTTGTCTATCGCATGCGTTCTCATGTGCTACCCCCAGCCCAGGCCGCGCTCGTGGAGGCTCGTGTAGGCCCCCGCGCTTACAATAAGGTGGTCGAGGACCTCCACGTCCAGGAGCTTGCCGGCCTGGACGACCTCGCGCGTGAGGGCCACGTCCTCGGGGGACGGGTCGACCGCCCCGCTGGGGTGGTTGTGCGCCAGGATCAGAGAGGTGGCGTTGCGGCGCACCGCCTCGCGGAAGATCTCGGCGATGCGGACGTGGCAGGCGTTGACGGTGCCGTTGTACAGCGTGACGGCGGCGATGAGCCGGTTCTTGGTGTCGAGCAGCAGGACGCGCATCTGCTCGGACTCCAATGTGCCCATCTCGGCCAACACGAGGCGCGCGGCGTCGCGCGGGCTCGTCACGCGTGGCCGCTCCTCTCGCGGCTCAACGAGGAAGCGTGTCGCCAGATCGAGGGCGTCCGCGAGGCGGTCGGCTTGGCGATGGGTGAGGCCGTGGGCCGCGCGCAGGGTGGACGCATCGGCGCGCCGGAGCGCCCCGAGCGAGCCGTAGTGACCGAGCACGCGCGCGGCCATGTCCGGCGCGATGCCAGCGACGCGGGCCAGCACGGGCAATGTGGGATCGGGCAAAGGGCGGGGTGAGATGGGGTCAGGGACGTTCATCTCACCCGTCCATGGAACAACGGTCATGCTCACGTCCTTTCCTCGATGGCAGTAGAGGCGGCCCATCAGATGACGCCGCCGGCCGTTGGTCGTGTGCCGCTCAGGTCGTGGGCGGAGTGGGTGCAGGTGAGGGGGTCGCAGCCGTGGTCGGTGATGGCCTCCAGGTCCTGCAGGTACACATCGCCCACGAGCCACTCGGCGAAGTGGCGATAGTCGCCGGCCTCGCCGTCGCTCACCAGGGCGGGCAGGAGCCGGCGCGTGTGGTAGAGCAGGAGGTCGCGCCACAGGAAAATCTCGGCATTCGCTCGCTCCAGCGCCCGCGCGTCGTCCTCAGCGTCCGCCAGGGCCACCTTCTGGCGCACCGCCTGCGCGACCAGGCCAGCGAGGGCGCGTAGCGTGAGCAGGATCTCCTCCTGTGCGGGTGTGGGGGTGTCCAGTAGAGTCATGCAACATCCTCCTGTAAGAACCTGTCAGAATCGGCCCGTGCCACGCGAGCACGGACCACTGCGATGTGCGGACAGGGATCGGCACCGGCGCCGCACGAGCAGCGGCCGGTCGCTGGCTCGCAGTAGTAGACGCGGGTCTCCTGGCCGACCGGCACATAGACGGCATAGAGGCCGGCGACAGAGAGGGGAATGGTCGCGGCAGCGGGGTGGACGCGGTAGCGCGCCACCCCACCCCGGCGCGTGTCGCGCGCCGTCATGCCGCCTCGCCGTCGGTCGGCGCCGGAATTGACCGATAGAGCACGCGGAGTTGCTCGTCGACGCGGGGTGCGCGACCGGCGGACAGGTGGCGCAGGTGCGCGTTGATCTCGGCCACGACCGCGTCGGCGGCGGCGCGGTGGGCGGCCAGGATATAGTGACCGCCCGGTAAGGTCACGATCTGGACGCCGCGCTCGCGCAGGCGGCGGCGCAAGGCGCGCTGGCTGAGTTCGGGGCCGGACGGGGACATCGCATACAGGGGTGTCATGTGGGCATGCTCCTTCATAGAGGGGAGGGGACGCCGCGCGCGGCAGCGTCCCCTCGATCGACGGGCGACAGGCGGACACAGGCCGCCGGTCGTCCACTGGCTGACTAGCGGCGCAGGGACGGGGCGCGCGACGCGCCGGAGGGGGCGAGGCAGGCGCTTGCCGCGAAGTACTCCTCGGACGTGCGCCACCAGAAGGCGAAGGCAGCGAAGGCGTCGTCGGGGGAGAGGTTGGTGGGCACGCGCTCGATGACGACGGGGACGACGCCGCGCCGCAGTGTGTCGAGCAGGTTGGCGACGTAGCCGCGGCTGGTGCGTCCGCGCGTCGTCACGTCGATGGGAATGGGGCTGGACGCGCCGCGCACGGTCACGAGTGCGTCCACGCCGAGTACCTCGTCCTCGGCATGGGTGGTGCGCTCGACGCGGGCGATGGCGGGATGCGCCGCGATGGCCGCGAGGAAGACCTGCTCGTCCAGGTGGCCATCCCGATCGTGGCGGTAGCGCAAGGCTGTACGTCCCGGCTGCGACCTCGCGCACGTTGTGGACCTCGTGATGATGGGCATACAGGGCGATGCCGTGAACAACCCCTTCTCGTACCAGCGTAGATGTGTTATCGTGATGTTGCATGGGTTGGAACCCCTGTGTAATAGATGAGAGGACCGTAGTGATAGCTACGGTCCTCTCCTTTTTTGTTGTGTGCTGGCGTACTGGTCTTGCCTGCGGCGACATGTGTCGCCGCTCACGCATCCATAGGTCATCACCTCCTTTCATTC
>JAABUX010008040.1_pt1 | contig 12242 bp, 10 predicted proteins | sample 5561851 | NCBI WGS metagenome assembly JAABUX01 (sample SAMN10711883, study PRJNA513361) | rock metagenome | isolation source: Antarctica rocks | place: Antarctica: Victoria Land, Richard Nunatak red sandstone | collected 2016-01-03 | reverse complement strand
ACGGCAGCGTTATCCAAACGGCTGTCACCGGGGACTCCAGTGCGAGCAGGGAGACGTATCGGCAGCGGGCGGACAAGGAAATGCAGGACTGGATGGGCAAGCTGCACGATTTCACCGAACGATGGGAGACCAAGGGCCAGCGACAGGTCGATGCGGCCGACGCTCGGTTGCATGTTGCCTGGACCGACACTGAAAATGAGTCGCAGAAGCTGCGGACCGCGAGCGCCGAGGGCTGGGACAGCGCCAAAGCCGGTTTCGAGCGGTCGTCGCACGAGCTGGCTGAAGCCTGGGACAAGGTTCGGCGATAAGGTTGCAGAGCGGGACCGGAGCGCGGGCGCATGGCTGACCTGCCGGCGTCCGCGCCTGGGTTGGGCAACCAAGCAGGCAACAGTGCGCACGAGGGTTCCGCAGCCGGCCTGACGACCGACGAGGCGACCCGCCGGTTGGAAAAGTTCGGCCCGAACGCGATGCCCGATACGGCCGTGCATCCTGTGCGCCGGGCGCTGGACAAACTCTGGGCGCCAGTGCCGTGGATGCTGGAGGCCGCGATCGTGCTGCAGTTGGTCCTCGGCGACTATGCCGAGGCTGCGATCATCGCTGGGCTGTTGGTGTCCAACGCGGCCCTCGGCTTCGTCCAGGAGGGCCGCGCCCAGGCGACCCTGGCCGCCCTGAAATCGCGTCTCGCCCTGACCGCGTCCGTCCGGCGCGATGGCGGCTGGGCGGTCGTGCCTGCGGCCGGGCTGGTGCCCGGCGACGTGATCAAGCTTTCGCTCGGCGGCGTGGTTGCCGCGGATGTGCGCCTCGTGTCGGGCGAGGTCCTGCTCGACCAGTCCATGCTCACCGGCGAGTCGGTGCCCATCGAGGCCGGTCCAGGCCTGCAGACCTTCGCAGGCGCGCTGATCCGTCGCGGCGAGGCGGTTGCGGAGGTCACGGCGACCGGCGCGCGCACCAAGTTCGGCCGCACGGCGGAGCTGGTCCGCACCGCCCATGTCGCCAGCTCCCAGCAGAGGACGGTCCTGCGCGTGGTCCGCAACCTCGCCGTGTTCAGCGGTGCCGTGATCCTGGCGCTGTTGGCCTATGCCTACGCCCTCAAGCTGCCTCTTGCCGAGATCGTTCCGCTCATCCTGACGGCGGTGCTCGCGTCGATCCCCGTAGCGTTGCCGGCCACCTTCACCCTCGCGTCGGCGGTCGGCGCCCAGGCGCTGGCGAAGCTGGGCGTGCTGCCGACGCGGCTGTCTGCGGTGGATGAGGCGGCGACGATGGACGTCCTGTCGGCCGACAAGACGGGCACGCTGACCCGCAACGAGCTGTCGGTGGCGGCGGTGCGTCCCATGCCCGGCCACGATGCGGCGCGGGTGCTGTCCCTGGCCGCGCTGGCCAGCTCGGAGGGCGGGCAGGACCCGGTCGATGCGGCCATCCGCGACGCCGCCGCCGCCGAAGGCGAGGGCGCCGACCCCAAGCTGCAACTGGTCAAGTTCATCCCGTTCGATCCGGCGACGAAGAGGGCCGAGGCAAATGTCGCCGGTCCCGATGGCGAGGCGCAGCGCATCCTGAAAGGCGCCTACTCCGTCGTCAGCGCGCTCGCCCCGCCTTTGCCGGCTGCGGCCACGGCGGCGGACGAGCTTGAGAAACAGGGCTTCCGGGTGCTTGCCGTCGCGGCAGGGCCACCGGCGGCATTGAAGCTGGCCGGGCTCATCGCGCTCAGCGACCCGCCCCGCAAGGACTCGGCAGCACTCGTGGCAGAATTGCGCGAGCTGGGCGTCCGCACCGTGATGGCGACGGGCGACGCGCCGGCGACGGCCGCCATCGTGGCCCAGGCGGTCGGACTCGATGGTGCAGCGTGCCCGCCGGGGCCGATCCCGGACGGGGTGCGGCCCGAAGCCTACGCCGTTTTCGCCGGCGTGCTTCCCGAGGACAAATACAAGCTGGTGCAGGCGTTCCAGAAAGCCGGCCACACCGTCGGCATGTGCGGCGACGGCGCCAACGACGCCCCCGCGCTGCGCCAGGCGCAGATCGGCATCGCGGTCTCGACGGCAACCGACGTCGCCAAGTCGGCCGCCGGCATGGTGCTGATCGAGCCCGGCCTTGCCGGCATCGTCGCCGCCGTGAGGGAAGGCCGGGTGACGTTCCAGCGCATCCTCACCTACACGCTGAACTCGATCACCAAGAAGATCGTGACGGTGCTGCTGCTGGTGGTCGGCCTGGTCATGACGGGGCACGCGGTCCTGACCCCGCTGCTCATGGTCATCCTGCTGATCGCCGGCGACGTCCTGGCGATGTCGCTGACCACGGACAATGTGGTCCCGTCCCCTAAGCCAAATGCCTGGCGCATCAACAGCCTGACGATCGCAGGCGTTGTTATGGGCGTCGGCCAACTGATCTTCTGCGCCGCTGTCCTGGCCGTCGGCACGTTTGCTTGGGGCCTTGGGATCGAGACGCTGAGGACCCTGACCTTTGTCGCCCTGGTGTTCGGGAGCCAGGCGACGATCTATGTCGTCCGCGAGCGCCGGCGCCTGTGGAGCTCCCGCCCGAGCCGGTGGCTTGTCGCGTCGTCCGTGGTTGATGTCCTGATCGCCGCGACACTGGCCATCGGCGGCATCGCGATGGCGCCCCTGCCGGCCTTCGTGGTTGCCGGCATCCTTGCGGCGGCGGCGGCCTTCGCCTTCGTCCTGGACACGGTGAAGGCGCCCGTGTTCGCACGCCTCAAAGTTGGCTAGCGCCGCGCCTGCATGGACTCGACACTGGCCACCTGTTCTGCAGGTCCGCTGCATTAACGACATCACCTCTAACCTGTCCCCGCTGCCACAGGACGGGCGTTGGCGGCCATTGCCACCAAGCAGGGCAGCCCCGCCTACGTATCGTCCGGACCGACCCGGCTTCCACCATGAGGGACTCGCGATGACCGATCGGAACCAGGTTGTGGAGGCTCGGGTGCCGGGTCTACCGACGCCCGAACCGGCCGGGATCAGGCGGCGGACCGGGTGCGACACGCTGGACGAAAGCTTCATCGCCCTCCTGCCGGAAGCGATGCGTGCGACCCGTGTCCGCTCAGATATTCCTCCGTTGCGGAGCGAAGGTGCCAAGATTGCCATCAGCGCGGTCGGCCTCACGCGGCGCTTTGACAGTTTCGTAGCCGTTGACGACGTGATCTTCACTATTGAACGGGGCTGAACGGGGCGAAATCTTCGGCTTCCTGGGGTCCAACGGCTGCGGCAAGACGACGACGATGCGGATGCTGACGGGCCTGCTGCCGGCGACCGCCGGCACGGCGCTGCTGTTCGGCCGCACGGTGGACGTGCGCGACATGACCATGCGCTACCGGGTCGGCTACATGTCGCAGTTGTTCTCGCTCTACACGAAGCTGACCGTGCAGCAGAACCTGGCCCTGCACGCGCGGCTTTACCACATCGAGCAGGCAAAGGCCCGGCAGCGGATTGCTGAGCTGGTTGCGGCGTTCACCCTGGGCAGCCATCTTGGCACCCGCGCGGCCGACTTGCCGCTCGGCATCCGCCAGCGCCTTGCCCTGGCCGTCGCCGTCATCAACGAGCCGCAAATCCTGATCCTGGACGAGCCGACGTCCGGCGTCGATCCGCTGGCGCGCGACCAGTTCTGGGCGCTGCTCGGCGACCTGTCGCGCAAGAGCGGCGTCACAATTTTCATCTCGACGCACTTCATGAACGAGGCGGCGCGCTGCGACCACATCCTGCTCATGAACGCAGAGCGGGTCCTGGTGAACGGCACCCCGGCCGAGGTGGTGCGGCAATGGGGCGGCACGACGCTGGAGAATGCGTTCATCGCTTGCCTGGAGGCATCGGCCGACGCCGAGCGCATCGCGCCGCCTCCAGCCTCGCCGCTAGAGGCCGTGCAGCGCCGGCCGCAGCGCCAGTTCAGCCCGCAGCGCGTGCTGGCCTATGCCCTGCGCGAAACGCTTGAGCTTTGGCGCGATCCGGTCAGGCTGTCGTTCTCGGTCCTCGGCACGGCGTTCCTGATGCTGGTCGTCGGCTATGGTACGAACACGGATGTCGACCACCTGCTTTATGCGGCATTCGACCAGGACCAGACCTCGGAAAGCCGCGCGTACCTCAAGACGTATCAAGGCTCGGCCTACTTCACCGAGCGGGCGCCCATCTTGAGTGCGGACCAGTTGCAACAGCGCCTGGCCAGCGGCGAGCTGAAGTTCGCGTTGGACATTCCGGCGGGGTTCGGCCGGAACGTGCGGCGTGACCGCCCGGCCAGCGTGGGCGCCTGGGTGGACGGGGCGATGCCGTTCTGCTGATCTCGGTGTTCTCCACCACGCAGATCGCCGCGCTGTTCGGCACCGCCATGCTGACGGTGCTGCAAGCGACGCAGTTCTCCGGCCTGATGTCGCCAGTCTCGTCGCTGTCCGGCATGGGTGTCGTGGCCGGGGACCTGTTCCCGATGAGCTGCTACCTGCCCATCAGCGTCGGCGCATTCACCAAGTCGCTTGGCTTCGCCGAGCTCACCCGCACGATGCTGCACCTCACCCTGTTCATCTCGGGCCTGCTCGGGCTCAGCCTGCTGCTGTTGCGCAAGCAGGAGCGCTAGGGTTGTGCCGCGGTCCCTGCTGAACGTCCTGAGCGCGAGCACGGCACGATGGACCACCTGCTCGCCTTGCCGCTGTCGCCGACCGAGATCGCGTCCGCCAAGGTGCTGGCCAACGGCTTCGTCATACTGCTGGCGACGGCGTTCTCGCTCTACGTCGTCGTGCGCGGCTTGCTGGCCGTCCCGATCGCGGGTTCGATCCCGCTGTTCCTGTGCGGCGTGGCGCTTTACCTGTTCTATGCGCTGGCGTTCGGGTTGTTCCTCGCGACCCTGGTGCAGTCGATGCCGCAGTTCGGCCTGCTGCTCCTGCTGGTCTTCCTGCCCATGCTGATGCTGTCCGGCGGCAACACGCCGCTGGAAAGCGAGCCGCGCATCCTACAGGTCGCCATGGAGTGCGTCGCGTCCACGCACTTCGTCAGCTTTGCGGAGGCAATCCTGTTCCGCGGCGCAGGGTTCTCCCTGGTTTTTCGGGACTATCTCGAAGTCGCTGGACTGGGCATCCTGTTTTTCGCGCTCTCGGTGCTGCGTTTCCGACGAACGTCTGCAATGGCAGCCGGATGACCGGCCGGCCCTCCATAGGGCGGAGCGGCAACTGCAGGGACCACAGGCCCTGAGTAGTTTCCGATCCTGCGCCAGGGGGCTGCTCCGGTGCATCCTATCAAGGCCGAGGCAACGAGCCGGGCGACCTGCTGACCAAATCTGCCAGGGGGAAATTTCATGTCTCAAGACGACAAGCTGCGTCAGGCCGTCATTGCGGAGCTGGGCTGGGAGCCGAGCGTCGTCGCGGCGCATATCGGAGTGGCCGCGAATGCCGGGGTCGTAACCCTCACCGGCTGGGTCGACACCCTCGCGCAGAAGATCGCGGCCGAGACGGCGGCCCAGCGGGTCAAAGGGGTTATGGGGGTGGCCGAGGAGATCGAGATTCGGCTGCCATCCGGAGCGGCGCGCAGCGACGAGGAGCTGGCGATGGCAGCGGTGGGCCGCATCGCATGGGACGCATCTGTCCCGGTGGGCGCCGTGCAGGTGCAGGTCGACGATGGCTGGATCACCCTGACCGGCCAGGTCGACTGGCACTACCAGCGGCAAGCTGTCGAGCAAGACGTGCGCAGCATGGTCGGCGTCATCGGCGTCTCCAACGAGACCACGATCAAGCCGGCCAGCGAGGCCAATGGCATCAAGGCAGGCAACATCAAGGCGGGCATCATGCACGCCCTGAACCGCTCGTGGCTCGATGATCCCGATAGCCTGACCGTCACCATGGACGGCGGCAAAGTCAGGCTGACCGGAAGCGTCAAGTCGCCGCGCGACCGCGACCTGGCCGCCGGCGTCGCGTGGGCCGCATTGGGCACGACAGCGGTCGAGAACGACATCAGGATCGTTTGACAGCAGTGGTGGATGACCAGGTTAGGAGACCGCGATGAACAAGCCCACAGGTCACGGGAATGGTGCGGCGCCCATAGCTCGATCTTCACCAGCACGGACCTGCAGACCCCCGACGCCATGTTCAGCAAGCCCATGCCGCACAATCTCGGATGGGTCGGCATCGTCTCGTTGCTCGAAACGATCACTGCCGTCGAGCGCAGGGCCAACGACGAATATGCGTTCAGCATCGCTAGCGAACATCCTGTCATCTGTGAGCCGCACGCCAAGAATTGTCTCGTCGAACGTCTGCAGGCACACCATCGCCGGGCTTACGGGCGTGTCGTGACGGAAGTCATCGCCGACTTCCAGCCTCACGGATCCGCAGTTGTTCCACCCGGCACGGCGCGCCTTGCGTGGGGCGGTTGCGTGAGAGAAAGATTGCCATGATCATCGTCTCGCAGGACTTTCGCGTGCGCGAGGGCGACGGGGTCGACCTTCACAAACTGCCGACAGAGATCGATCCCATCTGCAGATCGAAGGATGCCTACCAGGCAGCGCTGGCGAAGCACGTCGAGAAACTGAGCGCGCTGCAGCAGCTTCTCTACGCATCGAACCGCCATGCCGTGCTGCTGGTTTTCCAGGCCATGGATGCGGCGGGCAAGGATGGCGCGATCAAGCACGTGATGTCCGGCGTCAATCCGCAGGGCTGCCAGGTTTTCAGCTTCAAGCACCCCAGCGCCGCCGAGCTTCAGCACGACTTCCTCTGGCGCACGACCCGGGATCTGCCTGAACGCGGGCGGATCGGCATCTTCAACCGCTCCTACTACGAAGAGGTGCTGATCGCCCGCGTCCATCCGGAAATCCTGCGCAGCGAGGGCTTGCCGGACCAGGAGCATGACGAGAAGGCGGTGTGGCGCCATCGATACCGGTCCATCGTGGACCTGGAGCGCCACCTCACGCGGAACGGCACGCGCATCATCAAGTTCTATCTCCACCTCTCGAAGGAGGAGCAGCGCAAACGTTTCATCCAACGTATTGACGAACCCGAGAAGAACTGGAAGTTCAGCCAGGCCGACGTCGAGGAACGGCAGTTCTGGAAACAATACAGGGAGGCGTATGAGGACTGCCTTAGTGCAACGAGCACCGACGAGGCGCCCTGGTACGTCGTACCCGCAGACGACAAGCAGAACGCCCACCTCATCGTCTCGCAGATTATCCTTGACGCGCTTCAGGCCCTCGAAATGAGCTACCCTAAATCCAGCGACGGGCGCCGCCAGGAACTGCTGTCCATCCGGCGGCAGCTCGAGGCGTGAGGCCATTCGGCCGCTTTCGCATGGGAGCCGCCACTCCGCGGCCCCCGCGCATGGTCACCAGCCGTAGCCCGGCCAGCTATAATGGCTATGCAGCCGCTTCTCATAAAGCTGGTCGATGATGGCCAGAGGGTCCCATGCCGGGCTCGCCTTCACCTGCTCGCGCGACACGTCGAGCCGGACTTCGTGCTCCGACCAACTGATCTTTTGCACCGCATACGGCGACATCAGCACGTGCTGGCCCGGCCACCAGTTCCTGGTGTCGATGATCAAGTAGCGGATGCCCCAATTGGCGTCGTCGACCAGGAAGTTCTCGACATGGCCGATCTCGCCGTCGGTGGCGTGGATATGGTATCCTCTGACCGCGGCAATGCTGCGAAGGTGCATGTTCCCTTCATCTGGACGCGGCTGAAAGTTGCCTGCCTCTCGCAGCATTTCGCCCCGGTATGGTGGCGGCGGCATCAAGACTCCGGTCATGGCGCCCGCGCCAAGATATTGCCCGCTCCAGAGCGGGTCCCATCCGTAATAGTTGTATAGGTCGGCTTCCATTTGCTGCGATACCGGCGCGTCCGAGAGGATATCGGGACTGTTCTTGACCTGGGCCTTCGTCAATGAGACCGGCAGCTCCTGCCGCTCGTGGTCAACGTGCCTGATCGCCGACGGGTGGACCAGGACCTTGCGCCCGGTCAGCCAACCCCCGGCATCGACGACCAGCCAGCGCATCTTCCAGGTCCTGTCGTCGAACAGGAAGTCGCTGACGGCCCCGATCCTGCCGTCGCTCGCCTCTATCGCATAGCCCTTGAGTGCTGACCCAACTATAAGCATCGCTCAGCTCCTTCCTGAATGGACGCGCATCAACGATGCGCGTCAGACCTGCGGGGCGCCCCCGCATTCACGAGACTCGCGCTTGCGGGCTCGGGATGACAGGATCGGAAACTACTCAGCATACCTGAGTGGCTTCCGATCCTGCCCTCAGAAGGCTGATGACGGGCATTCTGAAATAGTTGGGCGGCGGGCTATGGGTCTTGGGTTTGGCCCTGACTACGCAACCGGTCGTCAAGGATGGCATGTTGGACGACCTGTATGATGCGCGCGGCGCCAGCCAGGGCGACATCAGCCGCGCCTGACGCAAGCTGGCCAAGCAGCATCATCCCGACCTGAACACCGGCAACGCAAAAGCATGAAGAACAGGTCAACGAGGAAGCGCTGCCCGTCGTGCTTTCCCTGTCCGACCCGCGGCGGCGCCTGCGCGAACTCGGCAACGCCGTCGACCGGACGGTAGCCAAGGAGATGGGGCAGGGTCTCGCAGGTGACCCGGCCCCTAGGTAGTTTCCAAGCCTGCCCGAAGCGACACCCCGTCAGCTACTGTCCAGGTTAGAGCTTCTGCAATCTATCGGGATTTGCGGCGTCACGGCCTCGCCAGCCTGCTTCCAGCACCGACGGCCCACTCTCGCGCAAGCGACCAAGTTCGAGCTGGTCACGCGCCCCACCCGAGCGTCCGTTTAAAGGAACCTATTCATGAGCAAAGTCGTCGGCATCGACCTCGGCACCACGAATTCCTGCGTGGCCATCATGGAATCCGAGGATATCCGGGTCATCGAGAACCTTGAGGGCACGCGCACCACGCCGAGCATCGTCGCGTTTGCCGATGGCGGCGAGCGCCTGGTCGGGCAGTCCGCAAAGCGTCAGGCCGTGACCAATCCGCCGAACACCATCCACGCCGTCAAGCGCCTGATCGGCCGGCGCTATGACGATCCGCTGGTGGCGAAAGACAGGGCTTGGCGCCGTATGGCATCGTGCGCGGCGACAATGGCGACGCCTGGGTCGAGGCACGCGGCGAGAAGTATCCGCCGTCGCGGATCAGCGCATTCATCCTCGGCAAGATGAAGGAAACCGCCGAGGCGTTTCTGGGCGAAAAGGTGACGCAGGTGGTCATTACTGTCCCGCCCTACTTCAACGATGCGCAGCGCCAGGCCACCAAGGACGCCGGGTTGTGTCAGGGATATCCACACTGCCAAGCAACTGCCCGCTCACGGGAGAACGTCTCGTCAATGAATCGACGATCATCAAGCCTTGAATAGCGGTAAATACGTGCGCGTCTTTTATGACAATACGAAGCAAGCGTTGGGCGAGAAAAGAAGGTTCTGTCGTGACCAGATTTACATCGTGCGCAATGCCCGTCAGTTCGTGGCTAAGCTCGGCAATGAGTTCGAACTGACTTCGAGGTTTGACCAAAATCTTGTCATGCGGACGATGCGCCGGCGCAGGAAACGTTCTGCACTCATCAACCATGGAGTGGTGCAAGCCTGTGCTTTGCGCGATCAGCGCTGCGTGGTATTCGTCGAGTGGATTGACAGGCTGCGTCCAAGTTTCGGCAGGTCTCGAGTGGCGGGCCAGCTCCATGATCGCGTTTCCTGGACAAAAGGCTGGAGGTTTTTACGGCTGAACTCAGAGCGGCAGGCTTGGCTGGATGCCCGGTCGAAAATTCGATGTTGCGATCCTAGACGACGAATGCCCGACAGGAGCAGGCTCGGAAACTACTCAGGGCGATCTCGCCGTCGCTGTTCGGTCCGGCGAAAACAGGCAACCGAGATTTGGTTTCCGCCGTACGGCTTAGCTGCAGAACGGCCGCTGAACTGTCGACGCCGGCCCAAATTCCTGAGTGCGTTCCAAGGAAGCAAGTGAGAATGCCAAGCAGCCGTCTGGATCAGGCCAAAGCAGTCCGGCGGCGAGCGGATCGGCGCGCCGTCCGACCTCACAGTCTTTCCGATAAAGCAACATCTTTTCCGGTCGTCGGCATCGGCGCGTCGGCGGGCGGGCTGGAAGCGTGCGCCAAGCTGCTGGACGCCCTGCCCGCCGGCAGCGGCATGGCGTTCATCCTGGTCCAGCACCTCGATCCCTCCCACGAGAGCATGATGGCCGAGCTGCTGGCCAGCCACACCGCGATGACGGTGCTGCAAGCCGCGGACGGGATGCCGGTCGAGCCCGGCCACGTCTATGTCATCCCGCCCGGAACCTACCTCGCTGTTGGCGGGGGCGCCCTGCGCCTCACGCCGCCCCAGGCGCGCCATGGCGCCCGCCTGCCGTTCGACTTCCTGCTGCGCTCGTTGGCGGAGGAGTATGGCGGGCGCGCGGCCTGCGTGGTCCTCTCGGGAACCGGGGCAGACGGCAGCATCGGGCTGAAAGCCATCAAGGAAAGGTCCGGGCTCGTCATCGCGCAGGAGCCCGAGGAGGCCGGCTATGACGGCATGCCGCGCAGCGCGATCATGACGGGGGCAGTGGACATGGTGCTCCCGGTGGCCGGCATCCCTGCCGCGCTCATCAAGCACAACAGCCAGGCTGCCCTGGCCCAAGCAAATGGCCCGCTGCCGGCCCAAGGCCCGCCGCGGGACTGGTTGCCCGAGATCCTGGGCCTCATCAATGCCCAGACCGTCCACGACTTCACGCTCTACAAGCCCGGCACATTGCAGCGCCGGATCGAGCGCCGCATGGCCATGGCGTCGATCACGACCGGCAAGACGGGCACGACCGGCAAGACGGGCAGGGCCGGCGGGATGGGCCAGTACCTTGCGATGCTGCGGGCCGACCCAGGCGAGCTCGACCGCCTGGCCAAGGACCTGCTGATCAACGTCACCGGTTTCTTCCGCGACCCAAAGGTGTTCGGGCTGCTGGCGGAGCAGGTCATCCCCGACCTGGTCCGCAGCAGGATGCCGCACGGCCACCTCCGCATGTGGGTCGCCGGGTGCAGCACGGGCGAGGAGGCCTACTCGCTCGCCATGCTGTTCCGCGAGCAGATCGCGGCGGCGAAATGCGCCATCAAGCTGCAGGTCTTCGCCTCTGACGTCGACCCGGATGCGGTCGCGGTGGCCCGGGAGGGCCTCTATCCCGAGACCATCGAGGCGGACGTGTCCGAGGCGCGCCTCGCCCGCTTTTTCACCAGGGAGGATCATGGCTACAAGGTGTCGCCCGAGCTGCGGGCGGCCGTGGTGTTCACGGTGCAGGACCTGCTGGCCGACCCGCCGTTCTCGCGGCTCGACTTCATCTCCTGCCGCAACCTGCTGATCTACTTGGGCGCCGAGGCGCAGGCCAAGGTCATTTCCTTGTTCGATTTCGCCCTGGCCCCGGACGGCGTCCTCCTGCTCGGCAGTTCGGAGACAGCCGGGGACAAGGACCGTTGCTTCGAGGTGATCTCGAAGGCCGCGCGGCTCTATCGGCACATCGGCCGCGGCCGGTCGGGCGAGGTCAGCTTCGCCATGGGCGCCGGCAGCGGCGTGCGGCGTCCCTTGGGCCTGGGACCGGGGAGGGTTCCCTCGCGGCAGGCCGCCCTCGCCGACCTTTGCCGGCGGCTGGTGATGGACACCCAAGCCCCGGCCGCGGTGCTATGCGGACGCGACGGCGAGTGCCTCTACCTCCTGGGACCGACCGAGCGCTATTTGCGCGTGGCGCCGGGCCACGCCACGCACGACCTGCTCGCCATGATGCACGAGAGCGTGCGCGGCAGGCTCCGTTCTGCCATCCAGCAAGCTATCCAAGGCAACGTGCGCGTCGTGGTCGCAGGCGGCCGCACGATCCACAAGGCAGATCCGGTCCCGTTCAACATCGACGTGCTGCCGGTGCCGCACGATGGCGAGACCCTGCTGCTAGTCTGCTTCATTGACCAGCCGCGTCCCGAGCAGCGGCCAGACAGCCCGCCTTTGCCGCGGGACGCCTCGCGGATCGCGGAACTCGAAAGGGAGCTTACGGCGACCCGGGCGGAGCTGCAAGGCGCCGTCCGCACCCTGGAGGCGTCGAGCGAGGAGCAAAAGGCGGTCAACGAGGAGGCGCTGTCGGTCAACGAGGAGTTCCAGTCCACCAACGAGGAGCTGCTGACCTCCAAGGAGGAGCTGCTGACCTCCAAGGAGGAGCTGCAGTCGCTCAACGAGGAGTTGACCGCGCTCAACAGCCAGTTGCAAGAGACCCTGGAGCGGCAGCGCACGACATCGGACGATTTGCAGAACATCCTCTACA
>JAABUX010008039.1_pt1 | contig 12244 bp, 22 predicted proteins | sample 5561851 | NCBI WGS metagenome assembly JAABUX01 (sample SAMN10711883, study PRJNA513361) | rock metagenome | isolation source: Antarctica rocks | place: Antarctica: Victoria Land, Richard Nunatak red sandstone | collected 2016-01-03 | reverse complement strand
CGATTTACTACAGAGGAGCGGACGCCGCCGTTCTCGTCTACGATGTCACGTCGGAGGCCTCTTTTGCCCGGGTCCGCAGCTGGATCAAGGAGCTCAAGCAGATGGTAGGCCTGTCATACCCTTTATATCGCATGCAGCTACAATGTGAGCCAAGTGGAGCAGCCAGCAAACGCCATAGCGGCTGCCAGCAGAGGATGTATGTTCGCCAGGTGGACGGCAACATAGCGCTCGCCATCGCCGGCAACAAGCAGGACGCGGATCCGGCCGACTGGCGGGTCACCCATGCGGAGGCCACCAGCCTGGCGACAGCGACTGGCGCCACCCACTTCCGCACCTCAGCGCGGACAGGCGATGGAGTCGACGCCCTGTTCCGCGACGCAGCTCAGCGCGGCCTCGCAGCCCGCAGCGGCCGTTCAGAACTGCCTGGTGCAGTCCTCGCCATATGCATCGCTTTGCGAAGTCATGTTACTCTGGCGCTCGTTGAGTGAACAGTTTCAGTGATGGCCCTCAGCTGCCATGCGTGCTCATTGGTTGCCATTGTATACCTTTCAAATGCGCTGCACAGGCGCCAGAGTTCAAGCCGGTGCGGTGACGTCCGCATCCAGGCAAAAAGGTAGCATAGTGCTGGACGAGCGGCCTGAAGTGCCAAGGCCGCAACAGTCATCTTGCTGCTGACTACGCAGGGAAACACCGGTCAGAACCGTGCCGCGTCTCAGCAGCAAGACGTGCCTTTGGCAGACCAAAGCAAGCAAAATTGTAGCACTGGAGCTAGCTTGGCACTGAACGACGACAGCCCAGGCGCTAGCGTTGTAACTAGCGTGTTCCGTTCCCTCAGTAACTGTCGGCCTCCTGCTTGATCACGCACGCTGTGCAAGCTGACTGGCTTAGGATGTAGTTGATGCGGGGCTGTTGCCGCTTACTGTCTTCGACGGTGAAAGGGCCTTAATCGTGGTTACCTGCATGTAGCATTTGCCGGTCAGAGACCTCCACCGTCCTAAAGAGTCATGAACAGGCAGACGGCCGTGATGTCCCATGCATTGGCATGAGTGCGCACCAGCTCTGTTCGTTCCTTCAAGATGCCGCGCATCCTGTCCTCCATCCGCCGGCTGTTCTCCTTTGCGACCCGCAGCTCACCCTGCATGACGTACAGCGACATGATCACAACCATGGTGTTCAGATGTTGAAGCCTCAATCGTGTCAATGCAAAACATTGCCCTCAACCTGTCACAGCACCATAGCCGGCGGCTTTGCACACCTCGACGCGTCGCAGCTGCTTGCGAGCCGCCTCGAGCTCCTGTTCCAGCGTCTCGCCGGAGCTGCTCTGCTGTGAGAGGCGCGCCAGGGCTGCGTCGCGCTCCCGCTGGACCCGCTCGAGATCCGTGCCCATCTGCACAAGCCGGGCGCTGTGAGCGGCAAGCACGAGGTCGTGGGTGCTTGGCGGACATACGCTAGGGGCACGTCACAGTGGGAGACTATGTCAGAGCACGCGTGGTGCTTCACCAAAGCAGTTTTTGCCAGCCACAACCGGAAGCAGAGGTTGACAGCAAGACGGCGCGAGCATCGTTCACTGTTGCTCCGCTTTCGTCGCTCACTAGCCGCAGGGACAGAGATCGCAGAGCACCTGCTGCAGCATGCTGCCCGAGGCGGCGACCCGCCGCTGGATGGCGTCCGATCGCTCCTTGAACCGATCCAGCTCAGCCGCTGACTCTGCCTGCCCTTGCTGCGCCGCCGCTATTGCCTTGTCGGCTGCCTGCCACACCGAGCACCGAGTAGTGAGCAAGCAACGCATGCACAGGCATGAGGTGATCCCACTGCATGAGAGGCTGCACAGAGGCCCATACTGTTTTGTGGCGGGCTGTTTTTCCCGTCGTCAGCATGCCAACTCTCATGCTCAAGTTGCTTGAGCAGCAAATCTTGACCGAAATACACTGTTGCCGTGGCACGCACCGCTTGCCGGCGCTCCTGCTCCTGCTCCGCGCGAGAGGTGGCCTCCGCTATGCTGCTCAGCCGCTGCTCCAGGTCGCGTACCTGCCAACAGACGTTGCACCAGGTTTCCTCACAGAAGCAGCAGCTTCTCTGTATGGAAGATGCGGACACATCTTGCACCGCAAGGGCGTTGAGCCGCTCAAGACTAAGATGCACATCCTCACGGAATCAGTCCGCTGAGCATGGCGTACCTGTCGCTCTGCAGCCTGCCGCGCCGCCCTGGCCTCGTCGAGGGTCCCGCGCAGCTCGCTGCTCGCTGCCTGCGTCGCTGCCAGGTCCCGCGTCTGCGCCTTCACATCGGCCTGCAGCTGCCGTACCTGCGCGCTTCAAGACCTCGATGATCAATTGAACATCTTGTCATTGTTATTGGCCAGAATGACGCGCGTCAGGGGGACATGTGGTTGGCAGGCTTGCTCGTGTCAATGACAAGGTCATTGATCAAACCTGACTGTGGTGCTGTGTGGCACTAGAACGGCTCGCCGCGACATATAAAGCGAGGGCTCAGCTCATGATATGAGGCCTGGAGCAGTCCACCCAGAGCAAATATCCGCGCCTGTGCCAGCGCTGCCTCCTCGCACTTGCGCGCCGCGGCGAGCTGCTCCTCGGCTGTGCTCGAGCCGCCGTCGCGCCGCAACCGCTTGTGCGCCGCTGCCAGGTCCCCGGAGAGGCTGCTCAGCTCCCGCTCGGCGCCTTGCAGCCGCGTCTCGAGGTCGGTCTGCGGATGCTCATCCAGCATGTCACTCAGTACTGTCCTGCTTACAATGTCGCAGTCTTTTGGAGTGCGAGAAAGGAGTAGGGGGAGGGGACATTGGCGTGTGCTAGACAGCACACGCAACACGCAACTGCAATTGCTGCTATGCACAGGCCGCACTTTGTCACTGCTGGAAGATGCGAGCACGCTCTCCAGCTGCGCGGCCTGCTTCTGTGCTGCAGCTAGCGCTGCGTCCATGTCGGCTGCCCGGTTGCGGGCCTGATCCGCTGTGGCCACCGCCGGCGCCGCATGCTGTGGCACAGCCATGCCTTGTCAGCTGATCAACATTGAATTCTCACCCAGAACCACCTGGGCGCCAGGGCAGGGTATCGAAGCAGCGTGAGGCGCGACGACTTATTTGCTCACGTTGTCATCCCCCTTCTGCTGGCGCCACTGCATCCATTTCACCGTGATCGTTGCACTCAGCGCAGCGGCGGTGAGGGCGAGGCCGAGACTTGCGTCTGTTCCTGAGCCTGCTGCCATTTGCTTCATCTGGGACCTTTTCTGGGCACCTGTGTGGGACGTCAGACGCATATTTGTCTGTCTGACTTGCTGCTTGCAAGCTCTGCAGCTACACAATCCCGGTAGATGTCCCTCTCGAGACTCGGGCGCTTCCGCTAATGCCCTCTCGGCTCAAACCGGCGCCGCATCTGTCGTAATGTCTCATCGGCCAATACAAGATCTGTCTGCGAGTTCATCTGGAGAGGGATCGTTAGGGACCCAACTGCCGCGCTTGCACTCGGTATCAAGCAAATGGGTCGGTTGACGGCTGAGTAGCTGCACACGCCGCACGGAGGCGCTGCCATGGGCCGTCAGGCAGATGTGTCAACCACCGCGAAGGAAGACGGGGACCACCCCCCCAAGCGATCCATGTTCTCATCCATCCTGGCGAGGTTCCGGCGGGCGGAGGCGCGTCCGCCGCGCCCAAGGCTCTCTTCGAGCTGTTGCTTGCTGTCCAGCCCGCACTGTACCGGCAGGATCACCACACGTCCCTGATTTTCGGCCTCAGAAACCTTGCGCCAGTCAGTGCAATGTTAGGGAACAGATGGTAGGTGCTGCGCAGAGGAAACCAACGGGGCAGGCGGACGAGCGGCCTCCGCCGGCTGAGGATCAGCGGGAACAGATCATTGCGGACGCACTTGATGCCGCACAGCACAAGCCATTCGAGACCGATGACCCAACAGTAGCAGAGGCGCCTGTCTCAGTGAAGGTGTGCTTCGCGACCGGGCCTGCCGACCCTCTCGCTGGGTGAAGACAAATTCTCACGACCCTGGTGCTCGCCGCAGGAGCTCGCAGCTGTGTTCGACAGCCCTCCGCCTGGCAGAGGCGCCGCTCGCGAGTCTAAGAAGTTTCGGGTTACGCCGCCTCAGCAAGTCATCGGCGGTGCGTTCGAAGCATGCACTGCTGCTCCTCTTCAAGTACGCACGTGGAGCGGGTACCTCACGGCTGCGGCTACTCTGCAAGACAGCTCAATGAATGCCAATGACTGATGCCTTTTCAAGCCGTGCTCACAGTCCTAACAAGGGTGCACATGTGCAAAGCAGTTACTGACATGATCGCCAAGCACAGGAATGATGCCGCGACGAAGGCTGACGCCAGGCGAGGATGCAGCTGCCGTCAACGCCGGAGACGACAAGGACGCCAAGCACCTCACCCTCGACCCCGCCATGTCGCCCCTGTACTCCGTCGTCGCAGACGCAAGGGCTGCCGCGTCAGGCAGCGGGGGCGCGCGGCCGCCGCGGTCCCCGTCGCGCGGCCTGCCGCAGCAGGTGCTGGACGGCGGCGGAGGCCCTCGCCACCGGCGCACGCCGTCCGCGGCAGACCGCAGCGCTCGAGAGGTGCGCAGCCAAAATTCCCGCTGACCTTGATTCTGCTGCTGCAGGATGCACAGGCAGGCTGGTGGCAGTCACAAGCGGGCTGTAAAGCCCGCGAGACCAAGAGTACGCCCTGTTTGCTGTTCGGGCGATCTTCAATGGTGTTGAGCATTGCCTGCAGGTCTGCCGGGAGCTGCAGAGCCTGATGGCGCTCGCCGAAACCGAGCTCGCTCCCGGGCGCCTGTCCGAGAGGAGCCCCTACGCGACGCCGGAGCAGGGCAGCCCCGCGCGCGGCCACCGCCGCAGCCGCTCGCGCGCCGGCAGCGTCTCCGGCAGGTCCGCCGCTGGCAGCATCGCAGGCAGCGCTTCAGGTTCTCGCGCTGGCAGCGTTGCGGGGTCCAGGGCGGGCAGCATTGCGGGCTCGCGCGCCGGCAGCGTGGCGGGGTCGCGTGCGGGCAGCGTTGTAGGAACCCCCGAGAAGGAGCTGCTGCCGCCGCCGCCGATGCTTGGCGCCTCGCCGGGCATGATTGCCGCTCAGGTGCGCTGCGGCAAGTGCATAGCCGGCAGCAGCCTGTCGCCTTCATGACTTCGCAGAGGCTACAGATGGCTCCCAGCAGAAAGTGAACTGTCTGGTTGTTTCGAATGCGACGCAGCATTGAGCGCCCACGATCATGTGACAATGTGTAATGTATGTCTCACGTGCGCCTCAGATGGAGGCATGGAAGAGGGTCCAGGCGGCGCGAGCTGCAGCGGCGCGGGAGCAGCCATCGCCGCTGCAGAGCAGTGCGTCGCACACGCCTCGAAGCGTGCGGAGGGGTTCCGGGCATAGTGTACGCAGTGTGCGCTTCGCCGACGACTCCGAGTCGGAGAGCTTCGGGACGCCAGTGCGAGGCAGGGACTCGCCGCTCGCAGAGCCAGCGCCTGTCGCCGCCTCAGCGACGCCTGCCCACTTCAGCAATGCTCAGATGGCACGCAGCTGATAGATACTGCTTGCCGAATTCGAATGCGGCTGATCCGTGACACAGTAGGTAGTTCTGATGCGCGATTGTGGATGACTGGCTTGCTGACCTGCCAGCAGGTCACGCAAGCACCACAACTCAGTATTCGCGTGCTCACTCTGTACAGGTTTGTTCTTGGGGATGCCACAACCTTCACGCGTGCTCCAAGACATCAAATTTTATGCGTGCAACGTGCCAACACGCACGTGTTACCTTGCCTATAGCAGGTGACCTCAACATGCGGGTTCACTTAAAATACTGCCGCCGTGCCGTGCCATCTAGACGCCAGCAGACTTTGGCAAAGGCTGGATGGTTCAAGCGCAGCTGTTACAGGTCCTGCAAAAACCCAGCAAAGGCAGCAATTGGAAGACAGCTGTACTTCTCAACGAGGACACACTACAACGCATGAAATTGCGCATATGGCTGCTCAACGCTCAATCCTCTGGATATGCAAAGTGGCCGTACTCGTTCATCCTGTACCGCCCCTCGCCAGGCCAAAGCCCCTCCAACACAGCGCCCACCGCCTCGCACTGCGCCGCACACGTCAGGTGTCATGCAGGCCCGGTGCCTGAAAACTCCGTTGTGGCCGTGCTTCAGCGGTTTGACGCAGCAATGAGTATGCTGGCAACGTACACCGCCGCTCGATCACGTCCTGTACGGCGCTCCAACCTATAACAATTGCCCGGCCTTTGCTGGCTGTGTGCCCGGTGCACAGCCCGGCACACACCTCATCATCGTGGACGATGAGCAAGTCTCCGTGCGTGACGTCCTTGAGGCGCAAGATCTCAATATTCTCCTGCGCAACGTACGTCGTAGTGCCCAGCTGGTCACGCTCGTCCACCTTGACGTGGTAAAACGGCTGAGTGCGCCCACCTGCCGAGCGGGAGCAGCTGAGCAGGACCAAAAACGTGATTCGCAGGATCAAAAGAGGCCTAGTGCTGTAACAATGACACGCAGACCGCAGTTGCATGGCAAACATCATGCGAGCAATACAGGCTGCGGCCCAAGCTGAGGCTAAAGCGACCAGCGCGCGTGCTGTGCCTTTGCTCATGCTTTGACAGTGTGCGAACACCGTGACGCTTGGGTGGGTCGCACCCGGCAGCGCGTCCACGTCCATTTGCAGGATCCACTGCTCCGGCATGGCGCACAAGGGATCCCAGCCCGTGATCAGCCCCCTGTAGCCGTACCTGCACGCTCGCAGGTTGGGGCCTGACAGCAGTCAAACCGACACAGCCCCACAGAAACATGCGTATACCCACGCGGCAGATGACGAAACCAACCGAACTGCAGCATCAACAGCCTGGTGGGGGCCGTAGACAGGTTGGGTTCATGGTATCCCCACCAGAGCACCCTCACAGGAACATGTGGGAACACACGCAACAGACACCAATTACGAACGACTCGCGAGAAAAAGTCTGGGGAAAAGCATGACAGTACTGTGCATGCGCACCGCTTATGGCGCATGACTTGGCCGACCAGGTAGCGGACGGCCTTGCCGGGCCCGCTCCGCCGGCGCTGCTGCCGCCACTGCTCCTCCTTGACGGTCCGCTGCTGCAGCACTCGCGGCACCAGCTGCTCCCCGCCCGGCAGCGCCGCCAGGTCCTCCGCAGCCGACGCGAAATCGCCGTCGTTCATGGCGGCCTGCGAAGCTCGCAAACTATAAAGCACGCATGCAAGTATGAATGAAGGATTGATGTAGCAGGACACAGTGGGCACTCGTAAAGCTGAACGCAAGACAGAGCTTTTTTGCACGCCTTGCAAGGCCGACTTGCAAGGTCGAAAGGGCTGCAGTGATGCTGTGACACGATGCCAGTGTGACATTAGTGAGAACAGGATCAGGCGAGGTCGCCGGATGAGACACACCGAAGCGCGGACGGCACGCGCCGTGCTGGCGTCCGGCCGGGCGGCCAGCAGGACGTCCGCCACAGCCCTCGTTGCCGACGTCGACGACTGCATTGCCAGCAATTGCACTGTCATAACGTGCAACGTGGGCTCAGGGTGGCTCCGACAGTCAATGCTCAAGCAATTGCAGGGTCGAGCATCGTCGAATGCAGCGACAGTCCACACTGTGCGCAGGCAGCGTGGGTGGGCTCACGCTGGAGCGGTAGAGGTTGAGCAGGTTGAGGCACAGCCGCACGAAGACGTCGATGGCGGTCACCGGCTGCAGCAGCTGCGCGTTCGCCTCAATGCCCCGATCCTCCATGAAGGCCACTACCTGATGCCTGCGCAGCACACCCAGGGCAGGCTCGTCAAGAGCAGGCGCCCGCATTCGAACAGCATCACACCCTTCAGGAGCCACCAGCGAGTCGGCGCATACATCTGCGATAACTCACTGTCATGGCGCGGCACTGACGACAATAACTGAGCGCTGACACCGCCAACAGTTCCAAATGCTTTTTGACACGCACGGCAACGAGCGTGCGTCTCTGTGGGGGCGGCAAAAACATGTAAGCTCTTCTGGTGACGGCGAAGCGAAGTTCCAAACGCGACAGCACACGACGCGTGCCTGTCGAGGATGCGCCCGCCGGAGAAGGCATCGATGAAGACCAGGTCCGGCGCGCCGTCGTCGCCCATGCGCGTCAGGAAGTGCATCGGCATGTTGACCGGCTGGATGGGCAGCCCGACGGAGCGGCCCAGCGCCATGTGGACGACGCACAGGATGATGGGCAGGCCCCGCCCCGAGGCCAGCACCGAGTGCAGGATGCTGTTGCGCGACGCGTAGTACTCCTCCCGGCTGCCCTGCACACCCGTCGTAACAGACCGAGCGTCAGTCAAGTTTTACAACGGAGTGCTTCCCGTGTTTAGCTGCATCACGCCTGAGATTTCGCAGGCCTCCGGGTAACCCAAAACAGGGCCAGCGCAGCACTGCTGCGACCGTCCTGGATGCTACACTGTGGAAGCACGGTGGAAGGGTATGATTGATCAATGTGTGCTGCAGGGATCAGAGCTGGCCAATCCAGGAAACCAGCAGGGCCACCACCGACGCACCTGCAGGCCCAGGCCGTTGCCGTCCGGCGGCAACACCAGGGTGCCGTCCTCGAGGACACGCTCGCCGGCGCCCGGCTCGCGGTCTTCAAAGAGCAGACCGTTCAAGACTTCCAACGCCTGGAAATGTCAAATTGCGTCTCAGATATTGACCTCAGATGACTTGGTTTGCAATGTGCTGCCCAGTTGAGATCCCTAGCACGCTGTTACAGCCAATCTCCGGTGTGTCTCCTTGCGTCAGAGCTGCCGAGCAGCTCAGTTCCTCGCCTGATCCCGCGCGACCGCTCAGTGGGCATGCAAGAGCCCTTCGCAGGTTTTGCGGCAACATGCACGGGCGTGATGCGAGCAATGTGAGCTTGATTGCCGTACTTGCAGGTGGGTGCTGGGTCGTGCAGCATCGACTCTGCGCCGCAGCTCTGCCCTGAGGGCGTCCATCGCCCGGTTCAGGCTGACGCTGACGTCGCGCAACGGCTCGTGGGCTTGGGCCTGCCAAAGCCAAAGGGCCACTCAGCAGCTGCTGAGTAGTGCGCTGTCTCCAGGAAGGCCACGTAGGCCATATGTGCAGCCATTTACAGGTTGACCAGGGCGGTGATACAGCGCGCGATTGCTCAGAATGGCGAAGTGCAACATACGGCATCGCGGTTGAGGGATGCTGCACAAGGTCAATGTCTACGTCCCTTGCATTTACACAACCTACCAAGATGATCGCGCCCTGCTCGATGTGCGCCATCGCGAACTCGGGGTCCGCGGCGAGCCGCGCCATCGCGTCGCCGCAGCGCAGCGCGTTCATGCGGTGCAGCGCCATGATGCCCCGATACCGCCGCCCCACCGCCGTGCTGCCCTCAGCCGACGCCGCGCGATGAAGGACGTCCTGCGCACCATGCGGGCTTGACCACATGGGATCGAGCATTAAGCTCTGCGGTTACATGAACGGCGACACGGTCTGCTGACGGTACACAAGGGACGAATACCACTGTCTCCAGACGGCGAGGCACAGTGCTTTCTTCGGTGACTAGTGTCGTGCAGCTGCAACCATGCGATGCAGGGTCTTTCGTGTATAACCCAAACGCCAAGGCAGGCCACAGAGCAGTCGTGCTGTGACCATGCGACTGCGCACCAGTGCGTCCTGACCCATCGCGCGCAGGTCTGCCAGGCATCGGTGCCGCTCCAGCGGCCAGACCGTGCGTGACAGAAGCGCTTCTGCCTGAACGTCCGCCTGCTCACATAGCAGCGCATGTGCGTCTTTGCTGCTTGACGAGTAGTCTCTGCACCAGGGAGCAGTCCAGCATTACGCACTTGAAGCCGCTGGTTGAAAATCTGCTTCCACTGGCCGGCGGCTTGCAGAGGCTGCCACTTGTCGTCCCAATACTTCCAGCGTTCGCGGGCGATGGGAGACCAGACTGCGAGCGTTGGGATGAGAGCACGCCACTGCCGGTTGATGCACATGCATCGGGACAGGTCCCCGGCCTGGAGGGAGTGCAGAATGTGGGCCACGACTGAGTCGGGCAGCGCGTCCATATTTAGTTAAATGCTACACTGGCGCAATGATGCCACTTTGTATGACGATGACATCTGCTTTGTCAGTCTGGCAAACTAGGGTGCAATGCGCAACTCCTTGCGAGTCAATGCTCTTCTGTGAGCAAACACAGCAGTATACAGCTCTGCTTGGTCACCGCTCCCAGCTCCAGACTCTGCTGTGTCGCGCCTGCGCAGCTTCCGCAGAAAGCCCTCAGCTTTCCCAAAGGAGGCTGTTATATGGGCATAGGCGGCTCCAAGAAGGAAGGCGCAGAGGAGCCTCTGCTCGCACAGGCATGAAAGGGGGCATCTTCCCAATAAATTGCTCATACCGTCCGTGATGCAGCATGCTTATCAGCGTATATGGAGCACCCCCGTCCCCCCCGCCTCCCACCCCCGCGGCCAATCACAGCGCTGACTAACCTGTAACAGGACGGCGGCGAGAATGAGGGCGTTGTGACGGTCATCTCGGCGGCCGAGGCCGCCGTAGCCCGAGCCGAGAGGTCCATCGCCGGCGAGCGGCCCCAAGATGGGGTCGCGTACAGTGCTGCAGCGAGCAATGAGCCCGTGGAGGCGGTCCGTGCTCCTGCGCCGGCAGCTCTCGTCAGCCGCAGCGAGCGTGATGCCGAGCGGCAGAAGCGCGGCGAGGCGGACCACAGCATCACCGGGCTGCTCCTGTATGCCCTGTCCACGGTGCGCTGAGCGCCAAGATAAAGCGACTGTTTGGAAGTGCTGTCGATTGCCCGGACGAGCCTGATTCATGGCAGTGTTGCTACCGCAGCTGTTCATGTCGGCGATGATGATCCTCGTGAAGCAGTTGGGTGAGTGCCAACGATGCCTCACCATACCTTTCTGACATTTGCTGGTTGTCGAAAAGAACCCCTGATGTTGCTGCCTTGGCCGCTTCTGATCGTGAAGATTGGTGCAGGCAAATGGAACATTTCCGTGTTCATCGTGCTGCTGATCCGCAGCTTCACGGTGCTGACATGCGCGCTCATCAACTTGGCCCGCGACGGCATGAACCCCTTTGGCAACAGGTAGAGGCCCCAATGCTGTCATTCCGCTAATTACTGCGCATCACGGTGCCATTATAATCTGCGAGTCGCCATTGACTGGCACGTGACGGAGCGAGGCGCACGACGCAGGCGCGCGCTGTTGGTGCTGCGAGGCTTCCTGGGTTTCGGAGGCAACGGAGGCTATTTTTGGACTGTCACGCTGCTGCCCCTCAACGACGCCATTGTGCTCACGTGCGGCTGCTCTCTCATTGGCATGATCAACCATGAGCCGTGAGCCGCGTCATGATGATGCACAAGCTCGCATGGACGTACGCATCTGCACCGGCCAGGCAGGGTTGGTCGGGCCACGGCCTACGGGCCTCCAGCACATCATTGTCAACATTCCCCAAGACTCTAATCATAATGCGTAAGTGCTCTGATTGCATGCGCAGGTTCCTGGCGCCGATGTGGGTGGCCATCCTATCGCCGGCGCTGCTTAAGGAGCGCCCCGGCAAGTTCACCTACGTCGCCATCCCTATGTGCTTGCTGGGCGTCTACCTCATCGCGGAGGCCAAAACCGGCGACCTCGGGACGCAGCACATCCGGACGATCGGCATCGTCGTCGCCGTCTTCCAGGTGTGATGCCAACATGAGTTTGACGAGTCCCTTTCCTCATGCCGTTCATCATATTAACCCGCCCTGTTGTGTGGCCGGGCCGTCACGCTGTGTGTTCTCTTTCAAGCCTCAGCGGGTCTTAACAGGAGCATTACAGACATTGTGTTTGGACCAACTGTAGCTCATGACAACCGTGCACGGCAGCCGGTCAAGGTCTTTTGCTGCTGTATTTGCAGGCTTTCTTCTCGGGCACAGCCAAGATGTGCGTCCGGGAGCTGCGGTCGACGGAGGCGCCCAACGTGATCGTTTTCTACCTTGCCTTCATATCTACCCTCGGAGCTCTGACAGGCGTCGTGGTCCAGGTGTGACAATTGTCTGTGTTGGATGGCCGTCCCCAAGCCTCTCCCAAGCCTCTCGATCCCTGACCACCGCGCCAGCTTTGTCCCTGTGTTGCACTTCAGGGAGCGTTGCTGGTCGTAGTGTCCAAAGCTGGAGCACCTGAAAACAGGGCAACCTGCATGGAGTGGGCATTGGCAGAAGCGCGGTGCCGCAGATGCTACAGATGTCTACTTGTACGCAGGGTCT